>Ga0265338_10003830_pt1 | contig 20898 bp, 17 predicted proteins | sample 42126metaG_FD_193579 | JGI IMG/M metagenome (GOLD analysis project Ga0265338, IMG submission 193579) | Rhizosphere microbial communities from Carex aquatilis grown in University of Washington, Seatle, WA, United States - 4-21-26 metaG | ecosystem: Host-associated > Plants > Roots > Rhizosphere...
ATGTCCGACCAGCGCAGGCCGCACGCCTCGCCCTTGCGCATGCCGGTGTAGAGCAGCGTCGCGAAGAACGCGAAGCGGTCGGGCCGCGCCTCAAGGATCTGGCCCAGCACGCGACCGACGTCGTCAGGACGGTCGATCGGCGGCGCGAGCTTCGCCTTTTCGATCGGTAGCATCAGTTTGCCCCGCCCGAGCCGCTCCGTCGGTGAAACGGAGATGTGGCCGTTGGCGACCGCAAACCGGAGGATCACGCGCACCAGCGCCATCACCAGATTGACCATCCGCGGAGAGAGCAGTCGGGGCGGCACCGACTTGACCTCGCTGTCCCCTCGCCGCTTTCGGCTGACCGTCTTCGTCTGCAACTTCGCGCGTAGCTCCAGCAGCCGCGTCGACGTAATGGCGTTCAGGGGACAGTCGTCGAAGAACGGCGCGACGTGCACGCGGTAGTTCGTCTCGTTGAGCGCGTGCGAGCGAAGCGGCATGGAGGCGGTTCGTCATGCTGGCCGAGCCCGACGGTCGCTCGGTCGTCCTCGCCGAGATGCGACCGCTCGGCGGCGTCACCCATTGGACGACTACCGCTCGCTCAATCGCGCGCGGCCACTCGCTGGGACTTTGTCGTCAGGAACACCCGCGGCAAACCGCACGGCATCCGAACGAAGTGCGGGAATTCCGGTGGAGGAGAGGCCGAGGACGCGCCCACTGCGACGGGGCACGCGGGTGAAAGATCGATGGTGTCGATGACGAAGTCGTCGGGATGCTTCGCGTCGATGTTGTACGGCTGCAGGCGGGCGGCCGGGAAGTCGTCGAGGTTGAACGTCACGATCGCCTGTGCGCCCGCCCTGATCGCCGCCGCGAGAACGTGGCGATCGTCGGGGTCCGGGAGAACGAGGCCATCAATGAGCTGCTCGAAGCCAGTCACGAGGCAGTCGGGAACAGCGCGGGCCATCAGGTCGCGCGTGCGCTGGAGAGCCTCGGGTTTCAAGTCCGGCCGGTTCACTAAGATGTGGCGAAAACACTCGTCCAGGATAGCAGTCGACCAACGCGCGCGAACGACACCGGTATTCGCCAGGCGAACGAACAGATCGCGCAGCGGTGCGGGATAAGGAACGCAGGCGTCGTATAGGACGACGAACGCCATCGCGAGCTAGTACCCGAGGCCGTGCTTCTTCGCTTCCGCGGTCAACTCATCGAGAACCTTCTTGCGTTCGGCCTCGTCGCGTTGCTGGTACGCGATGAGGTCGGCAGCCTTCACCCGACGATGGGTTCCGACCATCCGGAACGGGATCTTCCCTTCGTCGAGCAGTCCAACAAGGTGAGGTCGAGACACGTTCAATAGGTCCGCCGCCTGCTGCGTGGTCAGCTCGGCGTGTACGGGAACGATGGTGACCGCGTTGCCGTTAGCCATCTGGCCAAGGATCTCGAGGAATAGCTGGAAAGCTTCGCGTGGGACAGTGACCGAAGTGGATCGGCCCCCGTCGGGCCGAACCTGGACGGTGCGCGACCGCGCCCGACCCGGCTGCATTGCCGAGAGTGCCCGCAGCGCCGTTTTGGCTTCCTCGGCCGTTTCCTTCGATGGAATTTTCAGGGCTACCGACTGCATGAAATACATCTAGCAATTAATCGAAACAAACGCAATAAGCGAAATAGTCGAACGACTTTCGGGGGCGTCGTGGTTTCGGTCAAGCCCGTGGCGCGCTATGCTTTCGCGTCGCCGAAGCGTTGCTGCAGCACCTTCTCCCACTCGCTCGCGATTGGTATCTCGCGGTCAAACCACACCTGAAGGCCGATGGCGCTCAGACTGTTTCTCAGAATCCCGATGATTTGCTCGACAACGGCCAGATCTTCACGGGGGCGCCGAGGGCTGACTGACTTCGGGCAGCGACGGCTCTCGTTAATTAACCGGACGACTTCACGCGAGCCGCGACCGGCCTCGATCAAGCGCCGGAGAAGGTCCCTTCAGGTCTAGTTATAGCGTCACAATCTTGGCCGTGTGGGCGGCGCCGGCGGCAACCGTGGGGGGGGCGAGACCTCGGTGGTGAGTGGTCTCTCCTACCCAGTGGCAACTTCATCGCATGACAACCAACTTGAACGACATCGTGCCGCCCTCCGACCCGAACGATCGCGCCACTTTCAGCAGCCTTCGAGACGCCCGCCGCCTACCACGTCCGGCTCGTCACCGGATTCAGCACCGAGCCGCGCCGCCACGCCGACATCATGGCCAAGGTCAACGCCGATCACCCGCCAGCCGACGACCGGGGAACTGCTGTATTCACTCTCTAACGAAGCGGCCTCTCAAACACGAAGAAGTGAACATCTGGACTTGTAGCGGTGTATCCGATCACCCGCCAGCCCTTCTTGCCCATATCATCGAGGTTTGGGACTACCTCTTTTATGTTGTTCCAATAGCCGAAATTGTACTGCATGGCGCCTGCCGTGGCGGCATTGACTGTGCCTGGACGAAAAATGGTCGTGACGATGTTGACAGCCAGAAGCGTCGCGATGACCGAGAGAAGAACGTTGGTATTCTTTGAGGTGTTCATGTGTCTCCATTGAGCCATTGAGGAAAGAACACTAGACCCGGTTTATCCAGGTGGCATAGTCGGAATTCAGCATGAGGAGGCTGGTGACCTTGGCCCGAACCGCCGGGTCAGCTTCGGCCAGGCAGCGGCGGCGACCATCATACGCCGAAGCCGTCCCACGCCAGCGCCGCACCGGGCGTGGCCAAGCAGACGAGGAGGGCCGCCGAAGCGGCCGTCCGTCGCAGGATTCTAGTCGTCACAGAGTCACACCCACGGGCAAGAGCACAGCGCCCGGGGTCCGCTTCGCGCGCGTCGCGACCTCGACGAGGTAGCCGACGGGATCAATGCCCGCGACCTTGGCGGACTCGACGAGGCTGTACATCTGCGCGGCGACGACGGTCCCGCGGGCAGACTCGGACCCAAAGTGATTTCGGCGCCCGACGACTGGGCCGTGAGGCGGTCCCAGTTCTTAAGCGTGTAGCGAATGGCGCTCCCCACGCTGGTCGTCGCCAGCACCCGCTGCTCGTGCATCCAGGTTCGCATCTTGTCGAGCACGAAGGGCATTAAGAACCGGCGGCCTATACGTGCAGCAGACGAGCCCGCGGGTGCGCCTGGTCCATCGATTGCATTTGCTCCGGTCCCATGAGTCCAGGACGATGTTGCTTGCCAGTAGTGGCGCTGGCCGCCGGGGTGTTCTTACTCGCCGCGATAGGCTGCACCAGCGTCGGGGCCGCGGGCGACCGTGGAGTCGACGGGGGCGGCTTGGACAGCATCGGCTCGGGTTATCCCTGCACGGCCGGTCAATTCTCCTCGAGCTGCACCGTGGGCAGCTCTTATTGCAGCGTGAACATGGGCGGCGCAGCCGGTCAGGGCGGCGGCGGGCCGATGCCCTACGAAACGGCCGAGTGCGCGCAGTACCCGGCGGGCTCGGCCTGCGCCTCGGTCCCCACATGTGCCTGTCTGTGTCCAGAGCTCGGCCTTTGCCAAACCTGCACCTGCGCTGACGTCGATGGACGCGTGACGATCGTGTGCCGGAGGGCCTGACCGCGATCCGAATGCCGCACTCGCGTCGTCGCGTCGCCCAAGATGGCCCGCGACTCCGACCCGTGATCGCTTAACCGTCTCACCGACGACGTCGTGACGGCAGCCCGGCTCGGTTGTTCACACAGGTAACGTGAGGCGCGACCCGCGCAGAGCGGGGACAAATACAGCAAGGTCGTTTCCGCGGTCCCAAGGAATTCGATGGCAGAAGTCCGGAAGAAGGTGTTTGGGCTATCGTGAACCGTAAGTTCAATCGAGGTCGCCGGCCGATCCCCCACTTGATCCCTCACTCGTGCGTGACGGAGCCTGACAACGCTCCCTGACCCCGTGTGTTGGCAAGTCCCCGTCACGACACGAATGAGGCGATCGCTTTCACGTTCTCGTCGAGCTTAGGATCTGGTTTCGAAAGAAGTGGGGGTTCGAGTCCCCCTCCTCGCACTGACTTACGATTTCACGGGCTCGCCGAAGTCTTGGCGCGATACCTAGCGGCAAACGTCGACGATGACCGGATTGAAGTACCACGTCGCCGTTCCGCAACTCGTTCCCGCGGCGCAGGTCCCCGCGTCGAGCTGGCATGTGACCGCGCACGTCCCATCGGCGGTGCAGGTCTGATCCGACGGACACGAGACGGAGTCGTTGCAATGACCGCCCGCATCGAAGTCAGCCGGTGTGCAGGCTCGGAACCAGTGACATATCTCGCCGATGCACTGGCCGCAGTGCCATTGCGCGGCCCCGGCGCAACAGGCTCTGCCAGGCGATGGACAGCTTGCAGAGGTGGCGATGTCCGACGGGCAAACATCGAGTCCACCGCCGGCCTGGGTGCAGGCCGAGCACCCCCCTTCAGCGCCGCCGGCATCGGCACCGCTGTCGGGGGCATGGCCCGACGTGGAGCTACAACCGATCGCGGAACTCGCCATCAAGATCGCCGCCCCCAGCGTCGCGATTGATCGCATGCCAACAAAGAAAGCAACTCCAGCGCCAGCGCCAGCGCCGCGGCCACTCGGCATTGGCCTGTCGCCTCGCCCCTGATCTCGGGAAGGGTCCGGCCCCAAACTCCCTCAGCTCCCACGGAATCTCACCGACTTTCCGACATCGATGTCGCGACCCGGTCATCACAAGTAGGCGCTGCCCCCTGACGGAGTGACGAGCAACCTGGTCTAGTCTGAACTCGGGCGTTCGCCGCCGCAATTAAAGGAAACCGACCCCGCACCGAGCCAGGGAAGTCGACCCATGATCGGGTCGACAGGACAACGCCGCAGCGCGCGGGTCATGGACGACGCCCAAAAGCTCGATGCGGGACTGGATGTGGGAGCGAGGCATCCCGCGCAGCTCGCGCGCGGCTCGACGGTGGGGCGCTATCTGGTCACGGGGCTCATCGGAAAAGGTGGGATGGGCGAGGTCTATGCCGCCTATGACCCCGAGCTGGACCGCAAAGTTGCGCTCAAGCTTCTGCGCACGCAGCCCGAGGTCGCGGCCGATCCCCGTGAGGGACAGGCGCGGTTGCTGCGTGAAGCGCAGTCCATCGCGCGCCTCTCTGATCCCAACGTCGTGGTGATTTACGACGTCGGGATGTACGCCGAGCGCGTCTTCCTGGCGATGGAGTTCATCGACGGGTACACGCTGGGGCACTGGCTGCTCGTCAAGCGGCGCACCTGGCGCGAGGTCGTGACGGCCTTCGTGGCCGGGGGCTCCGGTCTGGCGTGCGCGCATCGGTCGGGCATCATCCACCGCGATTTCAAGCTCGACAACGTGATGATCACGCACGACGGCAAGGTCCGGGTCATGGACTTCGGTCTCGCGCGCCCGATCGACCAGCAGGAGGCCGAGCGCGATCCGTCCTCGACCGCGCCGCCTCTCGTGCCGGAGCCGATGGTGTCACAAGCCGCGACCTGGGCGGACAACGAGGATCAGCTCGTGACGCGCAATCTGACGCGGCCTTCCGCGCAACGGCCCGCGCGTGTGCCCACGCTCCTCGATTCGCCGCTGACCGAGAGCGGCGAGCTCGTCGGCACGCCGGCCTACATGGCGCCGGAGCAGCACAAGGGCGAGATGATCGATGTTCGAACGGATCAGTTCAGCTTTTGCGTCGCACTCCACGAGGCGCTCTATGGCGAGCGCCCGTTCGAGGGAAGATCCGTCCTCGAGCTGACCACCAATGTCATCGCCGGTCGCGTACGAGCCGCCCCCGCCAACGCCAAGGTTCCGGGGTGGTTGCGTCGCGTGGTGCTACGCGGGTTGCGCGCGGACCGTGCAGCGCGCTACCCCTCGATGGACGCTCTGCTCCAGGCGTTACGGAAAGATCGATCGCGCAAGTTTCGGACCGCGATGGCGATGACCCTGCCGGCCATCGCGCTGACGCTCTCGGTGGGGATCGCAGCTCGCGGCGAGCTCCGGCATCGAAATCTATGTCTGGGCGGCGTCGCGCAGCTCGCCGGCGTATGGGAGCCGCCCGGCTCGCCCTCTGATTCCGGGCGCAGGGACGAGATCCGGCGCGCCTTCCTGGCCACCGGCCGGCCTTACGCTGCCGACTCGTTCACCGCCGTCGCCGCCGAGCTCGACCGCTACGTCTCGCGGTGGCGCGACATGCATCGCGAAGCTTGCGAGGCGACCAACCTTCGCGGTGAGCAATCGGCCGAGGTCCTCGATCTCCGTATGGCCTGTCTCGATCAATGCCTCGCCGAGGCGCAGGACCTGACGACGGTCTTCGTTCATCCAGATGCCGACGTGGTCCTGAGATCGGTGGAGGCGGTGCAAGCATTGAAGCCGATCGAGCCGTGCGCCGACATCGCCACACTGCGCGCCGTCGTTCGCATGCCGCAGAATCCCGCGGAGCGCCTCAAGCTGTCCGATCTGCGCACGCGATTGGTGTCGGTCAAGGCGACGGTCATCGCCGGGAGATACCAGGCCGCCGCCGCCAGCGTCTCCCGGCTGGTGGAGGAGGCGGCGCAAACCAACTACGCGCCCGTCATGGCGGAGACGCTGCTGCAGCAGGGCGAGATCGAGGAGTTGAACGGCAAGTCCGAGCTGGCGGAGAAGAGCTACGAGCAGGCGATCTGGCTGGCCGAGGGTTCGCGACACGACGAGGCGGTGCTGGAGGCAGCGGGTCAGCTGATCGCCGTCACCGGCTTTTCACTGAGGCGCCACCGCGACGGCGAGCGCTGGGCCAGCTTCACCGAGGCCGTCCTGAACCGCGTCGGCGCGGGACACGATCTGATGGAGGCGTGGCGTGCAAACAATCTTGCCACCGTCTACCTGGACGAGGAACGGCTCGAGGACGCGCTGCGGATGTTCGGAGACGCCGTGGCGATGAAGGTCCGCGCCCTCGGCAGCAAGCACTTCGACGTCGCGATATCACTCGGCAACGAGGCCGAAGTCCTGTTCCTGCTCGGCCGCACCGTGGAGGCCGTGCAAAAGAATCAACAGGTCATCGACATGTTTCGCGACACCCTCGGGCCGGAGCATCCCAGGACCGCCGGCGCGTGGGCGAGCCAGGCCGAGTACCTGGACGCGCGCGGCGACTACAGCCAAGCCGGCGCCGCCGCGGAACGTGCGCTCGCGATCCTCGACGATGAGCCGGCCGCCAACCCGGCGCAGGTCGCAACCGCGCTGGTCGCGCTCGGCGTGAGCTGGTACGAGCGCCACGTCCCGGCGCAGGCGGTTGCGCCGCTGGAACGCGGATTGCGCATCGGGGTCAACGGCCTCCTCGACGCCGCCCGGCACGGGATTGCAAGGTTTGCGCTGGCGCGCGCGCTCGACGAGGCTTTCGGGCCGTCAGCGCGCTCGCTGGCCCTGGCGACAATGGCCCGCGAGGACTTCGACGAGAACCCGCGCCTCGAAGGCTGGAAGAGACGTGTCGAGCAATGGCTCGAGACGCGCGGTGCAATGTCAGCAGCGGGTTCGCCGCGGCTCCCTCTCCGACGGGTGAAGTCGGCGCCTGCTTCCTCCCGGGAACGTAGACGATCACCCTGACTCGCCCCGGTGACGTGCATCCGCGGCGACCGATGAGCGCGCGCGTGCCGATCACACGAGCGCCTCGTCGACTGTCGTGATGGACGGTGATAAGCAATGCCAGAGCGACGAGGAAACCCACTATGAGCCTTCTGGTTGAGGAAGTTCCCGGGCAGATCTGGGTGCAGGAGCGACGTCTGTGGTTCGGTGGGGTGCGCCTCCGGAGCCGCACGACCATCGTGCGGCTCAGTGACGGAAGGCTCTGGGTACATAGCCCAGCTGAGCCGACGCCTGAGGCGTGCGGCGAGCTGGACAGGCTGGGCGAGGTTGCCTGGATCGTGGTGCCAAACCGATTCCATCACTTGAACGCGGCGGCGATGAAGAACCGGTATCCCGGTGCGCAGGTCGTTGCTCCCCTTTCGGCCAAGTCGAGAAACGACGCCGTTGTGTTGGACCACGATATCTCGAGTCCCACGCTCGACGCGCTCTTTCCGGACCTCCGCAGCGCGCCGCTCCGGGGGGTGCCATTCCTCGAGGAGACGACGTTTTTCCACCAGCCGAGTCGGACGTTGATCGGGGCCGATCTGATGATGACGGGCTCGGCCAAGGATCATTGGACCTGGCGGTGGGTCGCGAGGGTCCTCGGTCAATACGGTACCTTCAAGGCGCCCCCCGACGTCCGCATGCACACCAAACCAGGACCGGACTTGCGCGAGTCCTTGGCGGCTTTGATGTCGCTCCCGATGGAGCGGGTCCTGGTTGCCCATTCCGACGCAATCCGTGAACGGCCCGTCGAGCAGCTGGCCGCGGCCTGGCAATTTGCTTTGGCGAAGTGATCCGGCCTCACGTCTCGTGCGTGCCTTGCAGCGAGGTGGTGCAGGAGCACAGCAGCAGCAGCAGGGGAGCTCGCCAGGACCGACGTCTCGCTCCTGACCCAGGTCACCTGACGTACCTTTTCAAGATCTCGACGACCTCCGCCCACGACGCCCTCCCGCCCACGACGCCCTTCCCAGGTTGATTTCGTAGCCGTCCCCACGACGCCGATCCCTAGCCACGGCGCCCTTCCCCTAGCCACGGCGCCCTTCCCAGGTTGATTTCGTGGCCGGTGCGCTCCGCGCTTGGCACGGCGTGTGTCTGGGCGCGCGCACCGTCGGGTCCACCCAACTCATTGATCTCTCATCCGCAGGCCGTCCCGATTTGGGACAGTGGCCGTCCAGGCGGACGGTTCCATCGGCGACCGATAGAACACATCAACCTGGGTGCGGTCCTCACGCGGCCTTGTCTTGTGAACGAAAGTACACAGATAGACTGATATGGAAGCCAGTAGACAAACAGCGGAGCGGTCACGCAAGAGCAGCGGGAGCGCCCGAATCGTCCTTGCGGTCCTCGCCCTTCTTTCGGGGTGTTACGGTCGAGGCTGCGAGTGCGGCTGGGGTCGGGGCCACGGCGATCGCGATCATGGCCACGATAGAGGTCGGGATCACGATCGACGTTAGGGCGTCATCTGCTGAACCCATTGCTTCCGCCAGGCTGGCGCCTCGAAGGGGTCGGCGAAATACTGCGTCTCGTGGACGACCTTGCCGTTGCGGAACTCCATGATGCTCACGGTGTGCGCCAACCGGTCGTTGTAGTCGATTGTGTATTCCGTGACCCAGAGATCCCCGTTTCCGAGGATCCGCTTGACCTTGAAACCGGACGGCTTGCCGGGATGATGACTGCGCAAGGCCTGCAAGTTGCTCCGCCCGAGGATTCGCTCGCCCGACTGGGGATAGTCACAAATGACATCGTCATCGTAAATATCGTGTTCCGCGTTGGCGTCGCCGACCGCTGACGCGTGCCAATGTCTATCCAGGGTCGCACGGATCTGTTCTTCGTTTTCTTCCATGGATCTACCTCCGTCCCCACCCTCCTCGAAACCTGGGACCTCCGAGATCCTTAGGCAACCGATTCGATCGCGGTCAAGAGCGGTGAAAACAATGGACCTGGCTCAGCCCCGGCGATTCGGGTCTGCGCTTCGACGAGCCTCTGGCTGAGGACGTCGACCACCGTGTTCGGGGGGGATGTTCTGGACGGTACGAGGCGCCTCCGGCGCAGAAGATCAACCTGGGTGGGGTGTTCTGAGGGGCTTAGGGCCCACCGGTAAGCGCGCCGCGCAGGAGTGTCGCGAGCACGCCCAGGGCTCCTAGGATCGCGCCTACTGAGGCCAGGATCTTACGGCGAGCGCTGTCGGGGACCTTCTCTCCGTGCTGCGAATCGGAGCGGAGGCGGCGAAAAATATAGATGCTGTTGCCAATCGCGCCGGCGGACAGCAAGAAGAACGGGTTGCAGAAGAAGCTCGCCAGACCGAGCAAGACGTTGCCGTAGGCCAAGTTGCGCGCCATCTGCGCGCTCTGACTGTGCCCGGCGGCAACTTGCGCGAGGGCCCGGAGTGGATACCATACCGGATCACCCCACCAAGGTTGATCCGACGAGCCGGCGTTCAATCGTCAACTTCACCCTGATTGTCGCCTCCTGGCTGGGCGATCACCCCGAAACCGCGCTCGCTTCCATCGAGGTGTCGCGGGCCGGCCACAACAGCGGCACAGGTCAAACGCCGAGCTCGATCGTCTGGAGTCCCGACGTCGCGCTGACGCCCGGCCAAACCTACTGTTACTACGCCGTCTATCGAAGCGGCGGATTCTGCGCGGATCTACAGCTCCTTCGCCGGTGGAACCGGCTGGGGCGACGCGTCCAGGTGGGACGCTGGCCAGTACATCCTCGACTTCGATTGACCGAGCGAACGCGTCCCGCCCCCGGCTGGCGAAGCCCGAACCCTTGATCGCCGCGCCCCCCTCGGCCTATCGTCCCCCGGCGGGCGCACGTCGCCCGCCGCCGTGAACCTGAATCAATTCCTCCTCGATCTCTATCGCCTGGCGCCCAGCGCGCCGTCGCCGGAGTTCAGCGGCGCGGTCCTCGAACGATTGAAACGCGAGTTGCCGTTCGACACCGCGCTTTGGGGGACGTTCACGGGGACCCCGCAGGGGCCGCGGCCGCACTGGGTCTATCTCCACGCGTTGCCCGACGAGATGCTACGTGAGTACGAGCCGGTCAAGCACCTCGACGTCCTGAACGCGAAGTTGATCGCCAACCCCGGGCGGACGACGGCGATGTCGCTGGCACGCGCGCAGCGCACGGCGCACCCGGATGTGATCGCTCACGCGCGGCGCTGGGGCATGGAGAACACGCTGGCGACGGTGGCGCTCGAATCGCCGCTGAACCTGTACACGATCGTCTCGCTCTATCGTCGCGATGCGCGGCGGCTGTACAGCGAACGGGAACGTCGGTTCAAGCAGATGATCCTCGCCCACCTGGTCGCGGCCTGGCACATGAACGCGATGCGGTTCCTCGACGCGCCCGAAGCCGAGCCGCGCGGCCTGCTGCGCGCGCGGGCGCGCATCGATGCGCTGGGCGTGATTCACAACGCCGACGCGGGCCTCGTCGATCTGCTTCGCCGCGAGGTGCCGGGCTGGACCGGCCCGGTGGTGCCGCCGGACGTTTTGGCGGCGGTGCGCGGCGGCCGCGGCCGCTACGACGGGCGCCAGGTCGTTGTGTCGTCGGTGCGCGCGCTGCACGATCGCACGCTGGTGATCAGCGCACGGCCGCGCGCGCCGGTCGATGCGCTGTCGGAGCGCGAACGCGAAGTGTCGCGCGAATTCGCCGCAGGCAAGACCCACAAAGAGATCGCCGCGTTGTTCGGAACGTCGCCGGCGACGGTGCGCAGCCAGCTCCAGGCGGCGTATGCGAAGCTGGGCGTCCGCACGAAAGTCGACCTCGGCAAGCACCTGCCAGACTGACTGGCGTCGGCGGCGTACTGCATTTGCAGGATTCCCGCGGCCGCGGTGGCGGTGCACTCTCGGCGCATGGAGCGTCGTGACTGCTCATGCCTCGTCGCCGCCGCGGTGCTGGCGATCACGCTCGGGGGCTGCGGCGGAGGCGGCGCAAGATCGGGAGACGGGACGCCCGATGGCGGCTCGCTGGGCGGCACCGCCGGCGGGTCCGCCGGCAGCGACGGCGGCGATGCCACCGACGCGGGCGAGCAAGTGCTGCCGCCGTACCTCGGACGCATCGTATTGACGCCGGCGGCCTTGTTGTTCACCGACGCTGGCCAGACCGCGACGCTGCACGCGCAGGCGTTCGACGCCACCGGCGCGCCAATGGCCGCGACGTTCACGTTCACGTCGTCGCAGCCCGATCAGGTCGCGGTGGACGGCAATGGGAATGTCACCTCGATGGTGGCGGTCGGCTCGACGCAAATCACGGTCACGGGCGCCGGGCTGACGTCGCGGCCCCTGCTGGTGCTGGTGGTCGAGCCGCAGCCCGGGACGGTGCTGATCTCAGACGCACAGGTGGTCGCTCTGCCGAAGCAGGTCGACCCGACGGCCGATCCGGTGCCCGGCGCGCAGTTTCAAGTCACGCTCGACGGCGTGGGCCCTCTCGCGCCCGGCACGATGCTGATCTCGCGCGAGGCGAACCCGATCGCCGGCCAGGTCGTGTCGACGTCACCCAACGGCACGCACACCGACGTCGTCTACCAGCTGCCGGCGTTGCTGGACCTGTTCGCGCGTCTCGACATGCGCGCCGGCTACGACTACGACCTGCAGACGGCGGCCGACGACGAGGCGATCGCCGCCATGGGCGCCGGCGCGGCGCGCGTGGCGCCGTTCGGGCTGGTGGGCCGGTCGTCGGCGCTGGATGTCGACATCGGACCGTTCAAATGCAAGGCGGACGTCAACCCCGCCGGTATCACGATCACGCAGAGCCTGACGCTGACGCCCACGTTGCACTTCGACGCCGTCTTCCTCAAGGACGAGGACGGCGATTGGACCGACGCCGTGATGGTCGTCAGCGGCAACATTCAATCGACCGGAAAGGTGTCGGCCAAGCTGGCCATCGGCGCGGTCGCGTCGCTGTCGTGCAAGTATCAATGGAAGGAATTCATCCCACCGGTTGCGGGGCCATTGTCGTTTCTGATCGCGCCGCGCATCCCGATCGGCGTCAAGGCGTCAATCAAGGGGGCGGCAACGTTCAGCACGATGGACATCGGCGGCAAGATCGAAGAGTCGGCGGACTTCAACTTCGGTTTCAGCGCCGGTTTGCACGGCACGGGCGACATTGCCACGTTCAACCTCGGGGACCCGACCATCAAGGCGGTTTACCCGGTGAACATGGACATCATCCCCGCGACGGTCGAGATCAGCGCGGCGCTGGGCGCGTATGCGTCGTTGAACGTGTCGATCCTGGAGATCGGGCTCGCCGACGCGTTCGTGGGCGCCAAGATCAAGTATCAGATGATGCTGCTCGCAAACCAGCTGGCCACTCAGACGCCGAACAAGTACCAGCTCAAAGCGCCGGTGCTGGACGTGGGGCCCGGCTCCGGCGTCGACAAGGCGCTCAGCTTCCTGGGTGGTAGCGTGAGCTTCAAGACGAGCATCACCACCGAAGGCCCGGTCGTCGCCGAGTCGCCGTCCGGAACGTTCACGGCCGACAACAAGAACGTCGACGTGCCCGCCAACAAGCCCATCAACTTCACGGTGAGCCTGGACCCAACGACGACCAGCTTCCTCGGGACCTCCAATGTCGCCGGCGTCCACATCTATCGCGTCGACAGCAAAGTCGTTCCAGCGATGATCAACGAGGTGCAATATCTGACCGGCGCCGGACCGACGTTCAAATGGACCTGGAACCCTGGCGTCACCGACGAGGGCGAATACGTCTTTCTGGCCGCTAGTGACGACCAGTTCGTCGCGAAGATCAACGCCATCGGGACCTACGCTCCGTTCTTGGTGGGGATGATGGGGAGCGCCAATCAGATCCCGATCAACGTCGGGCCCCCGGGCGGCAACTGGGGCGGGACCATGACCCTGACCTGGTCCGGCAGCGGCCAGACCACCAGCGGCGGGGCCTCGATGGAGAGCGGGAGCGAAACCATCACGTACGTGCCCGGCCCTCCCAGCATCGACGGGGTGAGCTTTCAGATGATCGCGACGGAGACCACCTTCAGCCTCACCTACGGCTTCAGCGAGGGCACGACGCTCGGCATCTGCCCGGCCACGGAGACCTATCAAGCGACCGGCAGCTTCACGCACACGGACGCCCAAGCGGACATGGACGCGCATGCCTTGCTCACGGTGATCCCCACGGGGCCGGCGAGCATCAACGCCACGTACACGCTCGGCGTCCCCGGACTCGGCGTCAACGCCGACTTCACCGACAATGTCATGTCAGATTGCGGGACCTCCAGCGGTACCATGGGCACGGTCAACATGGGGACGACCAGCGCGAGCGGGACGGGGCTCATCAAAGCCGACGACACCACGATCACCGGCGGCGTGAGCTACACGGGGCGCGACGGCCTCTTCGGCGAGACGATGAATTACAACGCGACGTGGAACTTGCAGAAGATGTAGGAAGCCGCGCGGAGAGCCGCGACCGCAGCGCCGCTCAGCTCGTCGGTTGCGCCGGAGCCGCGGGCGGAGCGGGTTGGAGCGGCGGCGGAGCGGTCGCCGGAGGCGCCGGCATCGCCGGGGGCACTGTGGGCCTCGCCGCAGCGGGATCCGTCGTCGCCGGCGAGGGCGCCGCTGCCGGCGGAGGTGACAGGGCGCGGGTCGCGACGGGCGGCGCCGGAGCGGGCGCCACTGCAGGCGCGGGGACAGCGGGGACCCTGGGCGTGGGCGGCTTCAGCTGCACGGGGCCGTCGTCGGCCAACAGCACGCCGTATTGCAGGCCGATGGTGTCGCGCGGCTGCAGCTCATTGAGCGGAACCTTGATCTCGTAGTTGTTGCTGTAGTGAAGCAGCAACGGGTGCGAAGGCTCGACGTTCACCCAACCATCGAACGTGCGCGCTTGATCCGCCTCGGCGGCGTTCTCAGCGGCGACGCTCGCGATCGCAACCAGTCCAACAACGAGAACTGCAGCGCCGATGGCGGCGTCGGCGCTCGATCCGCCTCCACCGTGGTGGCCGCCGCCGGTGCTGTGCGTGCCTCCGCCCGACCTCGAGGGCACGCTCGAGCGCCCGGGCGATGGCGCTCGCGGCGTGCTCGCGACCGGCGAGCCGCGCCAGCCACCACCGCTGGGCGTCGTTGCCGGCGGCGAACCGCGCAGTCCGCCGCCACTGACCGGCGTTCCGGTGAAACCCGCGCGCGCAGGCGGCGGCGCGACGCGCGCAGGCGGGCGCGTACCCACCCCGCGCGGTGGCGGCGCAGCGTACGGACGGTGACCGCCGATCGGAACCGCCACGTCGACGTAGACGCCGGGTTCGACGACCACCACGGGCGGCGGCTCGTCCTCGACCACGATCTCGGGACCGTAGGCGGGCGGTCCCGGCGGCGGCGCCACCACCGGCGGCGGTGGCGGAGCTGGCCGCTGGGTGCTGGGGTAAAGAGGCGCGGTGTCGGGTACGACCCGCACGTCGGCGCCACGCGCGTACGGGGGCAGGTTGGCCAGCCGCTGCACCTCGAGGCCCGGCACGCGATAGCTGACCGTCGAACAACCGCCACCGAGCCCAGCGACGATCGCCCCCAGAACCAAGAGCGCCGAGGCACTCACACCGCTGCGCGGCGGCGAAGACAATCCCAGCTTCATCTCACAATGAACAACGAATGACCCGCACGTCGATTCCACGCGTCCACCACCCTTTCGGGTCGCGGGTCTTTTCAAATCGCGCGCCAAGTGCCGGGCGCGCCTGGAACCGCGGAGATCACGCCGCTCCCGAGGCGCAAAAACAGCGATGACCCCGAGAATCCGGGCCCCAGCCCGCCCGGACCCGAGTCACAAAAACCACGCCGTGTCGCAGACGGCACAGTCGCTCGTCACCGGGGCGATTGCGCCGACGCCTGTCTCCGCTCGGGCGCGCTGGCGGCCGCACGCGCCGCCGGGTGCTGGGGCGCCTGCCCGTTCATCAGCGCCAGTTCCAGCAACTGAGGCTCGCCGTCGAGCGCCCGCCCAAGCTGGACGGTCTCGCGATAGAGCACCTGCCAATCGTCGTAGGGCACCGCAATCTTGCCGAGCTCGGCGGCGATGGCGACGTACCGCTCGTGCAGGGCCGCCACGTCCCGGCGCTCGGTCTCTTCTTCGACGGCGGCCCAGATGTCGCGGATCTGCTGTTCCAGCTTCTGCGCGTCCGCGTCCAGCGTCTGCAATCCTGGACCGCGCGTCAGGCCCTCGGACAGCACACCGTGCGCCCAAGATGCCTTGGATTTCGCGCCGCGAATCAGCAGATCGCTCGGATAGAGCGCCAGCTCCAGCCCGGGTCCCAGCCAGTACGCCAGGTCGGCGGGCATGAAGCCGCGCAGCGCCCGGCCGCCGAAAAAGCCGAGGACGCGCGCCGGCGCCATCAGCCACCAGGCCGGCGGGGCGCGGCGCGCGTTCAGCCGATGGCGCTGCAAGATCACGTCGATGATCGCCGCGACCCGCTCGTAGCCGGCGCCGGTCGTCAGCATCGGCACGTGCTCGTCCTGGCGCCCGCGCGCGATCGACAGCAGCCGCAGCACCGGGACGACCACGAACATCAGCACGAAGGCGCCGGCGATTCCCGCGGTGATCGGAAAGCCGCGCACGACCCGCTTCGCAAACGACTCGCGCGGCGAGCCCGGCGGCGCCTTGTTGGCGACGACCAGCCCGATCGCGATCGGCACGCCGAGCGCCAGCGCAATCCAGATGAACCGCAGCACCAGCGTCGGAATGTGTCGGGAATAAGGGACGAACGCGATCACCAGCGCGGCGATCTTGGGAACCGCGATGCCCACCAGCAACAGCGGCCATACGGCCGCCGCGCCGACCAGCCCGGTCAACACGGTCTGCTGCCTGGGCGATGAACGGCCAAAAAGCGCCACCACCGCCCACCCGAAGACGGCGTTCAATACTTTGCCGGCCAGCTTGCTCAGCAACGAGAAGATCGCCTGCACGATGACCATCGAAGCGGCAATTTAAGCACGCGTCGGCGAACGCCAAGGCCGCAGCGCGCCGTGGATTCCCGGAAGGGACCTGTTCAGCTGGCGGCGGGTGGCTAGCTTGGCCTCCGGAGAAGACCACCATGAAGCGGGCCGCTTGGATTGGATTGAAGGTGTTGGGATGCGTCGTCGCGGCGGTCGCGCTGCTGGTCGGTTCGACGATGCTGATTCTGCGCACATCGTGGGGCAGCGAGCGGCTTCGCCATGCCGTCGTGGTTCGCGTCAACGACCAGATTCTCGGCTGCTTCGAGATCGAGCACCTCCAGTTCGGCGGCGACCACCTGGCCCTGCGCGGCGTGACGCTGCGCGATCCGGACGGGCGGATCGTCGCCGACGTCGCCGGCGTCGACGTCGCCTTCTCGGTCGTGCGCCTGCTCCGCAAGGAAGTCCGTGTGACCGCGCTGCGCGTCGATACGCCTCAGCTGGGGCTGCTCGCGGACGCGCGCGGCACGAACCTGGCGCGCGCGATGGCGCCGCGGCAGGAACGCCCGCCGCGCCAACCGCGGGCGCCGGCCAAGACCAGCGGAGAAGGCTGGGTGCTGAACCTCGAGCACGTCGAGCTCACCGGCGGCGACATCGCGGTCGCCGTCTCGCCGGCGGCGGGCGCGGGTGCCGAGCCCCGGCTTCATCTGACGGCGCTGAACCTGCTCGCCAGCTTGCGCTACGCGACCGGCAACGGATCGCTCGACCTGCGCGCGCGGCTCGACGGCGAGAGCCGGGTCGCGCCGATCGGGCCGCTGCAGCTGGCGGCCGACGCGCAGGCGCGCGGCGAGAACCTGCGCAGCGCGCTCGACGGCACGATGCTGGGCGGGACCATCCACGTCCGCACGATGTTTCGCGGCACGCGTCTCGAGAACGCCGACGCGACCGTGGCGGTCGCGATCCCGGCGTTCACGCTGGCGGGCCACACCTGGGGACCGCTGCGCATCGACAGCGTCACGCAGGCCGGCGGCGTGCCGATGGTCGACGTCGCGCTCGCGCTGCCCGGGGTCGCTTTCACGGGCAAGGGCGGCGGCGGCGACGGGTTCTCGTTCGACGGAAAGCTGGCTTTGAACGATCTCGCGACCACGGCGCGCGCGGCTCACGACTTGACGGGCCGAACTCTGCCCGCGATCGCCGGCCACGGTCACGTCGACGTCTGGTGCGGCGGCAAGATGAACGACGCGCCGGTCAGCTGGAGCGGCCGAGCCAAGGGCGCGATCCCACGGCTACGCGTCGGGGACACGGTCGTCGACGGCCTGACGCTGGAGGCGCGCACCGCGCACCTCGCCAGGTCGCCAGATCTGGCCGACCTCGAGGTCCACGTCGCGTCGGTGCACACCGGCAGCACCCAGCTCGGTGCCATCGCGCTCGGCGCCGCGGTCCGGGGGCAGGCGATCTCGGGCAAGGCGACGCTGGCGGCGCCGGAGACCATCGACCTGACGCTGGGCGGGACGCTGGACGCAGAGCCGAACAGCCTGGCGCTCGAGTTCTTCACGCTGCGGTTTCCCGATGCGCTCTGGTCGAGCGACGGCACCGCTCAGGTTGGCTTCGGCGGTTCGCGCCTCTCGCTGACCAGCTTCCGCCTGCGCTCGCAGGGGCAGACGATCGCGATCGACGCGTCGAAGAGCGGCGACGCGATCGACGCGCACGTGAAGGTGCAGAGCCTGCGCCTCGCATTGCTGCCCGGGCTCCTGGTCGATCCGTCGCTTCGTCTCGGCGGCATGCTCGACGCCGATGTCCGCGCCGACGGCACGACCGCGCGTCCGCGCGTGGTCGCGCGCGTGGAGCTGGAGAACGGACGCGCGCGCGGGTGGTCGCGTGTGGACGCGAAGCTACGCGCGACGCTGGAGGACCAGAAGGTCGACGGGAGCGCCAGCGTGGCCGCGCCCTTCGGTGCGCTGGCCGCGGCGTTCCGGCTTCCGGCCGCGGCGCCGACACCGGGAACGCCGATCGAAGCGCGCGTCGATGTCACGCGATTGGATCTCGGCGAGCTGATGCGCGGCGGGCTCGCGAATGGCGCGCCGATCGACGGCCGGCTGGCGCTGCACCTGCGGGTCGGCGGCACGACCGACCATCCGACGATCGATCTCCAGGCGAACGGCGATGGCTTGCAGGTGAGCCCCGAGCATCGCCGTCCGGCGATGGCGGCGGCGCCCACTGCGGCGCCAGGAACCGCCCCGGCCGCTCCCGCCGCACGCGGCCAGGCGTCATTGCATGCGACCTACGCCGACCGCGCGCTCGAGGCCGACCTCACCTTCACGGAAACGCGCGGCGGATCTCTGCGCGCGAATGCGGGCGCCACGGTCGACCTCGGATATCCGCAGGTCGCGCGCGGGCCGGCGTTGAGTCGGCTCCCGGTGCAGGGCCAGGTGGTGGCCCGCAACCTGGATGCGGCCTGGCTCGCGCGGTTCAACCCCCGTGTCGAGTCCCTGGGTGGCCGCGTGAGCGTCAACGCCAAGCTCGCGGGAACGATCGCTGACCCCCATTTCATCGGGGACGTGCGCTGGAAGGACGGTGGCGGCAGCCTGTCACGCGCCACCACCGCGAACCTGCCCTGATCGGTTTCTAGCGCTGCGCCGCGGGCGCGTCGTCGCCGGCGGCCGTCGGATCGCGCGGGCGCGGCGTCGCGTGGAAGATCGCGTCCAGATCCAGGCCCAGGTGGTCGATGGTCTCGTAGCTGGGCAGGCCGGTCGTGGGAATCCCCTGGCTCTTTTGAAACGTCCGCAGCGCGCGCCGTGTGTCGGCGTCGAGTTGCCCCGTGCACTGGTCGGCGCGCAGCAGACCACGGGCGAGCAGCCGCTCCTGAATGCGTTTCTCCGCTCCGTCGCGCATCAGGCCCTCGGGCGTGCGCGCGCCCGGGATGCCGGTCTCGGCGCCAAGCTGGTGGTCCGGTCTGGTCGGCGGCACCGCGGCGGGCGGCGGCGGCGACGCGTGCGAGTGCGCGCACCCGTTCGTACCCGCGCCCGCGCCGAGCAGCGCCGCGGCCAGCGCCGCCGCGCGAACGCCCGACCAGACCATCGCGAAGCGATTCACGGCGACGCTCCAGCGGGCGGCGGCGGCGGCGCCTGACCCGCCCCCGGCGTCGGCTGCGCCTTGGGTGGCTGCGATCCGGTCAGCGCATCGACGCCCTGCTCGACCACGCTCTGCTTCTTGGGCGCGGTCACCGGCGGCAGATGCGCGTAGCCGGACGTCAGCCCTTCGACGAAGGCGTTGCGCATCACACCGAAGATCGCCGGCCAGAGCTGAATATCGGGCCCGGTGAGCGTGCCCTTGATCGGAATCACCGTGGCGACGGCCTCGCGCGACTCGACGCGATCCGAGAAGATCTTGATCGCCAGATCGGCGGCCCAGGCTTTCAGCACCGTGAACGGATTCTTTTCCGCGGGGCGGATCGTCACCTTCTTCAGCACCGGTTTCACGCCACCGGTGAGCTCGCCGTTACGGCAGTCGAACTCGACGAAGATGTCGATCGTGCCCTCCGGCGCCTGCAGCTTGGTCGCCGGCGCGATGAAACGATAGAGCTCGGAGGTCTCGAGGCCGACGACGGAAACGCGCCCGGAGAACGTCAACCCCTTCTCGAACGGGTTGGCGGTCACGAAGATCGACACGTCGCCGCTGTTCGCCAGCGTGCCGCTCGCGGTGAGCAGCACCGGCCTGCCCTCCCCGCTGCGGACCCGCGTCGTCAGATTCTCGATCGAAAGCTCCAGATTGTGCAGCCACAGCTCGGGGCGCTCGCCGCGGCTCACGTCGACGAACGCCACCTGCCCGTCGAGAATATCGAGGTGATCGACCGCGAGCGGCGTGATCTTTCGCAGCGTCTCGGCCAGGTCAATGAGCTCCGTGGGTGGTTGGTTCGCCTCGTCGTGCTTGCCAGGTGCCGGCTTCGGCGCGTCCGGGGGCGATCCCGCGTGGAAGATCCGCACCTCCGGGCCGACCAGCTTGATCGCCGAGACCACTTCCGTGCCCTGCTTGCGCGCCTTGACGCGCACCTCTTTCCAGCGCGCTTCCAGCAAGTGGTTGCGCTCGCCGGGCAGTGCACCGGGCGCGGGAGCGGGGACGGTCGCGGAGGCAGGCGTGGCGGTCGCAGGCGTCTTGGCATGTCCGCACGCGCCCGCCAACACCGCGAGCGCGATCAGCGTAGCCGCGCGACCGGCCCCCGCCTTCGCGTCATCTCGACACCTTCGATCCTTCACCGCATGAGAAGCTGGGGCGCGCACCGCGGTTGTCTACCGCGTGGCGCGCCAAAATCGCCGTTGCCCGCGCGGGCCGCCTCGGTGTTAGGCTGCCACCGCCCCGCCGAGCTCCCTCACGCGAAGCTGCATGCCCCGCCGACAACCCCACCATCAAGCCCCCCGACATGGCGAAAAACACCGCAGCGGGCGCGCCAGTTGGCTGCGCGCGGCGGTCCTCGGCTCCGACGACGC
>Ga0265338_10003831_pt1 | contig 20896 bp, 17 predicted proteins | sample 42126metaG_FD_193579 | JGI IMG/M metagenome (GOLD analysis project Ga0265338, IMG submission 193579) | Rhizosphere microbial communities from Carex aquatilis grown in University of Washington, Seatle, WA, United States - 4-21-26 metaG | ecosystem: Host-associated > Plants > Roots > Rhizosphere...
GGCAGCGGGCCTTGTCGCTTACCGCCCAGTTGGACAGCTCGTACCAGGTGAAGCCGGCCGCGCCGAGCAGCTCGTCGGCGATCAGGTAGCGGTCGGCCATCGCGTCGTCGTCGGGCGGGCTGATCTCGCCCCGGCGCACCTTGGCCGCCAGCCGGGTGCCGTCCTCGACAATCAGCGCGTAGGCCGAGATATGGTCCGGCTCCGCCTCGACGGCCGCGGTCAGCGACCGCCGCCAGTCGTCATCGCTCTCCCCCGGCGTCCCGTAGATCAGGTCCAGGCTCACCTGCTCGAAGCCCGCTGCCCGGGCCCAGCGCACGCAGTCAAGCGGCCGCCCCGGCCGGTGCTCGCGGTCGAGCACCCGCAGCACGTGCGGTACCGCGCTTTGCATGCCGAACGAGAGCCGGGTGACCCCCTGGGCCCGCAATTGCCCGAGTTCGGCCGGGCCGACCGACTCGGGGTTGGCCTCGACGGTGACTTCCGCGTCGCCCGCCAGGCCGAACGCGGCGTCGATGTCCCGCAGCATCGCGCCGATCCGCTCCGGCGGGAGCAGGGTGGGGGTGCCGCCGCCGAAGAACACCGTGGCGGCGACGGGCCCTGGCTGGCCCTCCGTCCCCGGCTGGCGCAGTGCCCGCGCCGCCAGCGCCAGCTCCTGGCCGACCGTGCCCGGGTACGCGGCCTGGCTGGCGCCCGGGTTGCCGGCGCCGCCCAGCTCAGCGGCGGTGTAGGTGTTGAAGTCGCAGTACCCGCAGCGGGTGCGGCAGAACGGGACGTGTACATAGACCCCAAACGGGGTATCAGCGAGGTCTTTGGTCGCGCTGGCCGGCAAAGTTGCGTCCGCGGGAACTGGTTCACCCTCCGGCAGCGTTTTCGGCATAGAGCCGAGGATAAGCTGTAGGTGGGTACAACATGGGCGGGAGGTACTGGTGACATCCGATCCGGGGCCCGGTTCGAACGGCTTTCCGCTGCCACCGTCGGCGACGCCGCCCGCAGGCGGCCTGCCCAGCCTGCCCGGGTACGGTCCGCCCGGCTACGGGCCGCCCGTTCCCGGGAACTACGGCTACGGGCAGCATCCCGGCTACGGGCCCTACCCGTACGGCCCGCACCCGCAGCCGCGGCAAGTGCAGCCCGGGATGCTCTGCGCCCAGGCCGACCGGGACCGGACGATGGACGTGCTCAAGTCCGCCTACACCGAGGGGCGGCTGACCAAGAACGAGTTCGACGAGCGGTCCGCCCGCGTACTGACCGCCCGCACCTACGGTGACCTGCACTCGCTGGTAGGCGACCTGCCGCAGGGGCCGGGCGGCCCGGCGCTGCCGGTGCCCTACGCGCCCGGCTACTACTCGCCGCAGCTCGCCGCGCGCACCAACGGGTTCGCGGTCGGCTCGCTGATCTGCGGGATCGTGCCGTTCTTCGGCGGCATCCCGGCGGTCATCCTCGGGCACGTGGCGCGCGGGCAGATCAAGCAGACCGGGGAACGCGGCGACGGCCTCGCCATCTCCGGGCTGGTCCTGGGCTACCTGTGGATCACCCTGTGGGCGCTGATCATCCTGATCGGCGTCGCGAACAGCTGACTTGCCCGGGCTTACTTCGGGCGGCTGGCATCCGGCTGGGTGGTCGACAGGGCGGCGACGAAGGCTTCCTGCGGCACCTCGACGCGGCCGATCGTCTTCATCCGCTTCTTGCCTTCCTTCTGCTTCTCGAGCAGCTTGCGCTTGCGGCTGATGTCACCGCCGTAGCACTTCGCCAGCACGTCCTTGCGCAGCGCGCGGATGTTCTCCCGGGCGATGATGCGGCTGCCGACCGCGGCCTGGATCGGCACCTCGAACTGCTGGCGCGGGATGAGCTCCTTGAGCTTGGCCGTCATCGACAGGCCGTACTCCCGGGCGCTGTCGGAGTGCACGATCTGGCTGAACGCGTCCACCGGCTGGCCCTGCAGCAGGATGTCCACCTTGACCAGGTTGGCCACCTGCTCGCCGTCCGGCTCGTAGTCCAGGCTGGCGTAACCCCGGGTGCGCGACTTGAGCTGGTCGAAGAAGTCGAAGATGATCTCCGCCATCGGCATCGTGTAGCGGATCTCCACCCGGTCGGTGGACAGGTAGTCCATCCCCTTGAGCACGCCGCGGCGGCCCTGGCACAGCTCCATGATCGTGCCGATGTAGTCGCTCGGCGAGATGACGGTGGCCCGCACCACCGGCTCGTACACTTCCTTGATCTTGCCCCCGGTGCTCTCCCTGGGGCTGGCGGTGGCGGCCGAGAAACCGTCAATGCCGCCGGGGAAGTCGCTCGGGTTGGTCACCGTGAGCTCCCGGCCGTTCTCCATGACGACGCGGTACACCACGTTCGGCGCGGTCGAGATGAGGCTCAGGTCGAACTCGCGCTCCAGCCGCTCCCGGACGATCTCCATGTGCAGCAGGCCGAGGAAGCCGCAGCGGAACCCGAAGCCGAGCGCGGTGCTCGTCTCCGGCTCGTAGATGAGCGCGGCGTCGTTGAGCTGCAGCTTGTCGAGGGCGTCGCGCAGCTCCGGGTACTGGTCGCCGTCGACCGGGTAAAGGCCGGAGAACACCATCGGCTTGGGATGGTCGTAGCCCGCCAGCGGCTCCGTGGCCGGGCCGACGCTGCTGGTAATGGTGTCGCCGACGCGGGCCTGGCGGACGTCCTTCACCCCGGAGATGACGTAGCCGACCTCGCCCGCGCCGAGGCCGTCGGCCGGGATCGGCTCCGGGCTGATCACGCCGAGTTCCAGGGTCTCGTGCACCGACCGGGTGGACATCATCAGCATCCGCTCGCGCTTGGTCAGCCTGCCGTCGACGACCCGCACGTAGGTGACGACGCCCCGGTAGGTGTCGTAGACCGAGTCGAAGATGAGCGCCCGGGCGGGCGCGTCCGGGTCGCCTTGCGGGTGCGGGACCAGGTCGACGATCGTGTCCAGCAGCTCTTTTACGCCTTCCCCGGTTTTCGCCGAGACCTTGAGCACGTCGCCCGGGTCGCAGCCGATGATCGCCGACAACTCCTGCGCGTACCGCTCGGGCTGCGCGGCGGGCAGGTCGATCTTGTTCAGCACCGGGATGATCGTGAGGTCGGCGTTGATCGCCAGGTACAGGTTGGCCAGCGTCTGCGCCTCGATGCCTTGGGCCGCGTCGACCAGCAGCACGGCGCCCTCGCACGCTTCCAGGCTGCGGCTTACCTCGTAGGTGAAGTCGACGTGGCCGGGGGTGTCGATCATGTTCAGCACGTAGTCCCGGCCGTCCTGCTGCCACGGAAGGCGGACCGCCTGGCTCTTGATGGTGATGCCGCGCTCGCGCTCGATGTCCATCCGGTCCAGGTACTGCGCGCGCATCTGCCGCGCGTCCACGATCCCGGTCAGCTGCAGCATCCGGTCGGCCAGGGTGGACTTCCCGTGGTCGATGTGCGCGATGATGCAGAAGTTGCGGATCACGGCCTGGTCCGTGCCGGCCGGAGCCGGCCGAGCCGGAGCGCTCATGGACACCATGCTTTCGTTGCTTGACTTTCGGTGCTTGGCTTCGTTGCTTGCCTTGGCTTCGTTGCTTGCCTTGGCAGCTGTGCTCGCTGCGCTGGCAGACGGGCGCGTCTGGCGCGAATACCCTGGAACAGGGTATGGCACCGGCGATTGGTTTGAGGAACGGCCGCCGGTTCGGCTATCCTTCTTGATCGCGCCCTACTCTCATGCTGCCGCCCTGGCGGGCAGACCGCTGTCTGGGCCGGCCAAGCAGACTTTCACCCCAACGAAGGACGTATTCGCGTGGCGAACATCAAGTCGCAGATCAAGCGCATCAAGCAGAACGAGAAGGCGCACCAGCGCAACAAGGCCGTCAAGTCCGAGCTGCGCACCCACGTGCGCAAGTTCCGCGAGGCCATCGACTCCGGTGACGTCGAGCAGGCGACCGCCGCCCTCCGCGTCGCCACCCGCAAGCTGGACAAGGCCGCGTCCAAGGGCGTCATCCACAAGAACCAGGCCGCCAACCGCAAGTCGGCGATCGCCAAGCGGCTGGCCGAGCTGCAGGCGGCCTGAGCCTGCTTCCGGCTTGGCTTTTTCCCTAGCCGACCAGCCTTAGCGGTCTGCCTCGCCACGTCGGGCGCCCACCGGGTGTCCGGCGTTTTGGCATGCCCGGGGCTGGGCGTCATCGAAATTTATTCATGATCACGGAGGATTACTGCCGTGATCACGGTAGTAATCCTCCGTGATCACGGCATGCCCTGCACCGATGTGACGATTGGGGTGGCCGGGGCCGGGGCCGCTGTGGCGACGCGGGCTCCGGGTTAGCGGGCGGCCCGGTAGGCGACGATCTGCCTGATGGCGCGCTCGAGGGCGTACTCGGGGCTTACCCCGCCGCCCTTGACCTGGGCGTCGGCCTCGGCGACGGCCTGCAGGGCGCTGGCCACGCCGTCCGGGTGCCAGCCGCGCAGCTGCTGGCGGATCCGGTCGATCTTCCACGGGGGGGCGCCGACCTCGGCCGCCAGGGCGTTGGGGTTGGCGCCGCGGGGGGCGGCGCCGACCCGGCCGAGCAGCCGGACGCCCGTAGCGAGGGCGCTGGTGATGAGGACCGGCGCGGTGCCGGTGGCCAGGGCCCAGCGGAGCTGCTCGAGCGCCTCGTTGAGCCGTCCCTCGACCGCGTGGTCGGCCACGCTGAAGCCGGTCGCCTCGGCCCGGCCCCGGTAGTAGCGGGCGACGGTGGCCGCGCCGATCCGGCCGCTGGTGTCGGAGGCGAGCTGGTCGACGGCGCTGGCCAGCTCGCGCAGGTCGCCGCCGATCGCGTCGAGCAGCGCGCGAACCGCCTCGGCGTCGGCCTGCCGGCCGACCCGGCGGAACTCCCCGCGCACGAAGTCGGCCCGGTCGCCCGCGCGGGTCAGCTTGGGGCAGTCGACCTGCCGGGCGCCGGCCCGGGCGAGGTCGGCGACCAGCGCCTTGTTCTTGGCACCGCCCGCGTGGGTGACGATCACCGCTGCGTCCGGGGCCGGGCGGGCGGCATAATTAGCCAGCTCGGCCGAGACCTCCTTGGCCGCGTGCTGCGCGTTCCTGATGATCACTACCGCGCCGCCGCCGAACAGGCTGGGCGAGGTGAGCGCGGCCAGCTCTCCCTGGGCCAGCGCGGACGCCTCCAGGTCGTGCAGGTCTCCCCCGTTGTCGCCGCCCCCCGGGTCGGCCAGGGCGGCGCGCGCCTGCGCCACCGCCTCGCGCACGGCGCGGTCGGCCAGGAACTCCTCCTCGCCGGTGACCAGCGTGACCGGGACCAGGTTCGCCATGCTGGCAAGCATGCCACCTGCGGCCGGGTGGTTGGACGCCGCTACGCGGTAACGGGCTCGCCGCCGCGCCAGACGCGGCGCGGGGTGAGGCCGTAGGTCCAGGCGAAGGCGCCCTCGTGATCGGCGTCCCAGAGCACGATGTCGGCCAGGCGGCCCCGGAGCATCGCGCCGCGGTCGGGTGCGTGCAGCGCGTAGGAGCCGCCGAGGGTGGCGGCGCGCAGCGCCTCGGCCACCGACATGCCCAGGTAGGACACGGCCAGCGCGATTACCAGCGGCATCGAGGTGATGCCGACGCCGCCGGGGGTGTGGTCGGAGCCGAGCGCCAGCACCACGCCCTTGTCGAGCAGCGCACGGACCGGCGGCCTGGTGCCCTGCTGCAGGGCGGAGCCGGGGGTGATCACCGCGGCGACACCGCCGCGGGACAGCGCCGCGACGTCCTCGTCAGACGCCCCGTGCAGCAGGTCGGCCGACGCGCAGCCCAGTTCGGCGGCGACCCGGGCGGCGCCGCCGCGGGCGCTGCCCGGCGCGTGCAGCCGGGGCAGCAGCCCCGCCCGGCGGCCCGCGTTCAGGATCCAGCGGGCCTCTTCGTCCGTGAACCGGCCGTCCTCGCAGTTGACGTCCACGCTGTCGGCGCCCACCGCGGCGGCGTCGGCGCACCAGGACGACACCGCGTCGATGTAGTCGCTGCGGCGGCCGAAGAACTCCGGCGGCACCATCTGCGCCGCGTAGAAGGTGACGTGCACCCGGGGCATGCCCGGCTCGTTCTCCAGCGAGCGCAGCATCCGCACGTCGGCCAGCTCGCCGTCCCGGGTCAGGTGGTAGCCGGTCTTCGCCTCGATGGTGGTGGTGCCCGACTGCAGCCAGCAGGAGAGCCGCTCGCGGACGTGGTTGCACAGGGTCCAGGGGTCAGTACCCCTGGTCACGGTGATGGTCGAGGAGATGCCGCCGCCGGCCGCGGTGATCTCGGAGTCCGACAGGCCGGTCGACCGCATGGCCAGCTCGGCGTAGCGGTTGCCCGCGTAGACCGGGTGGGTATGCGCGTCGATCAGGCCCGGGGTGACCAGGCCGCCGCCAAGGTTCTCCACCATGTCGACGTCAACGATGTCATCGACCACGCCGGGCACGCTGCGCGGCAGCTCGGCCGAGGGGCCGACCCAGGCGATCCGGTCATCGCTGATGAGGATGGCGGCGTTGCTGATGATCTCCGACCCGGTCCACAGCCGGCCGATGCTGGTCAGCAGGCGGGCGGTCACCGGGTCAACCCAGTGGTCCAGCGACCCCGCGGGTCGGTTTCAGCCATCATGAGCGGCCACCTGCCATGCATGTGAGACGTCGGCGCTGACCGTGCTTACCCTCGCGATAGTACGGGGCGCTGCGGTCGTTGGCACCGTATTGCGCGAACCGTCCTACATGTCGGTTCCGTTACGGTATTGCACGGCACGGGCCGCCCACAAGACCCCGGGTCAAACCCACAGGAAACCCGAGGTTACCGACGGGCGCACTCCCGGCCCGCCGGCAACAGGGGCACCTCTAAGCGACCACAAACCGCCGCAGCTCGGCCGCCAGCTCCGGCGGCACCCGGGCCTCGAGGAAGGTGCCGTCGGGACCGTGCTCGGTCCGCGTCACCTCGCCCGCCGCGTGCGCCCTGGCCACCAGGTCGCCCCGGCTGTAGGGGACGCTCGCCCGGACCAGCAGGTCCCGCTCGGGCAGGCCGTCCTCGATGGCCGCGCGCAGCCCGGCGATCCCCTCGCCAGTCCGCGCCGACACCAGCACCGCCCCGCGCTCACGCAGCTGCAGCGCCTTCACCGTCACCGGGTCGGCGTCATCAACCTTGTTGATCACCACCAGCTCGGGCACGCCGTCCGCGCCGATCTCGGACAGCACCGCCCGCACCGCGGCCAGCTGCGCCTGCGGGTCGGCGTCGGAGCCGTCCACCACGTGCAGCACCAGGTCGGCGTCGGCCGCCTCCTCCAGGGTGGACCGGAACGCGTCCACCAGCTGGTGCGGCAGGTGCCTGACGAAGCCAACCGTGTCGGTTAGCGTGTACGCGCGGCCGCCGGGGGTCTCCGCCTTGCGGACAGCCGGGTCGAGGGTGGCGAACAGCGCGTCCTCCACCAGCACGCCCGCCCCGGTCAGCGCGTTGAGCAGGCTCGACTTGCCCGCGTTGGTGTAGCCGGCGATGACCACCGACGGCACCGCGTTGCGGCGCCGCTGGCTGCGCTGCACCTCGCGGCCGGTTTTGAAGCCCGCGGTCTCACCGCGCAGCCGGGCGATCCGGGTCCTGATCCGGCGGCGGTCGGTCTCGATCTTGGTCTCGCCGGGACCGCGCGTCCCGATGCCGCCGCCGCCCGCCACCCGGCCGCCCGCCTGGCGGGAAAGCGACTCGCCCCAGCCGCGCAGCCGCGGCAGCATGTACTGCAGCTGGGCCAGCTCGACCTGCGCCTTGCCCTCGCGGCTCTTGGCGTGCTGCGCGAAGATGTCCAGGATCAGCGCGGTGCGGTCGATCACCTTGACCTTGACCACGCCCTCCAGCCGGCGCAGCTGGCTCGGGCTCAGCTCGCCGTCACAGATCACCGTGTCAGCGCCGGTCGCCGCCACGATCCCGGCCAGCTCGGTCGCCTTGCCCGAGCCGACGTAGGTAGCCGGGTCGACCCGGCTACGGCGCTGGATCAGCCCGTCGAGCACGACCGAGCCGGCCGTCTCGGCCAGCCTGCTCAGCTCGGTCAGGGAGTTCTCCGCGCTCGCCAGCGTGCCCTCGGTCCACACCCCGATCAGCACCACCCGCTCCAGCCGCAAGGCACGGTACTCGACCTCGGTGACGTCGGTCAGCTCGGTCGACAGGCCGGCCACGCGGCGCAGCGCGTGCCGGTCCTCCAGGTCCAGCTCCCCCGCCGCGGCGTCCAGCTCGGCTCGCTCGCCGTAAGCAGTTGTCATTGTCCTCCAGACTCAGCTGCGTTCCCTCGATGGTGCCACCATCGACGGAACCCGTCACCCCATTAACAAGCGGACAGGCCGCGATGTGCCCGGCCCCGCCGGGCGGGCGAGCCGGGCGGGCAGGTGGCGCCATTTAACACCATTGGAACGCGCTGTTCGCCGGGCTGCGTTACCCTTCCGTGACAGAGGCTGCCCGCCGACGAGGGGGTCGCGGGCGCCCGCACCCGGTGCACGGCGTCCCCGTCGCCCGGGGTTTCCGGTCCACAATGCTTCCCGGTAGACACCCATCCCGGTGGCAGGCCATAAAGGAGACGGCATGGAGCGTGCTGACTGGCTCGAGGAGCGGGTCGACTCCTCGGACGCGCGGTTCCTCATGGTGACGGCGATCACCCACCATCGGTTCAGCTCGCCGATCTGGGGCGCCCGCGAGGTCCGCAAGCTCCAGGCCGAGCTGGCCGAGATCGCCAGGCACGCGGCCGAGGTCCTGCACGAGCACCAGTCCGCCGCCAAGCCCGGCAAGAAGGCGCAGCGTCCCCGGCCCCGGTACCGGGGCGTGTTCGGCGCGCCCGCCTGGTAGGCCCCGCCGGTTACCCGGGACGCTGGCGCTGGCCGTCGGCCGGCGAGTAGGTGACCAGCGTCTGCTCCGGGTCGTCGGCGACCTGCAGCACCACGTGCACGTAATCGACCGGGCCGAGCCGCGGGTGGCGCAGCTTCTTCGTCCCGCCGCCGACCGACTGCACGTCGTGCCGCGGCCACCAGTCCCTGACCAGCTCGCTGTCCCGGCGCAGCCCGGCGATCAGCGACGCGAAGCCCGGGTCGCCCGGGTGCCGGGCGGCGGCCAGCCGGAACCGGCCCAGCATTGCCCGCGCCTCCGGCTCCCACTCCAGGTAGACCTGGCGGGCCCGGTCGGCGGTGAACATCCAGCGCACCAGGTTGCGCTGCCCGCCGGGCATTGCCTCCCAGTCGGTGAACAGCTCCCGCGCGGCCTGGTTGGCCGCCAGCACGTCCCAGCGGCGCCCCTTGACCAGGGTGGGGTACGGCTCAAGCCGCCGCACCAAGTCGGCCACGGCCGGGTCAAGCCGCTCGGCCGGCGCCGCGCCGTCGGGCCCGGCACCCGGGCCGTAAGCCAGCACCAGCAGGTACCGGCGCTCGGCGGGCGACATCCGCAGCGCCGCCGCCAGCGCGTCGAGCACCTGGGCGGACGGCTGCACCGGGCGGCCCTGCTCGAGGAACGTGTAGTAGGTGACCGACAGGTCCGCCAGCGCTGCGACCTCCTCCCGGCGCAGGCCGGGGGTGCGCCGCCGGCTGCCGGGCGGCAGGCCGACGTCGCCCGGCGCGAGCCGCTCGCGGCGCGACCGCAGCAGCTGCCCCAGGGCCCGCGGGTCGCCGGCGCCAGTCACGCCGCTTAGCCTACCCATGCCAGTACCAGTAAAAGCCTGCTCTGGTTACCAGTATCAGCGCCCGGCAGGCTGGGGCCATGACCAACGAGACCATTCAGCTCGCGGTGGCCGACGGCACCGCCATGCAGGCCTACCTCGCCCGCCCGGGCGACGGCCAGGCGGCGACCGGGGTGATCGTGGCGCACGAGTTGTTCGGGGTGAACCCCGGCATCCGCCAGGCCGCCGACGACCTCGCCCGGGCCGGCTACCTCACCGTCGCCCCCGAGTTCTACCACCGGGACGCCGCCGGCGGCCGCTGGCTGCCGCGCGACGACGCAGGCCGCGACGAGGGCTTCGGCTACCTGCACCGGCTTACCCGCCCGGCCGCGCTCGACGACACGGCGGCGGCGATCGGCTGGCTGCGGGCCCAGCCGGGCATTGAGCGGGTGGCGATGATCGGCTTCAGCGCCGGCGGCCACCTGGCCTACCTGGCCGCCAGCCAGCTGCCGCTCAGCCGGACGGCGGTGCTGTACGGCGGCTGGCTGCCGGTCACCGACATCCCGATGAGTCAGCCGGCCCCCACCCTCGAGCTGACCCCGGGGATCAGCGGCCGGCTGCTCTACCTGGTCGGCGAGGACGACGCGGTCATCGACGCCGCCCAGGTCGGCCAGATCCGGTCCGCGCTGCGGGCGGCGGGCACCGACCACGAGGTGGTCAGCTACCCGGGCACCGCCCACGCGTTCTTCTGGCCGGGCACTCCCGCCTTCAACCAGCAGGCCCGCGACGACGCCTGGTCCCGGATCCTCGGGCTGCTCGCCAGCTGAGCGCCGCCGCGGCCGCCGCCCGGGGTCAGACCTCGACCACGACCGGGATGATCATCGGGCGGCGGCGGTAGTTGTCGCTGACCCACTTGCCGATGACCCGGCGGGACATCTGGCGGAGCGTGTGGGTGTCCATGACGCCGTCGTTGGCCGCCCGCTCGAGCGCCTCCACCAGCTTGGGCAGCACGTCGGAGGAGAACGCGGCGTCGTCGATGCCGGAGCCGCGGGTGTGGATCTCCGGGCCGCCGACGATCTTCCCGCTGGAGGAGTCGAGCACCATGATGACCGAGATGAAGCCCTCGTCGCCGAGGATGCGCCGGTCCTTGAGCTGGCCCTCGGTCACCTCGCCGACGGTCAGCCCGTCCACGTAGACGTAGCCGCAGTCGACCGCGCCGGCCACGGCGATCTTGCCGTCCACCAGGTCGACGACCACGCCGTCCTCGGCGATCACGATCCTGTCGTCGGGCACCCCGGTCAGCTTGGCCAGCCGGGCGTGCGCCACCAGGTGCCGCCACTCGCCGTGCACCGGCATGAAGTTGCGCGGCTTGACCAGGTTGAGCAGGTACAGCAGTTCCCCCGCGGGCGCGTGCCCGCTCACGTGCACCAGCGATGTCTCCTTGTGCACCACCCGCGCGCCCAGCCTGGTCAGCCCGTTGATCACCCGGTAGACGGCGGTCTCGTTGCCGGGGATGAGCGACGACGCCAGGATGACGGTGTCGCCCGCGGCGATGCGGATCGGGTGGTCGCGGCCGGCCATCCGGGACAGCGCGGACATCGGCTCGCCCTGCGACCCGGTGGAGATCAGCACCACCTCGCCCGGCGGCATCTCCTCGGCGTCGCGCAGGTCCATGATCAGGCCGCCCGGCACCCGCAGGTAGCCGAGGTCGCGGGCGACGCCCATGTTGCGCACCATCGACCGGCCGACGAAGGCGACCTTCCGGCGGTGCTTGGCGGCGGTGTCGAGCACCTGCTGCACCCGGTGCACGTGGGAGGCGAAGCAGGCCACGATGATCCGCTGGGCGGCGTTGGAGAACACCTCGTCGAGCACCGGCGTGATGTCCCGCTCGGACCGGACGATGCCGGGCACCTCGGCGTTGGTCGAGTCGGACAGCAGCAGGTCGACGCCCTCGCCGCCGAGCCGCGCGAACCCGGCCAGGTCGGTCAGCCGCCCGTCAAGCGGCAGCTGGTCCATCTTGAAGTCCCCGGTGTGCAGCACCACGCCGGCCGGGGTCTTGATCGCGACCGCCAGCGCATCCGGGATCGAGTGGTTGACCGCGAAGAACTCAAGCTCGAAGGGCCCGAACGAGTGGCGGGTTCCCTCCTTGACCTCGGCCACCTCCGGGGTCAGCCGGTGCTCCTGGAGCTTCGACTTCACCAGGGCGAGGGTCAGCTTGGAGCCGACCAGCGGGATGTCACGGCGCTCGCGCAGCAGGTAGGGCACCGCGCCGATGTGGTCCTCGTGCGCGTGCGTGAGGACCAGCGCCTCCACGTCGCCCAGCCGGCCCTCCAGGTAGCGGAAGTCGGGCAGGATCAGGTCGATGCCGGGCTGGTCCGGCTCGGGGAACAGCACCCCGCAGTCAACGATCAGCAGCCGCCCCCGGTACTCGAAGACGGTCATGTTGCGGCCGATCTCACCGAGCCCGCCGAGCGGTACGACCCGCAGGCCGTTGCGCGCCAGCTTCGCGGGCAGGTTCAGATCGGGATGGGGAAAGCTCACAGCGCGGCTCCGTTAGCGAAGTTCTCCTGGGAACCACTCTCATCCCGCGGTCCCAGGTACGTTGGGTCTTCTTGGCGCGCGGCGGAATAAGCGCAGTCCAACTTGACGCCGCCCGCGGTCAGGTCTTCCACCAGCTGGCGGCGCTCCGCCTCGCTGGCCGGCAGCAGCGGGCCGCGGACGCCGCCGCCGGGCAGGCCGAGCAGTTCGAGCGCGGCCTTGGTGAGCACCGCCGCCTGGTTGCGGAACAGGCCGGCGTTGACCGGCAGCATCGACTGGTGCAGGCGGGCCGCCTCGGTGTTCCGGCCGGCGGTGAACGCCTCGATCATCGCCGCCACCCGGTCGCCGACGACGTGCGCGGTCACGCTGACGATGCCCACGCCGCCGATGGCGAGCAACGGCAGGGTCATCGGGTCGTCACCGGAGTAGACGGCGAGGTCGGACCGCGCGATCACGTCGGACGTGGCCCGGATGTCGCCCTTGGCGTCCTTGACCGCGACGATCCGGGGGTGCTCGGCCAGTCGCAGCAGCGTCTCGGTGTGCACCGCGACGGCGGACCGGCTGGGGATGTCGTAGACGATCACTGGCAGGCCGGTCGAGTCCGCGATCGCGGTGAAGTGCGCCGCCAGCGCGTCCTGGGCGGGCTTGTTGTAGTACGGGGTGACCACTAGCAGGCCGTCCGCGCCCGCCTGCTCCGCCTCGCGGGCCAGCTCGACGCTGTGCGCGGTGACGTTGGTACCGACCCCGGCGATGACCCGCGCCCGGTCCCCCACCGCCTCGCGGACCACCTCGAGCAGGCGCCTTTTCTCCGCATTGGTCGTCGTCGGCGCCTCGCCGGTGGTGCCGCTGACGACCAGCCCCTCGTTGCGCATGTCATCCACGAGGTAGGCGGCCAGCGCGGCCGCCCCGTCGTAGTCGACCGCGCCGTCACGGGTCATCGGAGTGATCATGGCCGTCATCAGCCGGCCGAAGGGCGCCGTGGTGGTGGTCATGTCTGAACGTTACCGCTACCGGCCCGGCGATCGGTATCAGCCGCCCCCGCGTTGGTTACGATCGATTCGTGACGGCGATGACACGGTGACGGCGCAGACAACGACCGGGGCGCTCGCGCCGCCGCTGCTCAGCCGGGCTGACCCGGGCGGCGAGGAGTTCGGCCGCAACCAGGCCGCCAACGCCGCGCTGGCGGCCGAGCTGCGGGACAAGCTGGCACTGGCGCGGCTGGGCGGGCCCGCCCGGGCCCGGGTGAGGCACCAGGCGCGGGGCAAGCTGCTGCCCAGGGACCGGGTGGACGCGCTGCTCGACCCGGGCTCGCCCTTCCTCGAGCTGTCCCCGCTGGCGGCGGACGGCCTCTACGACGGCGACGCGCCGTCGGCCGGCATCATCACCGGGATCGGGCGGGTGGCGGGGCGCGAGTGCGTCATCGTCGCCAACGACGCCACCGTCAAGGGCGGCACCTATTACCCGATGACGGTCAAGAAGCACCTGCGCGCCCAGGAGGTCGCGCTGCACAACCGGCTGCCCTGCGTCTACCTGGTCGACTCAGGCGGCGCGTTCCTGCCCCGGCAGGACGAGGTGTTCCCCGACCGGGAGCACTTCGGCCGGATCTTCTACAACCAGGCCACCATGTCGGCGGCGGGCATCCCCCAGCTGGCGGCGGTGCTCGGGTCGTGCACCGCGGGCGGCGCCTACGTGCCGGCGATGAGCGACGAGAACGTGATCGTGGCCGGCCAGGGGACCATCTTCCTCGGCGGGCCGCCGCTGGTGCAGGCGGCCACCGGAGAGGTCGTGTCGGCCGAGGAGCTCGGCGGCGGCGAGCTGCACGCGCGGACCTCCGGGGTGACCGACCACCTGGCGGCCGACGACCTGGACGCGCTGCGGACGGTACGGGACATCGTCGCCACCCTGGCGCCGCGGGCCCCGCGCCCCTGGGACGTCGCCCCGGCCGAGGAGCCGCGCTACCCGGCCGACTCGCTCTACGGGGTGCTGCCCGCCGACCTGCGCACACAGTACGACGTGCGCGAGGTCATCGCCCGGATCACCGACGGCAGCCGGTTCAGCGAGTTCAAGGCGGAGTACGGGCCGACCCTGGTGACCGGCTTCGCCCGGGTGCACGGGCACCCGGTCGGGGTCGTCGCCAACAACGGGATCCTGTTCAGCGAGTCGGCCCTGAAGGGCGCGCATTTCATCGAGCTGTGCGACCAGCGCCAGGTACCGCTGGTGTTCCTGCAGAACATCACCGGGTTCATGGTCGGGCGGCAGTACGAGGCGGGCGGCATCGCCAAGCACGGCGCCAAGATGGTCACCGCCGTCGCCTGCGCCCGGGTGCCCAAGCTGACCGTGGTGATCGGCGGGTCGTTCGGCGCCGGGAACTACGCCATGTGCGGGCGGGCGTACTCCCCCCGGTTCCTGTTCATGTGGCCGAACGCGCGGATCTCGGTGATGGGCGGCGAGCAGGCCGCCTCGGTGCTGGCGACCGTGCGCGGCGCCCAGGTCTCAGCCGACGGCCCTGGTTCACCCGACGGGCCTGGTTCCCCGGACGGCGCTGGCTGGCCGCCCGCCGAGCAGGAGGCGTTCAAGCAGCCGATCAGGGAACAGTACGAGGCGCAGGGCAACCCCTACTACTCGACCGCGCGGCTGTGGGACGACGGGGTCATCGACCCGGCCGACACAAGGCGGGCACTCGGCCTGGCGCTGTCGGCGGCGGCCAACGCGCCGTTGCTCCCGGTCGGCTACGGCACGTTTCGAATGTGAGAGCCCGGATGTGAGGCACCGATGGGCGGAAACGCGATGTTCACCAGGGTCCTGGTGGCCAACCGGGGCGAGATCGCGGTGCGGGTGATTCGCACGCTGCGCAGCCTCGGCATTGCCAGCGTCGCCGTGTACAGCGACGCCGATGAGTCAGCCGCACACGTTATGGCTGCTGACGAGGCGTACCGGGTGGGACCGGCAGCGGCCGCCGACAGCTATCTGAACATCGCCGCGATCGTGGCGGCGGCGGCCGGCTGCGGCGCGCAGGCGGTGCATCCCGGGTACGGCTTCCTGGCCGAGAACCCCCGGTTCGCCCGGGCCTGCGCCGACGCGGGCCTGGTGTTCGTGGGGCCGCCGCCGGCCGCGATCGAGGCGATGGGCGACAAGATCGCCGCCAAGGCGCGGGTTGCCGCGGCCGGGGTGCCGGTGGTGCCCGGCGCCGGCGCGGCCGGGCTGACCGACGACGAGCTGATCGCCGCGGTCGACCCGCGCTGGCTGCCAGTGCTCATCAAGCCGTCGGCGGGCGGCGGCGGCAAGGGGATGCGGGTGGTCACCGCGCTGGACGAGCTGCCCGGCGCGCTGGCCGCCGCCCGGCGGACCGCGGTCGCCGCCTTCGGCGACGGGACGCTGCTGGTCGAGCGGTACCTGCCGGCCCCCAGGCACATCGAGATCCAGGTGCTGGCGGACGGTCACGGGACGGTCATCCACCTCGGCGAGCGCGAGTGCTCGCTGCAGCGGCGGCACCAGAAGATCATCGAGGAGGCGCCGTCGCCGCTGCTCAGCCCGGCCCAGCGGGCCGCCATGGGCGACGCCGCGGTGTCGGCCGCCCGGTCGGTCGGCTACGCCGGGGCGGGCACGGTCGAGTTCATCGTGGCCGGTGACGCGCCCGGTGACTTCTTCTTCATGGAGATGAACACCCGGCTGCAGGTCGAGCACCCGGTGACCGAGCTGGTCTACGGCCTCGACCTGGTGGAGTGGCAGCTGCGGGTGGCGGCCGGGGAGGCGCTGCCGTGGGAAGCGGGCCGGGGGCCGGCGATCAACGGGCACGCGGTCGAGGCGCGGGTGTACGCCGAGGACCCGGCCCGGGGCTTCCTGCCGACCGGCGGGACGGTGCTCGGGTTGCGCACGCCGTCCGGCCCGGGGGTCCGGGTCGACTCCGGCATCGCCCTCGGGACGAAAGTGACCAGCGATTACGACCCGATGCTGGCCAAGGTCGCCGCTTGGGGGACGGACCGGGCGACCGCGCTCGGCCGCCTCGACGCCGCCCTCGGCGACCTGGCGGTGCTCGGGGTCGGCACCAACACGACGTTCCTGCGCGGCCTCCTGCGCGACCCGGACGTGCAGGCCGGGCGGCTGGACACCGGGCTGGTCGAACGGGTCTCCCCCGGCCTGGCGGCGCCGCGGCCGGCGCCGGACGAGGTGCTGGCGGCGGCGGCGCTCGCCCGGCTGCTCGCCCGCGAGCCGGCCGGGCCGGCCGCCGACCCGTGGGACATCCCCGACGGGTGGCGGCCGGGTGCGCGGGCCTGGACCCGGGTGCGGCTGGCGGCACCGGGGGCTGGGGCTGGGGCTGGGGTGTCTCAGGAGGTGGCCGAGGTGCGGGTGCGCGGGCTGGCCTCGGCCGGGGCGGAGGTGGCGGTGGGCGATGGCGAGCCGGTGCCCGCCCGGGCCTGGTTCCGCCCCGCGGAGCCGGCCGGGAGCGGCACCGACCTGGTACTCAGCTACGCCGGCCGGACGGTGCGGTTCAGCTACGCCGGGCCGGTACCGCCCGGCCACGCGGCTGACGTGGCGAACACCCCGGCCGCGGCCGGCCCGGCGGCTGACGCCGGCCCGGCGGCAGACGCGGTGGTGACGTGGCTGGCGCGGGACGGCGCGGCCTGGGCGGTTGGCGACGCTCCGCCGCCCGCGCTGCGCGGCGGCCGGACAGGCGGCGGTCAGCTGGCCCGGCTGGTCCGCGCCCCGATGCCCGGCACCGTGCTGACGGTGCAGGTGTCCCTGGGCGAGCTGGTCACCGCCGGGCAGCCGGTGCTGGTGGTGGAGGCGATGAAGATGGAGCACACGGTGACCGCGCCCGCCGCCGGGGTGGTCACCGAGCTGGCCGCCAAGCCCGGCCAGCAGGTCCGCCTGGACGAGACGCTCGCGGTGATCGATCCCGAGGGAGGCCAGGCATGACGCTCGGCTACAAGCTGGACGAGGAGCACGAGGAGCTGCGCAAGGGCGTCGCCGAGTTCGCCCGGGCGGAAGTCGCGCCGGTGATCGGCGACCTCTACCAGCGGGGCGAGTTCCCCTACGACATCGTGGCCCAGATGGGGCGGATGGGCCTGTTCGGCCTGCCGGTTCCGGAGGAGTACGGCGGGATGGGCGGCGACTACCTGGCGCTCTGCCTGGCCCTGGAGGAACTGGCCCGGGTGGACTCCTCGGTCGCCATCACGCTCGAGGCCGGGGTCGGGCTCGGCGTCATGCCGGTCTACCGGTTCGGCACCGAGGAACAGAAGCGGCAGTGGCTGCCCGGCCTGTGCGCGGGACAGACGCTGGCCGCGTTCGGGCTGACCGAGCCGGGCGGCGGCACCGACGTGGCCGGGGCGATGCGCACCCGGGCGCGGCTGGAGGCCGGGGCGGGGGCGGGGGCCGCGGGTGAGGGTACGGCCGGTAAGGGTGAATGGGTGATCGACGGGTCGAAGTCGTTCATCACCAACTCGGGCACCTCGATCACCGCGGTGGTGGCCGTCGCCGCGGTCACCGGCACCCGCGCCGACGGCAAGCCGGAGATCTCCACCATCCTGGTGCCGTCGGGCACGCCCGGGTTCACCGTCGCGCCCGGGTACTCCAAGGTCGGCTGGCTGGCGTCGGACACCCACGAGCTCTCGTTCGACGGCTGCCGGGTGCCCGCGGCGAACCTGCTGGGCGAGCGCGGCCGGGGCTACGCCCAGTTCCTGCGGACGCTGGACGAAGGGCGGGTGGCGATCGCGGCGCTGTCCACCGGGCTGGCCCAGGGGTGCGTGGACGAGTCACTCGGCTACGTTCGGGAGCGCTCTGCCTTCGGCGGGCCGATCGGGCGGTTCCAGGCGCTCCAGTTCAAGATCGCGGACATGGAGACGCGGGCGCACAACGCGCGGCTGGCCTGGCGGCACGCGGCGGCGATGATGGCCGCGGGCGAGCCGTTCAAGAAGGAGGCGGCGATCGCCAAGCTGACCGCCTCCAACGCGGCGATGGACAACGCGCGGGACGCCACCCAGGTCTTCGGCGGGTACGGGTTCATGAACGAGTACGCCGTGGGGCGGTTCTACCGGGACGCCAAGATCCTGGAGATCGGCGAGGGCACCTCGGAGGTACAGCGCATGCTGATCGCCCGGGAGCTTGGGCTCGACGCCTGAGCCGTGCCGCCGCGGTTTCCTGGTGGCCGGCCCAGGCCTAGTGGGACAATGGCGGGCATGACCGCCGCCGCACCGGGGCCCCTGCTCGGGTCGGGACGGAACGCCGACGTGTACGACATCGGCGCCGGGCGGGTGCTGCGCCGCTACCGCGACGGCCGCGCCGCGGACCGGGTCACTGCCGAGGCTCAGGTGATGGCGCACGCCCGGGCGGCCGGGGTGCCGGTGCCCAGGGTGTTCGACGTGTCGGGCGCGGACATCGTGATGGCGCGGGCGACCGGGCCGACCATGCTTGACGTCCTCGGCCGCCGGCCGTGGACGGCCGGCTCGCACGCACGGCTGCTCGCCCGGCTGCACGAGCTGGTGCACCAGGTGCCCGCGGCCGGGCTGACCGGGCTGGGCCTGCGCGCTTCCAGGGCGAGCGGCGAGGTCAGCGAGAGCGACGTGCTGGTGCACAACGACCTGCACCCGCAGAACGTCATCCTGACCGCCGGCGGCCCGGTGATCATCGACTGGGAAGGCGCGCGGCTCGGCCCGGCCGCCAGTGACATCGCGATGACCTGGGTGATCATCGGGTTCTCGGAGGTGCCAGGCGCGCGCCTGCGGCGTGCCGCGGTGCGCGGGGTACAGGCGGCCTTCACCCGCTCGTTCCTGCGGGCGGCCGGGCCGCTCGACGAGGCGACGCGGCTGGCCGTCATCCGCCAGCGGCTGGCCGACCGTAACCTGCTGCCAGCGGAGACTGCCCGCCTGCGGAAGCTGCTGCCGTCCGACCCGGCCGGCTGACCGGCCGGCTGAGGCGTCAGGGCCGCAGCAGGCGGCTGAGCAGTTCCTCGACCGCGGCGCTCCCTTCGGCCACCGCCGCCCCGGGGTCCCCCGCCCGCGCGACGACCAGCGCGATCTCGTCCAGCCCGGCCAGGATCATGTGGGAGAAGGGGTCGACCAGGCCGGCTGGCAGGCGGCCGCTGTCGCTGACCGCCTGCAGCATCGCCCGCATGGCGCCCAGGGTGCGGCCGTCGTCCATCGCCCGCCAGCGCTCCCAGCCCAGCACCGACGGCGCGTCAAGCAGCACGATCCGCTGGATGCCGGGGTCGCCCGCCAGCCCGATCCAGGCCCGGGCGGCGGTGCGCACCGCGTCGACCGGGTCGGTGCAGCCGGCCACCGCTTCGGTGAGCTCGGCCGTGACCCGGTCCGACACGTCCGCCACGACCGCCTCGAACAGGGCTTCCTTGCCGGCGAAGTGGTGATAGAGGGCGCCCCGGCTGACCCCGGCGGCCGCCAGCACCGCCTCGACCGAGGTGCCCTCGTAGCCGTGCTCGGTGAACAGCCGGGTAGCCACGGCGATGAGCTGGCCACGGGTGGCGCGGCCCTGGGCGGCCCGCTTGCCCGCGGTGGCTGGCTGCTCGGTCATGGACATCATTTGTACCCGCTGCGCGCTGCGCGGGCGCGCGGCTGGCCTGCCGCGCCCGCGTTTCCCTGACGGCTGGCCGCTGGCGGTTCGCCGCTGGCCGCTGGCGGTTCGCCGCTGGCCGCTGGCGGTTCGCCGCTGGCCGCTGGCGGTTCGCCGCTGGCCGCTGGAGCTTGACATACCGACTGTCGGTTTGTTTTTATCAAACCGACAGTCGGTATGCAAACAGGAGGCATGCATGGACGTGAGCACGTTCACCGCCCGCCGCCAGGTGCTCGGCACCCCGGCCGGCGACATCGCCTACACCGAGTTCGGCAGCGGCCCGGCCGCCTTGTTCGTGCACGGGATCGGCACCAGCGGGCTGCTCTGGCGGCACGTGATCGAGGAGCTCAGCGACACCAGCCGGTGCATCGCGGTCGACCTGCCGCTGCACGGCGGCACGCCGTCACGGGCCGACCTGTCGGTCGGCGGGCTGGCCCAGGTGGTCAGCGAGCTGTGCGACGGCCTCGGCCTCGGCCAGCTGGACCTGGTCGGGAACGACACCGGCGGAGCGGTGGCCCAGGTCTTCGCCGCCCGCCAGCCGGGCCGGCTCCGCTCGCTCACCCTGACCAACTGCGAGTGCGAGGGCAACTTCCCGCCCCCCGGCTTCGCCCCGGTGATCGCCCTCGCCCGCCAGGGCGGCCTGGCCACGCAGCTCACCGCGCTTGCCGAGCGGCTCCGGGCGGATCCCGCCAGCTGGGCATCGAGCCCGCTGGCGGCCGGCTACGAGCACCCTGACCGGGTGCCGGCCGAGCTGCGCCGCGCCTACCACGACGCGGTCGGCGGCACCCTGGAGCGCGCCCGGGAGTTCGAGCGGCTGCTGGCCGCCCTCGACCCGGCCGACCTGGCGGCGGCCAGCGGCCCGCTGCACGCGCTCGGCGTGCCGACCCTGCTGGTGTGGGGAACCGGGGACGCGGCGTTCGGCCTCAGCTGGGCCTACTACCTGCGGGACATGATCCCCGGGGCACAGGAGGTCATCGAGGTCGACGGGGCCAGGGTCTTCTTCCCCGAGGAGCGCCCGGGTGACCTGGTGCCGCCCCTGCGCAAGCACTGGGGCCGGTAGCCGGGGCATGCGACGGCCCGCGGATCCCTGGATCCGCGGGCCGTCGCATCGGGGCCGGGCAGGGCCCGGCCGTGCACCCGTTACTCGGCGGGCACCGCCTGGCCCGCTGCCTGGGCGGCGGCGGTGAGCACCGGGAGGTAGCCGTCCTGCTGGCCGGTCGCGG
>Ga0265338_10003832_pt1 | contig 20892 bp, 18 predicted proteins | sample 42126metaG_FD_193579 | JGI IMG/M metagenome (GOLD analysis project Ga0265338, IMG submission 193579) | Rhizosphere microbial communities from Carex aquatilis grown in University of Washington, Seatle, WA, United States - 4-21-26 metaG | ecosystem: Host-associated > Plants > Roots > Rhizosphere...
AGGTGACGATGTCCGGCACCGCCCCCGCGTGCTGGAACGCGAACCAGGCGCCGGTGCGGCCGAAGCCGGACATCACCTCGTCGCAGATCCACAGCACGTCGTGGGCGTCGCACAGCCGGCGCAGCTCCGCCAGGAAGCCGGGCGGCGGCACCAGCACGCCGCTGGCCGAGCCGCCCACCCCCTCGAACAGCACCGCCGCGGTCCGCCGCAGGTCGAGGCGGGCGAACTCGTCCCGCAGGCGGGCGATGCACTGCGCCGCGGCGGTGCGGCCGGCCGGGACCGGCAGCCGGAACAGCTGCGGCGCGCTGAGCGTCTCCCCGGCCCGCACCAGCGGGCGGTACGGGGCGGCGTACCGGGGCTGACCGGACGCGCCGAGCGCGCCGGCCGTGTTGCCGTGGTAGCTGACCGAACTGGACACGAACCGGTGCTTATCCGGCCGGCCCGCCGCAGCCCAGTACAGGTGGGCGAACTTCATCGCGATCTCGTTCGCCTCGGAGCCGCTGCTGACGAACATCAGGTGGTCGAGCCCGCCGCCGAGGCGCTCGGCCAGCTGGCGGGCCAGCCGCTCGGCGGGCGCGTTCCTGAACTGGGACCGGTGCACGTAGTCGACCGCGCCGAACTGCGCGGCGACGGCGGCGATGACCTTCGGGTGACCGTGCCCGACCGCGACCGCCAGCGGTCCCGACGAGGCGTCGATGTAGTCGAGGCCGTCGGAGTCGAAGATCCGCGCGCCCCGCGCCGCTACCGCCAGCGGCAGCGGCCGGGTGGTCGACGGGATCAGCGCCGGCTCAGCGTCAGCGGCCATGACCTCCCCTTCCGAGCCAGGCGCACCCGTTCCGGCCCTCGCTCCGCGGCACAGCGTAGCGGGCCGCCGTAGGTGGTGTTCGCGGGCGGCCGGGCGTGATTCACTGGGAGGGTGGCCAGACCGCGCGGCCCGCAGACGAGTCGCGACGCGCACTCCCACCTCATTGAGCAGGGCGTTATCGAACGAGGCGCCACCGCCGAGGTCAGGGAGATCGTCGCGGACTCGTGGCTGCGCTCCGCCGCGGCCGGCATCGAGGCGGACATCAGTCAGCCGCCGATCACCCTGGAGGCGGGCCTGCTGCGGCAGTACCGGGCCGAGCACCCCCTCGCCCAGGTTTTCCCGCTGCTGGCGGACGTGCTCGGGCAGGCGGCGCGGGACTGCGACGCGGTGATGGCGGTGGCCGACGAGCAGGGGCAGCTGCTATGGGTGTCAGGGGCATCGAGCGCGCTGCGCCAGGCGGAGAAGATCTCGTTCGTGGAGGGCGCCCAGTGGGATGAGGCCCACGCGGGCACCAACGCGCCCGGGACCGCGCTGCGGCTCGACTGCCCGGTGACCATCCGCGCGGCCGAGCACTTCGTCCTGCCGGTACAGCGGTGGAGCTGCGCCGCGGCGCCGATCCACGACCCGGTGGACGGGCGCATCCTCGGCGTGGTCGACGTGACCGGCGGCGACGACATCGGGTCGGCCCAGACTATCGCGATGGTCCGGGCGACCGCGCGGATGGCCGAGGCCGAGCTGGCCCGCATCGCGGCCGTCCGGCAGCCCTGGGGCAGCGCCACCGAGGCCGTGTTGTCAGGGGCCGGGCTGTCAGGGGCCGGGCTGTCCGCCGCCGGCGTCCCCGCGGGCGGGCTTCACCTGCGGGGACTCGGCCGGCCGGACATCGCGCTGAGCCTGGCCGGTCGGTCGCTGCGGATGAGCCTGCGGCACAGCGAGATCCTGGCGGTGCTCGCCGCCAACCCGGACGGGTTGCCCGGTGACGAGCTGGCGGTGCTGCTCTACCCGGGCGACGTCAGCCCGGCCACGCTGCGGGCCGAGATGGTCCGGCTGCGGGCGCTGCTCGGCGGGGACGTGCTCGCCTCCCGGCCCTACCGGCTGTGCTGCGCGGTCCAGTCGGACTGGGCGGCCGTGGCGGCGCGGCTGGCGGCGGGCGACGTCGCCGGGGCGCTGCGGCTGTACCGGGGGCCGCTGCTGCCGCCGAGCGAGGCTCCCCAGGTGGCCCGGCTGCGCGACGACCTGCACCACTGGCTGCGCGCCAGCGTGCTGGCCGACGGCGGCCAGGAACTGGTCGTCACCTGGACGCAGAGCCGGTGGGGAACCGACGACCTGGAGATGTGGCACCGGCAGCGCGCGGTGGCGCCGTCCGGCTCGCCGCTGCGGCCCCGGGCGGACGCGATGATCGCCCGGCTGGACACCGAGCTGGGACGCTAGCCGCGCCGCTTCACCCTGCCGCTTCGCCGGCGATATCTGGCCGCAACGTGGTTGCAACGTTGCGGCAGCTAGCGTGCCGCAGGAGAGGTCGTCTGGCGGGCCAGGCCCGTCGTCTCCTCCCCGACGACCAGCAGCGCAGAAAGGGGAACCGCGATGGCGCAGTACAGTGCCCCTGGGCAGGCCGACAGCCTGGTATCCGTGGCCGACCGCTACGGGAACTTCATCGGCGGCGAGTGGGTCCCGCCGGCGAGCGGCAAGTACTTCGAGAACATCACCCCGGTGACCGGGCAGCCGTTCACCGAGATCGCCCGGTCCACCGGTGACGACATCGAGCTCGCGCTGAACGCGGCGCACGGGGCCAAGCAGAGCTGGGGGCGGACCTCGGCGGCCGAGCGCGCGGGTGTCCTGAGCAAGATCGCGGACACCATCGAGGCCAACCTGGAGATGCTCGCGGTCGCCGAGACCTGGGAGAACGGCAAGCCGGTACGGGAGAGCATGGCGGCCGACCTGCCGCTGGCGGTGGACCACTTCCGCTACTTCGCGGGGGCGATCCGGGCCCAGGAGGGCAGCATCTCCGAGATCGACACCGACACGATCGCATACCACTTCCACGAGCCGCTCGGCGTGGTCGGGCAGATCATCCCGTGGAACTTCCCGATCCTGATGGCGACCTGGAAGCTGGCCCCGGCCCTGGCCGCGGGCAACTGCGTGGTGATCAAGCCGGCCGAGCAGACGCCGTGGTCGCTGCTCAAGGTCATCGAGCTCATCGCCGACCTGCTCCCGGCCGGGGTCGTGAACGTGGTCAACGGCTTCGGGGTGGAGGCGGGCAAGCCGCTGGCCTCGTCCAGCCGGGTCGCCAAGATCGCCTTCACCGGGGAAACCACCACCGGCCGGCTGATCATGCAGTACGCCAGCCAGAACCTCATCCCGGTGACGCTCGAGCTGGGCGGCAAGAGCCCGAACATCTTCTTCGACGACGTCGCGGCGGCGCAGGACGACTTCTACGACAAGGCGCTCGAAGGCTTCACCATGTTCGCGCTCAACCAGGGCGAAGTCTGCACCTGCCCGTCCCGGGCGCTGGTACAGCAGTCGATCTACGAGCGGTTCGTGCCGGACGCGCTCACCCGGGTGAAGGCGGTCAAGCAGGGGCACCCGCTCGACACCGACACCATGATCGGCGCCCAGGCGTCCAACGACCAGCTGGAGAAGATTCTCTCCTACCTGGAGATCGGCCGGGCCGAGGGCGCCAAGGTGCTGACCGGCGGTGAGCGGGCCGACCTGGGCGGCGAGCTGTCCGGTGGCTACTACGTCACCCCCACCGTGTTCGAGGGCGACAACAGCATGCGGATCTTCCAGGAGGAGATCTTCGGCCCGGTGCTGGCGCTGAGCAGCTTCACCGACGAGGCCGACGCGCTCAAGATCGCCAACGACACGCTGTACGGCCTGGGGGCCGGCGTGTGGACGCGGGACGGCGCGCGCGCCTACCGGACCGGCCGTGAGATCCAGGCCGGCCGCGTCTGGACGAACTGCTACCACGCCTACCCGGCGCACGCCGCGTTCGGCGGGTACAAGCAGTCCGGGGTCGGCCGGGAGAACCACAAGATGATGCTCGATCACTACCAGCAGACCAAGAACCTGCTGGTGAGCTACTCGCCGAAGAAGCTCGGCTTCTTCTAGGCCGGCGAGGGCCGGGTCCGCGCCCAGGGGGGCGGCGCGGACCCGGCCAGCGGTCGTGGCGGTGTTTGGCGAGCAAGGAGCAGCATGACGGAACTGACCCGGGTCGACCTGAGCGGGAAGGCGGCCGAACTGCTGCGCGAGCTGACCGTCACGCACGGGCCGCTGATGTTCCACCAGTCCGGCGGCTGCTGCGACGGGTCGTCGCCGATGTGCTTCCCGGACGGCGACTTCATCACCTCCGAGGCCGACGTGCTGCTGGGCGAGCTGGCGGTGCCCGGCCTCGACCGGCCGGTCCCGTTCTGGATGTCGGTGTCGCAGTACGGGTACTGGAAGCACACCCACCTGACGGTCGACGTGGTGCAGGGCCGCGGCAGCGGGTTCTCGGTCGAGGCGCCGGAGGGCGTGCGGTTCCTGATCAGGTCCCGGCTGCTGACCGACGCGGAGCTGGCCCACTTCTTCCCGCAGGAGTACGCGGGGACCGAGTGAGCTTAAGATGCACTGGACGGGCTGCCGTGGCACCGACCACCCGGGATGCGGTGACCGGCTAACTGACCGGCATCGCGTGATAGCGCCGCCGAATCTACCCAAAGCCCGGAGATTACCCAGTAACGCCGGTGCTCGAGGTAGGGCGGCTGAGACCCCTGCTGCCTGGACAAGCGTTAGCCGGTGATGGTGATGGTGGGGTGCTCGGCCGGGCGGAGCCAGCGAAGCACCCTGATCAGCCCGGACGCCGGCAGGGAGACGCAGCCGGCGGTGGCGGTGCCGGTGCCCGCGTGCAGGAAGATGGCGCTGCCGAGACCGGGCCTGCGGGCGGTGTTGTAGGCGATGACAGCGGCGTAGTCGTAGGCCGGAACGTTGTGCATGCGTTCCGGGTCACGGCCCGGGCTGGCCGTCCTGGCGTCGACCCACTCGTTGTAGCGGGGGCTGGCGGAGTCGTCGTCCCAGTAGTCGTAGGGGTAGGCGTGACCTCGCCGGTGCCGGCGTGCGACGGCCCCACGGTGGCCAGCACCGCCACGGTGGCCAGCACCGCCACGGCGGTTAGCATCGTCACCGCGAGCAGGCCCCGGGCTGTCTCCGCCGCGCGCATCGCGGGACCGAGCGTAACAGCCGCGCCACCGTCGCCTCGTCAGGCACGCCGTCGAAGTAGCGGTCGAGCACCCGGCGGAAGACCGCTCCCCCGGCCGTGTCGGCGGCCAGCGCGAACAGCGTCATCGACGACCGCAGCTTCATCGCGTCGACCGGCCCGAAGACCCGCTCGACCGACCGCTCCTCGGTGCCCGCGACGATCCCGGCGCACTCGGCCAGCCGGGGGCCGAGCACCGGGTGGGCGAGGTAGGCGCGGGCCTCGGCGGGGCCGGAGATGGCGTACTCCCGGGCCATGGCGCTCATCCCGAGCCCGGCGACCTGCGGGAACACGAACCACATCCAGTGGCTCAGCTTGGCCCCCGCCCGCAACTCGGCGACCGCCCGCTGGTAGGTGCCGCCCCGGTCCTGCGCCGCCACGAACCGCGCTAGCCGCCAGGGATCACCCGGCCGGCTGCCTGCTTGGTCCATGACGTCCATTGTGCCGAAGGTGCGGCCGCGGGGAAACGCCGGCCGCCCGGGGTGTCAGCCGGCCGGGGCGGCGCCGAGGTAGCGCAGGACGGCGAGGACGCGGCGGTGGCCGGTGTCGCCCTGGTGCAGGCCGAGCTTGGTGAAGATCGAGTTGATGTGCTTGGAGACGGCGCTCTCGGTGATGACGAGGGTGGTCGCGATCTCGGGGTTGGACCGGCCCTCGGCCATCAGCGCGAGCACGTCCCGCTCGCGCTGGGTGAGGGGCGCGAGCGGGTCGGCCCCGCGGCGCAGCAGCAGCTGCGCCACCACCTCAGGGTCGAGGGCGGTGCCGCCCGCCGCTACCCGGCGCAGCGCGTCGAGGAACTCGGTCACGTCGGCCACCCGGTCCTTGAGCAGGTAGCCGACGCTGCTGGTGTTGGCGGACAGCAGGTCGGCCGCGTACCGCTCCTCCACGTACTGCGACAGCACCAGGATCGCGATGCCGGGCCAGCGGCCGCGGATGGCGAGCGCCGCCCGGATGCCCTCGTCGGTGTGCGTCGGCGGCATCCGGACGTCGGCGATGACCAGGTCCGGCTGCTGCTGCTCGACCGCCGCGACCAGCGCGTCGCCGTCGCCAGCGGTGGCGGCCACCACGAAGCCCGCGCTCTCGAGCAGCTTCACCAGGCCGGCCAGCAGCAGCACCGAGTCCTCGCCGATCACGACCCGGAGCCGCCGCTCGCCTGTCATGGCCGCCACCCTACCCCTCGGCCGACGGCCTGACGGCCTGGCTGGCGGCCCGGCTTACTCGGCACGAAGGGCCGTCGCCGGGCGGGCGGCCGCCGCCCAGGTCGCCGGGAGCAGCGCGCCGAGTACCGCGATGGCCAGCGCCGCCAGCGACAGCAGCGCCAGCCGGGGCACCGGGTAGACGTCACTGAAGCTGGCCGGCACGCCGGTGTGCGCGGTGCCCGCCATCGCGTGCAGCGTCGCGGTGTTGAGCAGCACCGCGGCCGGCGCGGCGACGGCGCCCGCGAGCACCGCCGGGCCGACCACCCAGCAGGTCACCATCACCACCACCTGGCCCGGGCGCATGCCGAGCGCCTTGAACAGGCCGAGGTCGTGCACCCGGTCCCTGGTCGTCATCAGCACCGTGTTCAGCACGCCGAGCCCGGCCGCGATCGCGACCATCAGCGACAGCAGGCCGATCAGGCCGATGGCGACGGCGTAGAACTGGCCGCCGTCCGGCCCCGTCGCCTGGAACGCGCTGCCGCTGCCGAGCCTGGTATTCACCGCCTGGGTGTAGGCGGCGGCGCTGACCCCGGGCGCCAGGCCGATGTTCCACTGCCAGAAGTTGTCCGGCACGGCCGCGCCCGGCAGGGTCTGCGCGGCGGCGAATATGTGCGGTGAGCTGGAGGGGTAGAAGATCTCCCCGGCGATGCGCACCGTCACCGCCTTGCCGCTGGCGCTCAGCGTCCCGGCCGGGGCGCCGCCGCCCGCCGCCCCGGTGTAAAGGGTCAGCCGGTCGCCCACGCGCAGCCCGCTGTCGGTCAGGAACACGGTGTTCACGTCCACCTCACCGGGCGCGTCATACCAGTGGCCGGAGATCTGGGCGTACCCCATCCAGGCGGACGGCCCGTCGAACACCAGCGCCCTGACGCCGCGGGAGATGCCGACCACCTTGACCGTCGCGTTGTACTCGGCGTTGCGGTGCGCGGCGCCCGGCTGGGCGCTGATCGTCGCCGCGCCTGCGGTCAGCTGAGCGGCCGACGGCATTTGGTTTGGTCCGGCCCCCGGGCCGGACGGCTGGACCTGGACCGGCACCGTGGCCGCCAGGGTCTGGCTGTCCCTGGCCTTGGAAAGCGAGGAGTGCAGGCCGAAGGCGAAGATCACCGCGGTCGCGCCGAAGGCCACCGCGGCCAGGGTGACCAGGGTGCGGGCGGGCCGGGCGAACGGGGCGGCCAGGCCCAGGCTGACCGGGCTCGGCAGGTTGAGCCGGGCCGTCAGCCGGTGCACGGCGTACCCGCGGCCGGTGGCCGGCGCCCGCCCGGCGGCGATCGCGGCGACGGCCGACAGCCGGCCGGCCCGCAGCGCCGGGCCGAGCGCGGCGCCCACGGTGACGGCGAACATGCCGACCGGGGCGAGCACCAGCGCCCAGAGCGGGACCAGCTGCTGGCCGACCCCGTAGGCGCCGGCCGACTGACGCAGCACCGGGATGGCGAGCAGGTAGCCGCCCGCCGCCCCGCTCAGGCAGCCGGCCAGCGCCGGCCAGCCGATCCGGCCCAGGTAGACCGCCATCACCTGGGCCGGGGTGAGGCCGAGTGACTTGAGCACGCCGATCCGCTGGTACTGGGCGATGACCGCGCCGCTGATCACGTTGCCGACGATGAGCACCGCCATCACCAGGCCGATGAGCGCGAACGCGAGCACGAACGGCTCCATGATCGCCGCGTTGCTGTTCTCGGCCTGCTGGGCGGTGAGCCAGGAGCCCCAGTCGGTGACCGTCCCGGCCGGCAGGGTCCGGCTGACCGCGGCCACGTCGGCGCTGAGCTGGCTGACGGTGGCCGCCTGGGCGAACCGGTAAAGCAGCTCAGCCGACGGCGGCGCGCCCAGCTTAACCAGGCTGGACAGCTCAGCCGGGTCCACCCAGGCGTCGGCCGTGCCGGTGACCGAGTTGGCGAAGCCGACCACGGTCAGCGCCGGCTGGCCGGGCAGGTGAGTGGCGGTGAACGTGCTGCCGAGCGCCGGGGGCCCATCCGGCCCGCCCTGCACGGACTGGCCCCCATTACCCGACCCGGTGGCGAGGACCACCTGCCCGGGGCCGTCGGCCCAGTGCCCGCTGCTGAGCACCAGGTCATCCACTGGCCCGCCGGGGGCGGCCCGGCCGACCAGGCGGGTCTGCCCCCAGGGCTGCCCCTGGTAGCCGAGGGGGATGGTGACCGCGTCAAACGGCCCGGCCAGCGCGGTCACCCCGGCGACCCGGCTGGTGGCGGCGAGCCGGGCGGCCGACGCCCGGCCGGTGCTGGCGGTGACGGTCGCGTCCGCGCCGCGCTGGGCGGCGAACGCCTTCGTGAACGGTGAGTTGCTGGCGCTCAGCAGGGCCAGGCCGAGGGTGGCAGAGGCGGTGGCGATGAACAGCACCGCCACGATCACCACCGCCTGCACCTTGTGCCTGAGCAGCCCGCCGGACGCCGTGCGGACCGGGCCGAGCCAGTGCCCGGTCATCGGCTGCCCGGTCTTCGGCTGCCCGGTCATCGGCTGCCCGGTCATCGGTGCGCCCCTGCCCCGGCCGCCCCGGCCGCGCCGGCCGCCGCCGTCCGGGGGGCGGCCACCTGGCCGTCCACCAGCGTGATGGTGCGGGCCGCGTGCCGGGCGGCCAGGGCCGGGTCGTGGGTGACCAGGACCAGGGTCTGGCCCGCGGCGTTCAGCTCGCTCAGCAGGCGGCCGATCTCCTGGCCGGTCGCGGTGTCGAGGGCGCCGGTCGGCTCGTCGGCGAGCAGCAGCTCGGGCAGGTTGACCAGGGCCCGGGCGATCGCGATGCGCTGCCGCTGGCCGCCCGACAGCCGGGCCGGGTACTGGTCGCGCAGCCGGTCGATGCCTAGCCGGGCGAGCAACTCGCCCGCCTGCTTGCGTGCCTGCCGCCGGGACGCGCCCGCCAGCTGCGCGGGCAGCAGCACGTTGTCCTCCACCGTCAGGTCGTCGAGCAGGTTGAAGAACTGGAAGATGATGCCGACGTGCCGGGCGCGGAACCGGGCGAGGGCGCTCTCGCCGAGGTTGTCGATCCGCTGCCCGGCCACGGTGACGGTGCCCGCGGTGGGCTTGTCGAGGCCGGCAATGAGGTTGAGCAGCGTCGACTTGCCGCTGCCGGACGGCCCCATGATCGCCGCCACCTCGCCGTCGGCTACGCCGACGGTGACGTCGGCCAGCGCGGGCGGCCCGCCCCCCTGGTAGGCCTTGGTCACCCCGTCGAGGCTGATCACGTTGTCGTGCGCATACGGTTGTTGTCCCATGCCGGCAACGGTGGCAGCGGCGGGCGGCTGCGCGCAGTAGCCAGGGGTGCCGAATCGATGGTGCAGCCAGCTGCACCCCGAAAGGGAACCGGGCTGCATGGCGATCATCGCGGACGGCGAATAGCGTGGCAGCCATGGACATCACGGCGGACAGGCAGCGCCCGGCGACGGCTGGCCGTCGCCGGCCCGTGCCGTGGTCACCGCGTGCCTGGGGCCAGGCGCTCTTTCTCGCCGGCGGCATCCCGGTGCAACTCATCGGTGCTGCCCTGCTGGCCCTGCTGGCGTCGCTGACCCTGCTGGGTGATCCGCACGCGGCCCAGGTCGGGCTGGTGTGGCTGATCTGGGCGGCGGTGCTGCTTGCGCTGTCCCCGGTGCTCACACGGGTGCACCGGCACCGGCTGCGGGCCACCGCCGGGGTGGAGATCCCGGCCAGGGCGCGGCGGGCGCGGCGGCTCAGCTGGTCCCGGCTGGTCGCGCTGCTGCGCTCCCAGGCGACCTGGCGGCAGCTCTGCTACCACCTGCTGGCGGCGCCGCTGCTGGCCGGTGGGGCGCTCGTCGCCCTCGGGACCTGGCTGCTCGGCCTGGTCTACGGTCTCGGTTACTGCTACGCGTGGGCACTCGGCCACGACACCCTGCTCTACCGGGCCACCTACGGGTCGACAGGAAGGCACCACGCGTTCGGGATCCTGGTGACGCTGGCCGGGCTGGCGGGGCTGGCGGCCGCCCCCTGGCTGACCGCCGGGGTGGCCGCGCTTGACGCGCGGGTCGCCCGGTCGCTGCTCGGCCCGAGCCGCGCCGACGAGCTCGAGCACCGGGTGGAGCAGCTGACCGAGACACGGGCCGGGGTGGTCGACGCGGCCGACGCCGAGCGCCGCCGCCTGGAACGGGACCTGCACGACGGCACCCAGCAGCGGCTGGTGTCGCTGGCGATGAACCTGGGCATGGCGCGGGCGCAGGCCGGCAGCGCCAACGAGGCCAGGCAGGCGATCGCGGCGGCGCACGAGGAGGCCAAGGCCGCGCTGGCCGAGCTGCGCGACCTGATCCGCGGGCTGCACCCGGCCGTGCTCGAGGACCGGGGCCTGGACGCGGCCCTGTCCGGGGTGGCCGCGCGGATGCCGATCCCGGTCCGGCTGACGGTGGACCTGCCGCGACGCCCGGCCCCGGTGATCGAGGCGGTCGCCTACTTCGTGGTGTCCGAGGGCCTGGCCAACATCGTCAAGCACGCCGAGGCGACCGAGGCGGCTGTCTTCGTACAGCGCGCGGGCGGCCGGCTGCACGTCATCGTCACCGACGACGGCGTGGGCGGCGCCGACCCCGCCCGCGGCACCGGCCTGACCGGGCTGGCCCGGCGGGCCGCCTCGGTCGACGGAACCTTCGAAATCGACAGCCCGCCCGGCGGGCCGACCCTGCTGACGGTGGACCTGCCATGCAACCGATAACCGTTTCCGCACCACCCGCCAGCCCCCCGCCGCGGCAGGCTCGCGGCCGCTGGATCTGGGCACTGTCCGGCCTGCTGACCATCGGGGTGCTCGGCGGACTGCTCGGCCGGCTCGCCATCGACCCGCCGCGCACCTCGCCGGGCGGGCAGAAGATATGGGCGCTGCCCGCCCAGGCGCTCACCGTGGCGGGCACCGTCACCGCGGTCAGCGTGACCAGCTACGGCGACCCGATCAAGGTCACCGCCCAGCCGGGCACGGCGGTCCGGGTGACCGCGGTGGTGGCGTACAACGTGGCCGACGGCGGGCCGCCCGCCGTCACCCACACCGACTCCCACGGGCTGCTCACGCTGGCCGCTCCGGCCTGCGCCCGGTCGGACTGCAGCGTCGCCTTCACCGTCACCGTGCCGCCGGGCACCACGGTGAGCGCGGCCAGCGACGGCGGTAGCGTGTCGGTGGCCGGCACCGGGGCGGCCAGCCTTGACTCTGGCGGCGGGCCGGCCTGGGCGTCCCAGATCAGCGGGCCGTTGACGGTCAACGCCGAGGGCGGCCAGGTGACCGTCGACCAGGTCGGGGCGGACGCGTCGCTCGACTCCGGCGGCGGGCCGGTCGCCGCGACCAACGTCAACGGCGCGCTCAAGGTCCGCGCCGAAGGCGGCGAGGTGACCGCGGCGGGCGCCGGGGCGACCACCATCGACTCCGGCGGCGGGCCGGTCAGCGCCAGCGCCATCCGCGGGCCGCTGTCGGTGACCGCGGATGGCGGCGGGGTGCAGGTGGACGGGGTCAGCGGGGCACTGTCGGCCGACACCGGCGGCGGCCCGCTGTCCGCGGGCGGCCTCGGCTCGGCCAGCGCGACGGTCACCACCGAAGGCAGCGACGTCACCCTCGGGTTCACCAGCCCGCCGCAGACGGTGCGGGTCACCACCGGCGGCGGCCAGGCGACGCTGGCGCTGCCGGGCGGGCCGTACGCGGTCAGCACCGACGGCGGGGCGGCCGACTCGGTATCGGTCCCGACTAGCCCGGGCGCCACTAGCTCGGTCAACGTCAGCACCGAAGGCGGGAACGCGCAGATCGGCCCGGCCTGACGGCCTTGCCCCGCCGACACGGGCGCTGCCGCCGCGGGCGCTGCCGCCCGGGCAGCGCCTCAGGCCAGCACGCCGAAGGTGAGCTTCTTCTCGCGCAGCCAGCGCCGGTAGGTCACCGAGGCGGCGTCGGCCCGGACCGGGATTTCCGGGCCGGGGCTGAGCGGCAGCGACAGCGGCCGCTGGTTCTCCACGATGAACCGGTCCTGCAGGAAGATCGCCTGCTCGAAGCTGAGCAGTTCGGTGTCGGCCGAATGGTCGTCGACCAGGTACTCAACCGGCTGGGCGCGGCACCGGTGCTCGTCAACCGGGTGCACCGCGAGCAGGATCGCGTCGAGCCGGGCGGGCGCGGTCGGGCAGACCCGGTAGAGCATCACCTGGAACGGCGACGGCACCCGGTAGGTGAGCGCGGCGTAGGCACCGTCGGACTCGGTGGCGGCCACCCGGGGCTGGAAGAACTTGCAGTTGGTGGCCCACACCTCGTCCACCTCGCGGCGGATCTCGGCGTCGTAGCCGGGCACCTCGGTCCACGGCTCGGCCCCGAGCACCCCCGGGTGCACGTAGGGGAAGTGCGCCATGTCAAGGAAGTTCTCCACGATCCGGGGCGCCGAGGTGCGCAGGGTGACCCATCCGCAGCGCACGTAGCGCCGGTCGGTCTCGCTCGCCTCGGGGAAGTCGTAGACGTCCTTAGCCGGGCGGCCGAGCGTCGTCCAGACCAGCCCGAACCGTTCGGTTACGGGCAGTTCCCGCAGCTCGTGGCCGTCCGGCGACAGCGCGGTGATCCGCGCCCGCTCCCCGGCGAAGGCCACCCGCAGCGGGTGGCCCAGCAACCGGGTGCCGACCGCGGGCGCTGGCACCGCGTCCGCGACCGGGTACCAGTCGTTGAGCGCCACCGGGTCATCGGTCATCGCGCGCCTCCCTTCCTCAGTCGTTTCCCACGGTCATCAGCCCGAACGGTTGCGGCTGGCCCCGGCCGGCCCCATGACCCCACGCGCATGACCCCACGAGCCAGACGTTGCGCTTCGCGCTTCTTGCTGTTATCTGAGTGGGGGTAGCGGCGCGCGGCAACGGCAGCGGGCCCGCAGCAGAGGTGTACCGCGTTTGCGGCCCATTGCCGCCCCTTTTACCCGGTTTTGTCCCTACGAAAGTCGGTATATGTCTGGATGCGATCACCGCCGCCGGGGCGGGCCTGCGACTTCTTGCTGTTATCCCACCGTTGGTGGGATACGCCGACCGCGTCGGCGCGAGAGGACGGTTGGGCGGCGGGGCGGGTGGAAGTGGGCCGGGGCCGCCGCGGGAGGACGGGTGGGCGGTCACGCGGAGCCACGCACCCGTTCGGGATCGCCTTCAGCGGGTGTGTCGCGGTGCGCGGGGGCGGCCGGGTGCGCGGGGGCGGCCGGGTGCGCGGGGGCGGCCGGGTGCGCGGGGGCGGTCTTCTCGGTGAACGCGGCCGGGGCGGTGTCGGCGTGCGCGGCCAGGTACTCCGCGCGGCGCTCGAACAGGCCGGGGACCAGGGCCCGGACGCGCGCGATGAGCTCGGCCAAGTCGGCGTGCACGAGGCGGCCGGACTCGGCCACGGTCCGGCCGTCAACGACCACCAGGTCGACGTCGCTGCCGCGGACCGCGTGCACCAGGTTGTGGTGCAGGTTCGCGTACGGGCCGGCGCCGAGCAGCGGGGTCATCCGGGGCGTGTCAGTGCGGACCGCGATGAAGTCGGCCTTCTTGCCCGGCTCGAGCGACCCGATCTGGTCGTCAAGGCGCAGCGCGGCCGCGCCGCCGGCGGTGGCCATCCGCAGCACCTGCCAGCTGTCGAGGGCGGCGGCGTCCATCGCCCGCAGCTTGGCCAGCAGGGACGCGGCCTTCATGTCCTCGAACAGGTCGAGGTTGTTGTTCTCCTTCTCCCCGTCGGTGCCGAGGCCAAGGGGCACGCCCGCCGCCAGGTACTCCTCGACCGGGGCGATGCCGCTGGCCAGCTTCATGTTGGAGACCGGGTTGTGCGCGACGCCGACCTTGCGCTCGGCCAGCAGCGCGATCTCGGCCGCGTCCAGGTGCACGCCGTGGGCGATCATCGCCTTGGGGGCGGTGAAGAAGCCGAGCTCGTCGAGGGCGAACATGGGACGCCGTCCGTGCCGCCGTTCGAACTCGGGCGGCTCGATGACCGATTCGCTGCAGTGGGTGTAGAGGCCGGTGTCGTAGTCGCGGGCCATCGCGATCAGCCGCCGCAGGCCGGCCGCGTCGGCGTAGAAGGGGTGCTCGAGCCCGACCCAGACGTCGATGCGGCCGCCGGCCGTCCGGTGGACGGTGCGCAGCAGCCGTTCGTTGTCGTCCGGGGTGTCGAAGTAGTCGTGGTCCGGGTGCGCTCCGGTGTAGTTGACGGTGACCAGGCGGTTGCCGAGCTGGGTGGCGGCGCGGGCGGCGCCGTCCAGGTAGCGCCACATGTCGACGACGGTGGTGGTGCCGGACAGGATGGACTCGGCGTAGCAGAGCCAGGCGGCGGCTTCCGCTTCCTCCGGGCGCAGCACGCGGTGCATCGGGTCGATGTGCACCCGCAGCCACTCCCACACCGGGAGCTGCTCGGCGGTGCCGCGCAGCAGCCCCGAGTGCAGGTGGGTGTTGACCAGGCCGGGCAGCAGCAGGCGGCCGGGCAGCGGCTTGACCTCGGCTCCCCGGGCGCCGGGGGCGGCGGTCGGCTCGGCGGCGGCGGTCAGCTCGACGGCGGCTGTCAGCTCGGCGGCGGGGCCGACGGCGACGATACGGTCGTCGTCCACCAGCAGCGCGCCGTCGGGGATGACGGGGTTGCCTGGTCCCATGGTAATCACGTAGTCGGCGGTATAAAGCGTCCTCATCGGCTGGGCACCGTTAGCTGACCAGGGCGCCGGTGATGAGGTCGGCCGCGCGCTCGGCGATGGCGACGACCGCCGCCTGGGTGTTGCCGGTGGGGATGACCGGGATCACCGAGGCGTCGACCACCCGCAGCCCGTCCACGCCGATGACCCGGAGCGCGGGGTCGACGACGGCCTCGGGGCCGGTGCCCATCGCCGCGGTGCCGCACGGGTGGTTGAACGTCGCCGCGTTGGCCCGCACGAAGTCGGCCTTGTCCGCCCGGGACAGCCGGGTCGGCGGCATCAGCGGCTTGTCGATCAGCTCCGCGTAGGCGGCGGTCGCGGCCAGGTCCATGATCATGTCCATCGCCTCGGTCAGCGCGTCGACGTCGGCCTGCTCGGTGAGGAAGCCGGAGTCGACCTCGACCGCGTCCCGGCCCCAGGCGCCGGCGTCGCGCACCGTCAGGCAGCCCTTGCTGACCGAGCCCATCAGCCCCGGGGAGATCGCGAACACCCTGGAGTCCCCGGCCAGGCGGTACCGCTGCGCGCCATCGGGGTAGGCGTGCCGGCCCTGCACCACGAAGGCGTGCAGGTCGGGGCGGCTGGCCCGGGAGCTGCGCCAGTTCAGCAGCGCGCCGCCGCCGTTGTCGCGGGGCAGGCCGAGCCGCGCGCGGGCGCGGAAGTTCATCCCCATCAGCAGCGGGTGGTCCTGCAGGTTGCCGCCCACCCCGGGCAGCGCGGCGGTGACCTCGAGGCCGAGCGCGCGCAGCTGCGCCGGGTCGCCGATGCCCGAGCGGACCAGCAGCTCAGGGGTGCCGAAGGCGCCCAGTGCGAGGATCACCTCGTTCCGGGCGACGGTGCGCCGGATGACGCCGCGTACCAGGTGGTGCACCGAGTCGCAGCGGGTGCCGTCACCGGCTGGGCTGAAGCCCAGCCGGACGGCGACCGAGCCGGTGAGCACGGTCAGGTTGGGCGGCGGCGCCGGCGCGTGGGTCCAGGCGCCGACCGGGACCTGGCCGGGCGCGGGCGGCGGCGCCCAGTGCGGCAGGTACCCGTCGACCACGCTGAACCGGCGGCCGTCGGCGATGTTGAGGTTGGCCAGGGTGGCGCCCTCGGTGTCACCCGAGTTGGGGTCGTCCAGCTTGGGCAGCCCAAGCTCGGTGGCGCCCGCCACCAGCGCGGCCGCGATCGGGTGCGGGTCCCTGGGGCGGGTGACCCGCATCGGGCCGTCAGCGCCCCGGTGGGCGGACGGCCCGCCTTCCCACCGCTCGCTGCGCTGGAAGTACGGCAGCAGGGAGGCGTAGTTCCACCCGGTGGCGCCGGCCCGCTCCCACGCGTCGTAGTCGGCCGGGTGGCCCCGGAACCACTGCATCGCGTTGGTGGCGCTGCAGCCGCCGAGCACCCGGCCGCGCGGCACCGGGACGGCCCGGCCAGCCACCTGCGCGCCCGGCCGGTAGCGGTACCCCCAGTCGAACGCGGTGCCGTCCAGCTTGGTCCACTGCGGCGGGTCGACGATCTGGGCGACGCCGCGCCCGTCGGAGCCGGCCTCGATCAGCAAGACGGCCGCGGCGGGCTGGGCGGCCGCCAGCCGGGACGCCACCACGCAGCCGGCCGAGCCGCCGCCGACGACGATGTAGTCGTAGCCGTGCCTGTCGTTGGTCACTGAGTGTTCAGTCATTGGCTCAGTTGTGCTCGCTCGGGCCCATGATGACGATCCCCTCGGTTTCCTCGACGTGCCTGACGAAGATGTACTTGTCCTCGCGGCCGTCGCTGTGCTTACGGCGGATGTCCTGGGGGACGGACGGGTCCACCTTAGCGACGATCACCCACGGGCGGTCGGCCGCCAGTCCCTCCTTGCACAGGCGGGTGAACTCGTCGAGGGTGCGGGCCGTGCTGGCGTCGGCCACGCCCGCGCCGCGGGCGATCGCGGCCAGGTCCACCCGGCCGGAGGCGGTGTGCGTGGGCGGGCCGCCGATCGACTGGTAGCACTCGTTGTCCCAGACCACCACCAGCAGGTTGGGCGGCTGCTCGTTGCCGAGGGTGGCCAGGATGCCAAGGTTGAACAGCAGGCCGCCGTCGGTGTCGAGGGAGATGACCCGCCGGTGCGGCAGCCCGGCCGCCAGGCCGAGCGCTTCCGGGGTGACGCAGCCGAGCTGCTGCTGGAACAGGCTGGCGGCGCGCATCGCCGGGGCCGCGTTGTACCACTCGTCCACGCTCGACCCGAGCGAGACGATGACAAGCTCGTCGCCCCGCAGCAGGCCGGCCAGCGCCGTCATGCAGTCGTAGCGCCTCATCGGACCAGCTCACCGCCGAGCACGACCGCTGAGTGGTGGTAGCTTGCGTAGGACCAGTCGTAGGCGTCGGTTACGGCGCGCTCGATCTGGCTGGCGTCGCGCACGATCCGGTAGGGAACGCGGAGCGCGTCGAGGATCGGAACCATGGTGATGCCGTGCGGGATCGCCCACCAGTTGTTCTCGCCGAGCTCGCCCCGGTAGCTCATCAGCATGATCACCGGGATGCCGGCCCCGAGGCCGAGCCGGGCCAGCTGCTCGGTCGCCGCCCGCAGCCCGGAGTTCTCCATGACGAGCGCGGCCCGCTTGCCCGACAGGAAGACGCCGCCGCAGATGGCGGCGCCCTCGCCTTCGTTGGTGACCCGGATGGTCCTGATCTCCGGGTCGGCGTCGAGCGCCGGGTACAGCTCCTTGAACAGGGAGTCGGGCAGGTAGCAGACGACGCTGACGCCCGCCCGCTTCAGGCCGCTGATCACCGCGTCCACCGCTGTCTGCCGCACTGCGCTGCCAGTTCCCTTCGCTGCTTGCTGCTCGCTTGCCGTCGCTTGCCGTTGCTAGTAGAACTGGGGGACGCCGGGCATCGGGGCGAAGCCGGGCAGCCCCCTGACCCGGGCGATCCAGCGGCGCAGGGCCGGGAACGGGTCGTGCTCTACGCCGTAGTCGTTGCTCAGCGCGACCGGGCCAAAGGCAGCCAGGTCCACGATGGTCGGCCCGTCGCCCGCGAACCAGCGCTGGCCGTCGAACTCGCCCAGGGTGAGGTGGTCGTCCATCTCCTGCAGCCGGTGGGCCGCCTCCTCGACCAGCCCGGGCGGCGCGCCCGCCTCGGTGAACAGGGCCTGCAGGCGAGCCTGCCGGGGGGCGAAGCGGGGGCTGGTGAGGGTGGCCAGCCAGGCGTCGCCCGGGCCGGGTGAGGCCGGCCGCCATTGTGGCGCGTGCCGCGCGGCCACGTGCGCCAGGACCGCCGCCGCCCCGACGACCCGGGCCTCGCCGTCTTCCAGCACCGGGCCGCGGGGGCCGTGGCCGCGCAGCGCCAGCGGCGAGGAGTCGATGGTGACCCGCTCGCACTGCAGGCCGAGGGCGGACAGCAGCAGCCGCACCGGGTAGGCGTCGGCATCGAGCGCGTTGTCGTAGAGGATCACGGCAGCACCACCGCCGCCAGGTGATCGCGGACCAGGGCCGCCCACTGGCACAGCGCCTTGCGCGCGGCCACGTCGGCGTCGGTGCTGACGATGTGGGCGCTGGCGGCGCCGTCGCCCCGGTCCTGGACCGCGACGATGACCAGGCCGGCCGGGCCTTTGAAGGTGACGATGCCCGGCTGCGGTGGGTCGGCTGACTGGACGTCGTCCGCGCCGGGGGGCAGCGTGGACTCGAAGGCGGCCCGCAGCGCGGCGGCGGGGGCGTTCACGCTGACGCTGCGCACCGGGTAGACCTGCGGCTGGCCGGGCGCCGTGGCCGGCCGCTGGTTGTCGGCCGGGCCGTCGCCCACCCAGATCATGCCGAGGGCCTCGGTGACCGGCAGCAGCGCAGCCGCCGCCTTGGCGGGCGGGGCCAGGGTGGGATGGGCCGGGACGGTGAGGCAGGGCGCCCCGGCGGCACGGTTTTCGGCGCTGCTCCCGGCGGGCGCGTCGCCGAACGACCAGCCGTGGTAGATGCAGGTGAGGGTGTTCTCCCGGACGAAGCCGAAGCTGAGCCGCATGCCCCGGTGCGGGCAGCGGTCCGCCCAGGCCCGGGCCCGGCCGTCCTGGCCGCGCCAGAGCACCACCAGCCGGCCGTTGACGCTGGTTCCAGTGCGCGCTCCCGGCTCAACTCCGCCGCTCAACGAAACCGGGATCATGTCCCGACAATCGTGACCGCGCATTTCCGCTGTCATTCCGAGTCGTTAACGCCCGGTTACAGGCCGACCGCGGGGCTGTGACATGGGCGACAGGCCGGCGACGGGCGGCCGCGCGAGCCGGCCGCCGGGCCGGGCGCGGAAACATTGAATTGACATCCAGCTAACCTGACTGTTTCCGGCGGCGGGTGACGCTGGAAGGGCGGTCCGATCTACCACCTGGAGCATCCTTGAACGGCGCGGATCGCCTGCCGCGTCCGTCCCGGCCGAACAGGAGTTCCGCGATGACCGCGTTCACCGTGCCCACCGTTGACCTGTCCTCCGCCCCGCCGTCGGCGTTCGTCGACGCCCTGCGCGACTCGTCCTGCCTGTTCATCACCGGGCACGGCGTCCCGGCCAGCCTGATGAGCGAGATGGTCGAGGTGTCGACCGCGTTCTTCGACCTGCCGCGCGAGCAGAAGTCGCCGACCCGATGGCCCGGTGACGGCCTGTGGCGCGGCTGGCAGCCGGTCTACGAGGGCGCGGCCGACCTGACCGGCGGGCGCGTCCCCGACCTGCTTGAGCGCTTCGAGGTCACGCTGGCCGGGCCCCGCGACGGCAGCCTGGACGCGCTCACCGCCACGTTCTCGCTGTGGCCGTCACAGCCGGACGGCTTCGCCGGGGTGTGGACCCGCTACTACGTTGCCCTCGGCGGGCTCGCCGACCGCCTGATGAGCGCGGTCATCGACGCCCTGGCGCTGCCCGCCGCCGACGCCGCCGCCTGGACCGGTGAGCACTACGCCAACCTGGTGGCGATCAACTACATCGCGCAGCCGGCGCCGCCCGAGCCGGGGCAACTGCGGACCAGGCAGCACACCGACCGCGGCGGGCTGACCCTGCTGTGGGCCGACCAGGCCCCGGGCGGCCTCGAGGTAATGCTGCCCCGCTCCCGGGAGTGGGTGCCGGTGCTGATCCCGGCCGGCGCGTTCCTGGTCCAGGCCGGGGACCTGCTCGCCCGCTGGACCAGCCACGCGATCCGGCCGAACATTCACCGGGTGGTCAACCCGCCGGCCGAGGTGGCCGCGACCAGCAGGCGCATCTCCATCCCCTACTTCCACTACCCGCGGCTGGACCTGCTAGTGGAAGCGGCGCCGTCCTGCCTCTCCCCCGGGCGCCGGCCGGCCCGCCCAGTCGTCGCGGGCGAGCACGCCTTCTCCCGGCAGGAGGACTACAAGGGCGACGACATCGCAGGCGTCGAGGAGGCGGCGGCGGCGGCGCTGGCCGCCCGCTAGCTGGACTGACCGGGCACGGTGTCCGATTTCTTCCTGTGATCACGGCTTGCCGCGTCGTCGTGGCGGGGCGGCCCGCGCTGCGTTAATGTCGCGGTAAATCAGATCACTGGGAGGCCTGGGGCAGTGTTCGGGATCATCCGGCCGTGCCGGCACCGGCTCGGCGAGCTGGGGGCAGCCTGGCAGGCGCACCTGTGCGGCATGTGCCTGTCGCTGCGCGACGACCACGGGCAGGCGGCCCGCCTCGCCACCAACTACGACGGGCTGGTCATCTCGGTGCTGGCCGAGGCACAGGCGGACGGCCCGCCGGAGCGGCGCACGGCCGGCCGGTGCGCGCTGCGCGGCCTGCGCAAGGCCGAGGTGACTACCGGCGACTGCGCCCGGCTGGCCGCCACCGTGTCGCTGGTGCTGGCGGCGGCGAAGATCCGCGACCACGTGGACGACGGCGACGGCGCGCTCGCCCGCCCCGGGGTCCGGGGGGCGGCTACCGCGCTGGCCAGCCGCTGGTCCCGGGCCGGCGCGGCCACCGGCCAGCGGCTCGGCTTCGAGGTCGGCGTGCTGACCGAGGCGGTCAGCAGGCAGGCGGCGGTCGAGGCGGCGGCCGGCCCTGGCACGTCGCTGCTGACGGTCACCGAGCCGACCGAGACCGCCACCGCCGCCGCCTTCGCGCACACCGCGGTGCTGGCGGGGCGGCCGGGCAACGCCGCCGTGCTGG
>Ga0265338_10003833_pt1 | contig 20891 bp, 16 predicted proteins | sample 42126metaG_FD_193579 | JGI IMG/M metagenome (GOLD analysis project Ga0265338, IMG submission 193579) | Rhizosphere microbial communities from Carex aquatilis grown in University of Washington, Seatle, WA, United States - 4-21-26 metaG | ecosystem: Host-associated > Plants > Roots > Rhizosphere...
GGTATCGGCCATGTCTTCTGGTCAAGCGGTGCGTCTGTACTGATGCAGTAGAAGGTGTCCTGCGTACGTCGCGCACGCCACGAACCGAAGATCTCCAATTCCCATGGGTTCTCATATGGCCGCATGTAACTTACCAACCGTTCCTTTTTCCAAAGCGCCGTAATGAGCGAAATGCGATAACGATGGTTTTGGCGAATCTCCCACAGTCCAGAATGCGGACACGGCTTGTAGCCACCCACTGCCTCACCAATGGGAGTGAGGTGAATATGTGACATGCGCTGTTCTTGCATCAGCTTGAAGACTGCTGCAATGCGCTCGCTGTCTACAGGAGCGAATAGAAAGAGATCTTCGAGAGTCCACAAGATGTAGTCGCTCTTAATATTTGCAAGACAGCGCAACACCGTTTCGCTCCACGCGAGCCGCTCCCCGTTCGCCCCGCGCCCTACTTTGGAACACGTGATGTTCAGTCCCGAAAATTGAAAGTCTTTAGTTTCTGTGTTCAGGACAATCGGATAGGGGCAATCTGGCCAGAACTTCTTGAATAAGTAGAAATACGGATACCAACAATCTTCATAATTGTCGCTACTGTTCACCAGAATTGTTAGATCAGCATACATTTCAGTCTCAGCATCCTCTTTAAAGTTGTACGTTGCTCTTCGGAAATGACCGACTCATTCTCACGCCCGGTCTGCGGATGCGGGCGATCAATTCTTGATATTAGACAATTTCATGACCGGGCCTGTGGTTGGGGCAATGCGAATTACGTCGTCGAGGACTTCACAGGAATACGCCTGGGCGTGAGCCCGAGAAGCGACGTACTCCAGAGTAGGATAGTCATGAGTTCCATCAAAGCATCGGGCATCATCAATCAGGACCACGAGCGGCTTAAGCGAACTCGCGAATATCATATCTAGTTCTTTCACGATCGGAGTCTCTGACATGCTCCGCGCGGTAACTCCCCCTGAATAGTGCGCATCTAGCCAAAATAGAGCCGGTTCCTTCAGCTGGGCTAGTGCTCGGGGCAGCTCGGTTGCACTGTCTCCTTGAAGGATTGTGATATGCGGATCCCGAGAGAATCTCTTACGAGCACGGAGATAAAGGCTTTCCTGCAATTCAATTGAGAATATTCGACTAAAGTCGCTCTTGCAGGCAGCAACCATGTCCCCGTAAAAGGTTCCGGTTTCGATCAAGATCTTCAAGTTATACTTTGTCGCATATTGCCGGACGATGCTCTGTTTAAACGGAGCTGGCAGAGGTATGGGCTTCCCCGCGGCTATCCAGCGACGGACGCGCCATCGCTGAACTGCATCAAGAACGACCTGTGGAACATAGCGAACGGAGAGTTGGCGGAATCGGGTCGAAATTGGTATCTGCATATCGCAATTCGCCGGCTAGTTAGGCTTTGGCTGATGCTCCTTGAGTGTGATATTTGGCTGGTAGACTTCTATCTCGAGTTTTTCCGGGAGTAGGCATACCAGCGCCTGGCCCTACACGGTATAGCAGATCGGCCTTGAACAAGACCGGAGCGATACACCAGAAATACATGTAGTGTGTCAAGACAACCACCGGCAGCCAGAACAATAAGAGATAAATGCAAAGTAAACTTCCGGCTCGTTTCGCGGTCGGCTGCGCATTAAACCTCGTGAACAGACGTGTCGAAACAGCACCCATCAGGGTCAATATGATTACGGTTCCGGAAATGCCGAAATCAGCTAATAACTGCCATAGTCCTGTTACAAGATTGCTGGTCTCCGACATATCGGGAGCAATAGAGTACGGATCATAATTCCATGATCCGCGATCTTGTTTAGTCACGAACAGCAATAGGCTATGAAAGGTATTACCCTCCAAAGTCCCGGTAATCCATTCGTCGTGATCCGTCAGGATTCCTGAAAACACGCTTGGAGGGCTAATCAGCCCAGCTGCCATCATCTGATTCGTATCGCGGGTTTCACTACCGGTTCTTCGGCTGGTTGTAAATCCGTAAACAGCGGCCGCCAAGATCAACGCTAGTGCGGAGAACATTACGAGACGTAGCGATAAGCGCCGATATCGCTGCGCGGCGAATACTACCCATCCCAGGATGACGGCGGAATAGACCAGGTATAAGCCGAAGCGACTGGCAATAAAAACAGATTCCAGCGTGGTCAGCGATAAATAGGATATGACTACGAGATAGGCGGGGCGCTTCGATTGAAGTTCCAGGCTGCAGATTACCGCCCCAAGTTGCAACATCGTCGAAGCGATTCTATAAGGCCACGCTATTGCAGAATTCAAAACTTGGTCGAACAATTCGTAGCTTACGAAGGTGCCTGTGCTGGAGAGCCCCACGCCGTGCAGGATTCCGTAATAGTAGGTGACCCCAACATGCAAACCTACCCCACTCAGGATCAGGCCGAAAACACAGTAGCGAAGCCAGCGGTGCTCCAACACTGGTTCCAACTTCGCCGGGCTTGGCACAAAGCCGTTGCCCGGAAGATAGACCATTACGATGAGGGTTCCAAGACCGACGCACAGCAATGCCCCCGCGATAATTGCCGCGGCCAGCCATGAACAGTACATGCTGGGTTCGAGAAACTCCTGTGCAGCAATCATCGCCAGCCAGGGTGCAACTGCAACCGCCAGCGGATTCATCGCAGTACGGAACACTTTCCAGCCAGTTAAAAAATACGCTACCAGGAACAACAGCAGAATTTCCCGAGCGATATTGGCATGACTCAGCATTGCGGGATGGCGCTTCGTCTAAAGACCGATACCGGCCTAGAACAAGTCGCTGATCGCCTCCGACATCTTTGTTTTACGCTGGTCGAAAGTGTACTTAGCCAGAATTCGCTCCCTGGAGCGTCTACCCATTTCGGCTGCCGCGGTTTGGTTTTCGAGAATCTTGATGAGATGGTCCTGAATCTTTTCGCTGTCTTCGGCATCGGCGTAGAACCCGCAGTCACCTATAACTTCAGGCACGGCGCCGACTGGACTCGAAATTACAGGAATTCCGCAACTCATTGCTTCCGCGATTGCGACTCCAAAGTTTTCATGTTCAGTTGGTTGAACATAGGCACATGCATCCTGCAAAGCCAGTATCTTCTCTGTCTCGGTTAACCGCCCGAGAAATTCAACATTGCGTTCAACTCCCAGATCCTTAACGAGGCTTTCCAGCGCAGGAAAAGCATCCCCTTTAGCGCCGATAATCCTCAGGCGCACTTCGGGAAAACGTCGAACAACCCCGGGAAGCGCATGAAGCAACGGTATAAGCTTCTTTCGCTTGGTTTGAGTTTGAGTTAAGACGACAACAATGCAGACAATATCGAGCGTTCGGCCATAGCCCAGAGGGCTCGGCCGGTATGCCTCAGCGTCGACAGCGCATGGAACGACGCGTATATCTTTGCAGTGCGTAAGCGTCCCAATCTGGTCAGCCGTATGCTGCGATATTGCCAGAATGCGGCTAGACCGAGCAACTGTCTCAAGGATGATCTTTTGAACTGCCCACGAGTGGTGATAAAAGCCAAACTCTCTCTCCCAGCCATGATGGTCATGAATCAAGGAAGTAGACGCCCCGATCAGCACGAAGGGACGAGACCGCAGAGTGGCGGCGAGACATGCGGCTGCACCCGTCGTCGGCCACCAAGCGAAATAGAGATCACTCTGGAGCGTCACGTCGACTGGAGACTGGCTGACACGCACATCACAGCCCATGGACTGCAAAATCTCGACGTCATATTGGTACCAAGTGGTGTTCCAAAAATCCTTCATATTCCGGACGCCACTGTGGAAACACACGTTTCGTCTATCTTGTTTCATCATTTTACGAAAAGTAGTTCAGGCCTGAGGATGTGTTCTGGTTTCGTGAAATGCAAAATTGAGCGGCAGTTACAGCGTTACGCTCAGCCGAAGTTCAAAGCTTTTCGAATACAAGCAATTCATGAGGAACGATGCTCAACCGTCCTCCAGTATCTTACTGCTACCTTCGAAGGCTCAACCCCTTCGGCAGCCCACTTTGCGTTCGTTTGAAAACTACTAAAGAAAAATCCCGTAGCGGTCCCGATATCCCACGTCATGCATTTCACAATTCGATAGTCAATTTCAATCGCAAATGACTTTTCGATTCCTCTATCGGCACAGATTGGACAGAGGACTGACTCGATTGACAGATGCGGACTCCTTAGACTCTCACCCACCGACGAAGCTCGCGAGACTCGCCTCCTCTTCAGCAGAAGCGCGGACCTTGACCCACGATCGCATTGTGAGACAAGCCAGCACTAGGAAGCTGAATAACATCACTGGGCCTTCAAACTGAGCAGTGACTGGCCAATTGAACAGGACGAGACACACGGCGAGGGCAGCGCTCACATTTACAGTATTGTGTGGCCACACCGTTGCGGCATCCAATGGCTGTCTGAGGAGTATGTAGATAACGAGCGGGATCGACCCGAAGAGCAGCCAACGAGATGTTGGCACTGCGTTTTCAAATCCTGCGCCCATGAACCAGGGAATTAGCCTGCCCATAACCGACTCCACAACGAAGACCGCGATCACAGCAAGAGCGGTGCATCCCCACAGCATCGTGTCGATCAACTGGGCCATTTCCGCGCGCCGCCCGCTGGAAATCATCTTACCGAAATGCGGCAACAAAACCAGTCCAATTCCGGTGAAGCACGTAGTGATGAGCTGCATGAGCGAAACGGAGAAAGAAAAGTATCCGGCGCGCTCGATACCCGAACGATGAGCCACGATGATTGTGGGGAGGGAGAACATCCCAAACCAGGCAAACTCTCCACCGATTCTTGGCAAACCGAAGAGAGTGAGATCTCTGGCTGCGGCTATAGGCCGAGCTGCTCGAAGATCTGTCCATGTCATAGGCCTAATCGCGGCTATAAGAAACGCCGAAGCCACGCAGGTGGTTCCGATCCCCAGGATGAAAAGTAACCTGCTCACACTGCCGCCGGCATTCGCAGCAGCTATCACGGGCAGCACCGCCCCGCATAGAAGCGTGCATAAATTCGCCGTAAACATGCGAAGGTGCCCGCGATAAAACGCTTCGGCGATCGCCTGGAGAACCGTGCCGGCAACTGCGGTCAAAATGGCAAACAGGACTTTGTGCGAGATAGGTCGGCCGAAAAGTGAGGAGCCCACCAGTTCTGGCGCGGCGACCACTACCGCGGCAAAAGCTCCGGTTGAGAGTAACCCGAGGCCGACGGCGCCCAGCAAATATGCCAATGGAGTTTTTCCCGAACGTGAAGAACTGTGTAGCGACACATATCGGGATACTCCGCTGTTCATACTCATGAGCAGTGTGAAACCGATGATCGCCATGCCGCGTCTGGCAATGGAATACTCGCCGAAGCCTTTGATCCCCAGTACGTGGGCGGCGATGCGCATGGTCAGAATGCCGCCTAAGAGCGCAAGGAACTGGCAAAAGATAGTCCACCCGTACTTCCGCCCGGAAGGAGAAGTCAGCTTGCGGACAAGTCGCGGCAGCTGACGCAGGGAACTTGCAGTATTCGCTCCCCCTGAGATGGCGGATGACCGCCGGCCGAGGAGGCTTCTCTGCCGTCTGCCGCTGAGGCGAGTTTCCGGGAGTGTCATAGGTTTCTGCTGGACCCGCATGCGATCTAGAGAGGGCAGATTATTAAATTCTTATTCTGGCAATACGCTTGTCTTACTTCTCATGAGCGCTTGCACTGTCGTTCTCTGCTTCGTCACTTCTTGGCTATGTTGAAGTCTCTGGGCTCGCTAGTTCAATGCCTAGATTATGGCAGTCGGCAGCAAGCATCTTATAGACTAATTGGTTGAAAGAAATGCGGGGCTTCCAGCCTAAGCGTTCTTTCGCTTTGGCATAATTCCCGCAAAGCACGGTCGCTTCGGGAGGCCTCATTAGGGCGGGATCGACTACCAGGTGATCGGCTGGGTCGAGACCCGCGTACTTGAATGCCAGTTCTGCGAATTCTCTCACCGTATGAGTTACTCCCGTCGCAATCAGATAGTCATCGGCAAGAGGCTGCTGCAGCATTCGCCACATTGCATCCACATACTCCGCCGCGTAGCCCCAGTCTCGCTTCGCATCGAGATTCCCAAGCATCAACTTCCGACTCTTGCTCGCTAGAATACGTGCAATCCCAGCAGTAATTTTGCGTGTCACAAATTCAAAACCACGCCTGGGCGATTCGTGATTATAGAGGATTCCGCCGCAGCAGAACATTCCGTATGAGTTTCTATAATGCCGGCTGAGCTGAAATCCTGCAACCTTGCTGATCCCGTATGCTGACCTAGGATTAAAGCGCGTTTGCTCGTTCTGCGGCGCGCTCTCGGCTGCACCAAACATCTCACTCGACCCCGCGAAGTAGAAGCGGCAATAAGGTGCCTTCTGTCGCAATGTCGCTAGCAAGAGTTGGGTTCCAAAGATATTGGTATTAAGAGTTTCGAACTCTTCGTCGAAAGAGTGGTTGACGAAGCTTTGCGCTGCCAGGTGATAGCATTCCTCCGGCTTGACGGCGGCGACGACCTTCTCCAAGCTAGGATAACTCTCTAACGATGCGGGATGGAGTGTGATGCGAGAGCGAAGACCGTTGAGCCTATAAAGACGGTGCTCAGGATCCTCCAGCGCAACCCGCCGAACAATACCGTGCACCTCGTATTTCTTATTAAGCAACAATTCAGCCAGATATGAACCGTCCTGGCCTGAAATACCCGTGATGAGTGCTCGTTTTGTTGTCATATTCAACGGACTATTGAATTTCGATTACGCACATGAAACGAGGTACCTCTACATGGCTGGCACCTTTTCAGTCGGGTTCCTGTCAAGCACGATTCATGATCGCGCCTGATTTTAGAGATGCGCTTCTAATCTTAGATTCTTTCGGCCTTCGCAGCTGAACGCCTCAACGTTAACTGTATCAAGAGTTGCAAACGTTGTTGAAGTCGGGGCCGGCGAACGAAGGCGTCAGCCAGAAGGCACCACACGGAGCTGAAAAACATGGCCAGAACAGCTACCATCAATATTAGCCCTGCCCGATGCGGAGACGATTTCTTGTCGGGGACAACAGCCGGATCGAGCACCTGGATCACCGTTCCTTGGCGCGCCTCGTCCATCTTTGCTGCCTCATATTGCTTGCTCAACAACTCGAATAGCTGCTCGTTGTACTTAAGTTCCCGAAGGCGCTGAGCATAGAGCAAACCGGCCTCCGGAATTAGCCCCGTAGGTACTTGAACATCTCCACTTACTGTGCCTTGCTGATGTTGAAGTCTGTCGAGTTGGGAACGTAGCCCGATCAGTTCCTGATTTGCGAGCGTGACATCCGGATTTTCTTCAGTCGCAAAAGACCGCATTGCTTGCAACTGCACTTCCTTGGCTGCAATCTGGGCGCGAAGTTGGACCACCGCTTCGATGATTGCGCGAGCTTGGCCATCAAGTTGAATGATGCCGGTCTTCTGCTCTACTTCTTTAAACGCCTGCTCCGACGCATTGAGGCTTTTTTTCGTATCATCCAGCCGCTGTTCGAAAAAGATGCGCCGCTGACCAGCTTCTGTCACCGCTATACGCCCCGTCAGGATTTGCAGTTCCTGGACGTATGCATTGGCCATATCTGCGGAACGCCCAGGGTCCTTATCTTCCACTGCGACGGCAATGAATCCTTCTTTTGTTGATACAAATTTAGACTTTGCTTCTAGGTCTCGTCTTGTGTCTGAGAAACGAGCATCACGATAGACCTTCTGAAGGTCGAAGCGCTTTATCAATGCATCTTCGACCGTCTCACTCTTCAACAACCCGATATACATGTCGTTCGGACTTTTGATCCCGAGGTCTTTCCCCGCTACAGAGGCGAGCGGGCCCAAGTTGCCAAGTTGACTTGCGAGCATTGCCGCCATTGATTGGTTTTGTTGGGGTGGGAGGATCGTCGTTGTTGCCGTATAACGATTTGGCAGCAGAAAAACTCCAATCGTAGCCACCAACGTCGCCCAGAAGATCGCCTTCGCGATCATATTCTTACGCGTTGCTATAACAACCAGCATATCCATTATGCTGAGTTCTCGCTCGTCTTGATTCTCGCACGCGTAATCGTCCGCGGTGCTATCGATTTGGTTGTCCATATTTGGAACTACGGTAGGCATCCAGGAAACCCCATTCACAATTCCGATTCAACTCTACTTACTGGCCCCAGAATGAAACACCCAAGGTTGAGCACGCAGTTCCATTTTCAGCTAGCAAAACTAAGTGGCAGAATGGCTGCATCACTAGAAGGCGAGGTTTGCAGCCTAATAGCCTTACGCGTGGAACACCATACTAGCGCGATCAAGTCTGAAATCTATCCGCCGCCGCGGTCAAGGCAAGCTGAGATGCAAACTGGGTCACCTGCAGGAATTCATTTATAGCGGATGACACTCTTAGTTTTTCAGGAACCACGATCGCATCGCCAGGCAGCAGTTTAGGGTATTCATAACTGCCGTGAGAGTGAGCGTTCCGGGGCTGGCGGCTGACGACCGTGCCATCGGCGCGGATTACTTATGGGGCGCTTTTCATCCGCCCTTCACCGTGTATGGGCTTTTAACATTGGGCTGCTTCGGTTTGAACGTATTCTCATCTGTCAACGGGATCCAAGGCTCCAGCCGGTATTACAGCATCGAAATGAAGCTACTCAAAACAGTCAAGGACTTACTTAAGTAGGAGGCGAACCATCCCCGATACAATGCCGAATCGCACCTTAGATGCACCTATAGTTTCTAAGTAGCCGAGTTATCGAACCGCGACATGCTCCGGCTCATCCTGAAACTTGATAACGCGTTTAAGAAGTTCGGTACTGGGACTGTAGTCCTGAACGATTTCTTTCAGTGCGACAACAAGACGGCCTGTGTCTCTGGCTTCGCAGATACTCCTGAGCTCTTCGAGCCAGATAAGCATATCTTCTTCTGGCATTCCGTTCCCTACGAAGACGCGTATCTTTTCATGCTCGGTCGGAATCGTTTCCTCAAGCAGAGTACTTAGTTCTTCATAGAGTTTCTCGCCGGGGCGCATGCCGCTGAATTCGATTTTGATGTCTTCATCCGGCCTGAGTCCTGACAGCAGGACCAAGTTCCTCGCCAGGTCGACGATCTTTACCGGATGCCCCATATCTAGGACACAGATTTGTCCACCTTTTCCGATTGCCGATGCTTGAAGTACAAGCTGGCACGCCTCCGGAATAGTCATGAAAAAACGGCGCATATCCGGATGCGTGACGGTTATGGGCCCCCCAGATGCGATTTGTCGTTTAAAGATTGGAATTACGCTGCCGTTTGATCCCAGGACATTGCCAAACCTAACCGCAACATACTTCGTTCGCCCGTTCTGCAGGGCAAGGAGAATGAGTTCGGCGATACGCTTGGTTGCACCCATTACATTCGTGGGACGGACAGCCTTGTCAGACGAAATCATGACCATGTCTTCGACGCCATGCTCGGCTGCCGCCACTGCTACGTTATATGTACCGAAGACGTTGTTCTCAATAGCTTCGAAAACGTGCGATTCCATCAGCGGTACGTGCTTGTAGGCGGCCGCATGATAAATCACCAGCGGTTTATATTGATAAAGCACTTCGTCCAAGCGGGCACGATTCTGAATGCTGCCAATCTCCGGGTAAAAGTTGGTCTCCGGAAAGGCATGGCGCATTTCTTGGTCAATATCGAACAAGGGAGATTCCGCGCTGTCTAAACCAACAATCCCTGCTGGATCGAAGCGGGCGATCTGCCGGCAGATTTCTGAGCCAATTGAGCCTGCTGCACCAGTCACCAGAACGACTTTGCCTTTGATCGATTCCCTGATCTGGTTTTCTTCCAGTCTAATCGGATTTCGCCCAAGAAGGTCTTCTACTGCAACTTCGCGGATTTGGCCAACCAATCCATGGTTCTCGATAATTTCGCCAAGTCCAGGCACCGTTTTGCATTCGATTCCCGCCGTATGGCACATCTCCAGAATTCGTGTCATTTCTACACCGGAGGCAGACGGTATCGCAATCAGGATGATCTCTACGTCGTGGCGCTTCACCAAAAATTGGAGATCGGCTCCACCGCCCAATACCTTGATTCCAGCAATTCGCAGACCATGCTTTTCCTTCTGATCATCCACGAATCCAACCACCTTGTAAGCCAGCCTGGGATTGTTCCGAATCTCCCTCTGAAGAATCGTGCCTGAGTCTCCGGCCCCGTAGATTAGCGCATTGCGGATGTTCGCGTGCCTTAACAGCGTCCGATTAGTCGCTTCCTGGACAAGTCGCACGGTGAATCGAAGGCCACTGGTGGCGAGGAAACAAAGGAGAAAATCAATCGCATATATGGACCTGGGAAACCCCGGAGTACTGATCGCGAGAATCAGAACACACGCCACGCTCGACGCGATTAGGTTTCCCACTCCAACCCGAACCACATCGATCAGGGATACATATCGCCATAATCCACGATCGAGCCGAGCAATGCGAAAAACGATGATCTTGACGATGAGCCAGACCGTGATTGCAGTCGCAACGTGTCCGTACTGCTCTCGAGGCACGGTGAAGTCGAACCGCAATAAAAACGCAGCGAGCGCCGAAAGCACGAAGACACTGGATTGAACTACCCATATGATCGGCTTGCGCCATACCTTCATCCTGTCCGAAAGCTCTTGCATTGCTTCCCCCTTGTGCCCTCGAGTCGCCATGCGGGCATGGCACTCGATTTCGAATAAGAGAAATTAATTCGCAGTCATACCAATTTATTAGCGTCAAAGCTTGGCATTTGCGCCTCGCCAAACGCTTGAGTCGTCGCGCTATTTAATGACATTCAATGCAGCTGCAGTCAAAGCCAGTTGAGAAGTGATTTGCGTCCACTGCAGGAATTCGGTCATCGCACTGTTCACCCTGAGCTTCTCGGGCACAACGATCGCGTCTCCGGGTAGCAACTTCAAATTCTCGTACTTGCCGTGCGAATGCTGGGTATGCGATTGACGGCTGAGCACTGACCCATCTGCGCGAATGACAAAAATACGCTTCGTGTCTGCCTGCCGAGTGGCACCACCAGCTGCATTTAGATATGAAACCAGTCGGGAACCCGTTTCGTAACGAAAAGCGTTCGCGTTGTATACTGCGCCGGCTACCTGCACAGTGCTAAGACGTGGTGGAATATAAAACGCATCCCCGTCTTCAAGCGGGAAGTCCGGGATATCAGCAATACTCTGAGCGACCGGACTCATGCTCAAGACAACCCGCCCCGTGGGCTTGATCGCTGATAGTCTGGCCAACGCAGCTTGCTGCATTGCAAGTTGAGCCTGCTGGTCACTCGCCGTCTGCCCTTGCTGCGGCGTTGCATTTGCGAATTTGGAGACGAGTTCCCGCTGCATTTGCTCGGTGGACTGGCGCAACGCCGATTCCTGCGCCACACGGGTCGAAACTCTGGTGAAGATTGAAGCATAAAGGTAGGAGTGCTGGGTGAGCCCTCCCGCCATCTTGACGACGTCTCTCAACGTTTCACCTGGATTTACCCGATAAATCCCCGGCGCATTCACTTCCCCACCGACCCGCACGAACGTGGCGTGCTTTTCCATCGGCAATTCAAGATCGGCGCGCGAAAAGATTGTTATTACGTCACCTGGCTTCAGAAGCTGGTTATCAGCTGAACTTGGGTCGTCGATCGCACTCGCAAGGCGAAACGGAATCAATCGCGTGCTCAGGTCGCGCTCATCAAGCCGCTCGATCAGCGCATACTCCCAGTTGATCTCGGCGCTGTTCCTTCCAATCGACGTAACTGCCTGAGAATCTGCAGCTCCGTTCGCATCGCGTTGATCGGTGCGCTGCTGGTTACCGGGTGTGTTTTGATACGAAGACCTATCCGGATCTTGACGTGCTTGATCTTCGGGTCCTCGTTCGCCGGATGAACCGTTGCGCGGATTCCCAAAGGCGTCGAGACGCTGATTGACGTTGGCATCCGGCTGTTGGCTGCCCGGCATATTCTCCTGCCTGCCGTTGAGCGGGTTCATTTGAGTGCCAGCAAAGGGTCGCTGCGCGATCGGCTGAATCAAATGGTTCTGTCGATTCCAATAATCGCGTGTGATCAAGACGCTGCGTGAAGGAATCAGGTCCGAGATCCGCATTCCCTCTTTCCATGGGTACAAACCGGGCACGGCAACATTACCGCGAAGTGTAACGGCGTTTGCGAACTTAGGCGAAAGAGGGAAGACCCGCAAAATATCGCCATCATGCAACTCCCTTGCTTGGCCATCAGAATCCAGCGAGAATTCTTCCACCTTTCGGTTTCTGTGTTTTTCAATCCGTTCCAGTACGGCCCGTTCAACGCTCGCAAGACTCGTCATTCCGCCTGCGTTTTCCAGTGCCGCACCAACTGTCGTTACCCCTTTAATCTCGAAGATTCCCGGCTCGTTGATATCGCCGCTGATTGCGACCTGTGGTCCGATTGGCGGTATGAAAATCACGTCTCCGGCTAACAGTCGTACATCTCTCGACTTATCACCTTTTGCGGCCAAGTCATAAAGGTCGAAGTCAGTTAGAATCTTCCCGTCTCGCCGCAGCTGAATATCGCGCATGGTTCCGGTAGCCGACGGTCCCCCTGACGAAAACACCGCGTCCACCAATGTACTCAGGGAACTAACAGTGTAAGTGCCAGGCTGGCGCGCATTCCCAAGAACGTAAATCTGGATGGTACGGAGCCGTCCAAGAGTTACATTCAACTCAAAATCCTTGAACAACGCACCGATCGCGGTACGAAGATACGACTCCACCTGTGAGTATCGGAGGCCAGCGACGTTTACGGCTCCCACCCGTGGCAGGCTGATCTGACCGTTGCGATCGATCGTTAATCGAGAATTGAGCTCAATCTTTCCCCAGGCCCGAATCAACAGTTGATCGTCCGGACCGAGCACATAATCAGCAGGCACAGGAACATTCTCAACAGGAGCAAACGTGGTCGGAACCTGGTCAAACAACTGCCTGCCATAAACCGGAAGCTGGCGTCCCGTCGCGTCTTCAGCGTATTGCTGAAATTCTGATTTTGCCCTCAACGGACCGACAATCCTGTTGGAACCGACCACGGGCCGAATTGGCGAACCCTCATTTGACGGCGCCATATCAGTCATATCGCGGTTCAAATCTGGTATGCCACCACCCTGATCATTTCGCTGCTGGGCGTTGACCTGCTGCTGGGTCCGCCTAGAGTTGCTCATTGAATTATCTTCAGGGTTCTGTTGGACATCTGCCGCAGGTGTGACTAGCGTGGATTGCGCTGCACACATGCTGCCTGAAAGCAGCAGCAGGAGGACGATATCATTCATCATTGCTGGAATATGTTCTTTCATTTCAGAGGTTGAAGAAATGCTTAAGAGGATCGACGTCTGACGACTGGTTGGGATTTTCAACGGATAGAGCTACTTCCGATTGCACCCGGCTCGCTTTCGCGGATGCCCGGCCTTGGTGCAAGCACGTCGAGCCAGAAGGCGGTATAGGCTCGCTCCGCGGCTCGGCTATCTGGATATCTCGATTCTCCGGGCGAAGCATGACGTGACATCCAGGGGTAAACCAAAACCATGGATGTCATGGCCGCAGTCACCATCGTTGGATCCACTTTTCGCGCCTTGCCGTTTTCAATTGTCGTAGCCAGATACTGGCTGATGGTTGTAAATGCCGGCGCTAGTGATTCGTCGCAGAACAGGTCGGCCTTCCACTGCATCTCCAACATGGCGACGGCGACCAGCCTCACCAACTCCGGAGAATAATTGAGGATATCGGTCAGGAACTCGATGATTTTCGGAAGGACTACCTCAAGGGCGACGCCCTCCGCCATTCCCTCGACCATATCCCGGCGAAGCTTAACGGCCGAGCAGCGAGAACGAAGCGCCGACCAGAAGAGGTCTTCTTTGCGCTCAAAATGCCGGAAGATCGTATTCTCGCTGACGTCTGCAAATCGTGCGATCTCACGCGTACTTGTCCCGTGGTATCCCTGGCGAGCAAACAGCTGTGAAGCTGCGCCAAGTATCGCGTCTTTCTGAGTAGAGTTCTTAACGGGAACTTGCATTTTCGCTCCTTGCGCGACAAAGCCAAGAGCCTATTCAAGCTTCATTAGTGTCGCTCTTGAACAACTGTCTAATTCTCGGGGAGGGTGGGCGTAACACAATTCGTGCTGCAGAGGTCGAGAGCAATATGCTCCGCGTAAATGTGGAACCGCCGCTCGGTCAATGCCGAACTGATCAGCTAAGGAAGAATTGAGGGATTGTTAAATTCCACGAAGTTGGTCGAGCCGCTTCAATCCGGCACCTGGTCCAGGTCTTCGGCTCGCACTTCGATGGCGGCATTTTGGTTGATCAACTTGAGGCTGAGAACGAAGCGAAGGCCGTTTCCTTTTCTCACTAGGACGCCTTCGACGCCCTCCATATAACCCCTCTTGATGCGAACAGTCGTGCCCAGTGCGAGTTCCCGATAGGGCTCGACACTTCGCTCCCGAACACCGGAGCGAAGAAGCTCGATTTCGGAAGCCGCAATTGAAGCATCCTGGTGGACGTTGCCAACTATATGAATCACCCCAGGCGACTGCAGAACTCTTGAACGCTCACTCTTTTCGATATTCACAAATAAATATGTAGGGAATAGCGGCATCACCGTTTTAACCCGTTGCCGATTTTTCCAAACTTTCACGGTTTCATACGTCGGCAGAAATGCTTCAACCTCACGCAACTCAAGCTGCTTCATCGCAGACTTTTCATTCTGCGGGAATGTGAAGACTGCATACCACCGACGTTCGCTCATTGCGTCAGGAGGTAACGAACTCGGCCCAGCAAACGAATCGACCCCATTGATGTGCGCTCGCGAAATCACTTCAGAATCGTACCCCCAGATTGAAGACAATTAGATAAGGCTTCGCCATGCTGACTTAGCAAAGTCAGTTACTCAAATCGCCAACCGTACACTTGCGCGCCTTGAGTAGAAGCGCACGAGGCTTGGTGAGCCTTCACTGCAACCGAAACCGAATATTCAGAGCTTCGGAGCAGTCAATACAGTCGCATTTAGAGCATCAACACGACTCGTATCGCAACTTCACGTTGGCCACGTTTTGACCGGTATGCCTGAAATGAGAGTAAGCCATTACTACCATTCCGAGAAGCGTCAAGACACGTGTCAAAGCGTCATTACGTGTCATAAATTAACAATTCCTAGGGAAAGACTGCAAAGGAATTCTCTTGGGGGCCTCAAGGGAGTCATGAACCGAAGTAAGTACGTGCTACCACTTTTAGGCTATTTCCATACAGAAAACCTGTGCGGTCTAGGTTTTCGGAACTCTATTCGACGATAACTGATTTGCGGGGCGCGTCTCGTGACAAAAAAAATAAATTGAGTTAAGAGAAAAAATGTGTCAAGAGAACAAAATTGAGTTAAGAGCTTTTTCCAGCTACTGTTAAGAGCTCTTTCCGGCGACTGCACTGTCCAGGTATAGATCCGAAATGCTATTGCTGTATTCCGTGGTCGCACCAAAGGGAGCCGGCGCGCCGATCTTGCTCAGCAGACGTTCAAACCTGGGATGTCCTTTCAAACTCCGCAGCAACGGATCGGCCCTGAACCCGAGGCTCCAAAGTGACCCTTCATCGAACGCCGCTTCAAGCCATGTAATGGCTTCCAGATTCTCACCCAGGCCGAGCAACACTAGCGCCAGCGGATAGCTCCAACTCTTGCTGGCGTTCTCGGCCTTTTGCGACAATTGTGCCTGCTTGGTTCGAGCCTTGGCTTCCTCGCCGGCCATTCCATAGGCGTATCCGAGTATTCCCTGAAGCAAATAATTCTGAGGCTGCTCCTGCGCAGCACTTTCCAAGCGTGCCAGGTTATCGGCATGATTTGGGTCTTGCGCAAACACCAGCGCCTCAATCATCCCCGTGACCGGGCCGTTCCCACTCGCGCATCTCAGTTGTGCAGTCAACTCTACAACGCGCTGGAATTCTCCATTCAGGTAGACGAACCAGCAAAGAAGGCCGCTGAGCGTACGGACGAGAGGATTCAACCGCCAGGCCTCCCATGCGCATTCCACCGCTTCCTCTGCATTGCCATCCGCAATTCTCGACAAAGCAAGACCCGATCTGGCGAAGGATGACGACGGGCGCAATTTGACTACGTCTTCAAACCTGGCTCGCGCCTGGCGCCAATTGCGGTTGTAGAGCAAATCAATCCATGCCGCCGGGCATTTTGCGTCAATCGAATCTGACTCCATCGGCGGGATCCGTTGCAGGGCATCTTGTGCTATTGGGAACGCGATTGACGCGTCCGTGACGTCATTCATGGCACTAAAAACCATTGCGTTCGCGAGGCCAATGAATGCGGCAGCGTTGCTTGGATCGAAATCGATGGCTTTGTGGTAAAGGTCAGATATTGTGTGAATGCTTTTGACAGATCGGGTCTCCCACATGGAGTTCGCTGTCGTCGTCAGTTCTCGGGAAGTGCGCTTCGCGCTCTCCACCTGTTCGTCTGCCCTTGCAGCAGAACCGCCGGCCCCCTCAGCAAGACCAGTGAGCCAGGCGTCAATCTCTTCCTCGTACGCGAATACCGAGCCTTTGTGCCCGCCGAAGTGATGAACGGGTAATCCGTTGAGCTCGTGCCATCGTTGAACTGTCCGCAAACTCCTGCCCAGGAACTCTGCAATGGCTTTCCAGGAATCCAGTCGTTTCTTTTGCATGGCCGCACCAACTCCCTCGAATGGGAACACATCGGAAGCTGCCAGGTCTGTACGGATGATGGCTATATCGATCACTGTTCTTATGAAATGGGGTCAATCTTTTCACATTTCAACGACAGTTTAAAAGCGCGCCGGGCAGTTTCTCGACTCTTGAACAGCGAATCAGACTGGAGATAAGTTTCTACATCATCTTACAACCGAGTGCTTTTCATTTTGACATCTATTTCCCTCTCATGGCATTCAAAAACCCGTAATGACGCTATTTGACATGCTAAATGTGTAAGTACTTACTAACTTGGTTCAATACAGAAAACGACTTCAAATTCATGATTTTTTGACAAGAAATGCGAAACGAAAGTGAACACCTACGTCAAAAATGAGTGAGTCAGATCACAATCTGCAATCACATAAATTGACACGCAATATTAGACGCATTTTGTCCTAAGTGGGCATGGCTCCAACGCCCCTGGCACGCCTCCGGGTTGCCTGATTTTCGACCTTTAATTTGACAAATGGAAGAGCCGGATTTTCAGCCCTGTGGCTTAACTGCCACACTCGCATGAAAACGCAGAACCAGGGCAACTCACCCATCTCAATGGTGCTCATCAACATGCGCCGGTTACCTATCCGCTCCCCCAAACTTGGCATGCCGTGGTATCGGAGGGTATCTCAAGTCCAACCTCCCCCATTACTGGTGCATCCAAGTCATCTGATTTCGCTGGATAGGGCTTGAGAACGAAGTAATGACCGCTAGAAACAAATTCTCTATAGAGGAAAACAACATGAAAAACATTGTGCGCGTGCTTGGATTGTCTTCTCTTTTGGCCGTGTCGTCGTGGATGAGTGCGCAGGCTCCCGAACCGGGTCGATTCACATTGAATCACGCAGAAGTCGGAATCTTCGGCGACTATTTCCGTTTCTCTCCTGGCTCGAGCACTACCAACTTCGTCGGCCTGGGCGCTCGTGCCGCCTTTAACGTTCACCCTAACATCGCAGTCGAAGCCCAGATGAGCTACGACTTCGATCGCAACTACACCACAACTTTCCAGAACGGGGCGTCCACAACTTTTGTCCGCTCAAGCGTCCGACCCATTACTGGACTGTTCGGCCCGAAGTTCCAAGTCGGAAGCGGTGGCCCGTTCCGCATTTTCGCCACAGGGAAGGTGGGGTTCGTCAATTTCACCACCAATACTTCAGGGGTTGCGTCCGGCTCAACATTCAGTAGTGGCGTGGCTGGCGTAGGCAATGGCGGCAATTTCCCCTCTGTCTACCCCGGCGGAGGAATTGAAGGATTCGCCGGCCCCATCGGCATCCGAATCGAGGGAGGCGACTTGATTTATTTCAATAACGGGGCCAACAATAACCTGCGCCTCGAATTCGGCCCGACGTTCCGCTTTTAGCTGAGCATCCGACGGCCCAAGAGGCAATGAATATCCATCGAACTACGAATGGCCGCCCCGGCGAGATCTCACGGGGGCGGCCATTTTACAAAATTTGGAAATGAAGAGTGTCGAGAATCGACCTGTTGATTAGGCAAGCCGCTTTGCAATTAGCTTCTACAAATGCTTCTACAAATGGTTGATCAGAGAAGCAATGCAGGCTGCTCCAAAGCCGTTATCTATATTGACTACGCAGACATTCGGCGCGCATGTGTTCAACATCCCAAGCAATGCAGCCACGCCGCCGAATGATGCTCCATAGCCCACGCTTGTCGGCACTGCCAGCACCGGCGCGTTCACTAAACCACCGACAACGGTGGGCAATGCGCCCTCCATGCCTGCGCACACAATCAGCACCCGCGCCGACTTCAACGAGTTCTGCTGCGCAAGCAAGCGATGGATTCCAGCGACACCGACATCGGCAATCAGGTCGACCTTGTTCCCCATCAACTGTGCTGTAATCGCCGCTTCTTCGGCGACCGGCAAGTCGCTGGTGCCGGCACAAACCACTGCAACAGTTCCCTTACCCGGAACGGGCTCTGCCTGCTGAAGCGTAATTGCTCGCGCGCTCTGGTGATAAACGGCGCGAGGCTCAATGGTCTTTACTGCTTCAAACGCCTCAGCAGATGCGCGGGTGGCCAGCACGTTTCCACCGGCCTTCGCCATGCGATCAAAAATTGCTGCTACCTGGAGCGAAGTTTTACCGGCCGCAAATATCACTTCGGGCATGCCGGTACGCAGCGCGCGATGATGATCGAGCTTGGCAAAGCCCAAGTCCTCAAACGGCAGATGGCGCAGTTTCTGGAGTGCGGCCGGCACATCCGTCTTTCCTTCGCGCACTTCGTTCAGCAGCAATTCAATGGCAGCGGGATCCATTACTGATTCTCCTTGAACGCAGCCGCTTCCCGGTCCCGATCCGCGGCGAAAGACTTCATCGCTTCCTGCATTACCTGCTTCAATGGCACCTTACGCTCTGTTGCGAGTTTGCGGCAGTCTTCGTATTCGGGTGACGCATTGGCAATCTGGCCAGAGGGCCAACGAGCCACTTTGATACGTACATTGCCCCAAGGTGTCGTAACCTCAATCCAATCGCGCTTCAGCGAATGCTTCTTCTCAAGCCGCCAGTGCAAGCCAATCGTGGTTGTCTCACGGAAAATTACTTCTTCGAGCGCTGCCACCAGGTCCGGCCGACAAAGAACTGTCAGCTGCACCCCTGTGCGGCCTTTCTTCATCTGTACGGCAACGCGATACACATCCCACGCGCCCCGCTCCAGCAGCAACTCGCTCACGTAGGCCAGCACCTGCGGGTTCGAGTCATCAATCACTGATTCAATTACCGCGATTGGTTCAGCATCGGAAGAATCCGCTTCTGCTTCTCCGATCAACAGCCGCAACAGGTTCGGCTCGCCAGGCGTATCTTTCCCGCCCGCACCGTAGCCGGTGCCTGTTATGCGCATGGCAGGCAACTTGTCGTAATGCACGTCGAGCATTCGCAGAATCGCCGCACCCGTTGGAGTAACCCGCTCCATCGGCGGCCCAGCGGCATAAACCGGAGCATCGGCCAGCAGCGCGAGCGTGGCCGGAGCCGGTACCGGAAGTGTTCCATGCTGGCACTTCACCGTGCCGCTTCCCACGTTGAGTGGCGAAGCCAACCACTTATCAACGCCCAGCAACTCCGCGCCGGCGGCGGCGCAGACGATATCGACGATCGTGTCTACCGCCCCAACTTCGTGAAAGTGCACCTTCTCAATGGGAATGGAATGGATGCCAGCTTCGGCCTCACCCAGCAATTGAAACGCACGCACAGCGCGAGCCTTCACCGCTCCGGAAAGCGGTGCAGCTTGAATGATCTTCAGGATTGAGGAAAGATGCCGGTGTGGCGCATGGCTGTGCTCGACACGCTTCTGAACCGGCTCCGCATGGGAGTGCGCATGAGAATCGGGCCCATGATTGTGCCCATCATGTGAGTGCTCACGCGCGTTTTCGTGCGCATGCTCATGATGCGAGTGTCCAGACGTCTCCGCAAGTCCCTCAGGCGTAATCACATCGACTTTAGTGCCCGTCAGTCCGCCGCGCATTACCTTGCGCAACTCAAGACGCGCGCCAACATTTAATGCCACGGCAGTGCTCGCAAGAGACTCAAAAGGCACGCCGGCATCGACCAGCGCGCCCAGCAGCATATCGCCGCTGATCCCGGAGAAACATTCAAGATATCCAATACGCATTGCGTTGTGATTCTAAATGGTGAGCGCATGCAATTACACTTTCGGCCCCGAACGCGAGGCCGGAGGGAAAGAACACGCCCAAAATCGAAGGGGATGGACGCCGTCAGGCGCCGCGACGAGCCAGAACATCGACAGGGAGAATCGCATTCAACGATCCGGACCGGAATCCTGCAGTATCGAGCGTTACATATTGATATCCCACGTGCTTGAGCGCTGCAGTAATGGCGTCGAGCATCTCCATATTTAATGCGCGGGACAGCTCATTGCGGGCAATTTCAACGCGCGCCAGTTCACCGTGGTGGCGAACCCGGAACTCGCGGAAGCCCAGTTGCCGCATGCTTTCCTCAGCGTTCTCCACCTGCTCCAGCACCTCGCGTGTCACCTTACGGCCATACTCCACGCGTGATGAAAGGCAGGGCGCAGCCGGCCGGTCCCAGAGCGCATAGCCCGCTGCTTTCGAAAGCACGCGAACTTCCGCCTTGGTCAGTCCAGCCTCCGCAAGCGGAGCCAGCACTTCATGCTGCTGTGCCGCACGCTGCCCCGGTCTGTAGTCCCTGGTGTC
>Ga0265338_10003834_pt1 | contig 20886 bp, 15 predicted proteins | sample 42126metaG_FD_193579 | JGI IMG/M metagenome (GOLD analysis project Ga0265338, IMG submission 193579) | Rhizosphere microbial communities from Carex aquatilis grown in University of Washington, Seatle, WA, United States - 4-21-26 metaG | ecosystem: Host-associated > Plants > Roots > Rhizosphere...
GCTTGTTGCTGTTATCTAGGAGTCAGAACGGGGGCGGGGTCCTCGTGCTAACATCGAGTTATGCGCGTACCCGTGTTCCAGGGCTGGTGGCGTCCCGTATAGGGACGGCTGCCACGCTGCGCGCGCATACGATCAACGGCCGTCCGCCGACAGGGGACGGCCTTTTCTGTGCCTTCAGCACCGCTGACCGGGCTCGTCCCCTCGCCTCATCGAGAACCTAGGCAAGGAGACACCCGTGACAAGCACACTCACCCCACCCCTGACCGTGGCGACCGAACCGGCAGATAGTGCCGCGGGCATTGCCCCCGGCGCCGAGCCCGGGCTGTCCGCGACGGTTCGCGGATCGCTCGCCGCCGCGCTGCGGCGCTCGGCGGAGATCGAGCGACGGATCGGCGAAGAGCCCCGCTCGTTCCGTATCCTCACCGGCGACCGGCCGACCGGTGACCTGCACCTGGGGCATTACTTCGGCACCCTGCGCAACCGGGTGCGGTTGCAGGACGCGGGCGCGGAGCTGTTCGTCCTGGTCGCCGACTACCAGGTGCTCACCGACCGCGATGCCGCCGAGGCGCTTGGCGAGCACGTGCTCGGCCTGGTGCTCGACCACCTGGCGACCGGGATCGACCCGGCGCGGGCGACGATCTTCGCGCACAGCGCCGTCCCTGAGCTCAACCAGCTGCTGCTGCCGTTCCTCAGCCTGGTCAGCACGGGCGAGCTGGCCCGGAACCCGACGGTGAAGGACGAGATCGCCCACTCGCGGCAGAGATCTCCCGGGGGGGCGACCCCCCGTACCCCCCGTGACATGTCCGATGGAAAAGGAAGTATATCGAACATGCGGTCAGTGAACGGGCTGATGTTCACCTACCCGGTGCACCAGGCCGCGGACATCCTGTTCTGCAAGGGGAACCTGGTCCCGGTCGGCCAGGACCAGCTGCCGCACCTGGAGGTGACCCGGCTGGTCGCCCGCCGGTTCAACGAGCGGTACCCAGGCGCGGCCGGCCCGGTCTTCCCCGAGCCGGACGCGCTGCTGTCCGCCGCGCCGCTGCTGCTCGGCACGGACGGCGGGAAGATGTCCAAGTCCCGTGGCAACGCGATCGCGCTGCGGGCCAGCGCGGACGAGACGGCCCGGCTCATCCGCGGGGCGAAGACGGACGGGGAACGGCGCATCAGCTACGACCCAGCCACGAGGCCGGAGGTGTCGTCGCTGGTGCTGCTGGCCGCGCTGTGCCTGGAGCGCGACCCGGCCGCCGTCGCCGAGGAGATCGGCGACGGCGGCGCGGCGGCGCTCAAGCGGATGGTGACGGAGGCGGTGAACGAGCGGCTCGCGCCGCTGCGGGCGCGGCGGGCCGAGCTGGCCGCCGACCCGGGCTATGCACGGCAGGTGCTGCGCGACGGCTGCGCCCGGGCGCGCGCGGTCGCCGCGGCCACCTTGGAGGAGGTGCGCGACGCGATGGGCATGCGCTACTGATTCACGACGGCTTTTGTCCGGCATGGGCGCGCCTGCCGGGTTTTCCGGCGGTTACCGGTTAGCGTCGGGGTGGGACTGGCTCCGGCAGGACGGGATTTCCCCCCGCCGGGGCCAACGGGTCAGGGTCAGCGCGCTCAAGCGAAGGGGATGCGGATGCGGATTCGCTGGACGACCAGGATCGCCATGGCGGTCGGCGTGCTCACGCTGATCGCCGGCGTCGCCGCCGGCGGGCCGGCCGTCGCCTCGACCGCCCGGTCCGCGGTCGTTGGCCACGTCACGACGGTGCGCTGAACAGGGCGTTCCAGTCCCCGGGGGCACGCTCCGCGGCTTCCGGGCGGACCGCACCGATGCACGATCTCCGTGCCTGAGGCGTTAGTTCCTCGTGGCTTTGGGTAGCCCTGGCCCCGGCTCCCTCGCCAAGGGAGTAGAACACCACCCGTTTTGCTTCCGGGCGGGGTTTGACCAGGATGCAGCGTAGTGTTCAGAGCAGGAGCTGGGGAATTAGCCGCTGGGCCCGGATCGCGCCTTGCAGCTGGGAGGGAAGGCGGGTACATGCCGGAGCGCGGATCGCAGTACCCGCGAACGCGTCGGTCAGGCCGTGGTCGCGCCACACTGGGAGCAGGACCCGCGCGGCCCTGGGTTCACCGGTGCTGGTGTGGTTCCGCGGCCGGCTGGCTGCGCTGGCGGCGCGGGTGACGGAAGCCCGGCGGCTTGGCAGGGTCTGGGGACTGGTCGCGCAGCACGCGGCCGCCCGGGGCGGCCAGGTATCGGCCGCGGACGTCTGCGCGGCGGTGATTCCCGGGGTCCAGGTCACCGGCGCCTGGCTGAGCGCCGCGCGGGACGCGCAGGCAGGTCACCTGATGCAGGTGACCGATGAGGTCAGCAGGCAGCTCGCCGAGTTGCAGCTGACCCTCGGGGAAGGGCCCTTGTTCGATGCGTCCACCTCCGGCGGCCCGGCGCTGGCCTCGGACCTGGCCAGCCCGGAGTCCGCGTTCCGCTGGCCGGCGTTCACGCCGGCGGCATGCCGGGCCGGGGCGGCAGCGGTCTTCGCGTTCCCGCTGGCGGTCGGGGCGATCCGGGCCGGGGTGCTCGGCCTGTACCGGGACCGGCCCGGCCCGCTGAGCGACTTCCAGCTGGGAGACGCGCTGGTTTTCGCCGATGCCGCCACCATGCTGCTGCTCGACGCCCAGGACCAGGCCGGCGGAGCCGCGGGGCCAGGGGCCGGCCCCGGCGGGCAGCCCGTGGGCCTGGCTTCGCGCCGGGCGGAGATCGACCAGGCCACCGGCATGCTCACCGAGCAGCTCAGCGTCAGCATCACGGATGCGTTCGCTCGGCTGCGGGCCTATGCTTATGTCAGCGACCGAGGGCTGGCGGACGTCGCCCGCGACATCGTAGCGCGCCGCCTGAGGCTGCCTCCCGATCGAGACCTGTCCCCGGAAGAATCGTGATCTGTCCCGGAATGAGAAGACGTGGGACGTCCTCTCGCGCACGCCGGGCCGCTGCGGGTTCGCGCGGCGGCCACGCTAATTTGGTGGAGAGGGTGAGCAGATGGACGGACAGCTGCTGTCGGAGACCTTTGTCGAGCTGACCGACACCATGGTCGCCGATTTCGACGTTATCGACTTCCTGCACGTGCTGACCAGCCGCAGCGCCGAGCTGCTGAACGCTTCCGCCGCCGGGCTGCTGCTGGCCGACCCGCGCGGGGAACTGCGCGTGGTGGCCGCCTCCAGCGAGGCCGCCCGGCTGCTCGAGCTGTTCCAGCTGCAAAGTGACCAGGGACCCTGCCTGGAATGCTTCCGGTCCGGCCAGCCGGTGGCAGTCACCGACCTGAGCGCTGACCGGCGCTGGCCCCGGTTCGCCGCCGCCGCCGGGCAGGCCGGCTTCTCCGCCGTGCAGGCCCTGCCGATGCGGCTGCGCGACCAGGTCATCGGCGCGCTCAACCTCTTCCGCGCCACCCCCGGCACCTTTGACGCCGACAGCATCCGCGTCGGCCAGGCGCTGGCCGACGTGGCCACCATCAGCCTGCTGCAGGAGCGCAGCATGCGCCACAGCGACACCCTCAACGAGCAGCTGCAGACCGCACTGAACAGCCGGGTCATCATCGAGCAGGCCAAGGGCAAGCTCGCCGAGCGCCTCGGCATCGACGTCGACCAGGCATTCACCATCCTGCGCGACCAGGCCCGCAACCGCAACCAGCGCCTGTCCGACCTCGCCCGCGCCTTCGTCGACGGCACCCAGGCCCTGACCAGCCCAGCCGGCAGCCCGCGAACCAGCCGCCCCGGCACCATGCAGCCTCTCCCCGCACTCCGGCCCGGGCCGGCCCGGCCCGCGCCGCCCCGGCCCGGCGCGTAAGGCGCACGCACCCCGCCGTTGATCAACGGCGCTCAGTGGCTATGAGGCCAGCCGGGGGAAAGCCGGGTCCGCAGCGTCTCGGCTCTGCTGCTCGCTTGCCGCCGATCGCGAGCCCGCCACCTTATTGCCGCCGATCGCGAGCCCGCTGTCGGGGTCGAAGAAGTGCATGTTGCTGGTATCCACCCCGAGCTCGATCTGGTCGCCGGCGCGGACACCGCTGCGCGCGTTGACCCGCGCCGTCCACAGCGACTTGCCTTCGTGAAGCGGCATCGCCGATTCGTCTTCCTCCCCTCGCGGGCCAAGGTCGGCGACGTCCTTGTGCTCGACGGGCGGCGCGTCGATGAAAAAGATCACGTGGATCTCGCTGCCGAGCGCTTCGATCACGTGGGCTACGGCGGGTATCGTCGGCCAAGGTCGTTCGGTCAGGCTCGCATCCTCGAAGTCGGACGGCCGGATTCCGAGGATCACGTCGCGGCCGAAGTACGCCTTGATCTCCGGCTTGGCGTGCACCACGCTCTGCGGGATAACCAGCCGGTGTCCGGCGAACGTGACCGCTGCGCCGTCGTCGCCGCTGGTCATCCTGGCGGTGACAAGATTCATCGAGGGCGAGCCGATAAATCCGCCGACGAACAGGTTGACCGGGTGGTCGTACAGGTTCTGCGGTGTGTCGACCTGCTGCAGCATCCCGTCGCGGAGCACGCAGACGCGCTGTCCGAGCGTCATCGCCTCGACCTGATCGTGCGTGACGTACACGGTGGTCACATGGAGCCGCTCATGCAGCTCCGCCAGCGAGGCCCGCATGCCCACCCGGAGCTTGGCGTCGAGGTTCGACAGCGGTTCGTCCATGAGGAAAGCCTGCGGTTCCCGCACGATCGCCCGGCCCATCGCCACGCGCTGGCGCTGGCCGCCGGAGAGCGCAGCCGGCTTGCGCGCGAGGTACGGCTCCAGGCCGAGGATGTTGGCCGCATCCTTCACGCGGCGGGCGATCTCGCGCTTGGGTGTCTTGCGCATCTGCAGTCCGAACGCCATATTCTGGGCCACGGTCATTTGCGGGTAAAGGGCATAGTTCTGGAAGATCATCGCGATGTCGCGATCCTTAGGCGACAGGTTGTTCACGACCCGGTCGCCGATCTGAAGGGTCCCGCGGGTGATGTCTTCCAGTCCGGCGATAATCCGCAGGGCGGTGGACTTCCCGCACCCGGACGGGCCGACCAGGACCATGAACTCGCCGTCCGGGATCTCCAGGCTGAGGTCGTGGACCGCCTGCACGCCGTGGGCGAATGTCTTGTCGACTCGATCTAGCACGATCTTGGCCATTGCATTACTCCGTACGTCGGGCTGGCCCCAGCTCAGCTGCGCCAGCCTGGGTCTTGGGACTAGCGCTGTGCGATGGCGAATCCGCCTGCGGGCACGGGCACGGTGATGGTCGCGGCCGTGCTGAGGGTGACGCGCCATTGGCGTCCTTGACTGTCGTAGCTCGTGGCGATTGCCTGGCCGGTGCCGGGCAGGTTGAGGGTGCGGGCGCCTTGGGTGTCAGCCTCGCTGTTGAGCAGGGCGACGCTGTGTCCGTCGCCTGTTGTGATCAGGACTGCGATCAGCGGGGTGAGCAGGAGCGCGTCGAGTTGTCCGGTGCCACCCAGCGTGCTGGCGGTCAGCCGGGTCGCGCGTGCGGTCAGGGTTCCTGGCAGGGTGACCGGGAGCAGCGCGTCCGGGGCGGGCGAGACGCCCTGGGGACCGCCGCCGCCGTACTGCGCTGCGCCAAGGTGCTCGGTGCCTGACGCGAAGTCGCTGATCGCGGCCGGTCCGGGAACGCGGTTGACGATGGCCTGCACCAGGCGGGGCTGGTCGTCGGCCGGGATGGTCCAGGACAGCGTGCTGCCCGTAGCCAGCTGGACGTAGGCGCCGCCGCTCCACTGCGATTCGCCGGTATTGACCGGGTTGGCTTGGACGACTTCGGCGGGCCCGGAGAGGCTGGCCGCCTCAGCCTCGATGGTTTGCTGGCCGTCCCGGAACTGCACGCTGGCACTGGCGAAGGCAAGCACCGCGACGTCGGGATTGGCGTCGAGTGCCTCCGTGGTGAGCAGACCGAAGATGGTGGATTCGGCACCGGAGTTGAGGTTCACGGTACTGTTCGAGTTGATGCCGTCGTCGGTGGCTCCGGTGGCCGGGTTGTAGGTGGCGGTACCGGCCGGGTTCTGGCCGAAGAACCAGCCGGCCGCGATGCCGGCCAGCTGCCGCAGTCCGGACGAGTGGGTGGCCGCCGCGACGGTGAGCAGGGCCAGAACGCGGGCGCCGGCGCCGTAGGCGATCTGCGAGCTGTCGACCGGCGCGGGCCCCCACAGGTTGTCTGGCCCGGTCGCGGTCAGCAGGTGCGGGGTGAAGACGGCCGTGTCGGCCACGGCGGCGCTCAGCAGTCCCGGCTGGTGCAGCGCGGTGGCGGCGGCGGCCAGGGCGGTGGGCATCTGCGCGGCCCAAGGATGCCATTCCGAGCGCGATGTTGTCGCGGGCAGGATCGCCCCGTAGGGCCAGGTGCTCGCGGTGCCGGATCCCATGGCGGCGATGCCGTCGGCGAACTCGGCGAGCGCGCTGCGGGCGGCGGTGTTCCCGCCGGCCTGGACGTAGGCGGCCAGGCCGAGCACGGCCTCCGAAGTGGCATCGGCATTGCCGGTGATCAGCCACGCTGGCACGCGCAGGCCGTTCGAGACCTGGTACTGCCCGTAGCTGGTCAGCACCTCCCGGTCGAGCGCTCCGATGGCTAGATCCAGGCGCTGCTTGAGGAAGGCGGCGAAGGCGGGGTCGGCACCGCGCAAGTCGGCGTAGCCTTCGCCGAGCGCCCAGACGGTGCGGGCCAGCCAGTACGAGGCGCCCGAGTCGGAGGGATTGGGTGAATCCGCGGGGGTGGGCGTGGGGTTGAGGCTCCCGTCGGGCTGCATCCACAGCACGACGTTGCCGGCGTTGGGCCCGGATGCGGTCTGCAGGTAGGTCAGCCCGCGCAGCAGCTCGTAGGCCTCACTACGGCTGTGCTGATCGCCGAATTGCACCCAGTGCTGCAGGTAGACGACGGCGGCGCGGGAGATGTCGTCGGCGTCGTAGGAGCCCTGCCCGTAGGTGTTGTTCGCGCGGTTGTAGTTGCCGCCGCCGGTGACCTGATAACTGCCGGGGGCCAGGTAGTTGGCGTAGACCCATAGCACTCCGACCGAGGGCTCGCGGCCAAGCAGGTAGGTGGTGTGCCCGGCTTGCTGCGGTGGGGTCACCGCGGCGGTAAGGAAGTCCAGGTGCGCCAGGTTGGTCAGTGCCGCGGCCGCGGCCGGTGCCCGCGGCAGGGGCGAGGCGGCGGCGGTTGGGGCGATGGCGATGCTCGCGGCGATCAGCAGGCCAGCGCCGACGGCGATTAGTCGGCGGCTCATGGTGTCTCCATCCTGTCCAGACTTGCGACCCCGATGCTGGAATCGGCCATTCCGTAAAAGACGAACTGCTGCCCGTCGATCTCCTCGATGGCGGTCGGGAACACCACGTTGGGCGCGGCACCGACGCGTTCCTCGGGTGCCAGGGGTTCGAGCAGCGGGCTGGGGCTGCGAGCCAGAACGGTGCCGGGATCATCCGGGTCGAGCAGCATGGCGCCGGCGCTGTACCGTACGTGACGTTGCGGGCCCCAGCCCTCGGTCAGCGTTCCCGAGACGCCGTGATGGACGAGCAGCCACCCCTCCTTGACCCGCAGCGGCGGCGGTCCGGCGCCGATCTTGACCGCCTCGTAGTCATACTCGGGCAGGGCGACGAGCCGGTGCGACCGGACATGGGCGAGCGCTCGCACGTCTTTGAGCACCGCGTCGGCCGGCGTGTAGGGCACCGGGCCAAGCCGCCGCCAGCTGCGCAGGTCGCGGGACACGGCCACCGCTGGCTTCGGCCCGAGCGGCCCGAAGGCCACATAACTCATCACGTGCACGCCGAGGCTGTCTATCCAGGTGGTGCGCGGGTCTTCGACTCCGCCGTGGTCATGGGACCTCTCCCAGCCCGCATCGGGGGCGAGGACGACGCCGTCGCGTCGCACTCCGGCCGGCCGGCCGGACCGTATCAGGATCTCCGCGATGCCGACCCTGGACACGTTTCCGGCGGCCACCATCCGCGGCAGCAGCCACAGCGTGCCATCCGGGCTGCGCCCGCTGGCCGGGTTGAGCACGCCTTCCGCCTCGAACTCGGCCCCCGGCTCGGCGGACATCAGCACACCCAGACGGGTGAGCCGGTACGGCACACCCGTCGCGACAAGGGGCGCGGGCGGCACCGTCAGCCTTTCACGGCGGAACCGATATTGACGGTCACGAAGTGCCGCTGGAATATTACGAACAATACGACCGCGGGCAGGGCCAGCACGAACGATCCGGCCATGATCGCGCCGTACGGATTCGTCGCGACCCCCGACACCGTCTCGATGTAGTTCCCCAGGGCGACCGCGAGTGGCTGCAGGCCCTGCTCCTTGGTGATCAGGAACGGCCACAGGAACTCGTTCCACGGCCCGATGAAGGTCAGGAGCATCGCGGTCAGCACGGCGGGGCGGACGAGCGGGAGTGCGATGCGGGTCAGGACTCGCAGCTCGTTCGCGCCGTCGATCCGGGCGGAGTCGAACAGCTCCTTCGGCACCTGCAGGAAGTACTGCCGGAAGATGAAGACGGCGGTGGAGTTGATCGCGAACGGCGCGATCATCCCGAGGTAGTTGTTGCCGAGTCCGTAGTTTCTCACGATGATCACGTACAACGGGATGATCAGCAGCTGGAACGGGACCATCAGCAGCAGCAGCATGAACGCGAACAGCAGGCCGCGGCCGCGGAAGCGCAGTTGAGCCAGGGCGTATCCGGCCAGTATGCCGAGCACCAGGGTGCCGAGCAGGACGCCACCGGTGAAGATGCCGGAGTTGATGATCGCCCGGCCCAGGCCGAGGGCCGCGTTGATCTGACCGTAGTTGTGCAGGGTAATGTTGCCCGGCTGTGGCAGCGTGCCGCTCAGCGTGGTGTTCGCGGTCTTCTGCAACGATCCGACGATCATGTAGTAGAAGGGGAAGAGGAACACCGCCGCTCCGATGAGCAGCAGGATCAGGCGCCACCACGAACGCGAGGCGCGCGGCTCGATCGTCGGGACATCGTCGGATGCGGCGGTACTTGTGGCGCCAGCCTCGGCCGCGCTGGCCGTCTGGGTCATGCTTGTCTCCTTTGCAGCAGCCACACGCCGGCGGAGATCAGGAGCACCAGGATGACCAGGAGGACCCCGAGGGCGGAGGCGAAGTCAGGGTGGTTTTGCTCAATGCCGGACTGGTAGATCAGCCACACCGGCGAGGCGGACTTGCCGTCCGGTCCGCCGCCGGCGGTCAGCAGGTAGGGCTCGGTGAACAGGTTCGCGCCGGTAATGATGGCCAGCAGGCTGACCAGCGTTGTCACCTGCCGGACGCCGGGGATGGTCACGGCCCGGAGTCTGTGCCACCACGAGGCGCCGTCCACCTTCGCGGCCTCGTACAACTCCTCCGGAACGTTCTGCAACGCCGCCAGGTACAGCAGGATGAAGAAACCGAGGCTTTTCCACGTGACGTAGATCGCGACCGAGGGCATCGCCCAGTTCTGGTTGACCAGCCAGGACGGAACCGGCGCCAGCGGCCCGAGCACGTGGTTGAAAATTCCGCCGGGGCTGAGGATGAACAAAAACACCCCGATCGTCGCCACGCTGGCGGTCACGTACGGCACGTAGTAGCTGGTGCGGAAGAAGGCACGGAACGGGATCGCCGCGTTGAGCGCGGTGGCCAGCAGCAGCGACAGAATCACCGTGAGCGGCACGTTGATGACCAGGAAGATTGCGATGTTGACGAACGCCTGGCGCACCGCGGGGTCGGTCAGCACCGCCGTGTAGTTGGCCAGCCCGACGAACGGCCGGGGCACGCTCACGCCGGGCGCGGCGAAGAAATAGCTGTGGAACGAGATCCACACGGCCAGGAACAGGGGGTAGGCGAACAGCAACGCGATGAACAGGGCGTACGGCGCGCCGAAGAGCATCCCGATCGGATTGCGGCCGAACGCGGCGCGGGTGAGCCGCTGCCTCCCGGACGGGCGCGCGTCGGGCCGAAGTTCCCCCTCCAGCGGGGGGAACTTCGGGCGAGGGGCGGTGACGCTGGTCATGGCGCGGCGGTCATGGCGTCGCTGCGACGAGCTTGTTGATCTGCGTGGCGGCGCCGGCCAGCGCCGCGTCGGGGCTCTGCTGGCCGAAGATGACCGACTTCGACCAGGCATCGCGGAAGACCTGCCAGTCCTGGATCGAGTTCGGCACGTTGGGCACCTCGATCACGTGCGCTGCTTCCGCCGCGAACACCGTGTAGGCCGGGTTGGCCTTGAAATAGGGCGCGTACAGCTGCTGGATCCCCTGCCGCATCGGCATCTGCCCGGTCATGGTCAGCAGCTTGCCGTCCTCGGCGACACTGGTGGAGTACTTCAGGAAGTCCCACGCGGTCCCGCGGTTCTTGCACGAGGCGTACATGGCGATGTTCTTGGCGTCGCTGAAGGTCGGGACCTGGTCCCCGTGGCTGCCCGCCGTGGTCGGTACGGGCACCACGCCCCAGTCGACCTTGCCCTGGTAGTTGGCGATGGCCCACGGCCCGACGATGGCCATCGCCGCAGTCCCGGCGGCGAATGGGTCGTTGGTATAGCTTCCCTTGCCGGCCAGGTTCTCGGCGTACATCTGCTGCCAGAACGCGGCGACCGCGTCGCCGGCCGCGGAGTTGAACGTTGCCTTCCCGCTCTTGACCAGTTCCGTTCCGCCAGTCTCGGCCGCGTACATGGGGTAGAAGTCGTACCAGGACTGGAAGAAGTCACTGGACGGATTGGGGTAGATGGCGTACTTCGCCGCGCCCGAAGACACCAGCGTCTTGGCGGTGGCCAGGAACTCGCTGTAGGTGCTCAGCGGCGGGCTGGTGGTGCTGAGGCCGGCCTTGGCGAAGATCGTCTTGTTGTAGAAGATCATGACCGGGTTCGACTTCCACGGCATCTGGTAGTACTGGCCGTCCGGCGACTTGTACACGCTGGCGCCGGGCCCGGTCCGCGCCTCGATGTAGCTGGCACCGCCTGGGAAGCTGCTGAGCGACACCAGGCCGCCCTGCTGCTCGAACGTCGGCACCGCGGCCGGGGCGGTGTTGTAGATCAGGCAGGGTTCGCTGCCCGCCGTGATCGCGGCCCCGATGACCTCCTCCGACGATGAGGCAGCAGGGATCTCCTGCCCGGTGACCTGCTCGCTCGGATGCAGCTTGTTCCAGGAAGCGACCATCTGCTTTCCCCAGGCAACCTCCTGGGCATTGTTGGAATACCAGATGGTGATCGGGCCCTGCGCATTATTCGCGCTAGCCGAGCCTCCGCCACCCCCTCCGCAAGCGGCCAGCAGGCCCACCATCAGCGGGACGGCGGCGGCGGCGACAATTCGTGACTTCATGATCTTTCCTTCTTGCCGGGATTCTCTCCCTGTAGACCAGATCGGCGCAGCGTGACGCGCAGACGTGTTCGATCGCGACGATCGGTTTCACGCCGTCGGGCACCTGTGTGATAGGCACCGCCGGCACGATGGCGCTGACGTGCCACGGGGTGATGACGCCCTGGGAATGGGTCGGCATCGTGATGGCCCGCCGTGCCGCGCAAGGCAGGACATCCGCGGGCGTTCGATGCGCTCGTCGCCGAGCTGCCGGGTGAGCCGGCCGCGGCGCCGGGCCATCGTCTCGCGCCGGGATCCCGTGAGCGCCTGCCGGGACCCTCGGGGACCGGCAACACAAAATCGTCGCCCGGCGGGTAGGTGTCGCCGCTGCCGCCTTCGACGCCGACCGCCCCTGCGCTGTGGCGATCAAGACGGGCGGTCCTGACGATGATCATGGTCGCGACTCCGTGTGCTCCTGGGAAGATTCCCGATGAACGCGCGGGGTCTCGACGTGACCGCAGATCGGTGCAGCATCAGTCAACGCTTGATCAGACAGCGTTGTCAAGCGACGTAGGCCTACATTGTTTGTCTACAGGAGCGTGTGTTCACGGCCTAACCGACGATGACCTCGTGTTCGTCAGGGATGCCCGATCAGCGGCGATGGCTCTGCCCGACCGCATGTGTGAACCAGATCCGCGGGCGGTCCGTGATACATGGCATCGGACAGTTAGCAGGGGAGCACGATGAGCCACTGGGACTTCGGCCGCCCGCCGACCGGGCGGCCTGACGCACCGGGGCAGGCCGGACCGGGCGACGCCGCTAACCCTGACAACGCGAGGATCCCGGGCGACCCGTGGCCAGCGCGCGATGACTGGGCAGCAGAAGACCCGTGGTCGGCCGGCTACGCCTGGGCTCCGGAGGATCCCGGTGACGGCGGCTCCCCAGCGGACGGCGGCTGGCCCGCGGGCGACCCGTGGCCGGCCGACAACGGCTGGACGAGGGACGATCCCTGGCCGCAGGACGGCCGGCGCGCGGACGGCGGCCTCGACGGGATCGGCCTGGCGAATGCGGACGAGGGCGAGGAGATGAGCACGGGGCCGTATCCGCTCACGTATGAGCGCGACGCCTTCATCGAGGCCGGCACCGGGCCGGCCGGGCCGTCCCTGGACGAGGACTACGAGCCGTGGCCGCCCGCGCCGCACCCGGGAGGGCCAGGCAACCGCACGGACACGGCGCTGCTCACCGACGACGCCGCCGAGGGATACGCGGGGCGGACGGATGACTTCGACGGCGCGCACCGGGACGGCGGCATCCACGGGCGGGCAGCGGCCTGGCGGGGACGGCGGGGGCCCGAGGTTGCGGGTCACGCCTGGACCGGGCAGGTTCCCGGTGAGCCGGGAGAGGACTGGGAGTACCAGGGGGACGGCGGACGGCGCGGGGGCGCCCGCCGCTGGCTGATCCCGGCGGTGATCGTCGTGGCGGGCGCTGCCGTCGGCGCGGCCAGCGTGCTGCTCATCAGCGGCCACCCCGGAGGGCAGGCGAGCCCGGGCGCCGGCCGCCCGGCCGTCACCCCGGCCGTCACGCCTCGCGGCACGGCGCGCGGAACGGCCGGCGCGACGGCCACGCCGTCCGGGCCGCCGCTCACCGCCGCCGAGGCACAGCAGGTGCTCGCCGGGTACACCACGGTCAACAACGAGGCGAACGCCCAGCGCAGCGACGCGCTGCTGGCCACGGCCGAGGCCGGCTCAAGCTACGCGATCGACGCCGGGCTGTACCAGATGCAGCGGGCGGCGGGGTCGGCGCCCTTCCCCCCGTTCAGCCCCGCCCAGGCGACCTACTACATCCCGCGCGGTGAGCCGGCCGCCGGGCCGCGCTGGTTCGTGGCCCAGGTCGCCAACGCGTTCACGTCCGATCCGGCGAAGGTGACGTCCGTCGAGTACCTGCTGTTCACCCAGTCCGCCCCGGGCGGCCCGTGGCGGGACGCGATCGAGCCCTACCTGCTGTCCGGCGCGAGCGCGCCCCGGGTCGCCGTCGGCTCCGACGGCCTGGCCACCGCGCTCGGCCCGGCCGCCGCCACGGTCACCGTCGCCCCCGGGCAGCTGCCCGCGGCCACCGCCGCCACGCTTGACGGTGCCGGCGGCGGCCAGACGACGGTTACCATCCCGGGCAACCTCGCCGACCGCGCCGACCAGCGGACCTGGCAGGCCGCGGTGCAAGGCGGGCAGGTCAGCGACGCGCACTCGCCCGCCGCGGGCGCCGACGGCCAGGAGTTCGCACTGCGAACCGCGGACGGCGGCGCTCTCGTCTTCTACACGGACGCGGCCGCGGTGACCATCACCCCGCCGGCCGGCGCCGGGCTGCAGCTGACCATTCCCGGCTTCTACTCACCCGGCCAGGCGGTCGCCCAGGCCCGGGTGAGCTACCTGGAGCAGTTCGCGGCCTACGACCCGCCCGCGGCGGCCGGCGGCGCGCCCCGCGTGGTGGCCGACTACTCCGCCATCACCGGCGCCGGCTGACCGCCTGCCCGGCCGGCGTCAGCGGTCAGCGGGGCGGCAGGGGCGCGTCGAGGGACGGGAGGGTGAACTCACCGCCCAGGTAGCGGAACACCGGGTCGGCCGGGTCGGGGCCGCCCGCGGCGAGCAGCGCGGCCGCGTGCGCCTCGGCGTCGTCGCGCGGCTGGTAGCCGAGGGCGCGCGCCCCGTCGAGCGACACCCACCCGCCGCGGGTGTTGGCCGACACGCCGTAGACGACGCGGAAGCCGGGCGCCGGCGCGGCGAGGCACGCCTCGAAGAGCCGGCCGGCGTCGTCCGGCGACAGCCAGGTGGCCAGCATCCGCGCGTTCAGCGGCCGGTCGAAGCAGGACAGGATCCTGACGCAGACCGCGTCCATGCCGTAGCGGCGCGCGTAGAGGGCGGCGAGGGCCTCGCCGGCCGCCTTGGAGACGCCGTAGTAGGTGTCGGGCGCGGGGCTGGCGTCGTCGGGCACGGGGAACGACTCGCGCGGCGAGAACCCGACCGCGTGGTTGGACGAGGCGAACACCACGCGCGGCACCCCGGCGCGGCGGGCCGCCTCGAAGACCGTGTAGGTGCCGTTGATGTTGACGTCGAGGATCGGCGCCCACGCGTCCTCGGTCGGCACGCCGCCAAGGTGGATGACCGCGTCCGTGCCCGCGCAGGCGGCGGTCATCGCCGCCATGTCGGTCACCGACGCGGTCACGGGCTCTTCCCCCGGTCCGGCGGGCGCGGCGAGCGGCACGATGTCGAGCAGGCGCAGCACCCGCCCGGGACGGGCCAGCCGGGGGCGGAGCATCGTGCCGATGCTCCCGGCGGCCCCGGTGATGAGGATGGTCGGCATGAGTCCCGATCCTAAGCCGCGGCCCGGTGGCGGCCCGGCCGCGGGCCGGCCTCCGAGCGGCCACGGCCCGGCGGCCGCTATAACAAGATCATGATCACAACGGATGAACTTCGCCGGCTGCTCGGCCCGCTTGGCATCTGGATGCCGCCGCCGGCCGGGATCGGGCTCGACCCGGAGGCCTACGCGCGCGAGATCGAGGCGGCCGGCTTCACGTCGGTCTGGTACCCGGGCGTGAACTCGCCCGCCGACCTGGCGGCGCTCGAGCCCGCGCTCGCCGCCACCGAGCGCCTCGTCCTCGGCACCGGGATCGCCAGCGTGTGGACCTGGCAGGCGGCTGACCTCGCGGCCGCCGCGAGCCGGCTCGAACGCCAGTACCCGGGCCGGTTCGTGCTCGGCCTCGGGGTGAGCCACGCGGTGGCCGTCGAGCCGACCGGGCAGGCGTACGACAGGCCGTACACGAAGATGACGCGGTTCCTTGACGAGCTGCCGGAGGTGCCCGTTCCCGTGGTGCTCGCCGCCCTCGGGCCCAAGATGCTCGAGCTGTCCCGGATGCGCACCGCGGGCGCGCACCCGTACTTCGCGCCGCCGGAGCACACCGCGTTCTCCCGGCAGGTGCTCGGCGCCGCGCCGCTGCTCGTGCCGGAGATCGCGGTGGCCCTGGCAGCGGGCGCCGAGGGCATGGGGCACTCGCGCGACTACGCGAAGTTCTACCTGCAGCTGCCCAACTACACGGGGAACCTGCGGCGGTTCGGCTACACCGACGCGGACATCGACGACGGCGGTAGCGACCGGCTCATCGACGACGTGGTTCCGCACGGGCGCGAGGCGGCCCTGGCCGGCATCGCCGCGCACCTGGCCGCGGGGGCCGACCACGTGGTGGTGCAACTCCTCGGCGAGCGCGGCCGGTTCGCGGCGGGTGACCTGGCCGCCCTCGCGGAGCTGACCGCCGGGCTGCGGTAGCCCGCGGCCGGCGAGGTCAGGTTTCGGCGAGCAGTTCCCTGGCCTGCGCGGCGAGCGCCCGCATGCCGAGCCGGTCCGCGGCGGCGCCCGCCTCGGCGAGCAGCCGGGCCGTGGTGGCCGGCCCGGCCCCGCCGCCGTCTCGCCCGAGGCGGATCAGCGCGCGGGCCTGGTCGACTTGCAGCCTGGCCGCCTGCGGCGGCGCGCCCGCGACCGCGGCGCTCGCGACCTCGAACAGGTGCAGCGCCTCCTCGAAGTCGCCGGCCGCCATCGCGAGGAGCCCGGAGTACCGCTCGGCCGGGCCGAACAGCACCGACGGCCAGCCGGCCAGCACGAACTCGCCGGCGTGGGCGGCGAGTATCGCGCGCAGCCGGGCGATCACCGGCGGGAGCAGTCCGCCTCGCGGTTCGTGCCGCAAGCCCGGCCGGCCGGCCGGGCTGATCGCCAGGCACGTCTCGGCGAGCAGCGCGGCGACCGACACCGTCCAGCCGTGCGGCGGGAACGCGGCGAAGCCGTGATACTCCTCATCAAGCGCCCGCAGGTGGGCGGCCGCGGCGGGCAGGTCGCCCTCGTCGCAGCTGGTGAGGGCGAGCCCGGCCCGCCAGATGGGGAAGAAGGCGTGCCCTTCGATCTGCCGGTAGAGCTCGGGGTCGGTTTCGCTGATGCGCTCGCCGCGCTCCCGGCGCAGCCAGTACACCTGGCCCTGCCAGGTCTGCTGCAGGGTGTCCGCCACCTGGGCGCCCTCGGCGTGGGCGCGGGCGACGATGGGGGCGGCGACGGTGAGCAGCCTGGCCTCCGCGGCGGCGAACCGGCCGTGCCACAGGTCGAGCACCGTCTCCATGGTGAGCTGCATCCACTGGAAGGCGTGGCTGGCCGGCCGGCTCCGCTCGTGGGCCAGCAGCGTGCCCTGAGCGCTGGTGAGCTGACCGAGGCGCAGCTGGTCGATGGCGAGGGTCATCAGTGCCTGGCTTTGGAAGTACGGCGACCGGGCCAGCAGGCTGACCCGCTCCAGCCGCTGCGACAGCTTGACCGTTTCGGCCGGCGGGTCATAGTCGTACAGCGCCCAGTGTGACTCGTTCAGCACCTCGCAGGCGGCGGACGGCGGCAGCGCGTCCGCCTGGGCGATGGCGGCGCGGGCCAGCGCGATGCCGTCGCGCCTGATGTCGTCCGCCTCGGTGCCGAGCACGGGAATCGCCAGGGTGGACTTGCGGGCCAGGTGCGCGGTGAGCCGCACGCGCAGGGCGACCGCCGTCTCGTCGTCGCGTCCCGCCAGGGCGGCGATGCCGTCCCGCAGCCCGTGCAGCAGGTACCAGTCGATCTTGCCCGGGTCGGTCCACCGGCGGGCTTGCCTGATCAGCGCCTCGGCCCGCTCCACCGGCCGGCCAGCGGCGATGTCGTGCGCCAGCTGGTACTCGCGGTCCGCCTCGGTGACGGAGCCCCGCTGGTCGAGTGCGTCGCCCAGCGCCAGGTGCAGGTACGCCCGGGTCACCTGGTCGTCCGGGTCGCGCTCGATCCCGGCCCGCGCCCACGCCTCCGCGGCCTCGCCGCTCACCCGCTCAGCGCGGGCCGCCGCGAGGAAAGCGCGGGCCGCCTCTTCGGCGGGCAGGTCCCGGTCGGCGCCCAGGGCGTGCCCGGCGATGCGGACGGGCAGCCGCGGGTCGGGGTCGGCGCCGCGGACCCGCTCGGTGAGCGCCGCGAACGCGCGCCGGTGCAGGTCGCGGCGCAGCGCCGGGTCGGTGTCAAGCCAGGCGGTCACCGCGTCCCGGTGGCTGCCGTGGGTGAACCTGACGCCCGCCGAGGTGTCGATCCGCCCCGTGCGGCGGGCCCGCAGTTCCTCCTGGTCGGCCTCCCCCCCGGGCAGGTCGAGCATCGTGGCGATGAGCGCGGTATCGATGGCCAGGTCAGTGGCGGTGATCGCGGCGGCCGCCAGCCAGGCTGACGGGACCGGGGAGACCGCCGGTCCCCGCTCAAGCAGCCGGCCGGGCATCGCTGCCGCGGCGTGTCCTGCCCCGTGCCCGCCTCCCGCGGACCGCGCTTCCCCCGCACTGACGGGCTGCTCGTGCGATGCGAAGGCGGCCATCTGGTCGCGGATCCGGACCGGCTCGCCGCCCGTCGCCTGGGCGATGCGCCGCACCTCCTCGCCGGCCGGCGCCCGCCCGAGCAGCTGCCCTAGCCAGCTGCCGATCGCCTGCTCGGGCAGCGGCTCCAGGCGCAGCCGCACGGTCTCGGCCCGCGCCGCGCTCACCGCGCCGGTCCAGCCGCTGTCATCGTCACCGCGGTCGCCGCCGCCGGAGTCACCGCGTTCATCGCGGCCGAGGAGCGCGATGCCAACGGGGGCGTCACGCACGCCGTCGAGCAGCAAGCCGAGCAATTCCCGGCCGCGCCCGGTGAGCCGGTCAGCGTCGTCAAGTGCCACGATGAGCCCGCGCCGGGCGGCGACGTGCCGCGCGAGCACGGCGAGCGCCTGCGCGATCTCGCCGAACCGCACCTGCTGTGCCTGGTCAGGCTCGGGCGCGTCCGCCCGGGGCGCGACGAAGTCAAGCAGCGCGCGGCGCTCCCCGAGGGTGAGCGGCACCGCGCGGCCCTGGCCCGCTCCGGTGTCCCGGCACGCGGCCGGCCACAGCCGCTCGGCGAGCTCCTGCCAGGGCCGCAGGTCACCGGGTTGCCCGGCGCCGATGAGGACGACGGGGAGTCCGGCCGCCACCGCCGAGGCGGCAAGCTCCTCCGCGAGCCTGGTCTTCCCGCGCCCGCTCGCGCCGCGCACGGCAAGGACGGCCGGCCGGCCGGACCGCACCGCGGCGGCCAGCCCGCGGAGCGCGGCGAGCTCGGACTCCCGGCCGACGAGCACGGGCGGGCTGCCGGTGACGGGCGGACGCGGCGTGACGGTCAGCGGGCGGTGCACGTCGATCCCCGCCTCGGCGAGCAGCATCAGGTCGTCGGCGCGGGCGACGACGCTGGCCTGGCGGTCCAGGCTTCGCCCGGTGCCGCGCCTGGCCGCGAGCAGATGCTCCGCCTCATCGGTGCCCGGCCCGTCGTACAGCGCGATCAGGAAGCCGGCCAGCCAGGCGGCGCCGCGGCCTTGCGCGGGCACGCCAACCGGCCGGCCCAGCCAGGCGCGGGCCGCCTGGTACGGTCCGCCCGCGCGGAGCGACGCTTCCGCCAGGGTCCTGATCAGGAACTCGCGCGCGTGCTCCAGGTCGGCGGCGAGCCGCCGGCACGCCTCGGGCGGCCCTTCCGGCCACAGGTCGGCGAACGGCTCGCCGCCCCACATGCCTGCGGCCCTGATCAGCACCTCGACGGCCGCGGGCTCGTCGTCGCCTTTCAATAGCGCCTCGGCCTCCCGCGTCAGCGCGAGAAAACGAAACGCGTCGACCGCTTCGTCCAGCACGGCGGGCGCCGTTGCGATCAGGCGGTAATTGCCTTCCTTGCCTTTATCAGGAGGAACGTCGAGTCCGTTATCGCACTCACGCAACACTCGTCGCAGAGACCACATCAGGGTGCGAACGTCGCGGCCCTCGTCGCCCCAGACGGCAGCGGAAAGCTCCTGCCTGCGCACCCGCCTGCCGCTCGCCGCGACCATCAGCGCAAGGGCCTTGCGCAGCTGCCTGCGCAACTCGGCCGGCCTTCCGTCGCAGCGCAGTTCGACCGGCCCGAGGATGACGATCGTTCCCGCAGGCACGCCGCTCCTTCCGGAATTGTCCGGGCTGGTCAAAGGCAATGAGTCACAGATTAGACATTGATTTTACCATTGCCCCCTATATTCAAAGCGCTGTCCGCGCGGCGCGGGTTCCGCATTTTCGCGGGAGCGGGCAGGGTGCGGCGGCACGGGGAGTGGGGGCCGTGCCGCCGCGCCCGGGGGCGCACGGACGGCACGAGGGAGTGGGGCGCGCCCGGCGACCCGCGATACGGTTGGCGGGTGATCCGCAAGCCTCTCTCCGTGCCCGGCCGGACCGTGATCTTCGACTACGGCGAGGTCATCTCGCTGTCCCAGTCGCCGGCCGACCGGACGGTGCTCGAGCGCCTGGCCGGGGTGAGTGACGCCGGCGGCGCGGACAGAGCGCGGTTCTGGGCCGCCTACTTCGCGCACCGGGACGGGCTCGACCAGGGGAAGGGCGGCGTCGCCGGCTACTGGCGGGCGGTGGCCGACGAGATCGGCGCGAGCTGGGACGAGGCCCGGGTGCACGAGCTGTGGGCGGCGGACTTCCGCAGCTGGCTGTCGGTCAACCCGGACGTCATCGACCTGCTCACCGACCTGCGGGCCGGCGGGACCCGGCTGGCGCTGCTGTCCAACGCCGGCCCCGACTACGGCAGCTACTTCAGGCACGGCCCGCTCGGCGACCTGTTCGCCGCCTGCTACGTCAGCGGCGAGCTCGGCCTGCTCAAGCCGCACCCGGAGATCTACCGGCACGTCCTTGACGACCTCGGGATCACTCCCGGCGAGGCGGTCTTCATCGACAACCGCGCGTCCAACGTGGCCGGCGCCCAGGCGCTCGGCGTCACCGGCCACGTGTTCACCGGCGCGTCCGCCCTGGAGGAGTTCCTCACCAAGCTCGCCGCGCCCGCCGCCCGCTGAGCCGACCGCGCGCAGACCCTGTGGTTGTGACAGCAATACGGTCATAGGAGCTAGGACGCCGCCGGCGGGTGCACCGTAGTGACCGTGCCATCGCTCCACACGATCGTGACGCTGGCAGCCATCGCCCGCACGTTCCCGCCCGGCAGGCAGCCAGCGGAACTGGCCGCACCGCTCAGCTGCGCGGGACCGCCGCCCGCGGCCTCCGCCTCACCGCCGCCCGTGCCCGCCGCTTCACCGCCGCCCGCGAAGGCCGCGCCGCGGCCGGCGGCGGCCGCGGCGCCGCTGCCGGCGGCGGCCGCCTCGCGGTAGGCATCGTGCAGCCGCAGCAGGTCGCCGCGGGCGCCGAGCACGGCGTCCACCCGGTCCCAGAACCGGCGGGACTGCCACAGCCGGCCGGTCTCCGCGTGCCCGACGGTGGTGACGGAGACGACGGCGTGCCTGGCGAGCTCCGGCTGGGTCAGGCCGGCGGCGCGCCGTCGCGCGGCGAGGCCGGCCGACAGGGCGCGCGCCGCGGCCGCCAGGTCCCGCTCGGCCCGTGGCCGCATGCCCCCGGCGACGCGCGGCCTGGCGTTGCGGCTCGGCCCGGCGACGAGCACGCCGTCAGCGACCAGCGCGCGCAGCGCGCGGCGGCAGGTCAGCGTGGAGTACCCGGTGACCCGGCTGAGCGCCGCGCCGCTCGGCGCCGGCTGACCCGGCCGGAGCGTGCCGTCGGCGACCTGGGCGCTGACGGCCGCGGCCACCCTGGCCCACTTGG
>Ga0265338_10003837_pt1 | contig 20878 bp, 19 predicted proteins | sample 42126metaG_FD_193579 | JGI IMG/M metagenome (GOLD analysis project Ga0265338, IMG submission 193579) | Rhizosphere microbial communities from Carex aquatilis grown in University of Washington, Seatle, WA, United States - 4-21-26 metaG | ecosystem: Host-associated > Plants > Roots > Rhizosphere...
GCCGTTCCTCGGCCTTCGCTTTCGGCTTCTTCGCGTCGGCCTTGGCGCCCGCCTTCGCAGCCTTGCCCTGCTGCGGCGGTTGCGGTTCGGCTGGGGCCTCGCTCTCCACGACCTCGGCGGCGGAAGCGCCCCCCTCGACCAGTTCAAAAAGTGGCTTCTCCTGCGCGGAATAGTGATCGAGATTAAAGCCCTTTTTCTCAAGGGTTTCGATGGCGGACTGGATGCTATTGGACTCGAGAAGCTCGAAGGGTTTCGCGACCAGGGCCTTCGCGTTGTCGCCATTCTTCGACTCGGCCACGACTTCCTCATCCGGGGTGATATCGTATTTATCACACAGCTTGGCCCATTCCCTATCAGTACGCGCGAATTCAAAACGGACCACGCCGTCTTCCTTGATGCGCATGGCGTACGACGGGAACTCGCCGGATTTTTCGTCACGTGCGGCAAGGTAGTCCTCGAACTTGATACCGCGCCGCTCGATCGTATCGACCAGTTTTTCCAGTTCCTGTAGTGATTCGAGAACGGAGATCAGTTGTTGGCCCGAAAACTCTTTCTTGTCCCTGAGTCGAAACAGGCGGGAGTCCTCAGAGCCGAGTTCGATCAGGATGCGGCTCATCTGGTCGTCGTTCTCGATATACTCTTCGCGTTTCTTGCGCTTGATCTTGTAGAGCGGCGGCTGGGCGATATAGACGTACCCACCCTTGATGAGTTCCGGCATCTTACGGTAAAAGAACGTCAGCAACAACGTGCGGATGTGCGAGCCATCCACGTCGGCGTCGGTCATGATGACAATGCGGTGGTAGCGCAGTCGATTGATGTCGAACGCACCTTCGCCATCGCCCGTGCCGAAACCGGTGCCAATGGCGGTGATCATGGTGCGAATTTCGGTATTGTTGAGAATCTGATCGAGACGCGCCTTTTCCACGTTGAGCAACTTGCCACGGATGGGCAGGACTGCCTGAAATTGGCGGTTGCGGCCCTGTTTGGCGGAGCCACCGGCGGAATCGCCCTCGACGATGTACAACTCGCACAATTCGGGGCTGCGCTCGGAGCAGTCGGCCAATTTGCCGGGTAATCCGCCGCCGGTGAGCGCGCCTTTGCGCACGGCCTCGCGGGCTTTGCGGGCCGCTTCGCGGGCGCGGGCGGCCGTCAGGGATTTGTCCACGATACGGCGGGCGATGGGCGGGTTCTGCTCCATGAAGGTCATCAGGCCTTCGTACACGATGGAGGAGACGATGCCGTCCACTTCGCCGTTGCCGAGCTTGGTCTTGGTCTGGCCTTCGAACTGCGGATTCGGGACCTTCACGCTGATGACGGCGGTGAGACCTTCGCGCAAGTCATCACCCGTCAGCGATGGATCCTTTTCTTTCAGCAAGTTGTTGGAGCGGGAGTATTGGTTGATGGCTTTCGTCAACGCCGACCGGAAACCGCTGAGGTGCGTGCCGCCTTCGATGGTATTGATGTTGTTGGCGTAACTGTAAACCGATTCGTTGTAACCCTCGTTGTACTGCAGCGCGACCTCGGCCTGGATGCCGTCCTTCTCCTTCGAGACGTAAATGACCTTGGGATGGAGCGGCTCCTTGGCGCGGTTGATGTGCTTGATGAATTCCTCGATGCCGCCGTTGAACTTGAACAGGTCCTGTTTGTTGGTGCGCTCGTCCTTGAGGGTGATTTCGATGCCGCGGTTCAGGAACGCCAGTTCACGCAATCGATTGGCCAGGATATCGTACTTGTATTCGATGAGCGGGAAGATTTCGCTGTCGGCCTTGAAGGTGATCTTCGTGCCGGTGCCCTTTGCTTTGCCGATGACTTCGAGCTTGGACGCGGTCTTGCCGCGTTTGAAGCGCATGTGATGGACCTTGTTGTCGCGCTTCACCTCGACTTCGAGCCATTCGCTCAAGGCATTCACGCAGGTCACACCGACGCCATGCAGACCTCCCGAAACCGTATAGGACTTCTTGTCGAATTTACCGCCCGCGTGGAGGATGGTCAGCACAACCTCGACGGCGGGCTTCTTCTCCGTCTTGTGCATGTCCACGGGAATGCCGCGGCCGTCGTCGGTGACGGTGATCGAGTTGTCGACATGGATATCGACCTCGATATGCTTGCAGAAACCCGCGAGCGCCTCGTCAATTGAGTTGTCGACGACTTCGTAAACCAGATGATGCAGACCGCGCTCACCCGTATCGCCGATATACATCGCCGGGCGTTTGCGAACCGCCTCAACACCCTCCAGTTTTTGGATCTTATCAGCGGTGTAATCGGTGGCGCCAAGGGCCCCGACTGCGCGTTCCTGCTCTTTTATAGACGACTTTGCCACAATACGTGTTTTTTCCAGAAGCTTGCTGGCCATCAACAGCTCCTCCTCCTTTGATGTGAAAATTATACCCGAAGTTCAACCGAATCTGCAACCAGAATCCTGTACTTTTTTATCATACATAACTAGCGATGGGCGAGAAAGTTCTATTAGATTGTTACGGCACCGAAATAGGGGATTGACACGTTACAATTTCGTGCTAATATAAAGCAACTTTAGCAAGATACTAATGTTTCAATGAAAGCATCGGTTAAGAGTGATTACGCGTGTCGGGCGGTGGAGGCTTTGGCGCTCCATCACCCGAATTCGCGACCATTGCGTATCGAGGAAATTGCGACACGAGAGGCGATTCCGGCGAATTACCTTGTGCAGATTCTGATCGAGCTGAAAAGCAACGGCCTGATCCAGAGTTGGCGTGGGAAGGCTGGGGGATACGCCTTGGCGAAGACTCCCCGAGAGATTACGGTTGGCGACGTTCTGAGGGCGGTCCAAGGGGACGTGCTGGAGATGCCGTTGCTTCTGGAATCGCGATGTCCCGAGGAGATCAAGCGCGCCTGGCGGCGGATCAAGGAGGCTGCCGAACAAGCGGCGGACGACGTCACCTTCGAGGAGATTTGCGCGGAGGCGAAGAGTCGGCCGGAGATGTACTACATCTAAGGCGTTGACAGGCAATTGTTCTTTGATATAGTCCCTCGCGTTGTTTCGCAGCAGGCGGAGCAGCAAACTCATCAAGAGCGGTCGAGGGACTGGCCCGTAGAAACCGCGGCAACCGTTCCCCGAGATGTTTTCGGGGGAGTCGAGGTGCCAATTCCAGCTCCGAGGCCCGGCGAAAGTCGGGTGCGGGGGAAGATGAGGGAGAGCAATCGAGTTGTCTTGATGCCTCTTCATCGTTTCCCCTATAGATCGGGGTGCGTTGAAGGGGTTATTTTTTGCCTCTGGCGCGGGGGCCGCAACTTGGTGAAGAAAGTGAGATGGAATGAAGGCAAAACATGGATTCTTCACCAGTTTAAAGTGTCGCGAGTGCGGACGCCACTATCCGAAGGAGGCGTTACACGTCTGTGAATTCTGCTTCGGGCCGCTGGAAGTCGATTACGACTACGACCTGATCAAGGCCGCGCTCACGCGCGACAAGATCGAGTCGCGTCCAACGACGATGTGGCGATATCGCGAGCTGTTGCCGGTGGAAGGGGAGCCAACCATCGGTTTTCAGGTCGGTTTTACGCCGCTGGTCCGGGCGGACCGCCTGGCGAAGCGCCTGGGGCTTCGTGAAGTGTGGGTCAAGAACGACACGGTCAATTACCCGACATTGTCCTTTAAAGACCGCGTGGTCAGCGTGGCGCTGTCGCGGGCGAATGAGTTGGGTTTCGAGGTCGTCGCCTGCGCGTCGACGGGCAACCTGGCGAATTCCGTGGCGGCGAACGCGGCGAGCGGCGGACTGAAGAGTTATGTGTTCATTCCGGCGGACCTGGAGACGGGGAAAGTGCTCGGCTCGCTGGTATACGGGACGAATGTTATCGGCATTCGTGGGACCTATGACGAAGTGAACCGGCTGTGCAGCGAGATTTCGGGCCGGTACAACTGGGCCTTTGTGAACGTGAACATCCGGCCATACTACGCGGAAGGCTCGAAGACGATGGGCTACGAGATTGCCGAGCAACTGGGCTGGCGGTTGCCAGACCACGTGGTGGTGCCCATGGCCGGCGGCTCGCTGATCACGAAGATCCACAAGTCGTTCAAGGAATTTGTGAAGCTCGGATTGGCGGAAGAACACGACTATCACATTCACGGGGCGCAGGCGGAAGGTTGCGCGCCCATTGTGAATGCGATGAAAGCCGGCACCGAGATCATCAAGCCCGTGAGTAAACCGCAGACGATCGTGAAATCGCTGGCCATCGGCAATCCGGCCGACGGGTTCTATTCGATCCAGACGATGAAACAGACGGGCGGCTGGGCTGAGAACCCGAACGACGACGAAGTGGTGGCAGGCATCCGGTTGCTGGCGGAGACCGAAGGGATTTTTGCTGAAACTGCAGGCGGCGTAACGGTCGCGGCGGCGAGCCGGCTGGTGCAAGAGGGGCGGATCAAGCCACACGAGTCACTGGTATTATGCATCACGGGGCACGGGTTGAAGACCCAGGAGGCGGTGAACGGCAAGTGTGGCGAGCCGCGGGTCATCGGGCCGCATCTGCGGGAGTTTTTGGCCCTGTTGGACAGAAAGAATTGAACGAAGAAGGAGAAGCGATTATGCCGGTAAACGTACGAATTCCGACACCATTGAGGAAGTTGACGAAGGACAAGGACGTGGTGCAGGCCACGGGCACGACGATCCAGGATATCATCGATAGCCTGGAGAAGCAATACCCGGGTCTGAAGGAACGGATTTGTGATGAGCGGGGCGAATTGCGTCGCTTCGTCAACGTGTACCTGAACGACGAGGACATCCGATTTGCCCAGGGCAAGGGCACATCCGTGAAGGACGGGGATGAGATTTCCGTGATTCCAGCGATCGCCGGTGGCTAAACCCAGGTCGCAGACCGAGGATAACATGGCAAAGACGAAGAAAGCGGCGAAGTCCGCGAAAGAAACCAAACGCCTCTGGTTGACCTATCCGAAAAAGGCCATCCGGCACCCGGCGATTTATGAGCTGGGTCACAAGTTCAAGGTGGTAACAAACATTCGACAGGCGAGCGTGACCGAAGAGGTCGGCATCTTCTCCCTCGAATTGGGAGGCGAACGCGACGAGATCAAGAAAGCCATCAAATGGCTGGAAGGTCTCGGCATCAAGGTCGAGCCGGTGGAGATTAACGTCATCGAAGGCTGACCCGTGCCGGGTGATAGCAAACGATAAGCGAACATGAAGTTTACGTCGGAAGAGATCCGGGAGTTGGCGGCGGAGTTCGAGGGAAAGGAGCCGCGCGACATCCTGCAGTGGGCCGCGGACCATTTCAGTCCGCGCGTGGCCATCTCTTCCGCATTTGGCCCCGAGGGACTGGTGACGCTCGATATTGCGATGCGCAAAGTCACGCCGCGCCTCCCGGTGTTCACCATCGACACGGGCTTTTTCTTCAAGGAGACGGTCGAACTGATTCGCAAGGTCGAACAGGAATACGGTATCGCCATTGAGCGACTGCACCCTGAATTGACGCCGGAACAGCAGGCCGAGAAATACGGGGCCGAGTTGTACCGTCGCGAACCGGACAAGTGCTGCTACATGCGCAAAGTGCTTCCCTTGCAGAAGAAACTTCCTGAACTTGATGCGCTGGTCACGGGACTGCGCCGGAGCCAGAGCGAAAGCCGCCAGGGCGCGAAAATCCTGCAATTGCAGGAAACACCCGACGGACATTGCTATCTCAAGATCAATCCGTTGGCGGCGTGGGACAAGGAAAAGGTCTGGTGGTACATCATCACCCATCAGCTTCATTACAATCCGCTTCACGATCAGAATTACCCGAGCATTGGCTGCTGGCCCGACTGCTGCACACGCCCGGTCAAGGAAGGCGAAGGCGAACGCGCGGGCCGGTGGGCGGGCTCCGAGAAGAAGGAGTGCGGCCTCCACACATTCGCCGCGAACATCTGAGAGCGCGGCACCGGACTTTTTGAATATGGATCATCTCGACAGGCTGGAGAACCAAAGCATCTACATCATTCGCGAGGCGTTCAACAAGATCGAACGACTGGCGATGTTGTGGAGCGTGGGCAAGGACTCGCAAACGATCCTGTGGCTCGCGCGCAAGGCATTTTTCGGGCACGTGCCGTTTCCCTGCGTGTTCATGGAAACGACGTTTGACATGCCGGAGCTGGTGGAATTGCGGGACCGACTGACAAAGGAATGGAAGTTGAACCTCGTCATCGCCCGCAACGAAGAGGCGCTGGCACAGGGCATGAACCACACACGCGGCCGCGTCAATTGCTGCTCGGCGTTGCTGAAGGAGAACCTCAAGAAGATTGTGGATCGCGAGAAATACGGCGGCCTGATTGTCGGCGTGCGGCGCGATGAAGACCCGACCCGCGCCAAGGAGCGTTATTTTTCCCCGCGCGACAAGAACATGGAATGGAACGTCGAGGACCAGCCACCCGAGCTTTGGGACCAGTTTAACACTGATCTCGCGGGCGGCACGCATTTGCGGGTCCATCCGCTCCTGCACTGGACGGAGACGAACATCTGGGAATACGCCGAGCGCGAGAACATTCCGAACGTGCCGCTGTATTTTGCGAAGAATGGAAAACGCTATCGCAGTCTGGGTTGCGTCCCGTGCACGTTCATGATCGATTCAAACGCCGACACCTACGAGAAGATCCGCGAAGAATTGCGCACGACCAAGCGGAGTGAGCGCAGCGTCCGCGCCCAGGACCAGGAAAGCGAAGACGCTTTCGAAAAACTCCGGCGCGACGGGTACATGTAAACGGATAGGATTTGATGCAACAGACCGAACAACTCAAGATTGTCATTGTTGGCCACGTGGACCACGGCAAGTCCACACTGGTGGGGCGATTATTTTACGACACGGGGTCGCTGCCGGAAGGCAAGTACGAGAAGATCAAGGCCGCCTGCGATCATCGGGGGATGCCGTTCGAATGGGCGTTCCTGATGGACGGCCTGCAGGCGGAGCGCGACCAGAACATCACCATCGACACCGCGCAGATCTGGTTTCGCACGCCGAAGCGCCAGTACGTGATCATCGACGCGCCCGGTCACAAGGAGTTTCTCAAGAACATGGTCACGGGAGCGGCGAGTGCCGAAGCCGCATTACTGCTGATCGATGCGAGCGAAGGCGTGCAGGAGCAATCGCGTCGTCACGGATTCCTGCTCTCGCTGCTGGGCGTTCGCCAGGTCGCGGTGCTGGTGAACAAGATGGACTTGAAGAATTACAGCGACAAAGTGTTCAAGTCGATCGAGGATGAATACCGCGCGTTCCTCAACCAGGTCGGCGTCGAGCCGAGACTGTTCATCCCGATTGCCGCCGCCAAGGGCGACAATGTTGCCAACCGGTCAGCCAACATGCCGTGGTACAACGGGCCGACGGTGTTGGAGGCGCTCGACCGGTTCCAGATTGCTGAATCGCAGGAGAAACTGCCATTGCGTTTCCCGGTTCAGGACGTGTATCGGTTCGATCAACGCCGCATCCTCGCGGGCCGGGTTGAGTCCGGTACGTTGCGGGTGGGCGACAAGGTGCTGTTCTCGCCGCGCAACAAGATCAGCACCGTCAAATCGATTGAGGGTTGGCCGCAAGGCTCGCGCGAGGTGGCGACCGCAGGCGAATCGATCGGGATCACGTTGACCGAGCAGATATTTGTCGAGCGCGGGCAGGTCGGATCAACGGAAGAGGACGCGCCCATTGAAGGGAACGTGTTCAAGGCGAAGTTTTTTTGGCTCGGGCGCCAGAACCTCGAAGTTGGCCGCAAGATCAAGCTGAAGCTGACCACCGAAGAAGTCGAATGCCAGATTCAATCGATCGAGCAAGTGATCGATGCCTCGACGCTGGCGGAGATTGACGTGACGTCGCGGCCGTACGTCGCGCGCAACGACGTGGCGGAGGTGACCCTGCGCACCAAGACGCCGATTGCATTCGACAATGCCGACCGCATCGTCAACACGGGTCGGTTCGTATTGATCGACCGGTTGCAAGTGTGCGGCGGTGGCGTGATTTCGAAGGGAGAGTATCCCGACCGCCGCCAGGTGTTGTCGGGGGTGAAGAGCCAGAACATTTTCTGGTCTGCCGGCAAGGTCACGCGCGGGGCGCGCGAGCGGCGCAACCGACACAAGGGCGCCATCATCTGGCTCACCGGCTTGTCCGGCGCAGGCAAGTCCACCGTGGCCACGGAACTGGAACGCGAGTTATTCGCGATGGGCCTGCAAACGTACATCCTTGACGGTGACAACATCCGGCACGGGCTGAGCGCCAACCTCGGTTTCTCGCCGGAAGACCGCACGGAGAACATCCGGCGTGTCGCGGAGGTCTCGAGGTTGTTGATGGATGCGGGCGTGATGGTGATCACCGCGTTCATCTCGCCGTACCGCGACGATCGGCGGTTGGCGCGCTCGCTGGTAAACGAGGGCGAATTTGTCGAAGTGTACGTAAACGCCCCGCTCGAAGTGTGCGAACAACGCGATCCCAAGGGCCTCTACAAGAAGGCGCGCGCGGGTCAGATTGCGAACTTCACCGGTGTGTCCGCGCCGTACGAGCCGCCCGACAAGCCTGAAATTGTCGTGCACACGGATGGGCAGACGCCTGCGGAATGTGTGGCGCACATCATTGATTTTCTGAAAATGCAGTATATTGAGACGGACTGGAGCATTTGAGCGACGAACATTTGCTTTCGCGTCGTCGCGGGCTACGGTAGGATGGGTGCGCGAAAGGATGGCATGGCGAAATCGGAATCGAAGACCCGCAATTCAGTGCAACCACCGCTGGTTCGGCAGTTCTCCGTGTTTCTGGAGAACAAAGTGGGCGCGCTGCTGGATCTCACGCGCACGTTGAGCGAGACCAACGTCCATGTCTGCGGCATTTCAGTGGTGGACACGGCGGATGCGTCCGTGGTGCGGATTGTGGTGGATGACCCCGACCGCTGTCACGACGCGCTGGCCAAAGCGGGAATCCCGGCCAACGAGGCCAACGTAGTGGTGGTCGAAATGCCGCGGGGCCCTGAGAAGCTTGACCTGGTGCTCCGCTGTCTCGTCGCCGCCGAGGTCAACATCCAGTACACGTATTCCCTAATGGTGCGGCCCCACGACAAGGCGCTGCTGGCGTTGAACTGCGAAGACCCCGAGTTTGCCCGCGACGTGTTGCTGAAAGCGGACTACAGTGTTCTGGGCCAGAAAGACATTTCACGCTGATGATGGACAAGCCCGCTCCCACTGGCATAGCCATCGTAATCTGCGATCAGATCATCGAGGACAAGCTCACGGGCAAGAAATCGCTGATCGGTATTTTCAACCAGATCGCAACGCAAAGTTTCCCCTGCCGTCATCCGCAAGTGTGCGTGTTTGTCTCGCTCACTGAGGGCCGGGGCCAATGCGCCGCGCGGCTGCGGATCGTGCACGACGAGAGCGACCACGTGGTGGCGGAGGTCAACGGCAATATCCAATTTCCCGACGTGCACATGGTCGTCGAGTTGAATTTCAGCTTGGTTGGCCTGGTCTTTCCCGAGCCCGGCGTGTACGCGATCGAGTTCTACTGTGACGACGCGCTGGTTCTTGAGCGCCGCTTCCAGGTGAGCCACATCAAACCCGCGCAAGGCCCGCCGCCAGCGGAGATGTAGCCGCGAGCACGGCGGCTTTCACTGCGGGATGACGCGTGAACGGGGCGGGTTGACAAAAGCGCGCAGATTTGGTATTAAATAGAACGAAGGTGTAGTTTCAAACTGCTATGGAAAGCGCAACGCACAGTACATTGAGTAACGTTTCCCGCGCGACGCTGGTAAGCGTCGTGGTGGTCGTACTGGTGCGTGCCGTCGCGCCGTAGCGGGAACGAACTGAGAATTTCAACCCCCCGTCGGCGCGAGCCGGCGGGGGTTGCGCTTTTCCAGGCCCACCCACTCACGCCGGTCGTCGCGGGGACAACCGCGAAGGGACAAACGACCATGATCAGAATGACCGGTGCACAAATCATCATCCATTTGCTGGAGCGCCAGGGCATCCGCGTAATCAGCGGGATCCCCGGGGGTGCGAACTTGCCGATGTACGACGCGCTATCGCATAGCCGCTTGATTCGGCACGTGCTGGCGCGTCACGAACAAGGGGCGGGATTCATTGCCCAGGGCATCGCGCGGGTCACCGGCACGCCCCAGGTGTGTTTCGCGACGTCGGGCCCGGGCGCGACGAACGTGCTCACGGCAGTCGCCGATGCCAAGCTCGATTCCATTCCGCTCGTGTGCATCACCGGGCAGGTCCCGAGCGGGTTGATCGGGACCGACGCGTTTCAGGAAGTTGATACCTATGGTATGAGCATGCCTGTTACGAAGCACAATTGCCTGGTGCGCTCGGCGGAGGAATTGCTAGAGGTGATTCCTGACGCGTTCCGCATCGCCGCGTCGGGGAGGCCGGGTCCTGTGCTGATCGATGTTACGAAGGACGCGCAGACGGGGGTCGTCGAGTTCCTGTCGTGGCCTGAACCGGGGACTCCGGATGAGGGTCCGGAGATTGACCGGGCCGGTATCGGGCAAGCGGCGGCGAAGATCAACCGCGCGCGGCGGCCGGTGTTGTACCTCGGCGGCGGCATCATCCACGCCGATGCAGCGGCATTGGCTACACATCTGGCCGAGAAGGCGAGTATACCCACAACGATGACGTTGATGGCGTTGGGCGCGATGCCGGCGGGTCACCCGTTGGCGTTGGGCATGTTGGGGATGCATGCGGCGCGGTACACGAACATGGTCCTGGAGCAGTGTGATTTGCTGATTGCCGCAGGAGCACGGTTCGACGACCGCGCCACCGGCAAGGTCGCGGAGTTTTGTCCACACGCGGAAATCATTCACATCGATATCGATGCGAGCGAACTCGGCAAGATCAGGGCAGCGCATATTGGCATCCACGGCGACGTGGGGGAGGCGTTACGGGCGTTGCTGCCATTGGTGGAGCAGACGCCGCGCCGTGAATGGCTAGAGGACGTGGCGGACTTGCGAACGAGGTTTCCACTACGTACGCCGGGCCGCGGGGACCTTCGGACACCATACGGGTTGATCGCTCACGTTGCCGGATTGGCGGGTGACGATGCCATCATCACGACCGACGTGGGACAGCACCAAATGTGGACGGCGCAGATGTATCCGTTCCGCCGTCCGCGCCAGTGGCTTACCTCGGGCGGCCTGGGCACGATGGGGTTCGGCGTTCCGGCGGCGATCGGGGCGGCGTTGGCGTGCCCCGACCGGACAGTGGTCTGTTTCAGTGGCGATGGCAGTCTATTGATGAACTGCCAGGAGTTGGCGACCGCCGCCGAAGAGAACGTCAATGTGAAGATTGTGCTATTGAACAACAACTCGCTGGGGTTGGTGCACCAACAGCAGCACCTGTTTTACGGGCGGAGATTGTTCGCGTCGGATTACCGGGCGCGAGTCGATTTCGTCGGGTTGGCGAAGAGCCTTGGAGTGAAAGCATATGATCTGGCGGATGACGATAAGCCGGCGGCAACGCTGGCGCGGGCCCTTCAGGAACCGGGCCCGTGCCTGATTCACGCGTTAATCGACGCGGATGAGAAAGTGTACCCGATGGTGCCGCCCGGGGCCGCCAATCGGGACATGATCGGGCATGAAAGCCAGGACGTGACGGCAACCTCAGCGCGCTCGTGAAAGTGGTGCGACCGATGCGGCTAGAGTGTCTTCAGCAACTCTTCCAATTCCTCGCGGGGGCCGTCGTGATGTTGAGCGATGGCCAGTTTCAATCCGTGTTCGAGGATCGGTTTGGCCGCCTGAGTCTCGCCGGTCGCGAGCAAGGACTTGCCGAGTTGAATGTGCACGACCATCCAGACGGGCTTCTTTTGGCAGAGGGCGCGCAGGTGTTCGATGGCGGCGGTGTAGTCATTGGTGTCGACGTATGCTTGGGCGAGATTGAAACGGGAGAGATCGTTATCGGGGAATTGCTGCCAGAGCTTGAGCGCCTGGGCGATTCGGTCGTGACTCATGGCGTTCTTCTACGCTAGGCTCTCGCGTCGTGGAAAGTAAATTCTACCAGGACGGCGACCGGCGGGCGGAGAAAGTGCACGAGTTATTCGCCACGATCGCGCGCCGCTACGACCTCGTCAACGACCTCATGAGCGCGGGCCAACACCGGCGCTGGAAACGGCGGCTGGTGGAGCTGGCGGGCGAACCGCAGGACGTGCTCGATCTGTGTTGTGGGACGGGAGACATCGCGAGATTGTTTGCCGGACACGGCGCGCGAGTAGTGGGCGTCGACTTTACCTGGGAAATGCTGCAGGTGGCGGTAGCGCGTTGCAACCGCGAAAACATTTCGCGGGTACAATGGATCCGGGCGGATGCGTTACAACTGCCGTTCGAAGAAAACTCATTTGATGTCGTGAGCGTGGGGTACGGTTTGCGGAACCTGTCGAACCTCGAACAGGGATTGCGCGAGATCCTGCGCGTGCTGCGACCGGGCGGGAAGTTCCTGTCGCTCGACTTCGGAAAGCCGGAGTCGCCACCCATTCGGGCACTTTATTTTGGCTATTTGCAGGTGGTGCTGCCGTTTTTGGGACACGCGTTTTGCGGTGATCCTGATACGCACAGCTACATACTGGCGTCGCTGCAGAACTACCCGGCGCAGCGCGGGACGAAGGAGTTGATGGAGTCGTGCGGCTATTGTGGGTGCGGTTTTGAAGAGTTCTACCTGGGGTCGATGGCGATCAACTTCGGGTCGAAGCCGCAGTAGAGGCGCTTTGGATGGCGGGTCCGCGATCAGAGACCGGGGAGAACGGCGACGCCGTCCACCATACTGCAGACGTGGACGGCATATTTGTCGGCGAGATCCGGATAACGGCGGGGATATTCCTTATCCACGGCGGCCTTGAGGGCCTCGACACTTTCCGCCCGTATGAGCGCGCCCGATGCGCCTTTGTCGCCGCCACCGAGCATACGTTCGCCGAGCACGCCGGGGATAGAGCGGGCGATGTCGCACATGGTTTCCAGTTCGGGGCCGGAGATTTGGTAATCGTCACGCAGGCCGATTCCATCCTGGCGGAAGATCGTACCGACGGTCTCGATATCACCTGATTTCCAGGCATCAAGCATCCGGTAAAACCGTTGCTGGGCGTGGAAGATGTACTTGAGACGGTCGCCGAGATGCCGGTGTGATTTGCCAAGGCTGGCGATTACGCGGTCGTAGAGGGCTTGATCCCGAATATCGGCAAGACAGGAGAACCCGAATGTTTTCCCCGCGAGGGCGACGAGTTCTTCACACTCGGCGCGACGGATTTTGTACGTGGACTTTTCCAAGCCGGGCCGGATGGTCCCGGTGTCGAGACTGACGATCCGAAAATCGGTGGCATGGTTGCCGAGGGGCACGTAGCGAATCGAAGGGGTCTTCGGGTCGTAGTGAGTGCCCATCCCGGCGCGGGCGAAGTAGATCATGATTTGATCGAGTTTCCCGCAGGGCGAGCCGATGTAATCGTTTTCGACGGCCTGAGCCAGATCGACAACCTTCATGCCATCCGGCGGCGCGATACCATTCACTTCGAAGAAAGTGAGGATCAGGTTAAGAGAGAGGGACGCAGAGCGCGACATGCCGCCGCCCGGGATGTTGCCATGGAGCACGGCATCAAATCCGCGGCCAAGCTTGAATCCTTCCCGCTGCAGGATGTAATCCACGCCGAAGGGAAACCGCGCCCAAGTGTTGGCGATAGCGGAGGATTTTGGTGGCGGTACATCGCCGAGTTTGAAATCGATGATGCCGTCGTCGGGAAAGTTTCCGCTATACAGGCGGATGCGGTTGGTATTGTTGGGCCTGGAGGCCAGCCAGATAAAGCGATCGGTGCCGACGCCGAAGAGTTCGGTGCCGTTGTAGTCGCCATGCTCGACGCCGAGACAGAAGCGAGAGGACGTGCGACGGATGGGGCCGCCGTGAACCCGGAGACTGGTTTCCTCGGCAAGACGCGCGAGAACCTTCCTTGCTTCACGATCAGAGGGTGAATCCATCATTGTTTTCCTGTCAGGGGTGCAGGCTAACACAAGCGATGCGGCCTGGTCTAGTGACACGACACGGGTATTGGATTTGGCTGACGGGGAATCACGGGGCGCGGAAGGGTGATAAAGTCGGCTGGAGGAACTTTTTGCTTGATGTATTGGCGCGGGCAGATAAAGATTCAGGTTGACAGTACTCCCCCTTTAATGGAAGGAAGCGCCATGAAGAGAACGTTCTGCGACGGTCGGTTTTACCTGAACGGTATGAGATTTGCCCGAGGGATTGGATTGGTCCTGCTCAGTTTCCTGATGGCGGGTTGTCCCGCCAGCAAGGAAACGCCCGAGCCTGCCCGGGATGCGGGTAGCGAGGGAAAGATCATCATTAAGGGCTCGAACACGATCGGGGAAGAATTAGCTCCCCACCTTATTGCGGAATACCAGAAGGATCATCCCACGGCCCAGTTTTCACTCGACACCAAGGGGACGGGGTATGGAATGGGGGCGTTGATGGGGGCCCAATGCGATATCGCGGGGGCTTCCCGATTGCCGAGCAAGGAAGAATTGGAATTGGCCAAACTGCGCGGCGTAGTCTTGAATGATTACATCATTGGGGCGTATAGCGTCGTGGTCGTGGTCAATGCCAAGAACCCGCTGGTAAACCTGACGCGAAACCAAGTGGAAGACATTTTTACCGGAGCGGTCCAGAACTGGAAGGACGTTGGCGGGCCGGACAGTCCGATTCATTTGTATGTCCGCGATCCGATTTCCGGGACGTATCTCGGGTTTCGGGAATTGGCGATGGACAACAAGCCTTACGCGGGAACTCCCAATTTGTTTACGAATTATGAGGCCATCGTGAAAGCGGTGGCGCAAGACCCGAATGGAATTGGTTATTCGAGCACCGCGTCGGCAGGGAGTGACGGGGTGAGAGTCGAGTCCATCTCCGGGGTGCAACCGAGCGTCGCTTCGGTGAACAAGGGCCAGTACCCGTACACGCGTATGCTCCATCTGTACACTGACAAGGACAAGGAAACACCGGCGACGCACGATTTCATCCAGTTTGTCCAGTCGGCGCGCGGTAAGCAGGTTGTCAGCCAGATGGGCTTTGTGGCAGAACCCTGACGCATCTATTTCTCTTGCCTCGCAGGGGATCCGCTAGTGACGCGGCGTCCGATGTTTTTCCACTGAGCCCAGCACGGTGGCGATAAGAATCTGGGTGATCGCCCGCAAGAAATCGTAATCCAACGTGTCTGGTGTGTCGGTTTCCCGGTGGTAATGGTGGTTGCGAAACTCCGACGTATCGGTCCACATGACGGCGGGAATGCCGGCCTTCCAGAATGGCGCGTGATCGCTTCGTCCCAGGACGGGGACGAGTGTTTCGATTCCACCATAAACCTTCAGGCTCAACACCGGAAAGTCCGGCCGGTACGTACTCGCCGTTTGCAGGATAGCGCTGGCGATGGCGGTTGAATCCTTGTTTGCGAGGACACCGAGGAAATCGCCAGCGTCCGGCACCTTGATTGGCAAGCCCGGTGGAATGGACTGGGAAGCGGGTCGATGATCGCAGTAACCGATCATCTCCAGAACGTGGGCCTCCCGAACCGTCATCGATTTGTCCGCGACGACTCTTTCCACGAAGTCGGAACTGCCCAGAAGGCCGTCTTCCTCGCGATTGAAGGAAACGAAACCAACGGGACTCCCGGGCGCATGTTCGGCCAACACCTTGGCGCAGGCCAACATGGCGGCGACGGCGCTGGCATTGTCGTCGGCACCCGGACAACCCGGCACGCTGTCGTAATGCGCACCGATGAGAATGCATGCATCCGCGCGCGACGCGACACCTTCACGCGCACGAGCAACGACGTTCGCATAATCGCCTTGAAAAGCGGTCTCGTAACCATAGGAGTGCAGTTGCCGGGCGATCCAGTGCGCGGTGAGGCGGTTGTTTTCCGGTTCCTGTTCGTAATGACGCGGGATGGCGACGACGTCGACAATCTCCCGGAGGAAGGATGCCGAGACGGCATCGATGGCATGCTTGATGGCCATGTCGGGAACGGAAGCCTTCGCGTTGGTTGAATGCTGGACGAGCATGGTCGCTTGGCAGTGTCTTTATAGATTAAGAATCAATCATCTGTTCAGTAGAGGAGGGTGCCTGCCACGTTACCCCCATGAAATATTTCATCGGGGTGAACGTGGCGCCCGGCAGGGCGGCGGCGTAGATCTCGCGAAATCGGGCAGAGGAAAGGATATGGTCGCTCATTACGTGATCGAGCCAGCGGCGCGACGCGCGAAATCGGAAGATCCGCCAAGCGGAACAATGGCCTTGATGAAACAGATCCGACGGGAATTTCAGACAGGCTTTCGCGATGAAGGCGCAGGCATTGCGAGGAACCACGGGCCAACGGCGGACGTTGTCGACCAGGATGAGTCGACCCCGTGGCTCGAGGGAAGCTTTCAGCGCCCGCAAGGTTTCCGAAACATCCTCAAGATGGTGAAAGGCGGTGTGGCTGACAATAGCGTCAAACTTTTGGTTCAGCGTGAGATGATTCGCGTCCTCCAGGCGATACTCGATATTCGCGGCCGGACGCTTAGCGCGGGCAATCGCAAGCATCGGTTCCGAGATATCGATAGCGACGACCGAGGTGAAGTGCCGAGAAAGGGTGTAGGCGAGGAGGCCCGTTCCACAACCGACATCGAGAACCCGGCGACGTTGTGGCGGAATATTTTGGAGAAAGAATGCGGGGGATCGTTCGAGGGTGGCAACGAAGTCGTATTCTTCGGCCAGATGATCGAAGGAGCGGTGATTGGGGGCGTTACGAGACGCCGTTGGCCGGGCACGATCCTCAATGGCTTTCGACGCAACGCGCATGGTTCAAGAGTGAATCGTAAAGCAGATCCGGCGGAAGACCAAGGCTTTCATCAGTGCTGCTCGTCTTGACCGTGGTGGGTGAGGGGACTAGTATTGGCCCACAAGGTCCATGCGAATGACGACGGAGAGGTGGCAGAGTGGTCGAATGCGGCGGTCTTGAAAACCGTTAGGCGCGCAAGCGTCTCGGGGGTTCGAATCCCTCCCTCTCCGCCAATCTTCGTTCCGAAAGTCTTCGGGGCTATGGCTCGGCGCACCATTATGAGATTCTATTATGTTTGCATCTGCGCCATGCTGACGGCCTTATGCGTGTTTGCAGCCGACTCCAGACCGGAAGCCAACCTTCCCTGGGATTGGTCGAGGATTATTGGCACCGGTCAAAGCTTGTCTGTTGGCGGGAATGTCCGTTGGCATTCTTCCCCCTGCGAGGGGGCCAAAGTTTTCATTGGTGTTGCCACCTTGGCGCGCATGCCTTGACCCGCGGTGGGCCGGCGGATTAGAATTGGTGCGCACGTTCCATGCAGATGACGAGGGAGAGGTGCCAGAGTGATCGTCCCGAACAGGCAGTGATGTCAGAGAATCCGGAGCAGTTGCATAAGTCGGGACGCCGGCATCTATACCTAATGGGTGCGATGCTGGTGGTGTTCACGTTGTTTCGGATCGTATACCTTCAGGCTGACCCCTCGGGACAGTTCGCCAACACAGACGAGGGTCTCCATAACAATGACGCCCGCCAGATTGTGTTGTACGGGACGCCGTTTTACGACAGTTACAATCCCTCGGTGCTGATGCCCCTGTTCACGGTGTTCAAAGTGCCGTTCCTGGCGGTGATCGGGATCAATCAGTACGGAATTCGGTTGCCGTCGGTGTTATGCTGCATGGCAGCGGCAGGCCTGTTGGGACTGATGTTGTGGAAACGCGGGGAGTATCTGGCGGGAGACCTTGTTGTTTTCTACCTAGGGGTCAACTACTTCTACTGGTGCAATTCACGATTGGGAATTCACGAGCCGGTATTGATATTTTTTGTGACGCTGGGCTTCTATTTGTTGGACGAGGCGTTTCGGTCCGGCCGCACGGGTAGGTATGTGGGGGCGTTCCTCTGTATTTTTGGCGCGCCGCTGGTCAAGACCGCGGGCGTGTTCGCGCCGGCCGCGCTCGGGTGCTGCTTATTACATCGGGCGATGTTTGATCGGACGAGTGTGAACTGGCGCGCGGTGGCGGTGGCGACCGGGACGGTGATGGTGGTGGCGGCGGCGCTAACGGTGTTTTGGTTCTGGCCGCATTGGGCGGAGCTGACCGAGTTTTTCTCGGCAGAGGTAATCTCCAAGCGGACAGACAGCCCCGCCGCGTCGTTGAACCGGCAGGTGCTTCTCACGGTCAATCTGGCTTCGTTTCCACTGATGTTCGCCGCAGTGGGCGTTATTGGAACCGTGGGCCGCCTGCTGAGTAATCCCCGGCGGTACGATGGGCTGGACTTGATACTGTACGCGTGGCTGTTTTGGGCAGCGGCGCCGATGATCTACTCGAGCATCTGGTTTTGGCGTTGGATGATGTGGTCGTTCCTGCCTCTCGTGGTGGCGGGGATCCGCGAGTTCTCGCGGTGGATAGGCGCAACGCGGGAATTGCCAGTGTTGCAGCGCTGGGTTCCGCGCCTGGTGGTGAGTGCCTTTCTAGTGTGGGTGCCACTTTCCGACCTCACCTGGTATGAAGAGTACTTTCGTACAATGAAATTCTATGTCTGTGAGGCTTCCAAACGCGCGGAAGAAGTCTTCGGGACCGACGTGGTATCCGGCTCGCACATAGACGATCTGTCATGTAATTCAGCGCGGCTACGGTTTGTCTCGGCATATCGACACTATGGATTGGAAACGTGCGACGAGATTCGCCGGGCCTATCCCGAGCCGCGCATGGCCCCAAGGTTCTTCTCGGTGTCGGTCGGCAGCGACCCGGCAAAGTTTGAAGAGAACCTTGCAAAATGGTACTCGAATTGCCCCGAGTGGAAGCGGCATTTCAAGGCCATAGGAATCACGCCTCCCTCAAACCTGTTTCCCGAGCGTGACGTCTGGCTAGTGTGGGTGGACTGAAGCGGACCGGTCAAACCGATGGGCTGATGGCACTCTGGGGGTTCGAATCCCTCCCTCTCCGCCATAGTGTAGAAGTTTACTAGCCTATAACACCATGCGAGAGGGGAAATCCTGTCAAAAAAAGGCTTTGACAGGTCTGGCAAAGGTCTGGTAGAGGGGTTGACGAAGCTAGGACGAAATGGACTGTTCTGTGAGTGGTCCATGAGAGAATGTGGAGGAATGAAGTTGTATGTGTAAATGACTGTGTTTGCCCGAGAAGGGTGGGCGCGGTCGTTTTTGTTTTTCCCGCCAAAGGAAGATTTCCATCAAGCGATATCATTGTTAATCCCTAAGCAATATCCCCGAGGAGGTGAGTAGAGATGGCGCGCGGAACAGTAAAATGGTTCAATGAGAAGAAAGGTTTCGGATTCATCCAGCAGGAGGGTGGACCGGACGTGTTTGTCCACTTTTCGTCGATTCAGGGTGACGGATTCAAGACGTTAGCCGAAGGTCAAGCAGTCGAGTTTGAGGTCATCCAGGACGCGAAAGGCGCAAAAGCGCAAAACGTGACCCGGGTCTAGGCGGCGTACGTAGGGGCGGAGGCGATTTTTTGCTAATTGCAGCACGCGAGCAAATGCGCGCGTTTGTGTGCTGTGACGGTATTGTTTATGCTTTGTTTCTGGGTGGGCACATTTCTTGGTTGGCTTGGAAGGCAGTAAATCTGGGGCCGAACGGGGTTTTGAAAGAAAGTTCTTGCATCAGCGCGGCCGGATCAGTAGTTTGACGGCCCTTTCGCAGGGAACCGAGCGACAGGGGCAGGCAGGGATTTGTTTGCGGCAGGCTTGACAGGAGCCGCGACAGCGGGTACATAGTGGTTGCTTGCGAGGGGAAGTAGGGACGGTTCTTTAGGAGTGCGACAAGCTCTGAATCCCGGAAGCGGGACTTTTGTCGTCTGAAGACGGGGCGATCCGCGGTTAGACATCAGCGTTCAGCCGGAAGGCTGAGGGTTGATTATCTGAAAGCAGATTGTGCACCCTGATGGAATTGAGGTGCGCTGTGTTCTCTGAAAATTGAATTGTGCGATACGTGAGAGCCCACGTCTGTCCCGGCGCAAGTTGGGGCAGACTTTGAGTGAAGTAACAAAAATCAGTCGGGGAGCCCTGACTGGTTGCTCAACGTGGAATCGGTCGGATTAGCGATGGCCCCGAAAGGGTCATGGCGAGCCTCGGAGCAATTCGGGGCAGGTCTGGTTGATTTTATTACGGAGAGTTTGATTCTGGCTCAGAACGAACGCTGGCGGCGTGGATAAGACATGCAAGTCGAACGGGAGTTTGTTTATAGCAATATGAGTGAACTCTAGTGGCGAAAGGGTGCGTAACACGTAGCTTACCTACCTCAATGTGGGGGATAGCTCGGCGAAAGCCGGATTAATACCGCATGTGACTGTAAGGTCAAAGCTGGGGATCGTAAGACCTGGCGCAATGAGATGGGGCTGCGGCCTATCAGCTAGTTGGCGGGGTAATGGCCCACCAAGGCTTGGACGGGTAGCTGGTCTGAGAGGACGACCAGCCACACTGGAACTGAGACACGGTCCAGACACCTACGGGTGGCAGCAGTCGAGGATTTTTCTCAATGGGGGAAACCCTGAAGGAGCGACGCCGCGTGAGGGATGAAGGTCTTCGGATTGTAAACCTCTGTCATCTGGGAACAATGTGATCTACCTAACACGTGGATTATTGATAGTACCGGAAGAGGAAGCCGTGGCTAACTCTGTGCCAGCAGCCGCGGTAATACAGAGACGGCAAGCGTTGTTCGGATTCATTGGGCGTAAAGGGTGCGCAGGCGGTCCGTTAAGTCGGGTGTGAAATCTCACAGCCTAACTGTGATAGGTCATTCGAAACTAGCGGGCTCGAGGACTGGAGAGGAGACTGGAATGGTCGGTGTAGCGGTGAAATGCGTAGAGATCGACCAGAACACCGGTGGCGAAGGCGGGTCTCTGGACAGTTCCTGACGCTAATGCACGAA
>Ga0265338_10003838_pt1 | contig 20870 bp, 20 predicted proteins | sample 42126metaG_FD_193579 | JGI IMG/M metagenome (GOLD analysis project Ga0265338, IMG submission 193579) | Rhizosphere microbial communities from Carex aquatilis grown in University of Washington, Seatle, WA, United States - 4-21-26 metaG | ecosystem: Host-associated > Plants > Roots > Rhizosphere...
AGATGGTTGTAGCAGTAGGCAGCGACCACGCCGCCGAGCACGTGATCGCGGAACGGCAGTGAGGTCGCGTCGGCGACGACCGCCGGCGGTCGATCGGATCGTTGCACGACGAGCATGCCGGGTGCGAGATCCGTTGCGACCACCCGCGCGCCTGCCGCTCGCGCCGCGCGCGACGCGACTCCGGTTCCGGCACCGACGTCGCACAGCAGCCGGCCGGCAAGGGGCACCGGTGACGCCGCGATCAGCAGCTCGGCGAGACGCGCGTAGATGCGGCCCGGACCGGCCGCCCACGCGACCGCGCCCGCTGAGTAGGCGTCGGCCGCGGATGCGGGCGTGCCGGGCCCGGAGAAGCTCACGACGTGCGATCCGAGTTCATGCGCCGCTCCTCTTCCGGCTGCCGCGAGCACCCTACGTTTGCCGCTCCGGCACACACGGCGCCGCGGGAGTCAGAGCGAGGCGTTGCGGGTCACCGTCGCGAGCGAGCACTTCACGGGACCCTTCGCGTTGAGCGTGCCGGTGGCATGCCACGTTGCGGTCGCACCCACTTCGACCCGGGCAACCGCGGCCAGCCCGTCGCCGACTCCGTTGCCCGCCGAATCCTCGAACTTGACGTGCACGGTGTACAGGCTGGCCTTGCTGCTGTGATTCACGATGCGACCCGAGGCGGAGGGGTGACCACCACTCGGGCTGGCCGTGCACGCGGTGATCGTCACGTCCTTGGCCGCGCTCTTGCTCGATGTCGCACAGCCGGCGACGAGCGCGACCGCGGCGATCGCAATGGCGAGCAGTCGAGATCTCATGTGCGCCTCCGGCGCGCGCGACGGGTCATCGCGAGCCATCACGGTCTAGCAGCAGGCCGGCGGCGTCCGCAGCGTCGAGCGATTGCCGGACGTTCGACGACGCCGCGCTCACCGCGACTTTCCGAGCCGGGCCGCGAGCGCCTGAGCCCGGAGGAGCTCGCGGATGCCGGACGGATCGAGGGAGCGCACCTCCGAGAGGTCGGCGTGCACGTCGTCACTCTCGGCGAGGGCCGCCGCGAGCGCGGCCCGGAAGGCCGGAGCGCGGCGGGGGTCGAGATCGCCGCGCAGCACCACGACCCGCTCGTCGTCGGCGGCGCGCAATTGCATCCGCACCTGGTCGATCTGCTCCTGGAAGCCTTTGCGTCGGCCGTGCGTGCCGACGTGCTTCGTGTGTTCGACGACGGTCATTCCCGCACCGTTCCCTCGCGGCGGCCGATCGAATCGCGGTCCGCGGTCGGGCCGGCGGGCCGGCGGGCCGACTCGGCGGCAGGGCGATCCCCGCTGTTTGCGCTCTTCGTACCGTGGGTATTTCTTGCTCATGCGATTCGTTCGCCACGTGGGCCGGAGCATGCTCGCTCCGATGTTCGTCAGCGGCGGCCTCGACGCGTTCCGTCATCCCGAATCGAAGGCGGCCAAAGCCGCGAACGTCACCGCGCCCATCGCGTCGACCCTCGGGTTCCGCGACGATCCCGCGCTCTTCGTGCGCTTCAACGGCGCTGTGCAGATCCTCGGGGGCGCGCTGCTCGGCATCGGCGCGTGCACGCGTCTCGCGGCACTCGCGTTGGCGGCATCGCTCGTGCCGACGACGTTCGCCGGTCACCGCTTCTGGGAAGAGCGCGATCCCGCGGGGCGCGCGATGCAGCGTGTGCAGTTCTTGAAGAACGCCGCGATGCTGGGTGGCCTCGTGTTGCTCGTCGCCGACGGCGGCTGATCCGAAGCTGCACGAGAGAGAGGGAATGGCCGAGACTCCGAGGACGAGACCGTCGGATGCGACGCGATCCGAGGAAGAACGCGACGCGCAGGTGCGGGCCGGGGCCGACGCGGTCGACCCCGAGGCGCCGGTGCCCGACGACGCGCCGGTCGACGCCGATGTGGCCGAGCACTACGAGGACCTGATCGAGCGCGGAGCCGCGCAGCAGGGCGAGGGCCGACTGCCCTGACGATCGTCACCCCACACCCGCGCCGCTGACCCTGCGGCCGGGACGCGTCCGTCACGACGACGAGCAAGCTTGCACGCGCACAGCAGCCGAGCGGTCGCTCGGCGGCGATTCGGGCGTCGGTACTGTTGTGCGAGTGAAAGGTCGTGATGGCTGATCAAATGCCGGCCGCGACCGGGTGGGGCGCACCCGCCGGTCCGGCCGATCCGAAACGTTGGATCGCGCTCGTGATCCTCTCGAGCACGCTGTTCATCATCGTGCTCGACAACACGATCCTCAACGTCGCCGTACCGACGATCATCCGGGAATTCCACACGCAGGTCTCGTCGATGCAGTGGGTGATCTCGGGGTACTCGCTCATCTTCGCCTCGTTGCTCATCAGCTTCGGTCGTCTCGGTGACATCATCGGCCGCCGAAAGCTCTTCTTCGTCGGCGCGGGGCTGTTCGCGATCGGATCGCTGATCGCGTCGCTCTCGCATTCCGTTGTTCAGTTGTTCGTCGGCGAGTCGCTCATCGAGGGCATCGGCGCCGCGATGATGCTCCCGGCCACGCTCTCGATCCTGTCGGCAACCTTCCGCGGACGCGAGCGCGGTATGGCCTTCGCGGTGTGGGGATCGGTCGCCGGAGGAGCCGGCGCGTTGGGGCCGTGGATCGGCGGCATCCTGACCACCGACTACTCGTGGCGGTGGGCGTTCAGGGTCAACGTCGTGATCGCGCCGCTCGCGATCATCGCCGGCATCTTCGTCGTGCACGAGTCGAAGGACGAGCGGGCGAAGGGTCTCGACCCGCCCGGTGTGGTCGCGGTCACCGTCGGGCTGCTCGCGTTGGTGTTCGGCATCATCGAGGCTGCGCGTTACGGGTGGTGGAAGCCCGTCGGCGACCAGTCGATCGGCGGGTGGACCTGGCCGCTGCACGGTGTCTCGATCGTTCCCGTGTCGTTGGCGCTGGCCGTCGTGGTGCTGGGCGGGTTCGTGTGGCTCGAGCTCGCGCGAGTCGGGGCCGACCGTCCGGTCGTGTTCGACTTCACCGATCTGGTTCACCGCGGCTTCCGCTACGGCCTGATCAACACGACCGTGCTGGCGATGGGCGAGTTCGGCGCGTTCTTCGTGCTCCCGATCTTCCTGCAGGCCGGGCTCCACCTCTCGGCGATCCGCAGCGGTACGTGGCTCCTGCCTGCCGGTGTCATGGCCTTCGTCGGTGGCGGTATCGGCGGCCGCCTCAGCCGCCGCTTCGGACCCAAGTACGTCATCACCATCGGATTGACGTTCGAGGCGCTCGGCATCTGGCTCTACGTCGCGGCCTTCTCACACTCCACGACGTTCCTCGCGTTGCTCCCGGCGTTGATGCTGCACGGCATCGGGATCGGCTTCGCGACGAGTCAGCTCACCAACGTGGTGCTGAGCGACATCCCACCGCAAAAGGCCGGCTCGGCGAGTGGCGCCGCGGGCATGGTGCGCCAGGTCGGGACCGCGCTCGGCATCGCGCTCATCGGTGCGATCTTCGTGTCGCAGGCGACGAGTCACGTTCGGCACGACCTGGCCCGAGCGCGCGACATCCCGCCCGCAGTGCGCGCGCAGGTCGTGAACGGGGTCGGCGACGGCATCGGGGGCGGTGCTCCGCCGGGAGCCACGGCCACGCCGACCGGGCGCGAGGTCTCGGTCATCGTCTCGAACGGTGTCGCCGACGCGGCGCGCCCGGCGGTCGCGTTCGCGGGCGCCGTCGTGACCATCGGTGCGCTGATTTCGCTGCTCGTGCCGAACATCCCGGCCGAACCCGAGGTCCCTTCGGTCGATTGGTCGGCCGCAGGGCCAGCCGCGGAGACCGAACCCGACGCCGACTCCGAATTGGAGCCCTACGCCACCTCATGAACAAACGCGACGGTCCGGTGCTGATGCCGAGCGATGTGTCCCAGCGCGTGGGCCCCTTCGACCGGTTCGCGGGATGGTCGTCGAAGATCGCGAGTCGCGCCGCGTTCTTCACGTTCTGTGTGTTGCTCGTCGTCGTCTGGCTTCCGAGCTTCTTTCTGATCCGGAACCTCGACACCTGGCAGCTGATCATCAACACGGTGACGACGATCATCACCTTCTTGATGGTCGCGCTGCTCCAGAACAGCCAGACGCGAACCGATCAGGCGGTCCAGCACAAGCTCAACGCAATCGCCGACGGTCTCGGCGACCTCATGGATCACATTGCCGCCGGCGGCAACGACGCGGAGCTGCGCCACGACGTCGTCGAGTTGCGGGCCGCGGTCGGCGTCGAACTTCACGAGAGCTCGTCCCGTAACGGGGTCGGGCCCGAAACCCCCAGCTGACCGGAGCAACTACCGCCTGATGCCCGTACCGAACCCGATCGCAGGCTTCGGCCTCCCGACGCCGATCGCGCGGCGCTTCGAGGCAGTCATGTTCGACTGGGACGGAACGGCGGTGACCGACCGGAAGCAGGACGCGAGCGCGGTGCGGGCGGCGGTCGAGTCGCTGTGCGCGGCGGGCTGCGACATCGCGGTCGTGACCGGCACGCACTTCGAGAACATCGATTCGCAGCTCGGTGCGCGCCCGCCCGGCCCCGGACGATTGCTGGTCGCCGACAATCGCGGATCGGAGCTGTTCGAGATCGACCGCACCGGCGCCCGCCTCCTCTTCCGGCGCGAGGCCGGCGCGGAGGAGGACGCCGCGTTGACGCGCGCCGCGGAGCTGCTCGTCACGAGGCTCGCGGCGCGGGGCCTCGTGGCGGAGGTCGTGTCGCAGCGCCTGAACCGGCGCAAGATCGACCTGATCCCGCTGCCCGAGTGGGCGGATCCGCCCAAGGCGCAGATCGACGACCTGCTCCTCGCGGTCGAGCAGCGACTGCGCGCGGCGGGCATCGGGAGTCTCGCCGAGGTCGCGGAGCTCGCCGAGGACATCGCGCGTGAAGCAGGCCTCGCCGATCCCAAAGTCACGAGCGACGCCAAGCACGTCGAGATCGGGCTCACCGACAAGGCCGACTCCGCGCGGGCCGTGTACGAGCAGCTCTGGGCCGGCGGGACGCCACCGGAGCACGTGCTGGTCGGCGGCGACGAGTTCGGCGAGCTCGGCGGGCTGCGGGGGAGCGACGCCTTCATGCTCGTCGCGGGGGCCGCGGACGCGACGGTGTTCTCGGTCGGCGTCGAGCCCCACGGCGTGCCGGACGGTGTCGTGCATCTGCCCGGCGGACCGGAGCGGTTCCTCGACGTCTTGCACGACCAAGTGCTCCGCCGCTCGGAGCTTCCTCGCGTCGCCGAGCTCCCAGGTTGGTCGCTGGTCGTGCCCGCGTTCGCTCCGGAGCCGGAGCACGACCACGAAGCCCTGCTCTGCATCGCCGACGGCGTGATCGGTACGAACGGCGCGCCGCTGCTTTCGCATCCCGCCGCGCATCCCGAAGTGCTCGCCGCCGGGATCTACGACGGCGAAGGCCCGCTGACCGATCTGTTGTCGGGGCCGCGTTGGGCCGCGCTCTGGCGCGCGCTCGCACCCGGTGACCGCGTACGACGCGTGCTCGACTTGCGCGCCGGCGTGCTCGGCGAAGCGGTCGCCGGCGCGACGACCGCGACGAGCGTGCGGTTCTCGTCGTTCGCGCGGCCCGGCGTCGCGGTGTTGCGGGCCGAGGTGGATCCGCCGGAGAGCTCGGACCCGCTCCGGCCACCTCTCGATGCCGGGACCCACAGTGGCCGGGTGGATGGTTACGCGTGGACGGCGGTGGCCGGGAGCGACGGTTCGATCACGGCCGCGGCATGGCAGGAGCGCGACGCGACCCGCCTCGACCGCATCGCGGCGTACGTCCCCAGCCGCGACGGGCTCCAGCCCGAACGCGCGGCCGCGATACTCCGCGACGCGTGCGCAATCGGTTTCAACGGCTTGGCCGCCGAACATCGGCGCGAGTGGTCGCGGCGTTGGGAGAACGCCGACGTGTGTATAGCGGGCGAGGCGCAACTCCAACTCGACGTGCGCCTCGCCTTGTTCCACTTGATGTCGTCGGTCGCGGTGCGCGGCGAAGCCGCGGTGGGTGCGCGCGGGCTGAGCGGGCACGGCTATCGCGGGCACGTGTTCTGGGACGCCGATCTCTTCGTGCTCCCGTTCCTGGCCGCGACCGAGCCGGCCGCGGCGCGGGCGATGCTCGAGTACCGCAGCAACCGGCTCCCGGCCGCGCTCGCCGCGGCCCGCGCTGCGGGTCACCGGGGCGCGCAGTTCCCGTGGGAGTCCGCGGCGACCGGAGTCGACGTGACGCCGCGTGCGGTCAAGGACGCGACCGGGCACACCGTGCCGATTCGCACCGGTGCCGACGAGGTGCACGTCGTCGGCGACATCGCGTGGGCGGTGTGCTGTTATGTCGATTGGTCGGGCGACGACGCGTTCGCGCACGGTCGCGGGCGGCAGATCCTGGTCGAGACCGCGCGGTACTGGGCGTCGCGCGTCCGGCTCGATCAGAAGGGGCATGCGCACATCTACGGAGTGATCGGGCCCGACGAGTACCACGAGCCCGTCGACGACAACGCCTACACCAACGTGCTGGCGCGCTGGAACCTGCGCCGGGCGGCGGCGAGCGCGGTAGCGGTCGACGACGGCATGGTCGACGACGTCGAGGTGAAGAGCTGGCACGACATCGCCGATGCCCTCGTCGACGGGTTCGACCCGTCGACCGGCGTGTACGAGGAGTTCGCCGGCTTCTTCGACCTCGAACACACTCTCGTGCGCGATCTCGTGCCCGAGCGGCCGATCAACGCCGACCTGGTGCTCGGGCCCGATCTGGTGCACCGGTCGCAAATCGTGAAGCAGACCGACGTGTTGATGCTCCACCATTTGATTCCCGAGGAGCTCGAGCCGGGTTCACTCGCGGCGAATCTCGACTATTACGAACCTCGTACCGCGCACGGCAGCTCGCTGTCCTTGGGGATTCATGCCGGATTGCTCGCGCGCGCCGGGCGCCTCGACGCGGCGGTTGCCGCGTTGCGCACGGCGGCGGGCCTCGACGACAACGATCTGGTTTCGAACAAGTCGGGAGGTGTGCACCTCGGCGCGATGGGAAGTGTGTGGCACGCGCTCGCGTACGGGTTCGCCGGTCTCCGACCCGACGGTGACGCGCTCGCGATCGATCCGCACATTCCGCACGCATGGTCGGAGCTCGAGATCCGGGTGAAATTCCGCGGCGTGCCGATGCGGCTCCGCCTGGGCTCGAAAGCGGTCGTCGTACGCGCTCCGTCTTCGGTGACCGTGGTGGTCGGCGGACGGCGCGTTCCGTGCGCGGCGGGCGAGACGCACATCGAGATCGATTGACGCGAGGTCGCCGGCGCGTCAGGAATCGTGCTCGCCGGGAAACACGTCGGTCTCCGACTGGTGCCACACCGGACTGTCACCCGCAGTCTCGACGTTGAAGCCGTACTCGAACACGAGTGAGCCACCGAAGGTCGCGCCGATCGACACGAGGCCCGCGGTCACGATCGAGAGCACGAGGATCGCGACATCGGGATGCGTGCGCGTGTGGTACACGTTGAGCCGGAGCGCGATGTCGACGAGCGCGAGCACGGTGACGGTGATCATCGTCCAGGCGTGGGTGTTCGCGGTCCGACGGGCCTGGGTTCCCTTCTCGCTCGACCGCAGCCAGTCCCAGAATCCGGTGAGGGCCGTGAGGACCGACACCGCGGCGCCGCCGACGAACACGTAGGTGCCGGCGCGGAAGTAGTCGACTGCCCACGGGTCGTGTCGTCCGAGCGACGCGATGACGTCGAGTGCGGCCCCGAAGATGTACGCGGCGATGGGGAAATCGGTAAGCGGCGGGTGCGTCGGCTTCCCCGACCAGCCGCGCAACCCCTTGAACTTTCGGCCCCGCAACGTCAGGGTGGGCCGGACCGAGAACCTGCGCATCACCGCGCTCCATTCCGACGAACGTGCCGCGTCGCCAGCCGCGTACCCGGCAAGGTCCCGCAGTAATCGCAGACCCTCATCGGGATCAATAGGGCAATGGCTCGATGTGGAGCTCGTGGTCCCAGTCGTAGAGGCCGATCAGTCGCGCGCAGGTCGGGGAGAGGTTCCGCACCACGAGCGTGTGACCGCGGCGGGCGGCGTACTCGGTTGCATTTACGAGCACGTGGTACCCGGCCAGGTCCACGAACGTGAGCGCCGAACAGTCGACGCTCACGAGTGCCTCGTCGGCCGCATCGATCGTTTCGTGAAGCTCGAGGTTGAACGCGGGTGCGGTCGCGAGGTCGATCTCGCCTACCGCTTTGCACGCACCAAGCATCCTCGCCTGCCCTTTGCGTCGGGCGAAAAGCCGGGGTCCGGGGCTTCGTCGCGTTCGGTATGCGGGAGCAACCTACTCGCGACCCGCGCCTCCGGAAACGGCGCCAATTTTCGGCCGATCGCGGCAGGGATCGGCGGAAATTGGAGTTTGCGACGTTGGTGAAGAATGCACCATTGTCATGCTCCCGCCGGGGCTTGGCGGATCTGTACGCCGGGCGCGTTCGAGCGCAGCGGATGCCAGGTACCGGAGGGCGTCCACTCCTGGCCGCCGTAGCGAATGCTCGTGATGCGGTACTGCTGAGCGTGGCCGACGAGCCACGTCGCGATCGTCCAGCCGCGCGTCGGAGGGACGCGCACGGCCACGGTCGGTCCGCCGAGCTGCTGCGCCAGCGCGGGCACCGGCGAGCCGACCGGCTGGAGCGAGCGCCGGAGCGGGAACTCGCACGCGAGTCCGGCTCGCGCTTCGCCCGTGGCCGCGATCGCGAGGGCCCTCGCCAGTGGCTCCCACGACGCGTACGCCTCGGGTGCGTCGCTGTGCTGCACGGCCTGGGCGGCATCGGTCACCGACATGGTCTGCCAACCGTGCACCTTCGCGAGCGCCTCGAAGAAGGCGGTCGCCGCGTACGCGGGCTTCATGATCTGCGCGTTCGTACCCCAACCTTGCGACGGGCGTTGTTGGAAGAGCCCGACCGAGTCTCGGTCGCCGTACGAGAGGTTGTGGAGCTGCGACTCCTGGAGCGCGGCCGCGAGCGCGATCGTGACGGCGTGGTCGGGCAACGCGAGCCGCTTGCCGACCACGGCGATCGTCGTCGCGTTCGCTGCTTGCGCGAGATCGATGGAGTACGGCGACGGTCCGGTCGTGACTCGACACCCGGACGGAGTGGCCCGCTCGTTGCCGAGCGACGCCCAGATCGCGGCGGCCGCGACGACGACCACCGCGGCCAGCGCGAGCGCCGACGCGCCATAGACCACGCGGCGGCTCCGCCGCGTGCGCCGGGGCTCGACGCCTCCGGCGGCACCGGTGGAACCCATCTTTCGACGATACCCGTGGTGACGCGCGAATCGGTCGCGCCGCCGGCCCGCCGCCGCATCGCTACATTCGGCGGGTGCCCGGCGAATGGTTCGAGTGGAACTGGGACGAGACGCTGTTCGCGAGCGCCGCGCCGCACTACGACCGGGGTCGCCTGCCGTACTCGCCGGAACTCGCCGACGCGTTCGAGCGCGCGCTCGACCTCGACGGACACGGTCGACTCCTCGACGTCGGCTGCGGTCCGGGAACGGTGACGCTTCCCCTCGCTCGGCACTTTCGCGAGGTGACCGGTCTGGACCCCGACGCGGGCATGCTCCGCGAGGCGCGACGACTTGCTTCCGCGCGCGGCGTCGAGAACGCGGTGTGGGTGCAGCTGCGCGGCGAGGATCTTCCGCGCGCGCTCGGCCCCTTTCGCGTCGTCACCTTCGCGGCGTCGTTCCACTGGATGGATCGGCCGCTCGTGGCGGCGCGGGTCCGAGCGATGCTCGATCCCGGCGGCGCGGTGGTGCATGTCGACAACCGGCATCAGGACCGACTCGAGCCGGCGGGCGCGTTCCCGCCGCCTCCTCGTGCCGAGATCGACGCGCTCCGTCGCGAGTACCTGGGTGGCGACCGGCGGGCCGGGCAGACGGTGCGGAACACCTCACCCGGCGACGAAGACGAGGTCTTTCGGGCGGCCGGTTACGCGGGGCCGCAACGGGTCGTCGCCCCCGACGGCCGCATCGTCACCAGGACCGTCGACGACGTCGTGCACGAGACGCTCTCGATGTCTCAGACGGCGCCTCATCTCTTCGGGAGCCGCTTGCAGGAGTTCGAGTCCGACCTGCGGCGCATGCTCCTCGCGGCGTCGCCGCCGGGCGCCTTCTCCGAGCGCCTGCCCGACAACGAGCTGAAGATCTGGCGCCCGGTTCGGCCCTAGGGAGGGCGCGTCTCAGTCGCTCAGCGATTGAACGATCGCACGTTCGATCTCGGCCTCGGTCGACGTGTCGGTGATCTTGTTGCCACGGCTGTCGACCACGTAGAACGCGTCGACCACCTGCGTGCCCAGTGTCTGTACCCGGGCCGAGCGAATGTCGACGTCGAACTCCGTCAGCGCGCGGGTGATGTTGTAGAGCACGCCGACGCCGTCGACCGCGTACACGTCGATGACGGTCGCGGTGTCGGAGGCGTCGTTGTCGAAGCGAACCTTGGTGATCGGCGCTCGCCACGGCTGGCTCTGCTTGGCGTAGGTGCGCGCCCGCTCGGCCACGCGCGCCTGCACCGCGAGCCGACCGTCGAGCGCGAGCATCAAGTCGTGCTCGATGCGCGGCCACGGGGTCTCGGTGCGGAACGGATCGGACACGCCGAACTCGGAGAGCGCGCGCCCGTCGGCGGAGTACGCCGACGCCGAGACGACGTCGAGCCCGTGGAACGACAGCACACCGGCAACCTTGCAGAAGATTCCGGGCCGGTCGTCAGTGGCGATCGTGAGGACGCGCGGCTCGCACACGATCCGGGTGCCCTCCGATTCGAGGAGCGCGCGGTGCGCCGCGTTCGGGAAGGTCGGGACTTCCGTCTCGACGACATCGGTCCCGCCCATGAGCACCGCGACGCGTTGCACGAGGAGCGCGACGAGCTGCGACTTCGACGAGCTCCACGCCGCGGGACCGGTCGCGCGCGAGTCGGCCTCCGTCAGCACTTCGAGGAGCTGCAACGCGGCGAGGGACGAAACGCGCGCCGCGACGCGCTGAACCGTCGCGGGATCGTCGAGGTCGCGGCGCACGGCGACTTCCGACAGGAGCAGGTGGTTGCCCACCAGCTCGGCGAGCACGCTCACGTCGGCTTCGGAAAAGCCCATACGCGAGCCGAGCCGGCAGGCGAGCTCGACGCCCGCTTCCGTATGGTCGCGAGGCGTGCCCTTGCCGAGGTCGTGCAGCAGCGCGCTCATCACGAGGAGATCGGCCCGGTCGACCCGATCGGCGCCGGCGGCCGCGTTCGCGGTCGCTTCGAGGAGGTGCCGGTCGACGGTGAAGCGGTGATACGCGTTGCGCTGGGGCAACGACCGCACCGGTTCCCATTCCGGCAGGATCCGCGACCAGATGCCGCGGTGGTCGAGCGCCTCGATCACCGGGATCGCGCCCGCGCCTACGAGGAGCAACCCGATGAGGAGCTCTCGCGCACCCGGAGGCCACGGTTCGGGAAGCGCCGGCGCGCGTTCGGCGAGGCGTTCCAGCGAGTCACGATCGATCGCGGTGCCGTGCTCGGCAGCCAGCCGGGCCGCGCGCAGGGCGAGCAGCGGATCGGCGGCGGGATCGGCGGCAGTGTCGATGTGCACTTCGCCGTCGCGCAGGATCACGCCTTCACCGAGCACACGGTCGCGCCGTCCGACGCGGCCGATCGGACCGCGCAGAGAAGATCGCACCCGGCGCCACGCGTCGTCGCTCGTCCAGGCGATCGCGCGGGCAGCCGACGCGACTTCGCTCATGAGCGCGTCACTGTCGGCCATGCCGAGCGCGTCGGCGACGCCGTCTTGCTCCTGGAGCGCGAGCACGTTCGAAGGGCGGTCGGTGCGTCGCTGCAGCTCGACGCGCGCGTCGAGGAGCGTGGCGTACGCGGCGGCGAGACTGATCTCGTCGTGTTCGAGGAGGATCGCTCGCGCCGCCTGCGCCCAGCGCAGTGAATGCACGTCGCGCAGGCCACCGCGTCCTTCTTTGAGGTCGGGTTCGAGCATGAACGCGACTTCACCGGCTTGCGCGTGTCGGGCTTCGACGCGCGCGTCGAGCGCTTCGAGCCACTTCTTCGCGCGGCGTTCCCAGTGCGATCGCGCCGCGGCCTTGAGATCCATCGTGAGCGCGGCGTCCCCCGCGATGTGCCGGGCGCTCAGGAGCGCCGTCGCGGTGTCGAGGTCGTCGTCGGCGATCTCGAGCGCCTCGCGCTGCGTGCACACGCTGTGCCCGAGCTTCAGGCCGGAGTCCCAGATCGGGTACCACACGCGCTCGGCGACCGCCTTCACGTCGCGGCGCGGGTTGCGTAACAACATGACATCGAGGTCGCTCTGCGGGCAGAGCTCCGATCGCCCGTAGCCGCCCACGGCCACGAGCGAGATCCCGACGGCGTCGGATCCGCGGTCGGTGAGCACCGCGGCCGCCAGGAGCGACGTGAGCCACTCGTCGATCAACTCGCTGTGGCGGGTACACCACCGTGCGCCGGTGAGTGTGTTATCGGCGAGTAACGGAGCCCGATCCAGTTGCACCTTCAATACGGTACGCGATGCCGCGTTCGTGGCCGTTCGCTGTCAGATTGTGGTCAGTCGCGTGTCCCACACGGTTTACGACCGGCATACAAAGCAGAAATCAGGTGTCCGTAAGTTTGCGCACATGCTCACTCGACTCAAGCGACTCAAAGAAAGAGACACCCGGAAATTCATCGGAGTGATCCTCGCCGGGAAGATGGCGGCGGTCGCCCTGTTGCTGGGTGCCATGCAACTGACCAACTGGTTCCTGCAATCGCCGGCTGGCGCGGCAACCGGGGTGGTGCAACACCACGCCAACGACTTCATCAGCCCGATCAACACGGTCTGGACCCTGGTGACCGCGTTCCTGGTCTTCTTCATGCAGGCCGGGTTCATGGGTCTCGAAGCCGGTTTCGCGAGATCCCGTGAGACCGTCAACGTGTTGATGGAGTGCGTGTTCGACACCTGCCTGTGTGGTCTCCTCTACTGGGCGATCGGTTTCGCCTTCCAGTTCGGGAACGGCAACGGCTTCATCGGGCACCAGTACTTCTTCCTGCACGGGATGACTGCGGCCTACGGCAGCACGAGCGTCGCCTTCCTGGCGTTCTGGCTGTTCCAGTTCGCATTCGCCGACACCGCTTCGACGGTCACGTCGGGTGCGATGGTCGGTCGGACCGGATTCAAGGGCGACATCCTCTACAGCACCGCCGTGTCGGGGTTCATCTACCCGATCTTCGGCCACTGGGTGTGGGGTCCGGGCGGCTGGCTCGAGAACGGCAGCGGTGCGCTGTTCAAGTTCTTCGGCACCGGCGGCACGTTCTTCCGGGACTTCGCGGGCTCCACGGTGGTGCACACGGTCGGCGGCATGATCGCCCTCGCCGGTGCGATCGCCCTCGGGCCTCGTCTCGGCCGTACGTTCAAGCGTGACGGCGGCGGCCCAATGCCGGCCCACGACCTCACGTGGGGCGCCATCGGCGGTGTGATCCTCTGGTTCGGCTGGTACGGGTTCAACCCGGGCTCGACGCTCTCGGCCATGGACTGGCAGGGCATCGGCCGGGTCTCGATGAACACCACGATCGCGGCTTGCGCCGGCGGCATGATGGCAGTGCTCATGGTCTACCCGATGACCAAGAAGTGGGACCTCGGCATCTCGGTGAACGGCTTCCTCGGTGGCCTGGTTGCCATCACGTGTCCGTGCTACTGGGTGTCGCCGTTCGGAGCGGTGTGCATCGGAGCGGTCGCCGGCATCGTGGTGGTGTACGGGATCCAGCTGCTCGAGTACCTCCGCATCGACGACCCGATCGGCGCCGTGCCGGTGCACGCGTTCGCCGGGATCTGGGGAACGCTCAGTCTCGGGTTGTTCGCCTGCGGCAAGTACGGAGTGCCGACGCCTGACGGCTTCGACACGTCGACCGTCGTGAAGGGCCTCTTCTACGGCGGTGGTGTCGACCAGCTCAAGTCGCAGTTCATCGGCAGCTTGGCGTGTTGCATCCTCGTCACCGGTGTTGCGCTGATCGTGATGTACGCGATCAAGCAGATCCGGGGATCGTGGACATTGCGCATCGACAAGGACGGCGAGCTCGAAGGTCTCGACATCGTCGAGCACGGAACGCCCGCCTACCACGTCGAGTTCGGCTACGGCATGAGCTACACCACGCCGACCGGTTCGAACGTGCTCGGCGGAGCTCCCCCGATCGACCTCAAGGCGGCAGCGGAGAACCAACCCGTCTGACAACAGGAGGAGCAGCGGAACGTGAGGTCGGGGCAGTGTCGCCCCGGCCTCCCGCTTCCGTTTCTCCGACCCGAACGTCCTACCCGAACCGTTCCGCCAGGAGAACAAACGCATGGCTCATCTCGTGACCGCAATCATCAAGCCGTTCAAACTCGAAGAGGTCAAGGAGGCGCTCCGTGGCGCCGGCATCCTCGGCCTGACCGTCGTCGAGATCCAGGGATACGGCCGCCAGGGCGGCAAGACCGAGGCCTTCCGGGGCAACGAGTACAAGATCGACTTCGTTCCGAAGGTCATGATCCAGGTGCTCGCCGAGACCGGCGACGTCGACAAGGTGATCGACATCATCGGCAACACCGCCCGAACCGGCAAGATCGGTGACGGCAAGATCTGGGCAACGCCGATCGACCGGCTCATGCGTATCCGCACCGGCGAGCTCGGCGACGATGCCATCTGACGTTCCCACCGTCGACGAGTTCGGCATCCTTCGCCAAGACGGGACGTTCGTCATCCTGGCACCGAGCGAGCAGGCGCTCGCGCAAGTCCTGATCACCGATTTCGGGGCGGTCGTGCACGACGACATCCTCGAGCAGCACGTCGTGAGTGAGAGCGAGTCACGCCGGAGCACGTTGCGCAAGCACGCATCGCGCCTGCGCAAACGAGTTGCCCCGCTGGGGCTCGCGATCACTTGCATCCGCAACGTCGGCTACATGATGCATCACGCCCCGAATCCGGTAGCGGTGAACGGGGATCCGGCAGCGGTGAACGGGGATCAGGCCGCGCCGGCCGGTTCCGGGCACGACAGCGACGAGCGGTCTGTGGAAGAGTCGCCGGGCGGTTGAGCCCGTCGCCAACCGCGTTGCGACTTCCACAGGAGATGCGATCATGGCCAAGGCGGTACTGATCACAGGGGCCGGGTCGGGATTCGGGAAGGGCGCCAGCCTCGCACTGGCGGCGCGGGGTCATCGCGTGATCGCCACGACCGAGACCGAGGCGCAGGCCGCGGAGCTGCGGGCGGAGGCGCCGCAGCTGACCGTCGAGAAGCTCGACATCACGTCGCCCGACGTCGCCAACGCCGCCGCCTGGGACGTCGACGTGCTCGTCAACAACGCGGGCGCGGGCCAGACCGGACCGATGGCCGACGTCCCGCTCGATCGCGTGCGTCACCTGTTCGACGTCAACGTGTTCGGCACGCTCGCGATCACCCAGCGCGTGTTGCCCGGCATGATCGCGAAGGGCGCGGGCCGCATCATCATCGTGTCGTCGATCGCCGGTGTCGTGGTCGGACCGTCGTTCGGGCCGTACTCGATGACGAAGCACGCGTTGGAGGCGATGGGCAAGGCGATGCGCGCCGAGCTGGCCGGGCAGGGGATCGACGTGACGCTCCTCAACCCGGGTCCGTACCTCACCGGCTTCAACGACCGGATGGCGGATTCGATGTGGGAGTGGTTCGGCGAAGGGTCGCTCAACGCTCCCTCCACACCGATGTTCCAGATGATGCGCGACTTCGTCACCACCGGTCAGATGGACCCGGCCGAGGTGGTCGCGAAGATGGTCGAGCTCGTGGAGGCCGAGACCACCACCGAGAACAACTTCGTGCCGCCCGACATCCTCGGCCAGATGGGCGCCGCAGCTCGGTAGGTCCTCGAACTACGTCGCGAAGCCGAGCTCGCGGGCCATGGGTTGCGCCTCGAGCGTGCGGCCGTTCCAAACGGCGGCGGCGCCGCTGGTCGCGAGCCACGCGACGACCCGGCCGATGAGCTCGGGAGGCGCACCCGTCGACGCGTCGAATCCGAACTCGGCCATGTCGATGGCGATCCGCTCGGTGGCGACGAAGCCGGGCGACACGTTCACGACCGACACGCCGGTGCCCGCGATCTCGTGCGCCAGCACACCCGCGACGCGGTGCAGCGCGCCTTTGGAGATCGCGTAGCCGAGCCCCCAGCCGCCCTCTCCGGCTGCGGCGGGCGGGTCGGTCCACGCGACGTCGGAAGTCACGTTGCACACGAGCCCGTGGCCGCGTTCGATCATCTGCGGCAGCACGAGCTTCGTGAGCGCGAGCGGCGCCATCACGTTGGCGGCGAGGTGCCGGTCGAGGAGGTCGAGTGGCGTGTCGACGAGACGGTCCATGTGACCCGGCCCGATGTAGCGGCCGTTGTTGAGGAGCAGATCGATCGATCCCCACTGCGCGAGCACGGTCGCGACCGCGGCTTCGAGCTGCGACCGGTCGAGCAGGTCGGCGGGCACGGTCAGTGCGCGCTGTCCGGCCGCCTCGATCTCGGCGGCGGTTGACTCGAGGCTGCCGGGAAGTGGGCGGGTGTCGCGCTTGCGCACCGTCGAGGAGTGCTCCCGCTCCTCTCCCTCGTGCATCGTGCGCGCCGTGCATGCGACGTCGAAGCCGGCGCGCGCCAAGCTGATCGCGCACGCCTTGCCGATGCCGCGACTCGCGCCGGTCACGAACGCGACCGCGGCCACTAGCGCGTTCCGCCGTCGAGCCTGATGGTCGCCCCGGTGCAGTACGACGACGCCTCCGTCGCGAGGAACAGGGCGGCACCGACGATCTCCGACGGGTCGCCGACGCGCCGGAGGGCTATCCGTTGCCGGGCGAGCTCGTCGACGAGGGCCGGATCGCCCCACGCCTTCGAGATGTCGGTGCGGAACATGCCGCAGCGAATGGTGTTCACCCGCACGCGCGGGCCGAACGCGCGCACGAACCCGAGGGTGAGTGCCTCGAGGCCCGCTTTCGCGGCGGCGTAGGGGAGCGCGGTCGCTTCGGGCCGCTCGGCTTCGACCGACGAGATGTTGATGATGGAGCCGCCGTCGCCGGCCGCCATGCGCGTGCCCACGAGCGAGGTCAGCCGGAACGGGCCTTTCAGGTTCACGCCGAGCACCTTGTCGAACAGCGATTCGGTGACCTGGTCGACCGACGGGTACAGCGGTGACATCCCGGCGTTGTTCACGAGCACGTCGACCCGCTCGAATCGTGCGTACGCCGCGGCCACGAGTGCGTCGCAGTCGTCCCAGTTGCTGACGTTCGCCGCGACGGGGAGCGCCGCGACGTCGAAGCGGTTGCCGGCTTCGTGGGCGAGCGATTCACACGCGTCGAACTTCCGGCTCGCGATCACCACCGATGCGCCGGCCTCGGCGAAGGCGAGCACGATCTCCCGCCCGAGCCCACGGCTGCCGCCGGTGACCAGCGCGACCTTGCCCAGCAGCGGATGCAGCGCGGTAGCCATCAGCCCGACTCCTTCATCTGATGAAGCATTTCAGCTCGTGAGGTGAGCCCAACGGCTTCATGTGATGAAGCGGTTGTGGTCACGAGTCGACCAACTCGTCGCGCAGCTCGCGCTTGAGCACCTTGCCCGCCGGATTGCGCGGCAGCGGCTCGTCGCGGAAGAACACGTGCGCCGGCACCTTGAATGCCGCGAGCCGCGCTCCCACGTGCGCCCGGAGGTCGTCGGCGGTGACCCCGCAGCCGGCGCGGAGCACGATCACCGCGCCGACCTCCTCGCCCAACACCTGGTGCGGCACGCCGATGACCGCGGCGTCGACGACGTCGGGATGCTCGAACAGCACGCCTTCGACCTCGACGCAGTACACGTTCTCCCCGCCGCGGATCACCATGTCCTTGGCGCGGTCGACGATGTAGACGAATCCCGCTTCGTCGACGCGGGCGAGATCGCCGCTCTTCAGCCAGCCGCCGCCGAAGGTCTGCTCCGACTCGTCGGGCAGCCCCCAGTAGCCCTTCACGACGTTCGGGCCCCGGATCCAGAGCTCGCCGATCTCGCCGAGCGGCAGATCGTTGCCGTCGGTGTCGACGACCCGGACTTCCACGACGGGCACGGGCACGCCGACACTGTCGGGCTTGCGCTGGTAGTCGACCCCGGAGTTCATGGTGGTGACCGACGACGTCTCGGTAAGGCCGTAACCGTTCGAGGGTGTGCGGCCGGGGAACAGCTGATCGATGCGGCGGACGAGCTCGGGCGCGGCGGGCGCGCCGCCGTAGCCGATCGACTGCACGCTCGAGATGTCGCGCGATGTGAACGACGGTGACTGGAGCACCTGCCAGACCATGGCGGGCACCCCGCCGAACGTCGTCACCCGCTCGCGTTCGATCAGCTCGAGCGCGCGTTCGGCATCCCACTTGTGCATGAGCACGAGCTTGCCGCCCGCGGCGAGGTTCGCGACGAGCACCGAATGGCAGCCGGTGGCGTGGAAGAAGGGGACCGAGAGGAGGTACACGTTCTGGCCGGACGTCGGCGCCGGCGCCTTGCCCGCCCGCATCTGCGCGCGCCGCGCCGCGAACGCGAGGGAGATGAGGTTCCCGCAGATGTTCCGGTGCGTGCCGAGCGCGCCCTTGGGCCGACCGGTCGTGCCCGACGTGTAGAAGATCGTGGCGAGGTCTTCGGGCCCGATGTCGACGGCCGGAAGCGCGGCGTCGTCGGGAACCGTGCCCAGCACGTCCTCCCAACGTTCGGCGGCGGGGCTCGCGCCGGCCGCGGCGCGCACGACGATGGTCCGGATGCCGAGCCCGGGCAGGATGCCCGTTAACCGGTCGAGCCGTTCGGCGTCGACGAACGCGACCTTGGCGCCGCTGTCTTCGAGTCCGTATGCCAATTCGTCGGCGGTCCACCACGCGTTGAGCGGCACGACGATCGCGCCAGCGGCCGCCGCGGCCCAGAACGCGATCGACCACTCGGGGAAGTTGCGCATGACGATCGCGACGCGGTCGCCCTTCTCGACTCCGTACTGCTCCACCAAGATGGTCGCGAGGTGGGCGGCCGCGCGGTAGTGCTGCTCGAACGTGAGCGTCTCGTCTTCGTAGACGATGAACGTCGCGTCGCCGCGCGCCCGGCTCGCTTCGAGGATGACGCGCAGCGATGCGGGCGCATGCTTCCAGACCCGCAACCGGTTGCCGAACACGTCGGCCTCGTCGATCTCGAACATCGAAGGGGCTGCCGTGAGCGCGGCGTGGGTCTCCGCGATCGTCGGCCCGTCGCCCTCCGCTTTGTTGCGATCGTGTGCTTTCTCCATGTGCCGATGATGACACCCGCTCGGGCCGGTTGACGAGACCGCTATCGTCACCGCCATGCGCCGGAACGCTCCGGATCGGTATTCCGACGACGACGGCGAGGTCGTGGCGCGTATCGGGCGCCCCCGGGCCAGCGGCACTCCGGTCCGAGCCCGGTCGCCGCGCGAGGAGATCATCTCGGTCGCCACGCAGCTGTTCGCCGATCATGGCTTCGATCAGACGACGATGAGTGAGATCGCCCGGGCGGCCGGCCTCCAGCAGTCATCGCTCTACTACTGGTTCAAGCGCAAGGAGCTGATCCTCCAAGCAGTGTTCGCGGTCAACCGGACGCCGCTCGAATTCATCGAGCGCATTGGCGCCGGGTCGGGCTCGCCCGCGTTGAAGCTGTACCGCCTGATCCGCTTCGACACGATTCAGCTCTGCGAGTCGCCGTGCGACGTGCTGGAGGTCGGCCGGCTCGCGGCCCGCCAGCCCGAGTTGTTCGCCGACTACTGGAGCGACCGCCAGCGCCTCCATGACTGGGTGGTCTCGCTCGTCCGCGCCGGAGCCGACGAGGGCGAGTTCGTGCCGGTCGATCCCGACCTCACTGCCCTCGGATTGCTCTCTCTCGACGAAGGTGTGCAGCACTGGATCCGCCACGGCGATCAGCACCGGCTCGAAGGGTCGGCCCTGTTCCGCTTCCCGCCGTTCACTCCGGCGGAGGCCGGCGAATTCGCGGCGACGACCGCGCTGCGCTCGCTGCTGCAGCCGCCGGACGCGCTCGCCGCGGTGCAGGCGAACGCGGCGGCGTTCGCCGACGTGCCCGGCCTCTGAAGCCGTCGCCGCTTATCGATACCGATTCGAAAAGCGTGCAACATTGTTGCAACATCGAACCGGGATAGTGGTGCAAACCAGGTAGGAAGTCGCGCTTCCGGCGCCACGGTGCGCGATAGCTGGCGCTCGACATCGTATCGAAACATCCACGAAACGAACGTTCCTTAGCGTTCGCGCCATGACGGCGGGCGAAGGGCGCGAGCGCACCGAACCGGGCGGGCGGCGCTGGTCGGAGCAGGCCTGGCCCGACCTCACCGGCTTCACCGCCGCGAGCGAGGTCGGCCTCGTCCCGGTCGGGGCAACCGAGCAGCACGGCCCGCACCTGCCCACCGGGACCGACACGATCATCGCTTCCGCGTTGTGCGATGCCGCGAGCGCGCGCACCGGAGCGCCGGTGCTCCCGGCAGTTGCGATCGGCTGCAGCTACGGACACGGGACCGCGCTGCCGGGCCAGCTCTCGCTCTCACCCGAGCTGCTCGCGGCGGTGCTGCGCGAGTACGCGCTCTGGGCGGCATCGTCGGCGATCACGCGTTTGCTGTTCGTCAACGCGCACTTCGGCAATGTCGGCGCGCTGCTCGCGGCGACCGACGAGCTGCGCCTGCGGTATCCGGAGCTGCGCGCGGGGATCGCGAACTGGTGGGCGCTCGATCCGGTGGTCGCCGCCGAGATGAGCGCCGACGGAGACGACGTGCACGCGAACCGCGCCGAGACCGCGTTGATGCTGCACATCGCGCCCGACCTCGTGCACCTCGATCGAGTCTCGACCGCCGACGATCCCGACCGCACCGCGCCGCTCGTGTTCCGCTACACGGCACCGGTGCTCTCGACGAACGGTGTCACCGGACGCCCG
>Ga0265338_10003839_pt1 | contig 20859 bp, 20 predicted proteins | sample 42126metaG_FD_193579 | JGI IMG/M metagenome (GOLD analysis project Ga0265338, IMG submission 193579) | Rhizosphere microbial communities from Carex aquatilis grown in University of Washington, Seatle, WA, United States - 4-21-26 metaG | ecosystem: Host-associated > Plants > Roots > Rhizosphere...
CAGCGCCTGCTTGACGGCGCCGTTGGAGCCCAGCGTCAGCTGCTCGCGGGGCCGGATGCCCTGCTCGTCGAGGTAGGCCTCGAGGGCGGCTCGGGTGCCAGAGCCCTCCTCCCGGAGCAGCCAGGTCGCCGCCTCGAGGTCGTCGATCGGCTCCCGGCCGACCACCACCAGCTCGTTCTCGATGAACGGCCGGCCCGAGACGCGGGGCCCCAGCGGCCGCCCGCCGATCCCGATGTCGGCCTCGCGGGCCTCGAGCCGGCGAATCACCTCGCGGCGGTTGCCGATCTCGAGCAGGATCTCGGTCGCCGGCCGGGTGCCACGGTACGCCTGGATCAGCGCGGGCAGCAGGTACTCACCGGCGGTGTTCACCGCGATCACGCGGATCCGTGCCGCGTCCGGCCGGGTCGCCTCCAGCGCGGAGCGGCGTCCCTGCTCCAGCAGCCCGAGCACCTGGTCGACGTACGGCGAGAACGCCTCTCCGGCCGGCGTCAGCCGGATTCCGCGCCCGTCTCGCTCGACCAGCTGGACGCCCAGCTCACGGGCCAGCGCCGCGACGGCCGCCGATACCGAGGGCTGGGTAACCAACAGCTGGTCGGCGGCGGCGTGGATGCTGCCCGACCGGGACACGGCCTGGAAGGCACGGAGCTGGGTGACGGTGAAACTCATAGATCAAAGGCAATGATTATGTGCGATTTTGAATGGTAATCGTTTCAGCTTTAGGGTAGAACCTTCCAATGACGACTCACCCGCCATTCAATCCGCCTGTCCGGCTGCTGGCCGGCCCGGGCCCGTCGAACATCGACCCCCGCGTCCTCGAAGCCATGCAGCGCCCGATGCTCGGCCACCTCGACCCGGTGTTTCACGAGATGCTTCTCGACCTTGTCGACCTCCTGCAGGACGTCTACCGCAGGCACGACGGGCTGACCCTCGCTCTGTCGGCCAGCGGGACATCCGGCATGGAGGCCGGCGTTTCTGCCCTGACGGAGCCCGGCGACAAGGCCATCGTCGCGGTCGGCGGCTTCTTCGGCAACCGGATGGCCGAGATCGCGACCCGTCACGGGGTGCGCGTGGTCGAGCTGCGTGTGCCCTACGGGCAGGCCGTGCCCAACGAGAAGATCCTCCAGGCCATGCGCCAGCATCCGGACGCACGACTGGTGGAGGTCGTCCACGCCGAGACGTCGACCGGCGTCGCCCATCCGCTGCAGGAGCTGGCTGAAGAGCTGAAAGGCGGCGAGACGCTGCTGCTCGCAGATTGCGTCACCTCGCTCGGCTCGATGGAGCTCGAGCCGCAGAAGTGGGGCGTCGACTACTGCTACTCCTGCAGCCAGAAGTGCCTGGGAGCACCGCCGGGCATCTCGCCGGTGACGCTGTCGGAGCGCGCCCTGGCCCGGATTGCCGAGCGGCGGACGCCGATGCTCTACTCGTTCGACTTCGACCTGCTTCGCAAGTACTGGATCGAGCGCCCGGTGACGTATCACCACACGACGCCGAACACCCAGTACTACGCGCTCTACGAGGGCGTCCGGCTCGCACTCGAGGAAGGGCTGGAGGCGCGGTGGGCACGGCACGCCGACGCCGGCTCCTACTTCCAGGCCCAGATGCGGGAACGGGGCTTCGAGATGCTCGCGGAGCCGGAGCTCCAGCTCGCGGCCCTGTCGGCGGTGCGGGTGCCGGACGGCATCGACGGCAAAGAGGTGCAGTCACGGCTGCTGAACGAGCACGGCATCGAGGTCGGCGGTGGGCTGGGGCCTGATGCGCCGCCGATCTGGCGGATCGGCCTGATGGGCGTGAACGCGAACCGCGAGACGGCAGACCGCGTGCTGGCCGGGTTCGACGCGGTGCTCGCCCCCACCCGCACCCGGGTCACCGCGGGCCGCGCCTGATGGCGGTGCGAGACCGCCTGCACCGCAGCGAGCTTGCGGTGCCGGGCAGCAACACGCGCGCACTGGAGAAGGCGCCGGGCCTGGGCGCAGACGTGGTCTTCCTCGACCTCGAGGACGCCGTTGCCCCCGACGACAAGGAGCAGGCGCGCGAGAACGTGATCGCAGCGCTGAACGACCAGGACTGGTCGGCATGCTCGGTGTCAGTGCGAATCAACGGCCTGGACACCCACTGGTGTTATCGCGACATCGTCGAGGTAGTCGAGCGGGCCGGTAGCCGGCTGGACACCATCCTGATCCCCAAGGTGGGCACGCCGGCCGACGTCCTGTTCGTGGCCACGCTGCTCGACCAGATCGAAGCCGCCCACGACCTGCCGCAGATCAACCTGCACATCCTGATCGAGACCGCGCTCGGCATGGCAAACGTGGAGGCGATCGCCCAGACCTGCCCCCAGCGGCTCGAGGCGATGGTGTTCGGCGTAGCGGACTACGCCGCATCGACCCAGGCCCGGACGACCAACATCGGGGGCGCAAACCCCGAGTACAGCGTCCTCACCGACGCCGGCGAGTCCGGCGCCCGCGAACGGCACTGGGGCGATCAGTGGCACTTCGCGATCTCGCGGATGGTGGTGGCGTGCCGCGCCTACGGCCTGCGGCCGATCGACGGCCCGTTCGGGGACTACTCCGATCCCGAGGGTTACACGGCGGCCGCCCAGCGCGGCGCACAGCTCGGGTGCGAGGGCAAGTGGGCCATCCATCCGTCGCAGATCGCGCTCGCCAACGAGGTATTCACACCCAGCGAGGCCGAGGTGGACCGCGCCCGCAGCATCCTGGCCGCGATGGAAGAGGCAGCGGCCGAGGGCAAGGGCGCGGTGTCACTCGACGGCAAGCTGATCGATGCCGCGTCTATCAAGATGGCGCAGAACCTCGTTGCCAAGGCAGAGCAAATGGCGCCCGCAACGGCCTGACCGAAAGGCTTCGTAATCCAGCGCACGGGGGGTGGGTTACGGAACGGGTCATATCATCGTAGGATGGACGCGTGCGTCGCCGCGACCCCCTCGCCGATCCAACCGAGCTCGCGCGTCGCGTCTATGCCTATGCGGCATACCGGCTCGGTCCCGGGCCCGACGCCGAGGACGTGACCAGCGAGACGTTCGAGCGCGCCCTCAAGTACCGCAACAGCTACAAGTCATCTCAGGGAACGCCGGTATCGTGGATGCTGGGCATCGCCCGCAGGGTGATCGCCGACCGCGCCGCACAGGCGTCGGAGACGCCCATCGCCGAGACCGTCGAGGTCGCCGACGGCGGCGAGCTGGAGCAGCAGTCGGTGACCAAGCTGAGCCTGCAGTCGGCGATGCTCCAGCTCACCGAGCGTGACCGCGAGCTGCTGGCGCTCCGGTACGGCGCCGATCTGACGGCTGCCCAGATCGCCGAGGTGCTCGGTCAGCGCACGAACGCGGTCGAGGTCGCGCTGCACCGCGCGCTCCAGCGACTGCGCGGCATCCTCGATCCCCAGGCTGCCGATGAAGTCGATCTCGCTGTCTGAGACTCCCGCGGCGACCGCCGATCCCGACGTGTCGAGCCGCCTCGGCGCCGTGCTCCCCGGGGTAGTGGTCGGTGCCCTGCTGTTCGTGATGGCGCTGGCGAACGGTGGCTTCAACCCACCCGACTGGAGCTGGGGCACGATCGCGGCGACATGGGTGGTCGGGCTCGTGCTGCTGCTCAAGGAGCGCATCGAGCTCTCCACCGGCGAGCTGGTGATGATCTGCTCGCTGGGCCTGCTTACGGCATGGACGTTCCTGTCCAGCCTGTGGTCGCCCAGCCTGGCGACGTCGACCCTCGGCGGCGAGCGGACCCTGCTCTACCTCACCGTCGCCGTCGCGGTGCTGCTGCTGGCCCGGCCCGGCGCCGGCGTCTCGATCGCCGCGGGCGTACTGGCGGCGTCGACGCTGGTGATTGCGGTGGGGCTGAAGTTCCTGGCCGATCCCGGAATCACGGCAACGAAGGGCATTGCCCAGACCGGGCGGCTGATCGACCCGATGGGGTACTGGAACGCGATGGGGCTGGTCGGCGTGATGGGGATCCTGCTCGCGCTCGGGTTCGTCAGCCGCCGGGAATCGCCGGCCGCACTGTGGGTTCTCGCCGCGCTGACGCTGCCCGTGCTGGCCGTGGGCACCTACCTGACCTTCAGCCGCGGCGCGTGGATCGCGGTCGTCGTCGGGTACGTGGTCGCGTGGCTGGCCGATCCGCAGCGCCTGCGGCTGCTGGCGGCGACCCTCGTCTCCCTCCCCTGGCTCGCACTCGACCTGTTCGTCACGTCGCGGTCACCGGCGCTGACGCACGTCGGCTCCCCCGTCGGCACCACCTCGTCGCAGGGGCACCGCCTGATCCTGGTCATGGCTCTGGGCGGCCTCGGCCTGCTCGCGTCGATCGCGATCGTCCGCCTGCTCGACCTGGCCTGGACGCCCTCGAAGGCGACCGTCCGCGGGGCACAGATCGCAGCCGTGGTCGCGGTCGTCCTGCTGCTGCTCTCACCCCCGGTGCTGTTCGGCGGGTACTCCTCGGCGGAGCACCGGGTGGCCGACACGGTGTCTGCACGCGCTCCTCTCGGGTTCAGCAAGGGCTCAGCGAACCTGAACGACCGACTGCTGCAGGTTTCGGGCGAAGGCCGGATCGAGATGTGGCGCGCCGCCTGGCACGAGTTCACCGCGAACCCCGTCACCGGCGGCGGTTCGGGCGACTTTGCCGCCTACTGGCTGCAGCACCGGCCGTCGTCGATCCAGGTCACGCAAGCGCACAGCCTCTACCTGCAGACGGTGGCCGAGCTGGGAGCCGTCGGGCTGCTGCTACTGCTCGCCGTGCTGCTGCCGCCCCTGTACTTCGGCTGGCGCTACAGGGGCAGCACGATGACGCCGCTCCTGCTCGGCGCCTACGTCGGATTCATCGTGCACAACGCAACCGATTGGGACTGGTCGCTGCCGGCGATGGCGCTGTTCGGCCTGATCTGCGGCGTAGCCCTGCTGCCCAGCGGGCGCGGCCGCGGGCGTGTCTGGAGTATCGACGGGCTGTGGCGCGTTGCCGCGGCGGCAGCCGTCGTCCTCGTGCTCCTGGGCAGCGCGTTCGCGCTTCGGGTCAACCTGGCGGTGACCGCCAGCACGTCCGACGCCGCCGTCAAGAGCTGGCACTCGGCCGTATCGCAGGCGCAGACCGCCACCAGCTGGGCACCGTGGTTCGAGGATGGCTGGGTTGCGCTCGGGAATGCCCGCCTGGGCGCGGGCGACCGGACCGGCGCGGCGGTGGCCTTCCGGCACGCCACGCGGGAGGTTCCGCAGGACTGGGCCGCGTGGTACGGCCTGGCCCGTGCCACCAGGGGCCCCCAGTCCGTCGCGGCGCTCCGCCGCGCGCTCCAGGTCGACCCGCTGGAACCGTCCCTGATCGCCTACAAACAGGCGCACCCGAACGGCACCTAGATCGGGGAATTCTTTTTCCGAGGCTTGTAAGGTTTCGTCCCCCTTTCGGGGTACTAACTCCGACAAGAACTCTTGGGGAGGTAGGAATGGAGAACATTGAGCGAGAGCTTCGGGCCGGTAGGCCTCAGCTCGATCCCGCACTCGAGCAGTCGCTCGTCGCGGGCGTTGGCGCTCCTCGCCGCACCAATCGGCCGCTTATCGCGGTCGTGATGACGACGGCGGCTGTGGGCGCCCTGTCGCTCTTCGGTGGCGTCGGCTACGCATTCTCGAACCACGGCGCCAGCCTCCACGGCTGGACGGGTGGGGCGATCACGGATGGTTGCTCGGGCAAGCAGCATCAGCATCACCAGCACTTCCAGCATCACAACGGCAACCACCACCACAGCAACAGCCACCACCATCACCACAGCTACTAAGCCCAGCTTCGGCTAGGTAGAGAGATCTCAAGGGGGGCCGCCGCGAGGCGGCCCTCCTTTTTCATGCCCCGGAGCCGGGTCGCTACTCGCCCGCCGGCAAGGTGAACCAGTCCCACGTGCGGCGAAGTCCCTCGGCCAGATCGACGGCGGGAGCGAAGCCCAACTCGCTGCGGGCGCGGTCGATCAGCGAGTAGTTGCGGAGAATCTCGCCGGCGCGAACGCCCTCGTGAAGCACCTCTACGTCCCGGCCGGCGGTTTCGCACAGGAGGTCGACGAGCTGCTGCAAGCTGGTCTCGACGCCGCTTGCGAGCTGGAAGATCCGGCCGCCGGCCCCGTCTGCCGTGGCCGCCAGGATCAGGCCCCGCGCCAGGTCGCTGACGTACACGAAGTCGCGAGTCTGAGAGCCGTCGCCGTAGATCGTCAGCGGCTCACCGGCCAGGATCGCCCGGATGAACACGGGGATCACGTTGCCCTTGCGGCTGGAGCGCGGGCCGTAGGCATTCGAGAATCGGACGGCAACGGCGTCCATCCCATACGCCCCGTGGAAGGCCGAGCAGTACGCCTCGCCCGTGGCCTTGCTCGCACCGTACGGTGACAGCGGCGCAACCGGCTTCTCCTCGCTGGCAGGGTGGGCGTTGGCCCCCAGCGGGGCGTTGGACGAGGAGAACACCAGCCTCCCCACGCCCGCCTGGTGTGCGGCCCACAGCGCGGTCAGCGTTCCTCGGGCGTTGAGATCGAAGTTGGCCAACGGGTCGTTGATCGAGTCGACCACGCCGGCGCCGGCGGCCAGGTGGAAGAGGACGTCGCAGCCCTTCGCCGCGTCGCTCAGCGGGTCAAGCTCGCGCACATCGCCGCGAACAAGCTCGACGTCGAGCCCCGCAAGATGGTCGAGGCTGCCCGAGGACAGGTCGTCGTAGATGCGCACGTCGTACCCGTCGCCGAGCAGTTCGCGGACGAGCGTGGAGCCGATGAACCCGGCCCCGCCGGTGACCAGAGCGGTAGGCATTGGCGCGGGAGCCTACAACGATTCGGGCGTCTGTTCCGCCGCCTCGGCCGGCGTGCGGTCCGGCTCGGCACCGGCTGGGTGGTCGTGCTCCCAGCAGGGGGCTCCCTCGAACGCCTCCAGGCCGTGGTGCTGTGTGCTCCGCCGCCGCATCCTCGGTGCCGCGACCGCGATCACGCCGCCGACCAGGCCGCCGAACACGAACGACCTCAGCGCACCGCGGCGCCGCGACGAGTCGCTCACGTCGCCTCCCGGTAGGCGAAGTAGGCGGCGATCGCCAGGCCGACGATCTGAATGCCGGCGCGGATGCCGACGCCGTAGTCGTAGGCAAACACGCCGGCGGCGACGACGTAGCACCACACGGCTCCGCCGACCGCGATCCAGCCTGCCGTGGACGAGCGGTGATGGCCGCTGGCCGAGACAACCACGCGACCGCACAGCACACCGACGCCCCAGCCGACGATGAACGAGAAGAACCCGAGGCTGAACGCCGCTCCGAAGGCTCCGATCAGCGCACCGGCGACCGTGCCCACTCCGAACGAGGCACCGATCGCCGCCAGCGCCTTCGACGGCTTCAGGACGACTCTGGCCGACCGCGGCAGCCGTGCGCAGTCCGGGCACTTGTTACCGACCGCGGCCGGCACCATGCAGTCGGGGCAGATCGGTGTGCCGCATGAGCTGCAGCGCAATGCGGTCTGCACCTTGGGGTGCCGCGCGCACGGGACGAAGCCCGTGGACGGGTCGGTCCCGGCAGTGCTCGACACGGCGCGAGTGTACCATCGCCCCGTGAGCGGATTCTTGGGGACTGCGGGCGGGGTCGGCCGGATGACTGATCGGCATCTCTCGTGGTGTCCTGGGTGGCGAGAACCGAGCGTCGCAAGGACGCAGGGAGCATCAATACCGAAACGTATTGATGCGACCGAGGACACAGCGAGGCGACGGTTCGCAGCCACAGCCCCCTTGACGATCCACGCTGCGAGCCACCCGTCGTGGCGGCCAGGCCCGCGGGAGATGCCGATCAGTCATCCACGGTGACCCGTGGATTCTCGGGACTGCTGACCCTCGCCCCCGAGGTCGAGCGTGCGCTGATCCGGTCGCAGCCGGTGGTGGCGCTGGAGACCTCGCTGGTGGCCCACGGGCTGCCCCAGCCGCTCGGCGTCGACGTGGCCGAGCAGAGCGAGCAGGCGGTGCGCGACAACGGCGCCGTGCCGGCCACGATCGCGGTGATCGACGGGACGGTGAAGGTCGGGATCGGCCGCACCGAGCTGGAACGGCTGGCCGGCGATGGGCAGGTCCGCAAGATCGGGCCACGCGACCTGGCGGCCGGGGTGATCTCCGGCCACCTGGGCGCCACCACCGTCGCCGGAACGCTGGCCGTCTGTCGCATCGCCGGCATCCACTTCATGGCGACCGGCGGCATCGGCGGTGTCCACCGCGGCTGGCAGCAGTCGATGGACATCTCCGCAGACATGAACGAGGTCGGCGGCACTGCCGCGTGCGTGGTCTGCTCGGGCGCCAAGTCGCTGCTCGACGTGCCTGCCACGCTCCAGCGGCTGGAGAGCAGCGGCGTTCCCGTGATCGGCTACGGCACCGACTCGTTCCCGCTCTTCTACCAGCGCGGGAGCAACCTGCCGCTGGCCGACCGCTCGGACGACCCGGCCACGGTCGCCCGGGTGGCCGCGACGCATTGGGGGTTCGCACGGACGACCGGCGTGCTGGTCGCAAACCCGATCGCCGAGGAGGCGGCACTCGCCGCCGACGAGGTCGAGCCCTGGATCGAGGAGGCTCTAGCCGAGGCCGAGGCCGGCGGGGTAACGGGGTCGGCGGTCACGCCGTTCGTGCTCGGCCGGCTCCACGAGCGCAGCAACGGGCGGACGCTCGAGGCGAACGCGCGGCTGATCGTCGACAACGCGGCGCTCGCCGCCCAGATCGCCGCCTGCTACTACGCGGATTAGACCTACGGCTTCTGAGAGGAAGCACTGACGGCGATGCCTCGCGGCGTCTGGCTGGCACAGGAGGCTGCGCCGCGTCTCGCCCAGATGAACTCCGTATATGGGCTTCACCACGGCACGGCCTCCTGCTGGCCCGCCACGCGCCAGCCATCCACGATTCATCGCCGTCAGCGCTTCAGCGGCCGCATGACGTAGAGCGTGGCGTTGCCGGCGACGACAAGGTGCCCGTCCGCAGCAATGACCGGGTGGTACTTGCCGTCGTGGAACTCCCACTTCATCTTGCCGTTGCCGACGTTGAACGCGTACAGGTTGCCGTTGCTGTTGCTGGGGCCGAGATCGGCGACGTAGACAAGGTCTCCGATCACCGTGCTCGAGCCGAGCGACCGGTAGGGCAGGTGGTGCGTCCACAGCGGTGTTCCGTTGCGCGCCCGGAATGCGGTCACGGTGCCGTCGTAGGAGGCCTCGAACACACGGCCGCCGCTGACGCCCGGTGAGCCGTATGCCCAGCTCGGCATGGTCTCGGTCCAGGCGATCTCGCCGGTCGAAGCAACGAACGAGTAGAGCTTGTGATCGGTGTTGCCGATGTAGACGCGGCCGTAGGCCACCGCGGGCGTGGAGTAGAAGTTGCCGGAGGCGAAGCCCCCCGCCAGGCCGCTCGTCGATGTCTTCCACAGCTGATGGCCGTTCGACGCCTTGAGCGCGTACATGTGGCCGCCGTAGGTTCCGAAGAACACCCGTCCGCCCGAGTACGCCACGCTGTCCTTGACCGCTCCGGACGCCTGGAACGTCCACACCTGCTTGCCGGTCACTGCGTTCAGGGCCCGCACGGTGCCGTTGTTGCCACCCGAGTAGACGACGCCGTTGACGACCAGCATCGACGACTCGACCGGCTGGCCGGCCTGGTGCTGCCAGATCATCTTGCCGTTGGCGGCGTTGAGGGCGATGATCCGGCCGCCGCCGCCTTTGTCCCAGGTGCCGAAGTAGATGCGGCCCCGGTCGTACGCCGGCTCGTTCAGCACCTCGGTGAACCGCCGCTTCCAGCGCACACGGCCGTCCTTGAGCCGGTAGGCGATGACCCAGCCGTCATCCCGCCCCAGGTAGAGGGAGCCCTTCGCGTACGACGGCGGAAATTCCAGCAGCGCGTGCTGCGCCACCTTCCAGTCGGTGGCGTACGGCGGCCGGATCGAGGTCAGCTCCGCGGCGTCGCGCGTTCGCTGAGCGTTGAAGCCGTACATCGGCCACGGGACCCCCCACGAGACGACGTGCTTGCCCGTACTCGACGTCGGCGGCGGAGGCGTCGTCGTGGTCGGCTCGGTACTCGGTGTGAAAGGTGCGTCGTTGTGGTGGATGTCGGCCACCGGCCGCTTCACGATCCAGTACGCAAGCGCGGCCCCCGAGCCCGCCAGGACCAGGCACACCACGCCAATCACTATCCAGAGCCTGCGCCCACGCATCCGTTTGATGGTACCCGCGCCCCCCTTGGGAGCCGGTTGGTCCACGCCTTAGAGCGGTCGCTAGCGGCTGCGATCCTGCGGAGCGACCACCAGGCGGCCCGTCAGGTCGCCGTAGAGGGCCCGCAGGAACAGGGCCGAGAACGGCCAGATGATGGGCGCCGCAAGCGTGAACGTGAGCACGAACTGAGTCGCACCGACGCTGAAGTTCAGCACCACCAGGGCCACCGAGATCCAGATCGGCGTCGAGAACAGGATCGCCAGCAGCCAGACGCCCCAGGTCCGCGAGAAGTGCCGCACCGCCAGGAACGCCGCCGCCGGGAACGCACCCAGCACGCCGCGGTCCCCGGCCGCCACGGCCGGCACCGCGAGCAGCACCAGTGGCATCGGCAGGATCGCCAGCGGCCCCAGCAGCCGGATCAGCGCGAAGGCCAGCAGGCCTGTCAGCAGCGCCGTAACCGCCGATCGCGCGATCCTGGCCCGCGACGGCGATGTCGGCAGGCCGCGAAGCACGACCACCGCCAGCAGCATGAAGTACGCGATTGCCCCGGCCACCTCGGCCGTGGTGATCGTCGCCCTCAGGCTGCCGCCGGTCTTGTGGACGATCACGGTCGGCAGCGCGGCCAGCGCGATCAGCGCCACGGTCGCCGCGACCAGGTCGGCCCACGCGGAGCCGAAGCGGTGGACGGCGGTCGCAAACAGGTCGAGGATCGGGGCAGGCGCCCGCTCTCCGACCTCGCTCACGCTCCCGCCCCGGCCGGCTCCGGCTTGCGCACCGCGAACACGACCTGGTCGTCGACGACGTCCACCACGACGGTGTCGCCCTCGCCCAGCTCTCCCGCCAGCACCTTCAGGGCGAGCGGGTTCTCGACCTCGCGCTGGATCGTCCGCTTCAGCGGCCGGGCGCCGAACGCCGGGTCGTACCCGCGCTCCACCAGCAGCTTCTTGGCGACGTCGGTCAGGTCGAGCGAGATCCGCCGCTCGACCAGCCGCTTGCGCAGCCCCGCGACCTGCAGCTCCACGACCTGCTCGAGCTCCGACTCGCCGAGCTGGTGGAAGTGCACGATCTCGTCGATCCGGTTCAGAAACTCGGGCCGGAACGTGGATGCCAGGTCGGTGGCGTTCGAGGTCATGATCACGATGGTGTTCTTGAAGTCGACCGTGCGGCCCTGGCCGTCGGTCAACCGGCCGTCGTCGAGCAGCGCCAGCAGGATGTTGAACACGTCCGCATGCGCCTTCTCGATCTCGTCCAGCAGGACGACGGAGTACGGGCGCCGGCGCACGGCCTCGGTCAGCTGGCCGCCCTCGTCGTACCCGATGTAGCCGGGAGGCGCGCCGACCAGCCGCGAGACGGAGTGCTTCTCCATGTACTCCGACATGTCGATCCGCACGATCGCCCGCTCGCTGTCGAACAGGAACTCCGCCAGCGCCTTGGCCAGCTCGGTCTTGCCGACGCCTGTCGGCCCGAGGAAGATGAACGACCCGATCGGCCGATCGGGGTCGCCCAACCCGGCTCGCGACCGGCGGATGGCGTTGGAGACGGCGTTCACCGCTTCGTCCTGGCCGATCACGCGCTGGTGGAGGCGCTCCTCCATGTGCACGAGCTTCTCCAGCTCGCCCTCCATCAGGCGGGTGACGGGGATGCCCGTCCAGCTCGCGACGACCTCGGCGATGTCGGCAGCGCCGACCTCCTCCTTCAGCATCGGCGAGTCCTTCTGGATCTCGGCCAGCCGCTCGCTGGCGGCTGCCAGCTCCTGCTCCAGCCGAGGCAGCTCGCCGTAGGTCAGCTCCGCGGCCCGCTGCAGGTCGGCGTCGCGCTGGGCGCGCTCGGCCTCGGCCCGGGTCTCGTCGATCGCCGCCTTCAGGTTGCGGACGCGCTCGATGGCCTCCTTCTCGGCCTGCCAGGCTGACGTCAGGCCGACCAGCTCGTCCTCCAGGTTGCCCAGCTCCTGGCTGATCGCCTCGCGGCGCTCGACCGCGCTGGAGGCGGTCTCCTGCTCCAGCGCCGCCCGCTCGATCTCGAGCTGGACGGTGCGCCGCTGGACGACGTCGATCTCCTGCGGCACCGAGTCGATCTCGATCTTCAGCCGTGAGGCCGCCTCGTCGACCAGGTCGATCGCCTTGTCGGGCAGGAAGCGGTCGGCGATGTAGCGGTGCGACAGCACCGCGGCTGCAACGAGGGCGTCGTCCGAGATGCGGACGCCGTGGTGGATCTCGTAGCGCTCCTTGAGGCCGCGCAGGATCGCGATCGTGTCCGCCTCGCTGGGCTCCCCGACCAGCACCGGCTGAAACCGGCGCTCCAGAGCAGCGTCCTTCTCGATGTGGGTGCGGTACTCGTCCAGCGTGGTGGCGCCGACCGCGCGCAGTTCGCCGCGCGCCAGCATCGGCTTCAGCAGGTTGGCCGCATCGACGGCGCCCTCGGCCTTGCCGGCGCCGACGATCGTGTGCAGCTCGTCGATGAACAGGATGATGCGACCATCGGCGGCGCGGATCTCGGCCAGCACGGCCTTCATCCGCTCCTCGAACTCGCCGCGGTACTTGGAGCCGGCCAGCAGCGCACCGACGTCGAGCGCCCACACCCGGCGGTCGCGCAGGCCGTCCGGCACATCGCCCGAGGTGATCCGCTGGGCGAGGCCCTCGACGATGGCGGTCTTGCCGACCCCCGGCTCGCCGATCAGCACGGGGTTGTTCTTGGTCCGCCGCGACAGCACCTGGATCACCCTGCGCACCTCGGCGTCACGCCCGATCACCGGATCCAGCTTGCCGCGCTCGGCCAGCTCTGTGAGGTCGCGGCCGAACTTCTCCAGCGCCGCATAGGTGCCCTCGGCGTCGGGCGAGGTGACCCGCTGACCGCCGCGCACCTCGACCAGCGCCTTCATGATCGCCTGCCGGTCGAGCGACGCGCCGTCGGCGAGCGCCAGCAGCACGTGCTCCACCGCCACGTACTCATCCTTCAGCGCCTCGGACTCGGTGAACGCCCGCTCCAGCGCCTGGCGCGTGCCGTAGCTGGCCTGCGGCTGCGCGCTCGCGCCCTGCATCCGGGGCAGCCCGGCCAGGCGGGCGTCGGTGTTGGCGCGTACCTCTGCAGGGTTGACGCCGGCCTTCTCGAGGATGCGGGAGGCAACGCCTCCCTCCTGGTCGAGCAGGGCCAGCAGCAGATGGTCCGGAGTCAGCTCCGGGTTGCCGCGGGCGATCGCATCGCCCTGTGCGGAGGCGAAGGCCTCCTGTGCCTTGACTGTCAGCTTTGTGAAATCCATCGATCCGGTGGTTTGGGGGGTGTATAGGGAATCAGGTCGCGGCGGTAGCTGCGGTGCACGTCGGCGAGCTCGTCGCGAGCCCGCTGAGCCTGCGCGGCGAGCTGCGCCTGAAGGCGGGCGATCTGCTGCTCGAGCGCCGCCACCGTCTGCTCCAGCGCCAGCACGTGCACGGCGCCGACCAGGTTCATGCCGGCCTCGGTGGTCAGGCTCGCGATCCGGCGCAGGCGCTCGAGATCGGCGTCCGAGTAGCGGCGGGTGCCGCCGGGGGTGCGCCGCGGCGAGAGCAGCCCGCGCTGCTCGTACATCCGCAGCGTCTGCGGGTGCATGCCGGTCAGCTCCGCCGCGACCGAGATCGTGTAGCGGGGGCCGTCGTTCACGACCCACCGCCGTTGAACAGCGCGTCACGCGGGTTGCCGTGCGCCGAGCGCTGCAGCTCGTCCAGCCGCTCCAGCGTCTCGCGCTCCTGCTTCGAGATCTTCGAGGGCACGGCGATCCGCAGCTTGACCAGCAGGTCGCCGGTGCCCGAGCCCTTTAGCTTGGGCGCGCCGCGCCCCTTCACCCGCAGGGTCTTGCCGTCGGTCGAGCCGGCCGGCACCTTGACGCGGACGCGCGTCCCGTCGGGTGTCGGCAGCTCGACGTCTGCGCCCATCGTGGCCTCGGAGAAGGTGACCGGCACCTCGACCAGGAGGTCGTCTCCACGCCGGCTGTAGACCTTGCTCTCGCCGACCTGGGTGATGACGTAGAGGTCGCCCGGCTCGCCGCCTCGCGGGGCAGCCTCGCCCTTTCCGCGCACCTTGATCCGCGTACCGTCGCGCACGCCGGCGGGAATCCGCACCTGGTAGGTCTTGGTCGACCGCACGCGGCCCGACCCGCCGCAGACGCCGCAGGGGGTCTCGATGATGGTGCCGGCGCCGCCGCACCGCCGGCAGGTGTGGCTGAGGGCGAAGAAGCCCTGGTTCTCGGCGGTGACGCCGCGGCCCTTGCAGTCCGGGCAGATCGTCGGCGAGGTGCCGGGCGCCGCGCCCGAGCCATGGCAGGCCGAGCAGGCGTTGGCCTTGACGACGGGCACCTTCAGGGTGACGCCGCGGAGGGCGTCGTCGAATGACACCCGCACGGGCACCTCGACGTCGGCGCCGCGCAGTGGCGCCTGCGGCTGAGCACCGCGCCCACCGCGCTGGAACAGGCCGCCGAACAGGTCGCCGAGGTCGAAGTTCGTTGCGGCGTCACGGAAGTCGAAGCCCTGGAAGCCGTCGGCTGTCGGCCCCTGGCCGGGTCGGAACGTCTGGCCGAACGTGTCGTACTGCTTTCGCTTCTCGGCGTCGGACAGCGTGTCGTAGGCCTCGCCGATCTCCTTGAAGCGCGCCTCGGCGGCGGCGTCCCCGGAGTTGCGGTCAGGGTGGTACTGGCGTGCCAGCTTGCGGTACGCCTTCTTGATCTCGTCGGCAGACGCGCCCTTGGGCACCCCAAGGGTGTCGTAGTAGGAGGCCGGCACGGTTACTCGGCTCCCTGCACCTGCGGACCGCTCGACACGACGACCCGGGCGGGCCGGACGACGCGGTTGCCCGCGCGGTACCCGCGCTGCCAGACCGCCGCGATCGATCCTTCCGGATACTCGGACGGCTGCTGGGACAGGGCCTCGTGCACGTGCGGGTCGAACGGTGCGCCCGGCTCGGCGTCGATCTCGGCCAGGCCGCGCCGGGTCAGCAGGTCGACCAGCTGCTGCTTGACGAACTGCACACCCTCGGCAACCTTCGCCTCCTCGTGGTGCTCGGAGGCGTCCAGCGCGCGCTCGAGGTTGTCGAGCACGGGCAGCAGCTCGCCGACCAGCGACTCGCCGGCACGGGCTGCCTGGTCGGCAGCGTCGCGGGCGACCCGCTTGCGGTAGTTGTCGAAGTCGGCAGCCGTGCGCTGGAGAGCGGAGAGGTACTCCTCCGCCCGCCGGCGCGCGTCTGCCAGCTCCTCCTCGATGGCCGCGCCCGAGACGGGCCCGGGGCCGTCATCGACGACCTCGGGCTCGACCTCGATGCGGGGATCCTGCGGACGCTCGGTCACGCCCGGTCTCCGGCCTCGTCGACCACCTCGGCGTCGACGATCTCCTCGTCGCCCGCATCGGTGTCAGCGGTGCCGCCAGACTCGCCGCCGGCCGGCTGGGCCTGCGCCTGAGCCTGCTGGTAGACCAGCTCGCCGAGCTTGAACGAGGCCTCGCGCAGCGCCTCCAGCCGGGAGCGGATCTCCGGCGCATCCTCGGAGTCGAGCACCTCCTTGACCGCATCGATCTTGCTGCTGATCTCGGTGCGGGTGCCGTCGTCGAGGCTCGCCTCGTGCTCCTTGAGCGACTTCTCGGTCGCGTACACCACCTGCTCGGCGGTGTTGCGGGCCTCGGCCAGCTCCTTCATCCGGCGGTCGTCGTCGGCGTGCGACTCGGCGTCGCGCACCATCTGGTTGACCTCGTCGTCGGACAGGCCGGAGCCGCCCTGGATCTGGATCTTCTGCTCGTTGCCGGTGCCCTTGTCGGTGGCCGACACGTGCATGATCCCGTTGGCGTCGATGTCGAACGCCACCTCGACCTGTGGGACGCCGCGCGGGGCCGGCGGGATGCCCACCAGCTGGAACTTGCCCAGCGTCTTGTTGTAGGTGGCCATCTCGCGCTCACCCTGCAGGACGTGGATCTCGACCGAGCTCTGGCCATCCTCCGCCGTCGAGAAGATCTCGTGCTTGTGCGTCGGGATGGTGGTGTTGCGCTCGATCAGCTTGGTCATCACGCCGCCCTTGGTCTCGATGCCCAGCGAGAGCGGGGTGACGTCCAGCAGCAGCACGTCCTTGACCTCGCCCTTGAGGACGCCGGCCTGGATGGCGGCGCCGATCGCGACCACCTCGTCGGGGTTGACGCCGCGGTGCGGGTCCTTACCGACCAGCTCCTTGACCTTCTCCTGCACTGCCGGCATGCGGGTCATGCCGCCGACCAGGATCACCTGGTCGACCTGCGAGGAGGTCAGCGACGCGTCGGACAGCGCCTGCTTCACCGGCGCCACCGTGCGCTCGATCAGGTCGTGGGTGAGCTCGGTCAGCTTCGCCCGCGACAACGTGGTGTCGAGGTGCTTCGGCCCGTCGGCGTCGGCGGTGATGAACGGCAGGTTGATGTTCGTCGACTGCGTGGTCGACAGCTCGATCTTCGCCTTCTCGGCAGCCTCGTAGAGCCGCTGCAGGGCCATCGGGTCCTTGGACAGGTCGATGCCCTGGTCGCGCTTGAACTCGGCGACCAGCCAGTCGACGACGGTCTTGTCGAAGTTGTCGCCGCCCAGATGGTTGTCGCCGGAGGTGGCCTTCACCTCGAACACGCCGTCGCCCAGCTCGAGCACCGACACGTCGAACGTGCCGCCGCCGAGGTCAAAGACGAGGATGGTCTGGTCGTGCTCCTTGTCGAGGCCGTACGCCAGCGATGCGGCGGTGGGCTCGTTGATGATGCGCAGCACCTCGAGGCCGGCGATCTTGCCGGCGTCCTTGGTCGCATTGCGCTGGGCGTCGTTGAAGTACGCGGGGACCGTGATGACGGCCTCCGCGACCGGCTCGCCCAGGTATGCCTCGGCGTCGGCCTTCAGCTTCTGCAGGATCATCGCGGAGATCTCCTGCGGCGGGTAGACCTTGTCGCCTGCCTTGACGCGCGCGTCGCCGTTGGGGCCGGAAACGACCTCATAGGGGACCATGGTCTGCTCCTCGGACACCTCACTGGCCTTGCGGCCCATGAAGCGCTTGATCGAGAAGACGGTGTTCTGCGGGTTGGTGACCGCCTGGCGCTTGGCGGGGGTGCCGACCAGGCGCTGGCCGTCCTTGGTGAACGCGACGACGGACGGCGTTGTGCGGCCGCCCTCAGCGTTCGGGATGACGGTTGGCTCGCCGCCCTCCATGATCGCCATGCACGAGTTGGTCGTGCCTAGATCTATCCCAATGACCTTCGCCATGTGGTGTATCTCCTTGTCCTACGTGGGGTTCACGAAACAAATCTCAGTCGAGTTGTAGCAACTTTTCTACGGTCCGGCAAGTCATCTTCAGTGGAGCTTGACACATAGCGACGCTAGGTATACGGTCGGAGCATGCGAGCAGACAGCACCCAGGGCCAGCTCGAGACCCTCCTGCTCGGCGTCATGGCTGACGGGCCGGCGCACGGCTACCGGGTGATCGAGCTGCTCCGGGAGCGCAGCGGCGGCGCGTTCGACCTCCCCGAGGGCACGGTCTACCCCGCCCTGCACCGGCTGGAGCGCGGCGGCATGCTGGCAAGCGCGTGGGACAGCGAGTCGGGGCGGCGGCGTCGGGTCTACCGGATCACCGAGCACGGCCACGCCGAGCTGGCGGGAAGCCGCGAGCGGTGGCAGCGGTTCTCGCGGGCAGTCGGCGACGTGCTGGGAGCGCCGGCCGGTGCCTGAGCGCGATCCCATCGACCGCTACCTCGACGACCTGGCGCGGGCGCTGCAGGTGCACGGCCCGCGAAAGCGCCGGATCCTGGCCGAGGCCGAGCAGCACCTGCGTGAGTGCGCACGGGCCCACGGGGCCGAGGAGGCGATCGAGCGGTTCGGCTCACCCGAGACGGTGGCCGCGTCGTTCACGCCCGGGCGGCTGAGCCGCGCCTACGGCCAGCGCGACCGGATCGCGGCCCTCCTGCTGCTGGCGGCGATGGCCGCGTCGGTGCCGCCTGCCGTGCAGCTGCATAGCGATCTGGAGAAGGTGCAGTCGCACGCGTTGGTGCCCTTCCTCCTCTTCCTCGCCCCCACCGCCGTCGTCGCCCTGGCTTCGGCCGGGCTCGCGCTGCGGCGCGCGCCGCTGGGCGTCCGGCTGGCGAAGCTCCTGGCTGTGATGGTCGTCGTCACGGCGATCGTGACCGCGCCTCCGCTGCCGCCCGCATCCGGGGTGTTCTCTGGCTACCACGCGGCCGTGGCGCGGGGAGTCGACGTCGCCGGCTGTGGCGGACGCGAGCCGGCCGTGTGTGCGTCCGATCACGCCAGCGAGATCCGCATCAACTACACCCTGGGTGCGCTCGCGCTGACCGCGTTCTACCTGTGGGCCGTGACGGGTTGGGAACCGCCGCGCCGCCGGCGCAGGCAGCCTCAGACGGCCTGATTCCTAGCGACGGCGTCAGGACGAAGCCGATCGTCGTGCCGACAATGCCCTACCGCCAACGGGCCGCCAAGCCCGACCGGGTTACGGGATGGTGTGGCGCGGGGTACGCTCCCTGGGATGGCCTCCCAGCTGACCGACACCCTGCAGCGGCCGCTCCGCGATCTGCGCATCTCGGTCACCGATCGCTGCAACTTCCGCTGTACGTACTGCATGCCCAAGGAGGTGTTCGGCGCCGGCTTCCGGTTTCTCCCCCGAGCCGACCTGCTGACCTTCGAAGAGATCGAGGTGGTGGCGCGGACGCTGGTCAGCCGCGGCGTCGAGAAGATCCGGATCACCGGCGGCGAGCCGCTCCTGCGGCGGGATCTGCCGCGTCTGGTCGAGATGCTCGCTGCGCTGGACAGTGAGGGCCTGCGCGACCTGACGCTGACCACCAACGGCGCCCTGCTCACCCGCCAGGCCCAGCTGCTGCGCGAGGCCGGGCTGCAGCGGGTGACGGTCAGCCTCGACTCGCTCGACGACGAGGTGTTCGCAACCATGAACGACGTCGGGTTCCCGGTGGCGAAGGTGCTGGACGGGATCGAGGCGGCAGAGGCGGCCGGCCTACCGGTGAAGGTGAACATGGTCGTCCAGCGCGGTCGCAACGACGGCTGCGTCGCCGACATGGCGCAGGCCTTCCGCCGCACCGGCAGCGTGCTGCGCTTCATCGAGTACATGGACGTCGGAACCACCAACGGCTGGCGGATGGACGACGTCGTGCCGGCCACCGAGATCCTGGCGAAGCTGGAGGAGCGGTGGCCGCTGGAGCCGCTTGCCCCCCGCTATCCGGGCGAGGTGGCGAAGCGCTGGCGCTACGGCGACGGGATGGGCGAGATCGGCGTCATCGCCTCGGTCACCCAGCCGTTCTGCGGCGGCTGCACGAGGCTGCGGCTCTCGGCCGAAGGCCGGCTCTACACCTGCCTGTTCGCCGCCCAGGGCACCGACATCCGGGCCGCTCTGCGCGAAGGCGGAGGTGCGGCGGACGTGGCCGAGATCGCCGATCGGCTGTGGCGGCGCAGAGACGACCGCTACTCCGAGATCCGCTCCGCAGGCGGAGCGGGGGCGCCGCACGTGGAGATGTCCCACATCGGCGGCTAATCCGCTCGTACATTGGCGTCGCGTGGGGCCTCGTCCGCATTCGCCCGCGGCGTCGGGTAGCATTTATTGGATGAGCACCCTTGTCTCGGCACGGTCCCATGCCGAAAAGGGCAGGTCTGTCACCTCCCGAACCGGCAAGATCCTTCCCAAAGGCTGGCCAGATTTCCTGTTCCAGCTGGGGCTGTTCGTGGTCGCGGACATCTTCTACGAGCTCTCGCGCACGCTGGCCAAGGGCAACATCGCCGCCGCGTTCGTCCACGCCCGGGACATCGTCCACGTCGAGAAGTCGCTGGGCGTGTTCACGGAGCTGGACGTCCAGAAGTTCGCGCTCTCGCACACCTGGCTGCTGTCGATCGCGGACTTCACGTACTTCCACGCCCATTTCGCGATCACCGTGCTCTTCATGTTCTGGCTCTACCTGCGCCGGAACCACTACTACTACTTCGTGCGCAACATCATCTTCGCGGCGAACATCCTGGCCCTGATCGGCTACATCAGCTACCCGGCGGCCCCGCCGCGGATGCTGACCGACCTCGGGTTCACGGACACCCTCGAGCGGTTCGCGACGCTGAACCACGATTCCGGCGTGATCGCACTGCTGGCGAACCCGTTCGCCGCGGTCCCGAGCCTCCACACCTGCTACGCCCTGATCATCGGGATCACGTGCTTCTACCTGCTCCCATGGCGGTGGTTCCGGATCCTGGCGCTGTTCTACCCGGTGCTGATCGTGTTCTCGATCGTCGCCACCGGCAACCACTTCTGGACCGACGCCGTGCTGGGCGCCGTCGTCGCGAGCATCGCACTGGGCGCGGCGTGGCTGATCGAGCGGCGCTGGCCGAGCCTTCCCGAGTCGGCCCGCAAGCGGCTGCACGTCGAGTCGGCGTCCGAGCCCGCCACAGCCTAGATGGGTGACCGGTATGTCTCGCGGGCCTGGCCGCCACGTACCGTTTGGTGGGCGCAGTAGGTCGCGGTGGCTGTGGCTGCGAACTGTCGCCTCGCTGTGTCCTCGGTCGCATCAATAGGATCAACTGTTGATGCTCCCTGCGTCCTTGCGAGGCTCGGTTCTCGCCACCCAGGACACCACGCGAGATACCGGCCACCCATCTTGAGCCCAGGGTTACGCACCGAGATAGCGTGCGTGGTATAGTGATCGGATGGCCACGGCCCTACAGGATAAAGACCGG
>Ga0265338_10003840_pt1 | contig 20856 bp, 20 predicted proteins | sample 42126metaG_FD_193579 | JGI IMG/M metagenome (GOLD analysis project Ga0265338, IMG submission 193579) | Rhizosphere microbial communities from Carex aquatilis grown in University of Washington, Seatle, WA, United States - 4-21-26 metaG | ecosystem: Host-associated > Plants > Roots > Rhizosphere...
AGGTAGGGCCGGTTGGAAATGTCCAGCGCCACGCGGGTCAGGGCCTCGTCCATGGGGATCAGCGCCCAGCCGAAGCGGGTGATGCCGGAAAAATCGCCCAGCGCCTGCTTCACCGCCTGGCCGATGACGATGGCCGTGTCCTCTGTGGTGTGGTGATAGTCGACATGCAGATCGCCGGTGGCCCGCACCTTCAGGTCGATCATGGAATGGCGGGAAAAGCTCTCCAGCATGTGATCCAGAAAGCCGATGCCGGTATCGATGTCGGCGTCGCCCGTCCCGTCCAGGTCCAGGGAGACGGCGATCTCGGTTTCGCGGGTCTTGCGTTCGACGGTGGCGGTGCGCATGCAATCTCTTTCCGCGGCTCGGGCGGAGGGGTCATCAATAAGCCGCTGTATAGCACGGGTTTCTTAAGGGGGAATCCCGTCCCGAAGTGCTATCACCGCCAAGCATATGTCATATTTGACATATCCTGTTGACCCCCCGGCCAAAGCCTGTAATGAAGGCCGCCTCCTAAAGACGAAGGGTCTTTGCAATGGCGCGTTCCGACTATCTGTTCACCTCCGAAAGCGTTTCCGAAGGCCATCCCGACAAGGTCAGTGACCGCATTTCCGACGAAGTGGTGGACCTGTTCTTCCGCGAAGGCCCCAAGGAAGGCATGAGCCCCTGGGACATCCGCGCCGCCTGCGAAACCCTTTGCACCACCAACCGGGTGGTTATCGCGGGCGAGACCCGCGGCCCCAAGAAGGTGCAGGCCGGTGACGTCGAGGAAGTGGCGCGCAAGGCCATCAAGGACATCGGCTATGAGCAGGACGGTTTCCACTGGCGCAACGCCAATATTGAAGTCCTGCTGCACGCCCAGTCGGCGCATATCGCCCAGGGCGTGGACGCGTCGGGCAACAAGGACGAAGGCGCGGGCGATCAGGGCATCATGTTCGGTTATGCCTGCCGCGAGACCCCGGCGCTGATGCCGGCGCCCCTGTTCTACAGCCATAAAATCCTGGAATTGCTGGCCAAGGTGCGCAAGTCGGGCAAGGAAAAAGACCTGCTGCCCGACGCCAAGTCGCAGGTCACCCTGCGCTATGCGAATGGCAAGCCTGTGGAAGCCACCCAGATCGTGCTCTCCACCCAGCACACCCATGAAAGCCAGACCAGCGCCGACATCCGCAAGATCGTGGAGCCCTATATCCGCGAGACGCTGCCCAAGGACTGGATCACCGACAAGACCGTCTGGCACATCAATCCCACCGGCGCCTTTGTGATCGGTGGACCAGACGGTGACTGTGGCCTCACCGGCCGCAAGATCATCGTCGACACCTATGGCGGCGCGGCCCCGCATGGCGGCGGCGCTTTCTCGGGCAAGGACTCCACCAAGGTGGACCGCTCGGCCGCCTATGCAGCGCGCTATCTGGCCAAGAATGTGGTGGCGGCGGGCCTGGCTGACCGCTGCACCATCCAGCTCGCTTATGCGATTGGTGTGGCCGAGCCGTTGAGCGTCTATGTGGACACCCACGGCACCGGCAAGGTCGACGAGGCCAAGCTGGAAAAGGTTCTCCCGCAGGTGATGAACCTGAAGCCCCGCGGCATCCGGGAGCATCTGGACCTGAACAAGCCGATTTTCGCCCGCACTGCCGCTTACGGCCATTTCGGCCGCGAGCCCGATGCCGAGGGTGGGTTTTCCTGGGAAAAGACGGACCTGGCCGACCAGATCAAGTCGGCCCTGTCCTAAAGGCTTCGAACAGTGTTGCGACCGCCGTCCCGCATCCCGCGGGGCGGCGGTTGTGCTTTAAATCACCCGATGAATCCGACCGATCATCCCGACCGTCATCGCCGCAAGCTTTATGGCCGGAGGAAGGGTCCGAAGCTGTCGGCCCGGCAGGTGGGGCTTCGCCAAACACTGTTAGGCGAGCTGGCCTATGACCCGGCCCGTGATCCTTTCAGCCAGTTCCCGAACAGTGTTCGAGAGCTGTGGCTAGAGGTCGGTTTCGGGGCCGGCGAGCATCTGGTCTGGCAAGCCAGGACCCATCCCGAGGTTGGCCTGATCGGTGCCGAGCCCTATGAAATGGGTGTCGCCAAGATGTTGACGAAGCTCGATGAATCTCCGCTGAACAATGTTCGGCTTTACGAGGGCGATGGGCGCGAGATCATCGAAAACCTGCCCGATGCCAGCTTGGGCCGGTTCTTTTTGCTGTTTCCCGACCCCTGGCCCAAGACCCGGCATCACAAGCGCCGGTTCCTGCAGATGGAGATGCTGGACCAGCTCGCCCGGGTCCTGAAACCGGGAGCGGAACTGCGTTTCGCCACCGACGATAAAAGCTATCTGCCTTATGCCCTGGAGCGGCTGATGGCCCATCCGGATTTTGTCTGGCTGGCGGAAGGGCCGGCGGACTGGAAAACGCGGCCCCCCGATTGGCCGCCGACCCGCTATGAAACCAAGGCGATCAAGGGTCCCCCCCGTTTTTTGAGGTTTGCACGTCGCTAGCTTTGACCATTCGCTTTCGGCCGCCGGGCGCGATAAAAAAGCGTCATGGAAAAGCCTCCCGTCCAGGATGATGACGACGACATCCGCCCCTTTTATCGCACCTCCTATGGCGATATCGGCATAGTGCTGATCGCTGCCGGCTGCACCTTGGCCTTCGTCCTGATGATGATTTTGCCCTCACCCATCGCCAAGTACGAAAAAGCCAAGCAGATGGAAGCGGCCAAAGCCCGCGCGGAAGCCCTGCAAAAGCCGATTCCCGGCGGTGAAGTGAGTGTCGGTATCGCCCCTGAAAAGCATTGAGGCCTTGTATTTAGGACTTTGCGGGCGTACATAGCCGCCATCCCAAACAACAAGAGTTGTTGTGTGGCGGTCGCAAGACCGCCGCGGGCGAAAGGCTTTGGTTTTGACCGTTCAGGCGGCATCACATCTGGAACCGGTATTTGAACCCGTGATCGAAAAAGCGGGTTTCAAACTGGTGCGTCTGCGCATCATGGGCGGCGCGAGCAAGACCTTGCAGGTGATGGCCGAACGGCCCGACGGCAGCATGGATGTTGAAGGCTGCACCGCGCTTTCTCACGCCCTGCTGGATTTCATCGAAGCCGAAGATCCGATCGAGGGCGAATACGAGATCGAAGTCTCCTCGCCCGGCATCGACCGGCCGCTGACCCGCCCGATGGATTTTGCCCGCTGGGCCGGCCACGAGGCAAAGGTTGAACTCAATGTGCCCGTCGAAGGCCGCCGCCGTTTCCGCGGCACCCTTCTGGGCATGGATGGCCAGGATGTCGCAATCCACGCCGACAATGCCGATTTCAAATTTCCTTATCGCGCCATCGCCAACGCCAAGCTCGTGCTCACCGATAGGCTCATCAACGAAGATCTGAAAGCGCGTAAAACCGCGCAAACTCTAGGAGACTGAAATGGCTTCCACCGTAGCCGCGAACCGGCTCGAACTTCTGCAGATCGCCGACGCCGTCGCGCGCGACAAATCCATCGACAAGCAGGTGGTGCTGACCGCGATGGAAGAGGCGATGCAGCGCGCCGCCAAGGCCCATTACGGCACCGAGAACGACATCAAGGTCGATATCGACCCCAAGACGGGCGAGACCCATGTCTCGCGCTATCTGCATGTCGTGGAGCTGGTGGAAAACGACAAGACCGAGATTTCCCTGACCGATGCGCGCCGCCGCAATCCGGACGCCCAGATCGGCGACATCATCGCCGAGACCCTGCCGCCGGTGGATTTCAACCGCATCAATGCCCAGAACGCCAAGCAGGTGATCGTGCAGAAGGTGCGCGATGCCGAGCGTGAGCGCCAGTATGACGAATACAAGGACCGCATCGGCGAAGTGGTGCATGGCGTGGTCAAGCGCTCCGAGTTCGGTTCGGTGGTGGTGGACCTTGGAAAGGCGGAAGGCGTGGTGCGCCGCGACGAAATGATCCCGCGCGAAAGCTTCCGCGCCGGCGACCGCATTCGCGCCTTTATCTATGACGTGCGCCGCGAAGCGCGCGGTCCCCAGATCTTCCTGTCGCGCAGCCATCCCCAGTTCATGGTGCGCCTGTTCGCCCAGGAAGTGCCGGAAATCTATGATGGCGTGATCGAGATCCGCGCCGTGGCCCGCGATCCGGGCAGCCGCGCCAAGATCGCGGTGATCAGCAAGGATTCCAGCATCGATCCGGTCGGCGCTTGCGTCGGCATGCGCGGCGTGCGCGTGCAGGCCGTGGTCCAGGAGCTGCAGGGCGAGCGCATCGACATCATCCCGTGGAATCCGGATCCGGCGACCTTTATCGTCAATGCCCTGGCGCCGGCCGAAGTCACCAAGGTGGTGCTGGACGAAGACACCCACCGCGTCGAAGTGGTGGTGCCCGATGAGCAGCTGTCGCTGGGCATCGGCCGCCGCGGCCAGAATGTGCGCCTCGCCTCCCAGCTCACCAGCTGGCAGATCGACATCCTGACGGAGGCCGAGGAATCGGAGCGCCGCCAGAAGGAATTCGCCCAGCGCACCCAGCTCTTCATGGAATCGCTGGACGTGGACGAGACGGTGGCCCAGCTGCTGGCTTCCGAAGGCTTCGCCACCATCGAAGACGTCGCCTATGTGGAGTTGAACGAGCTGGCCCAGATCGAGGCCTTTGACGAGGAAACCGCGCAAGAGCTGCAGAGCCGGGCGCAGGAATTCATCGAGGCCCGCAACAAGGAGATGGACGACAAGCGCCGTGCCCTTGGTGTCACCGATGACGTGCTGGAAGTCGAAGGCGTCACCCCGGCCATGGCGGTGGCGCTCGGCGAGCACGAGGTCAAAACTCTGGAAGACCTGGCCGGCTGCGCCACCGACGACCTGATTGGTTATTTCGAGACCGGCAAGGATAAGGAGCGCGTGCGCGTGCCCGGTGCGCTGGACAGCTTCAGCCTTTCCAGCGACGAAGCCAACGCCATCATCATGAAGGCCCGCGTCAAGGCCGGCTGGATCGAAGAGCCGGTGGAAGAAGAAGCTGCTGAGGAAGGCGGCGAGGGCGAGGAGCCGGCGGAAGCCTGATGACAGCAGTGGCGCACAAGGCGGACGACGCAACCCGCGCGGACGCGCGCGAACGGCGCGACATTGTCTCGGGCGAGATTCTGCCCGAGCACCGCCTGTTGCGTTTTGTCGCCGGTCCCGATGGCGTGGTGGTGCCCGATGTTGCCGCCAAGCTGCCGGGACGGGGCCTGTGGGTGGAGGCCTCGAAAGAGGCCATCGCCAAGGCGGTGGAGAAGAAACTTTTCTCCCGCGCCGCCAAGACTCAGGTGATCGCCACCGCCGATCTCGGCGAGCGCGCCGAGAAGGCGCTGGTCACCCGCATGCTGGGCGATCTCGGCATCGCGCGCCGTTCGGGCTCGGCTGTGCTGGGCTTCGACAATGTGCTGCGTGGCCTGGAAGGCCCCAAGCCGCCGAAGGTGCTGATCGAAGCCTTCGACGGCGCGCGCGACGGCAAGCGCAAATTGTACGCCGCCGCGCATCGCATGGAATTGAACTGTGTGGTGATCGAAAGCCTGACCAGCGCCGAATTGGGCTTGGCGCTGGGACGCGAGAATGTGATACATGCCGCCGTCCAGCCGGGCGGCTTGGCGGAACGACTTATCCTGGACGCGGAACGACTGTCCGGCTTCCGCGCCCATCCCCCGACCCGAAATGGAAGCCCGCGAGCGCAAGCGAGCTTAGAGAAAGCCCCGCGAGCGTAAGCGAGCTAGAGAAAGCAAAGTCATGAGCGATACTGACGAAACCAAACGGCCGGCCAAGACGCTGTCGCTGAAGAAGACGGAAACCTCCACCGTCAAGCAAAGCTTCAGCCATGGCCGCACCAAGGCTGTGGTGGTCGAGAAGAAGCGGTCCGCCGCTCCGCCCGCCAAGCCGGCCGCCAAGCCCGCCGAAAAAGCGGCGGAAAAGCCGGTGGCAGCCGCTGCCGCCAAGGCCGATGCCCAGGCTCCCAAGGCCGCGGCGCCCGCTCGCGGCGTGGTGCTGCGTCAGCTTTCCGACGAGGAAAAGGCCCGCCGCGCCGCGGCCCTGGCTGACGCCCGCGTCTCCGACAGCGAAGCCCGCCGGATTGCGGAAGTGGAATCCGAACGCCGCGCCCGCGAGGAAGAACAGCTCAAGGCCGAACACGTCGCCGCCGAAAAGCGCAAGGTGGAAGAAGAAGCGCGCAAGGCCGCCGACGAATTGGCCAGGAAGCGGGCCGAGCAGGAAGCCGCCCGCCGGTTGGAGACCCCCAAGGCGCCGGAAGCAGGCGAGGCGCCGCGCCGCCGCCTCGAGAATGAAGAGGAAGAAGAGGGCGGCAAGAAGGGCGGTCCCGGCAAGCCGGGCGCACCCAAGACGCCTGCGCCCAAAAAGGCCGAAGGCGAGCGCCGCCGCGGCAAACTGACCGTCACCCGCGCGCTGTCCGACGATGACGAGCGTGTGCGCTCCGTGGCCAGCTATCGCCGCCACCTGCAGCGCGTGAACAAGAGCCATCAGCAGATTCCCGCCGGCCCCGCCGGTCCGCGCGACATCACCATTCCGGAGACCATCACGGTGGCCGATCTGGCCAACCGCATGGCGCGCCGTACTGTGGACGTGATCAAGGTGCTGATGAAGAACGGCATGATGGCCACGCCCAACGACGTGATCGATGCCGACACTGCCGAACTGGTTGCCACCGAATATGGCCATGTGGTCAAGCGTGTCGCCGAAAGTGACGTGCTGGAAGGCCTGACCGGCGACAAGGACGACGACGCCAAGCTGGAGTCTCGCCCGCCGGTAGTTACCATCATGGGCCATGTCGACCACGGCAAGACCTCGTTGCTGGATGCCCTGCGCAAGACCGACGTGGTGTCGGGCGAGGCGGGTGGCATCACCCAGCATATCGGCGCCTATCAGGTGAACCTGAAGTCCGGCCAGAAGATCACCTTCCTGGATACGCCCGGCCATGCCGCGTTTACCCAGATGCGTGCCCGCGGCGCCAAGGTCACCGACCTGGTCATTCTGGTGGTCGCCGCCGATGACGGCGTCATGCCCCAGACAGTGGAGGCCATCGCCCATGCCAAGGCAGCGGGCGTGCCGATGATCGTGGCGGTCAACAAGATCGACAAGGGCGACGCCAATCCCACCCGGGTGAAGACCGAGTTGCTGCAGCATGAAATCCAGGTCGAGGACATGGGCGGCGAGACGCAGGCTGTCGAAGTCTCGGCCACCAAGGCGATTGGCCTGGACAAGCTGGAAGAAGCCATCCTGCTGCAGGCCGAAATCCTGGATCTCAAGGCCAATCCCGATCGCCCCGCCGAAGGCGCGGTGGTGGAAGCCAAGCTGGACAAGGGCCGCGGTCCCGTCGCCACCGTGCTGGTGCAGCGCGGCACCCTGAAGGTGGGCGACATCGTTGTGGCCGGTGCCGAATGGGGCCGGGTGCGCCTGTTGGCCAACGAACGCGGCGAGTCGGTGAAAAGCGCCGGACCGTCCACGCCCATCGAGGTTCTGGGTCTGTCGGCCCCTCCGGAAGCGGGCGACGAAATGGTCGTGGTCGAGAACGAAGCCCGCGCCCGCGAAGTGGCCGAGTATCGCGGCCGCAAGCGCCGCGAGCAGCGCCAGGCGTCGTCCTCACGCCAGACCTTGGATCAGTTGCTCCAGACCCGTGAAGCCGGCGAAAAGCGCCTGCTGCCGCTGGTGCTGAAGACCGACGTGCAGGGTTCGGCGGAAGCCATCCAGGGCGCCTTGGCCAAGCTGGCGACGAACGAAGTCGGAGCACAGATTCTCCAGTCCGGCGTCGGCGGCATCACCGAAAGCGATATCATCCTGGCGCATGCCAGCGGGGCAGCGGTGCTCGGCTTCAATGTGCGCGCCAACAACCAGGCGCGCGATCGCGCCAAGCGCGACGGCGTGGAAATCCGCTATTACAACATCATCTACAATCTGGTGGATGACGTGAAGGCGGCTCTGTCGGGCATGCTGACGCCTGAGACCCGCGAAAAGTTCTTAGGCAATGCCGAGATCCTGGAAGTGTTCAACATCTCCAAGGTCGGCAAGGTGGCCGGCTGCAGGGTCACCGAGGGCGTCATGCGCCGCGGTTCCAAGGTGCGGCTGATCCGCGACAATGTCGTGATCCACGAAGGCGAACTTTCCACTCTCAAGCGCTTCAAGGATGAAGTGCGCGAGGTACAGTCCGGCCAGGAATGCGGCATGGCCTTTACCAACTACCAGGACATGCAGAAGGGTGACGTCATCGAATGTTTCGACGTCGAAACAATTCAACGTGCGCTCTAGAGCGGCGCTCTGACGCCTTTCATCCGGCGTAACGCATGATCGCGACCGAGCCCCTCTCAGCCGGGCTTGCCCAGACGCTTTCGGCGGTGGAAGCGGCCTTGTGGGCGCGCGACATGCCCAAGGCGATGACCCTCAGCGAAACGGCCGTGGGCGCGGGCGCCGAGCATCCCACTTTGCTGTCGCTGGCGGCGCTGGGGCGCATGCGCGCCGGGGCCAATGACAGCGCCTTGCCGCTGCTGCTGCGCGCCCGCCAGCAGATGCCCAATCATCTGGACCTGCTTTACGCCCTGGGCGAGTGCCTGTCCCGGCTGGGGCGCCCGCGCGAGGCGGTGGAGGCCTTCGATGCCGCCATTCGGGTCCAGCCGGAAGCGCGGTCGCATTTCGCCCGCGCCTTGGCATTGGAAGATTTAAGCGAGCTGGATGCAGCCCGCGCCGGGTTTGAGCAGACCTTGGCCTTGAATCCCGCCCAGTCGGCAGCGCTGTCGCGCCTTGCCTTGCTGGCGGTGCAACGCGGCGATCTGAAGGCGGCGCGCGCCCATGCAACACGCGCGCTGGCGATCGACGTCAATGACGTCACCGCCGGCATTGCCATGGCCCAGGCCGCGCTGGCGGAAAAAGACATCGCTACCGCCGAACGGGTGGTTGCGGCCATTTCCCAATTGCCCGATCTCGGCCCCGTCAACCGCGCCTTCGCCTTGAGCCTTGCGGGCGATGTGCTGGATGCGCAGGACCGGCCTGCCGAAGCCTTTGCCGCCTACACGCAGTCCAAGGCCGTCCTGCGCGAGGCCTATGCGCCCAACATGGAAGGCCTGGAAAGCGTGGCGGCGCGTGAGGCGCGCCTGACAGAATATTTTGCTGCCGCCGATCCGGCTGCTTGGCGCGCAACTGTGCCAGAGTCTCCGCGCACGCACGTTTTTCTCGTTGGCTTTCCCCGCTCGGGCACCACCTTGCTGGAACAGGTGCTGGCCAGCCATCCCGACGTCATCGCGATGGAAGAGCGCACTTGCCTCCAGGATTCCGCTGTTGCCTTCTTCGGAAGCAACGCCGATCTGGATCGGCTGGCGGGGCTTTCCGATGCCGATCTTGAGTCGTGGCGGCAAGCCTATTGGAAGCGGGTCGGGGAAGCTGGCATCACGCCGTCTTCGCCGGTCTTTATCGACAAGATGCCGCTGAATTCGGTCTTCCTGCCGCTGATCGCCAGACTGTTTCCCCGGGCTAAGATCATTCTGGCGCTGCGCGATCCGCGCGATGTGGTGCTGTCCTGCTTTCGCCGGCGCTTTGCCCTGAATCCGGGCATGTACGAGTTCACCACCCTTCAAACCTCCGCCGCCTATTACTCCCTGGTGATGGGCCTGATCGACATCTATCGCGGCAAGCTGGCGCTGGACCTGATCGAGACGCGCCACGAAAGCCTGGTGACGGATTTCGAAAGCGAGAGCCGCAAGCTGTGCGATTTCCTGGGCCTCTCCTGGCGTGAACAGATGCGCGCCTTTGCTGCCCGCGCGGCGTCACAGAATATCGATACGCCGTCGGCCGCCCAGGTGGCGGGCGGCTTGTCGGATGCGGGCCTTCAGCAATGGCGCCGTTACGCTCGCGAGCTTACCCTTGTTCTTCCCCTGCTGGCGCCTTTCGTGCGTCAGTTCGGCTATTCGGAGAGTTAGATGTCGCGCCGTCCCACCAGCCGATCACCACGCCACAGCGGCGCCCGCCGCACCGGGCGTCATGACGGCCCTTCCGGCCCTTCCCAACGCCAGCTTCGTGTGGGCGAGGCGTTGCGCCATGCCCTGGCCCAGGTGCTGCGCGAGCATGAAATCCGCGATCCGGAGCTGGAGGGCGTTTCCGTCACCATCACCCAGATCAAGCCGTCGCCCGACATGCGCTATGCCACGGTCTATTGCGAACCCTTGGGCGGCAAGCACGCCAAGGAAATCGTGGCCGCGCTGAATCGCCACAAGGGCTTTCTGCGCGGCGAGATGGGGCGTCTGATCACCATGAAGTTCACGCCTGAGCTGCGCTTTGTCGAAGACGAATCCTTCGCCGAGGCTGAGAAGATCGAAACCATCCTGAAGTCCGAGCGCGTTTCCCGCGATCTCGCGGCCGAGGATGGTGATGAAGAAGCAGACGAATAATGGGCCGCAGGAAGAAAGGTAATCCGGTCCATGGATGGGTCATCCTGGACAAACCCAAGGGCGTGACTTCGACGCAGGCCGTGGCGGCTGTGCGGCGCATCTTTGATGCCAAGAAGGCCGGTCACGCCGGCACGCTCGATCCCATGGCTACCGGCATCCTGGCCATCGCGCTGGGCGAAGCGACCAAGACCGTTCCCTATGCCATGGATGCGGACAAGACCTACCGCTTCACCGCCGTCTGGGGCGAAGGCCGCGACAGCGACGATGCCGAGGGGGCCGTCACCGGCACGTCCGACCAGCGCCCCACCACCGCCGAAATCGAGGCCATGCTGCCCCGCTTCACCGGTACCCTGAACCAGGTTCCCCCGGCCTATTCCGCCATCAAAGTCGGGGGCGAGCGGGCCTATGACCTGGCCCGGGACGGGGAACAGGTGGTCCTGGATCCCCGCCCGGTCCAGGTGTTCGAGGCCCGGCTTCTGGGGTCCGAAAAGGACTGGGCGGAGTTCGAAATCCTTTGTGGCAAAGGGACTTACGTCCGATCCTGGGTCCGCGATATTGCCCAGGCCTTAGGCACCCTAGGGCATGTTTCGGCCCTGCGCCGGACCCGCCTGGGCTCCTGGGACGAAAAAGGCGCGGTCGGGCTGGATACCCTGACCCCTTTTATGCATAGTCCCGCCGCTTTTGGGTATTTGAGACCCCTTGCAACCGCGCTGGACGGCATCCCGGCGCTGGCTGTTTCGGGCCCAGATACGGTTCGCATCCGATCCGGCAACCCCATCCTCATCCGCGCGAATCTTTTCGCCCGCATGCAGGAGGGATTCGGTGACGGCGAACTCCACGGCCAGACGGTGTTCTTGAAGGACGCGGATGGATCGCCCGTGGCATTGGCCGAAATCGCCGAAGGAGAACTTCGCCCGTTTCGTGTCTTCAACTTTTCCACTTAAGCCTTGAAAGGGCGGATGACCGAATGATTACCCCTGAACGCAAGAAAGAGCTGATCGCCGAATACGCGACCGGCGCCAACGATTCCGGCTCGCCGGAAGTGCAGATCGCGATCCTGTCGGAGCGCATCTCCAATCTCACCGAACACTTCAAGACCCACGCCAAGGACAATCATTCCCGCCGCGGCATGATCAAGATGGTGTCGCAGCGTCGTGGCCTGCTTGATTACATCAAGACCAAGGATACCAAGCGCTACGAGGCCATCATTTCCAAGCTGGGCCTGCGCCGCTGATCCGGGCAGCAACAGAATTGGCACGGCCTCGGGCAAAAGCCTGAGGCCGTGCTTTTGCTTTTGCGGGGGATGAGCTTCCGCCAAGGCAGGCTCCATAGGGGAGCTACATGAAGGCCTCGCGCAATACGGCGCCTGGCGATGACGAAAGAAAATCAAAAATGTTCAATGTCCACAAAGAAAGCTTCGAATGGGGCGGCCGCACGCTGACCCTGGAGACCGGCAAGATCGCCCGCCAGGCTGACGGCGCCGTACTGGCCACCTATGGCGAAACCATCGTGCTGGCCACCGCCGTCGGCGCTGCCAACGCGAAGGAAGGCCAGGACTTCTTCCCCCTCACCGTGAATTACCAGGAACGCTATTACGCCGCCGGCAAGATTCCGGGCGGCTATTTCAAGCGCGAGCGCGCCCCGACCGAGCGTGAGACCCTGATCTCGCGCCTGATCGACCGTCCCATCCGCCCCTTGTTCGCCGACGGCTTCAAGAATGAAGTGCTGGTGGTGGCACAGGTGCTGAGCCATGACCTGGAAAACGATCCCGATGTGGTTGCCATGGTCGCCGCCTCGGCCGCGCTGACCCTGTCGGGCCTGCCCTTCATGGGCCCGATCGCGGCCGCCCGCGTCGGCTACATCAATGGCGAATATGTGCTCAACCCCAGCATCGACACCTATCCGGAGTCCAAGCTGGAGCTTGTCGTCGCCGGCACCTCCGATGCCGTGATGATGGTGGAATCCGAGGCCCAGGAACTGAGCGAAGACGTGATGCTTGGTGCCGTGATGTTCGGCCACAAGCAGATGCAGACCGCCATCGACGCCATCATCCGCCTGGCGGAAAAGGCGGCGAAGGATCCGCGTCCGGTGCCGCAGGATGTTCACGCGCCCGTGCGCGCGGCGATCAAGGCGGCCACCTCCGCCGAACTGGCCAAGGCGTTTCAGCTTCCCATCAAGTTCGAGCGCCGCGACGCGCTTTCGGCCGTGAAGAAGAAGTATGCCGAACAGTTCGTGGGCGAAGGCGACGGCAAGGTGCCGGCCAATGTCTATGGCGGCCTGCTGCATGACGTGGAAGCCGATGTGATGCGCAACGCGGTGCTGGACACCAAGAAGCGCGTTGACGGCCGCGACCTGACCACGGTGCGCCCGATCGTTGCGGAAGTCGGCATCCTGCCGCGCACGCATGGTTCGGCCCTGTTCACCCGCGGCGAAACCCAGGCGCTCTGCATCTGCACCCTGGGCACCGCCGAGGACGAGCAGTTCGTGGACAGCCTGGAAGGCACCGGCAAGCAGACCTTCATGCTGCACTACAACTTCCCGCCCTACTCGGTCGGCGAGACCGGCCGCATGGGTTCGCCCGGCCGCCGCGAGATCGGCCATGGCAAGCTGGCCTGGCGCGCCATCCATCCGATGCTGCCCTCCAAGGAAGAATTCCCCTACACGATCCGCGTGGTTTCCGAGATTACGGAATCCAACGGCTCCTCCTCGATGGCGACCGTCTGCGGCACCTCACTGGCGCTGATGGATGCGGGCGTTCCGATGAAGAAGCCGACCGCCGGCATCGCCATGGGTCTCATTCTGGAAGGTGATCGCTATGTTGTTCTGTCGGACATCCTGGGTGACGAAGATCACCTGGGCGACATGGACTTCAAGGTGGCGGGCACCGAGGACGGCGTCACCAGCCTGCAGATGGACATCAAGATTTCCGGCATCAACGAGGAAATCATGAAGACCGCGCTGCAGCAGGCCAAGGGTGGCCGCCTGCACATCCTGGGCGAGATGAACAAGGCCCTCACCGGCGCCCGCGCCGAGCTGGGCGAGCACGCTCCGCGCATCGAGCAGATCAAGATCCCGGTCGACAAGATCCGCGACGTGATCGGCACCGGCGGCAAGGTGATCCGCGAGATCGTGGAAAAGACCGGCGCCAAGATCAATGTCGAGGACGACGGCACGGTGAAGATCGCCTCCGCTGACGGCGAGTCGATCAAGGCGGCGCTGAAGTGGATCCGCGGCCTGACCGCCGAGCCCGAAATCGGCCAGATCTATGACGGCAAGATCGTCAAGGTGATGGACTTCGGCGCCTTTGTGAACTTCTTCGGTCCCAAAGATGGTCTGGTGCATGTCTCGGAACTGGCGCAGAGCCGCGTCGCCAAGCCCAGCGATGTGGTAAGGAAGGCCAGGCTGTGAAGATCAAGCTCCTGGGCTTCGACGATCGCGGCAAGGTGCGCCTTTCCATGAAGCAGGTGGATCAGACCACCGGCGAGGATATCGGCAAGAAGAAGGCCGAGGCCGAAGCACCGCAGGCCTGATGCGTGCTTTAGTAAAACAGGGCCGCCCGCGAAGTGCTTCGCGGGCGGTTTTGTTTTGGGATTAACTTGGCTGGCCGCTTCTGCTTGTCGGAACGGCGAGCGGAGGTTTAACTGTCCGCCATGGCCGTGTTGATGCGCCTTGTCAGCCTGATCTTGATCGTGGCCGCCCTGATGCTGCTGGGTGCCGATGCGGTCACCTCGCTTGAGCGGGGCGGCGAATTGACCGTGCGCACATTAGGTACGGTCTGGGGTCTGCTTCATCCCACCAGCCTGAACCATTTCAAGGATTGGGTGCAGAACCATGCCGCCTTCATGGCGCAAGGGGTTTATTCGTTCCTGGCTTTGCCCGGCTGGGCGGCGACGGGAGTGCTGGGGGTGATATTAGCGTTTCTATTCGGCAGGCGTCTGGGCCCAGAATAGGCGCGTTCTTTTGCGTCGTGAGTTCGTCGCGCCGTCGCTCATGTGCTTCTCGTACACATCGCTCGGCGCTCCTGCTCACGCCGCAAAATCGACGCGCCTAAGACCTTACCGCGGGGATCCTTTTCACAGCCAAGCAAATGCTAAAAAGGATTGCAGCTGAGCTGGCCACACACCAGAAGAGCGTCTCGAAAATGTCTGCGTCTTCAGCGCTCTCGCCGTCTAAACGAAACAGAAGCGCAAGGATCCTTGGAAACGGCCACCTATAATGCAGATGGCCGGTTTGGCTGTACCATCGGAATATCAGTAAGCCCATTCCCACAGCGATGAATGCCAGAGTCAGGCGGGCCTTCATCTATTCTCCCCCGGTACCCAAAGCACATCGCCCATGCCGGCATTGTTGGCGGCGCGGGCCATCACGAACAGATGATCCGACAGCCGGTTGATATAACGCATTGCGGCCTCGTTGATCTTTTCCTCCGCTGCCAGCGCGACCATCGCGCATTCCGCCCGCCTTGCGATGGTGCGGGCCAGATGCAGATGAGCCGCCAGCGCCGTGCCGCCGGGCAGGACGAAAGAGGTCAGGGGCGAAAGCTGTGCATTCATCGTGTCGATCTCCCGCTCCAGCCGCTCGACTTGGCTGCCGGCAATCCGCAAACGACCCTCTGTCTTGCGGCCGTCCTCGGGTGCGCACAGGTCGGCGCCCAGGTCGAACAGATCGTTCTGGATGCGGGCCAGCATTGCGTCCATTTCGTCTTCGGCGTCGAGGCGGGCAATGCCGATAGCGGCATTGGTCTCGTCCACCGCGCCGATGGCGATTATGCGCAAACTGGCCTTGGAAATGCGGCTGCCATCGCCCAGCCCCGTCTGACCGGAATCGCCTGTTTTTGTGTAGATTTTTGAGAGCGTCACCATGCGCCAATCCTGGCTCTTGCCCCTCAAATCTTAACTTGTATGATCCGCGCCGTCCCGCCGTTTTTGGAACTGACCAATGCCTGTCGAGGCTCCCGAAATCATCGAAACCGATACCACCCGTGTCGCCTGTGACGGCGGCGGCGGGGCGCTGGGCCATCCCCGCGTCTACCTGGAAATGGGCGATGAACCAAGCGTCGAATGTCCCTATTGCGACCGGCGCTTTGTGCTGAAGTCCGGGACGACGCATCATTGAGCGCCCTCAAGAAGGGGGATCATCTCTATCTGGTTGACGGCTCCGGCTATCTGTTCCGGGCCTATCACGCGCTGCCGCCGTTGACCCGCAAGTCGGACGGCCTGCCGGTCGGCGCAGTCTCCGGCTACTGCAACATGCTCTGGAAGCTGCTGGAGGACATGAAGGGCGGCGAGGCGCCCTCCCATCTGGCGGTGATTTTCGATGCCGGTGAGAAGACCTTCCGCAACGACATCTACAAGGAATACAAGGCCAACCGGCCGCCGCCGCCGGAAGATCTGGTGCCGCAATTCCCGCTGGTGCGCGAGGCGACCCGCGCCTTCGGCGTGGCTTGCGTCGAACTGGCCGGCTACGAAGCCGACGATCTGATCGCGACCTATGCGCGCCTGGCGCGCGAAGCGGGCGCCCGCTGCACCATCATCTCCTCCGACAAGGACCTGATGCAGCTGGTGGTGGACGGCAAGGTCGAATTGCTGGACACGATGAAAAACCGCCGCCTGGCCTCCGCCGAGGTGCTGGAGAAATTCGGCGTCACCCCCGACAAGGTGATCCAGGTCCAGGCGCTGGCGGGGGATTCCGTCGACAACGTGCCCGGCGTCCGCGGCATCGGCGTCAAGACCGCGGCCGAGCTGATCAATATCTATGGCGATCTGGAAACGCTGCTGAAACGCGCGGGCGAGATCAAGCAGAACAAGCGCCGCGAGACCCTGATCGAGAATGCGGAAAATGCCCGCATCTCGCTGAAGCTGGTCACCCTGGATGCCAAGGTGCCGCTGAAGGAACAGCCGCACGAATTCGCCGTGCAGGAGCCGGACTGCAAAGCGCTGCTAAGCTTCCTCAAGGCGATGGAGTTCTCGACCATCACCAGGCGGGTGGCGGCGCATTACGAGGTCGAGGATCTGGACGCGATCGCCGCCGCACCCACCGTGGCCAATGTGCTTCGCCCCGAGCCGGAATTGCCCGACGTAGAAGGCAAAACGCCAGCGGAGACCGAGGCATTGCGTGCGCCGATCAAGCACGACGCCTATGTCACGGTGACCGCGGCAAAGGATCTGGACAAATGGATCGCGCGCGCCCACGAGACCGGCATCGTTTGTGTGGACACGGAAACCACCTCGCTCGATCCCATGACGGCCAGCCTTTGCGGCATCAGCCTGGCGGTGGCGCCGGGCGAGGCCTGCTACATCCCCTGCGGCCATCGCAAGGGCGACGGTCTGTCGCTGGACCTGGGCCAGAATGGCGGCGGCGACATCCTGCAGATGCAGGAAGCCGATGTGCTGGCCAGGCTGAAGCCGCTTCTGGAAGACGACAGCGTGCTGAAGGTGGGCCAGAACCTGAAATATGACGCGCTGATTTTCCTGCAGCGCGACATCCGCCTTCATCCCATCGACGATTCCATGTTGATTTCCTATGTCCTGGAAGGCGGCCTGCACGGTCACGGGATGGACGAGCTTTCCGAACTGCATCTTTCCCATACGCCCATCGCCTTTGGCGAGGTGACGGGCAAGGGCAAGGACAAGATCACTTTCGATTGCGTGCCGGTGGCGGAGGCCACCAAATATTCCGCCGAGGATGCCGACGTTACCTTGCGCCTGGCGCTGCTGCTGAAGCCGAAAATGGTCGAGGCCGGCAAGGCCCGCGTTTACGAAACCCTGGAGCGGCCGCTGGTGATGGTGCTGGCCGACATGGAGCGGGCCGGCATCACCATCGATCCCGACCTGCTGCGCAAGCTCTCCAATGATTTCGCCAAGGATCAGGTGAAGCTGGAAAAGGACATCCACAAGCTGGCGGGCGGGGAGTTCAATATCGGTTCGCCCAAACAGCTGGGCGAAATCCTGTTCGACCGCATGAAACTGGAAGGCGGCCGCAAGACCAAGACCGGCGCCTGGTCCACCGACAGCGACATCCTGGAAATGGTGGCGGCCGAAGGCCATCCCATCGCCCAGAAAGTGCTGGCCTGGCGGGGCCTGGCCAAGCTGCGCGGCACCTATACCGACGCGCTGCCCGGCTATATCAACGCCAAGACAGGCCGCGTGCATACGTCATACGCGATGGCTTCCACCTCGACCGGCCGTCTGGCCTCCACCGATCCCAATCTGCAGAACATTCCCGTGCGGACCGAAGAAGGCCGACGCATCCGTCAGGCCTTCATCGCCGTCAAAGGCAACAAGCTGATCAGCGCCGACTACAGCCAGATCGAGCTGCGCCTGCTCGCCCATATCGCCGACATTCCGCAGCTGAAAAAGGCCTTTGCCGACAATCTCGACATTCACGCCATGACGGCGTCGGAGATTTTCGGCGTGCCGGTCAAGGACATGCCAGCGGAAATCCGGCGTCGCGCCAAGGCCATCAATTTCGGTATCGTCTATGGCATTTCCGGTTTCGGCCTGGCCAACCAGCTCGGCATCGCCCAGAGCGAGGCGTCGGACTACATCAAAAAGTATTTCGCGCGCTTTCCCGGTATCCGCGACTATATGGAAGAGACCAAGCAGTTCGCCCGCACCCACGGCTTTGTTGAAACCCTGTTCGGCCGGCGCATCCATATCCGTGAGATCAATTCCAAGGTTCCGGGTTTCCGTGCCGGCGCTGAGCGCGCGGCGATCAATGCGCCGATCCAGGGTTCGGCCGCCGACGTGATACGCCGCGCCATGACGCGCCTGCCCGGCGCACTGGCCGACGCCAAGGTCAAGGCCACGATGCTGCTGCAGGTGCATGACGAACTGATTTTCGAAGCGCCGGAAAAAGACACCGCGAAGGCCTGCAAGCTGATCGCCCAGGTGATGGAAAAGGCGGCTCTGCCAGCTGTTGAGATTTCGGTGCCGCTGCTGGTCGAGGCCCGTGCGGCTGATAACTGGGACGCGGCGCATTGAACCGGCGCGCGGCCGCGACCGCCGTGGCTGCGCTGGCCCTGGCGGCCAACATCGTCTTCCAGCGCTTTCTGATGGCCAGCGCCCCTCGCCATGTCTTGATCCCGGGGCTGGCCGATTTTCAACCGGCCTGGAATCGCGGCGTCTCCTTCAGCCTTTTTGTTCAGGACAGCGCCACGGGCTGGCACCTGCTGGTGGCGCTTTTGGCGGTGATAAGCGCCGTCGTCGCGGTGGCGATGTGGCGGACCACCAGCAGCCTGGCGGCAATGGGCTTTGCCCTGATCCTGGGCGGCGCCTTGGGAAATCTCCGCGACCGGGTCCTCTATGACGGCGCCGTGTTCGATTTTTTGGCGCTGCATCTGGGCGGGATGCCGCTCTTTGTCTGCAACCTGCCTGATATTTTCATTTCGGCAGGCGCGGTGCTGCTCTTTCTGGACATGCTGCTGGAAAAATCAGACGACGCGCGAGACTTGGCGACCTGAACAGGACGCTCCGACCACAGAGATGCAGGACTAGGAATGCCCGTTGCAGACTTTTACTGGGTCGAAGCTCCTACAAAAGGCAGACTGGCGGTGTCGGCTCGCCCCCGGTCAGGTGAATGGCTGCAAGCCGAAACCCTTTCCTGGAAAGAACAAGGCCTGGATACAATCGTATCACTGTTGGAAGACGAGGAAATCGCGGAACTCGGCCTAATTCTTGAAGATGAGCTTTGTACAACGGCAGGGCTGAATTACCTGCGGTTTCCGATAAGGGATCGCGGTGTGCCAACCGATCGATCAGGCGCGATCCATCTTGGGACCCAACTCGCTCAATCGTTGGTAGCCGGGGAGAATATTCTTATTCACTGTAGAGCGGGGATTGGCCGCACAGGCCTGTTCGCAGCCGCTATTCTGGTTTTGGCGGGTGCCGATCCGGAAGAGGCGTTGAGTGCGGTCGGGCGGGCGCGGCGCGTACCCGTACCCGATACGGCCGAACAGCGAGAATGGGTGTTGGGTCTTAGGCCCTGAGCGCAACGAACTGGCGCGAGGGATTTTGCGGCCTGAGCAGGAGCGCGCGCGGAGCGCACCTAGCGTACGTGAGCACGCGCGACGAACTCAGGACGCAAAAGACCCGCGCCCTAAGCCGCGATGGACTTCAAGCCCGTCTCGGCGGTAATGCCCGCCTTGCCCAGATCCTCCATCAGAGCCGCCATCATCTGCTCGCTGTTGGGCACGGGCTCATCCTTGGTCTGCGCTTCCTTGGTCTGGACCGCCATGTAGGTGGTCAGGAAGCCGGGCTGGGACAGGCAGCTCAGAATCAGTTCGCGGGCCCGGGCGGAAACCCGCCCCTCGGTGAGAACCCCTTGGGTGGCGAGCCGCAGCAGCGTCTGGGCCTTGTCCACAGCCGATGTGTTGCGCGCACGGATGGAATCGAACAGTTTGCCGCGGGCTTCCACCTGGCCGGCCAGCGTATCCAGGCGCGTGCAGATCTCGTCCTTGGACACTTCAATGAATCCGGAGCGGCGTACCCGCGTCTGAAGCTGCGCCAGTTTCTGAAGCCGCTGCACCAGCGGTTGCTTGGGGCTTTGAAAGAAATTGTCGAACGCGGCCGACGTCAGAATGGGCATTATATAGGAGGAAAGCTGACGCTTGTTCTCCGCCCCGATGATGTTGTCTTCCACGAACAGGATGCGCTCGATCTTCTCGTCCGGCGTGGCTTCGGAAATGTACGGCGCCAGCGCCTCCTGGGTGACCAGCCGCTTGGCGCGCAGGGTAAAGGCCGCGACCAGATCCTCGTGGGAAAGATATTTGCCGACCCCCATCACCACGCGATTGGCGAGGGAACGCAGTGTCTTCAGCTCCTCGACCATCAGATCCGGACAAAGCCGCTTGTTGCTCTTGAATTCGGCCACGATGCGGTTGGCGATGGCGGTCCGCGCTTCCGGCAGGGTGTCGTTCGCGAAATGGCTGGTCAGTGCGGCCAGGCCTTCGCCGCCATTCTCCGCGGGTTTTCCCAGATAGAGGGTGACGAGGTTGCTCAGCGCCTGGCCCAGATTTTCCGCCCGGCCCAATAGTTCGTGCAACGCCGCCGAACCGTTGAGAATCTCCGACAGGATCGCATCCACCGATGACAAAATCAGTTTGCGTGGACCTTCCTCGCTCGGCGCCTGCTCCATGATCCGCAGCAGCATTAGGACCTTCTCGTCCCAACCCGATGCCTCTTTGAGATGGCGTGCCAGCGCGCCATTGAAAAGATAGGCCGCATCGCCCTGGCCATAGAGTCGCTGCGCCAGCTCGGCGAACTGGTTAGCCTCCGGATTGGGAAATTTGCCGGCACGCTGGTCGCGATAGACGCGATTGAAAGACTGGGTGGTCAGCTCGTTCAGGCTCTTGACGATCTGCTGCACTGGCGTGGTGGAGTTGGCGGCCTGCGCCACCGCCACCTTCTGGATGGCGTGCTGATAGACCGTCCCGGTGGCCTCCAGCTTCTCCAGCATGTCGGCGCGATGGATCAGCTCGGTGATGGTGATC
>Ga0265338_10003841_pt1 | contig 20854 bp, 20 predicted proteins | sample 42126metaG_FD_193579 | JGI IMG/M metagenome (GOLD analysis project Ga0265338, IMG submission 193579) | Rhizosphere microbial communities from Carex aquatilis grown in University of Washington, Seatle, WA, United States - 4-21-26 metaG | ecosystem: Host-associated > Plants > Roots > Rhizosphere...
TGACTGAGCGCGTTGAGGAGCCGGTCAGGTCCCACGCGGCGATCTTCTCGAACCGCGAAAAGATTCAGCTCAGCGGTTGCATCGCATTGAAGCTCGGAGACGACCTTCGCGAGGGAGTCGAGGCTCCATGCCTTGAACAGTCCGGCCTTGTCGGCATTGCTGGCGGCATATGGACGTTGCGGCCCGAGAACGTACCTGTCGAGATCCATGAGGTGGGTGGCACTTATGACTGGTTGCGAGACGGCCGATCTAGCCGGAACGAAATCGCGGATCGCATCGGGCTTCGGCGTGCCATCCGACTCGACGTCCACCCCGTACTCCCAGTTGACGAGGGCGTACGGCTCTCCCCAGCCGGCCACGCCCGCGTCACGGTGGAATCGAGGAATCGCGTAACGCGTCAGGCCGTCGGTCAGGCGCCAGATCAGATCGAGGTAGACCTGATCCTCGGCCCGATCCTCGTACGCGGTGTGCAAGTACGCGCGAATGCCGGCGCGGTCGAAGGTCTCGAAGCTGAGGGGACTCATGCCGAAACGACGCCGTCGGGGAACGAGGAGAGCTTCTCGACGCCGTCGGCGGTGACGAGGAAGTTGTCCTCCACGCGCAGGCCGCCGCCGCCCGGCCAGTAGATCCCCGGCTCGACCGCAAGCACCATGCCCTCGGCGAACTCGCCGCCGCCGGCCTGGTGCGGGTACGGCGGCTCGTGCGCGCGGGCGCCGACGCCGTGGCAGATCGGGTGCGTCGGGGCGATCCGCTCGCGGATCTGCCGGTCGAGCTCCGCCATCGAAGCACCGGGCCGAATGGAGGCGAGCGCTTCGCCGTAGATCTCCAGCAACCGCACTTCGAGCTCGGCGTACTCGGGCGTCAGCTCGCCGATCACGAGGTTCTTCGTGTGGTCGGCCCAGTAGCCGTCGGCGCAGACCCAGATCTCGAAGAGGACCGGCTCGCCCTCGACGACGGGGAGGTTGCCGGTCGCCGTGAACGTCTTGATGCCAGGCCCAGCCCAGACGAGCGAGAACGGGAGTGCAAGCTCGACCTTGCCCTGCCAGCCCGTGCCTTCGCCGTGGACGAAGCCCTGCCAGAGCGCGGCGGCCTCTGCCTCCTTCATGCCGGGCCTGAGAAGAGCTCGGACATGCTCCATCGCGGCAGCGGCGATCTCGTTCGCGAGCCGGAGGCGCTCGACTTCCTGCTCGGTCTTGATGGCGCGCGCCTGCGCGAGGAGCGGCGTCGCGTCTACGGCACCGGGAAACGCCTCAAACCAGCCGGCGGTGAAGGTTGTCGGCTCACCGACCATCCGGTCGGATGCCTGCGTGCCCAGCGAGAGTTCGAGGCCAACGTTCTCGTACCAGCCCGCCGCCGCGACGGCCGCGTCGAGAGTCCGCGAGAGCGGCGGGCGCGGATCCTCGGGGTCGTAGCCCTTGATGAAGCGGACGTCGTCCGTCCAGGCCATCCGCGCCGCGTCCTCCTCTGACGCCTCGATCGTGATCAGCACCGGCTCGCCCTCGCGCGGGAAGACGCACGCGTCGTAGCCCTTCATCCCCCAGAAGTTCGTGAGATAGAGGACGTTGTCGGGCGCGCGGACGACGAGCGCGTCGAGCTCCTCCTCCGCCATGAGCTCGCGGACGCGCGCGAGCTTCGCCTCATCCCGCGGCCACGGCATCAGTCGCCCCAGGGGCGGATGCGCGGCGGCGCGGGCTCGCCGTGGCCCTCCTCCCACGAGATGACGGGATTGCGCAGCACGCCGATCCCCTCGATCTCGGCTTCCACGACGTCGCCGGGCTTGAGGTAGAGCGCCGCACGCTCCTCCTCCGATTTGAAGCCGGCCACGCCCGCGACGGTCCCGGTCGAGAGGACGTCGCCCGCGCTGTAGCCGAGCGCGGAGAAGTTGCTGAGGATCTCGGGGATCGTCACGCTCATCCGGCTCGAGTGCGACTCCTGCCGCGTCTCGCCGTTCACGCGCAGCTCCATGCGGAGGTTGTGCGGGTCGCCGAGCTCGTCGGGTGTGACGATCCACGGCCCGAGCGGGCAGAACGTGTCGATCGCCTTGCAGAAGCTGAACACGCCGGAGCGCATCTCGCCGCGCTGGATGTCGCGCGCGGTGATGTCGTTGAAGATGACGTAGCCGCCGATGTAGTCGACGGCTTCCTCCGGCGTGAACCACTTGCCCGCCTTCTTGAGGACGACCGCGAGCTCGAGCTCGTAGTCGAGCTCCTCGGTGAGGTGCTCGGGATAGACGATCGGCTGGTCGGGGCCGATGATCGCGTCGACGTTCTGGAAGAAGTTGATCCACGGCGCAATGCGGTGCGACCAGGCGACGTTCTTCGACTCCTCCTCGTGCTCGCGGAAGTTGCCGGCGGTGTGGAAGAACTTCTTCGGGACGATCGGGGCCTCGAGCTTCGCCTCGGCGAGCGGCGTGCGGCGGCTGCTTTCGTGCGCGCCGCCGGCCTCGAAGTACTCGCGCATCGAGCGGATGTCGAACTCGGCGATCTCCTCGCCGTCGACGTGGCCCACTTTCCCGCCGTTGAAGGTCACGAGCTTCACGCGCCGGCCCGTCCCCAGGAGACACGTCCGGTAGCAGGTACCGGACGCGTCCAAAACGGACGAGGATTCGCTTCCTGATGCGGCACAGCAGGCCGAGGGGTGTCCGCTTCGGCCACCGTCCCGTGGAGCCATGTCCGGTAGCAGGTACCAGACGTGGCTGGAAGAGACAGGCTCACTCGGCGGCTCCGCAGACGGCCATCGCGACCTTCGCGTAGACCTCGGCCGTCTTGACGAGGCCGTCGATCTCGAGGTTCTCGCCCAGCTCGACGTCCATCAGGCCGGTGGACGTGCCGTAGTTGACCGTCGGGACGCCGTAGCGCGTCAGCGCCGACGCGTCGCTGAACCAGCGCGTCACGTCACGGCCCGGCGGGTCGCCCCAAACCTCGGCGTGCACCTTGTCGATCGCCGCGACGATCTCGTGGCCTTCGTCGATCTCCGCGCCGGGCGCCGTGACGTAGACCTCGCCCTCGATCCCGTACTCGGGGAAGCGCGCTGCGAGGCCGCGCACCATGTCGAGCACCTCGCCGCGCGCGACCGCCATCTCCTTCGTCGGCGGCACGCGGACGTCGAGGAACAGGTCCGTATGGTGCGGCGTGCGCGAGACGCGCCAGCCGAAGCCGCCCTCGATCGCGCCGACGTTGACGATCGCCTTCGCGCCGCGGTACGCGTTCGCGGGGTCGTCCTCCCACGTCGGGATCCACCCGAGCACCGCGTCGAGCACCTCGTGTGCGCGGAGGATCGAGTTCTGGCCGCGCTTGCCCTCGCTGAACGCGGTGTGGATGAAGTTGCCCTGGACGCGGATCCGCAGCCAGAGCGCACCGAAGTGGCCGAGCACTACCTTCCCCTCTGTCGGCTCGCCGAGGAGGCACATGTCGGCGACGCCGCCGTGCGAGACGAGGTACCTGGTACCGGCCGCGTAGCCGCGGAACTCGCCGCCGGTGGCGTCGCGGTACTGCGTCTTCTCGATCTCACCGCACACGGCGGCGATGAGGACGTCGCCGCGTAGCCGCACACCGCCGTCCTGCAGCGCGCGCACCGCTTCGACATAGCACGCGAGCGCGCCCTTCATGTTCGAGATGCCCAGGCCGTAGAGCCGGCCGTCCTGGACGAACGCCGCCGGCTGAAAGCCGGGGACGTCGCGCAGCCACGGCTCACGGCCGGAGTACGACGTGTCCATGTGGCCGTTGAACATCAGGGACTTCCCGCCGCCGGCGCCGGCCCAGGTCCCGAGCGCGTTCGCGCGACCGTCCTCGACCTGCTGCCACTGCACCTGCAGCCCCATCTCCTCATAGAGCTCGACCATGAGCCGCGCCATCCCCTCCTCGTCGCCGGTGAAGGAGTGGACGCCGATCATCCGCGAGGCGGTGTCGACGAGGCGGTCTCTATCGATCTTCATCCGCGGACGTGCGGGAGGACCTGCTCCCCGAACAACCGGATCTGCTCGAGCCGGTCGGCGCCCCACAGCTCGAGCATCACATGCGAGCAGCCGGCGTCCTTGTACTCCTCGATCGCGGCGATACAGTCGGCCGGCGTGCCCGCGATCGGGCGGCACTTGTCGAGGAGCGCGTCGGAGACCTGCGCTTTCGCAGCGAGGCGCCCGCCCTGCTCCATCGCCTCGGCCACGGGACGGATCTCGTCCTGCTCGATCCCTGCGAGGTCGAGCAGCGTGTCGGCGGCGCCCTGGATGTTCTGCACCTTGTTCGCCAGGTACATGCCGGCGATCTCGCGCGCGCCGTCGCGGCCCGCGTCGCGGTCGGTCGCGTGGATCGAGGCGACGACCGTGCAGCCGAGATCGATCTCCTCGCCGACGTTGCCGCGCGAGTAGCGGACGAACGCCGGCGTGGTGATCGACGGCGTGAGGCAACCGTCCGCGATCTCGCCCGCGAGCTGCTGCATCTTCGGCGCCGTCGCGGCGACGTAGACCGGCGGCACCTCGCGCGGCGCGTGCGCGTCGGCGGCGAGCGCCGGAACGTCGGCGCTCCACGTGTCGCCGTCGTAGTCGAACCGCTCGCCGGAGAGCACCCCGCGCGCGATCGTCACCGCGTCGCGCATCGGGCCGAGCGTCTTCTTCGTCTGCGTCTTCGTGTTGTTGAGGAAGATCTTCGACGTCCCGAAGCCGAGGATGAACCGCCCCGGCCCCGCCGCCTCCTGCACGACGCGGGCGTCCATCGCGGCCTGCACCGGATGGCGCGTTGACGCGGCGATGATCCCCCAGCCGATCGTCAGGCGCTTCGTCTCGCGCCCCATGAGCGCGGCGACGCCGGTGGAGGAACGCGCCTCCATACCGTGCTTGCGCCACCACGGATACGCCTCGGCGAGCCAGATCGTGTCCATTCCGGCCTCGTCCATGGCGCGAGCCGACGCGAGCATCTCGTCGAGCGGCTCCATCGTGAGCTGCATGACGCCGATCCGGAACGGAGGTGCCACTACTACTTGGCGGCCTGAATCTGCGCGTCGAGCGCCGCGAGCACGTGCTGCACCTGCTGGTTGACGATCGGCTGGAGGACGCGCTGCCCCATCGAGCCGACCGGCCCGGCGATCTTCACGTCGGCCGACCACGCCATCGACGTGCCGCCGCCCTCGGCGTCGCCGAGTGTGAACGACGTCTCCATGTTCATCATCGCGCCGACCCCGTGGCCCTTGACCGCGAGCTTCGCGAACTCGGGCTCGCGCTCCTCGAGCTTCTCCATGTCGACCTTCATCTTCAGGCCGCCGAGCCCGAGCGGGATCTTGACGTTCGCGGTCCAGCGCCGGTCGTCGTGCACGTCGAAGCTCTCGACGCCGGGCATCGTCCTTGCCATCGACTCCGGGTCGTTCAGCACCTGCCAGACCGTCGCGCGCGGCGCGTCGAACACCCGCTCGCCTGAAACGTTCATGCGGACTTCTCCTGCAGTAGCCGCCAGACGCGCTGGTACGGGTTGTGGCTCTGCTTGACCTGGACGCCGGTCGCGTCCTGGATCGCGGCGCAAATCGCATGGATGCCGGCGCCGCCGCCCTCGCCCATGCCCTTCGTCCCGAGCGGCGTGAACGGCGATGGGCTCTCGATCGCGCCGGTCGCGAGCGGCGGCATGTCGAGCGCGTGCGGCACGTGGTAGTCGTAGAAGTTGGGCGTGAGCAGGTTCCCGTCCTCGTCGTACTCGAAGACCTCGTGGATCGCCGCGCCGATCGCCTGCGCGGTCGCGCCCATGACCTGACCCTCGACGATCTGCGGGTTGATCCGGTTGCCGCAGTCGTCGACGGCGGCGTAGTCGACGATCTCGTAGTAGCCCGTCTCGGGATCGACCTCGACGACGGCGACATGGATCTGTGCCGCGTACGTCAGCGTGAGGTTGCCGAACTTCTTCTCGATGTCCGGCACCTGGAACGGCGGCCGGTAGACGTAGCGACAGTTGAGCGTGACGTCGAGATCCTCGGGGAGGCCGGCGTTGTTCGCGTTGATGATCGCGCCGCATGCCATGAACGGGAGGAACGCGTCAGGGCTCTCCTTGATCCGGATCCCGCCGTCGGCGAGCTCGAGCGCCTCGGCCGGCACGCCGCCGAAGACGGCGCCGGCGAGCTTGAAGATCTCGTCGCGCAGCATCTCCGTCGCGCCCTTGACGGCGCCGAGCCCCGTGACCGCGAACTGGCTTGCGTACGTGCCGGAGAAGCCGGCGTGCGAGTTCCAGTACGAGTCGTGGCCGGCGCGCACATGAACATCGTCGGGCGAGCACTTGAGGATGTCGGCGACGACCTGCGCGGCCGTCGTCTCGTGCCCCTGCCCCTGCGGCGTGGTGCCGAGCGTGACGACGATCTCGCCGAAGATGTCGAGCTTGACCGTCGCGACCTCGTTGTTGCCGGAGAACTGAAGCTCCGGGTTGATCATCCGCGACTGGCCGAAGTTGTTCGTGCCGGAGTCGAGCGTCGAGCCGATCCCGACGCCGAGGAGCTTGCCGCGCGCGTTCGCCTCGGTGCGGCGCTGCTCCATCGCGTCGTACCCGATCAGCTCGAGCGCGAGGTCGAGCATCCGCGCGTAGTCGCCGGAGTCGTAGACGCAGCCGTTCGGCGTCTCGTACGGCATGTCCTCGGCGCGGATGTAGTTGCGTTTCCGCACCTCGACGGGGTCGAGGCCGAGCTCGTGCGAGACGATGTCGATGACGCGCTCGGTGAACCAGAGGTGCTGCATGCGCGAGTAGCCGCGGTTCGGGGAGACGGGCGCCTTGTTCGTCGCGACCTGCGTGAACTCGAGCTCGATGTGCCGCCAGCGGTACATCCCCGGCGTGACTTGCGCCCAGATCACGCCGCCGAGCGGCTCGTACCGCAGCCACGCACCGGCGTCGTCGAGCGCCTTCGTCTTGAAGCCGAGGAGCGTCCCGTCGTTCTTGACCGCGACCTTCGTGTCCTGGAACCAGCGCTCGTTGCCGTGCGACATCGACATGTGGAAGTCGGTGCGCCACTCCGTCCACTGGATCGGCCGGTTGAGCTTCCGCGCGAGGAGACAGCAGGCGACGAGCTGCGGATGCGACGTGATCTTGTTGCCGAACCCGCCGCCGATGTCCTGCGTGACGAAGCGGAGCTTGTCGAGCCCCACCTTCATCGCCGGCCCCATCATGATCGCGGCGAAGCCGGGGAACTGGTTGTTCGTGTGGATCGTCCACTGCTCGACGCCGCGGTTGAACTCGACGAGCGCGCCGTCGCATTCGAGCGGGGTCGAGTTGAAACGGTGGAAGTGGAGCTCGTCGATCTCGATCACGCGGTCTGCCTCGGCGAACGCGGCGTCGAGATCGCCCCACTTGTACAGGCCCGACCACATGAGGTTCCCGCCCGCCTCGTCGTGGAGGACGGGCGCGTCGGCCTGCTGCGCGTGCCGCGCGTCGACGAGCGCCGGCAGCGGCTCGTACTCCACCTCGACGAGCTCGGACGCGTCCCGCGCGAGCTCGCGCGTCTCGGCGACCACCGCGACGACGGCCTCGCCGACGAAGCGCACCTTCCCGAGCGCGAGGGCGTAGTCCTTGATGTTGCCGCCCGGCACGCTCGAGATCTGGAAGAACGGATCGGTGAGCGCCGCGACCTCCTCGCCGGTCAGCGTCCCGTACACGCCCTCCACAGCCTCGGCCGCCGAGACGTCGATGCTCGTGATGTGCGCGTGCGCGTACGGCGAGCGGACGAAATGGAGGTAGCCCATCCCATGGCGCTTGATGTCGTCGACGAAGACGCCCTCGCCCTGGAGGAGCCGCTTGTCCTCCTTGCGCTTGATGCTCTGGCCGCCCCAGCCCTTCTGCACTTCGACCGGAGCCGGGGCGAGTGTCGTCGTGCTGGAACCCTCGGTCACTTCCCCACCGCCTTGACCGCCTCGACGATGTTCCAGTAGCCGGTGCAGCGGCAGATGTTGCCCTGCAGCGCCTTCTTGATCTCGTCCTCGCTCGGGCTCGGGTTGTCGCGGAGTAAGGCCGTCGCGGACATGAGCATCCCCGGCGTGCAGTAGCCGCACTGGAGTGCGTGGTGCTCGTTGAACGACTGCTGGAGCGGCGTGAGCTCGCCGTTCTCCGCGAGCCCCTCCACCGTCTCGATGCTCGCGCCGTTCGCCTGGACGGCGAGCAGCATGCAGCTCTTCACGAGGACGCCGTCGACGAGGACGGAGCACGCGCCGCAGTTGCCCGTGTCGCAGCCGATGTGGCTGCCCGTCAGGTCGAGGTCGTCGCGGAGGAAGTGGATGAGGAGCTTGCGCGGCTCGACGTCGCGCGCGTACGTGGTGCCGTTGACGGTGACGCTCACGTTCATCTCGCGGCGGCCTCCTGCGCGGCGCGAGTCGCGACGACGGTCGTGAGATGGAGCCGGTACTCGGCCGAGGCGTGGACGTCGGACGGCGGGTCGAGACCCGCGCCGCGCACCGCCTCGGCGACATCGTCCGGCGAGTCGGCGGTGACGACGACCGGCACCGCGTCGACGCAGCCGAGCGCGACACGGACCGAGCCGTTGACAGTCGCAGCGGCGTTGGCGAGGCATGTCCCGTCGGCGCCGAGCGTGACCGCGGCGAAGCCGTCTTTCTTCCCGGCCGGGATCGAGATCTTCGTGAGCAGCTCACCCGGCCCGACCGCCGTCATGTACACGCCGAGGAAGAACTCCTCCGCCGGCACCTCTCTCGCGCCGGCGGCGCCGAGCACGGTCATCGTCGCGCCGACCGCGACCATGAGCGGCGGCAGATGGTTCGTCGGATCGTTCGAGCAGACGTTGCCGCCGATCGTGCCTCGGTTACGCACCTGGACGTCGGCGATCGTCGCGCACACCTCGCCGAGGATGGGGCGCGCCTTTGCCTCGGCCGAGCGCACGAGCTCGGTGTACGTCGTCATCGCCCCGATCGCCAGCGTGCCGTCGCCGTCGAGCTCGATCCCCTTTAACTCGGGCAAGCCGTTGAGATCGACGAGCATGTCGGGAGAAGCCGCGCGCGCCTTCATGACGTTGATCAGCGTCTGGCCGCCGGCGAGCGCGCGCGCTCCGTCGTTCGCCGCGAGCAGCTCGAGTGCCTCGGCCACCGACCCCGGCTTCGCGTACTCGACCTCGCGCAACAGCATGCGAGCGATCCTACAGAGCCGCGTGAATCCGGTTCGTGGCATCTCGCAGACGCCCGCCGTCGCGGCCCGCGCGGCCGGCGATGATCTCCGCGAGGATCGACACCGCGGTCTCGGACGGCGTGCCCGCGCCGATGTCGAGGCCCGTCGGCCCGGAGATCCGGTCGAGCTCCTCGTCGGTCACGCCGTCCTCGCGCAGGAGGCCGCGCCGCCGCTCCTGGTTGCGATGGGAGCCGATCCAGCCGACGTAGAAAGCGTCGCTCGCCAGCGCGCCGCGGATCATCGGTAGGTCAAACTTGTCGTCGTGCGTGAGGACGACGACCGCCGTCCCGATGTCCGGCTGGACGTGCGACAGCGCGTCTTCCGGCCAGAGGAGCAGAAGCTCGTCGGCGCTCGGGATCCGCTCGGGCGTCGCGAAGCTCGCCCGCGCGTCGGCGACGACGGTGCCCCAGCCGAGCAGCTTCGCCGCGCGGCACAGCGCCTCGGCAGTGTCGGTGGCTCCGTAAACGAAGAGCCGCGGCGGCGGCGCGGAGACGTCCGCGAGCACCGTGCGGTCGCCGAGCTTCAGGACATGGCTCATCCCGCGCCGGCGTGCCGCCTCGATCAGCTCCGGATCGCGGAGCTCCTCGCCGACGCCTTCGCCGTCCACAACCACGAGCCGAACATCCCCTTGTAACAGTCTGTTACTTGCGAGCTCCTCGACGAAGACGTCGATCTCGCCGCCGCACGGCAGGCCGATCTCGAAGGCCATGTCGTCTGTGATGCCGTACGTGAGGAGTCGCGGCGGGCCGCCCGCGAGCACGTCCTGCGCCGCGAGAACGACGTCGTTCTCGACGCAGCCACCGGAGACGGAGCCGATGAGGTCGCCGCTCTCGCTGACGTAGAGCTTCGAGCCGACCAGCCGCGGCGCCGACTGCCGCGTGGCGACGACCGTCGCGACGGCGACCTTGCGTCCAACTTCGCGCCAGATCGTGATCATCTGCAGCTGATCGTCCACGCCGCTTCAATGTAGCCATGCCACGCCACCGGGACAGAGAGCACCGGCGCCAGACGTTCGGCAGCGTCGCCGAGCAGTACGACCGCGCGCGGCCGTCGTATCCCGACGCGATCTTCGACGACCTCGCCGAGCTCGCAGGTCTACGGCCGGGCTCGCGCGTCGTCGAAGTCGGGCCGGGCCCGGGCAAGGCAACGGTCGAGCTCGTCCGCCGCGGCTACGCCGTCACCGGCGTCGAGCTCTCCCCGGATCTCGCCGAGGTCGCGCGCCGCAACGCTCCCGGCGCGGAGATCATCGTCACGAACTTCGAGACCTGGGAGCCCGCGGCCGCCGGGTTCGACGCGATCGTGTCCACGGCGGCGTACCACTGGATCGCTCCGGATGTCCGCTATGCGAAGCCGCTCGCCCTGCTGAAGCCGGGAGGCGCGCTCGCGGTCGTCCACGGCTGGCACGTCTTTCCGCCCGACGGTGACCCGGTCTGGGCAGAGGTGCAGGAGGATTACGACGCTGTCGTGCCGCATCCCGACAACGGGCCACCGCCGCCGCCCGAGGAAATCGTGGACGAGTGGGGAGACGAGTTCCGCGCCTCCGGGGTGTTCGAACGCGTCGAGGCGCGGCGTCACCTGCAGCGGCTCGTCTACACGGCGGACGACTACGTCGACGTGCTCGGCACGTTCTCCGACAACCTCGTCCTACCGGCCGCCCAGCGCGACGACCTCTTCCGCCGCATCCACGCCCGCATCGCCGCCCGGCCGGGCGGGACGGTGGCGAAGCACTACCTCCTCGTGCTGACGGTCGGGCTGACTCCCGCTTAGAGCTCAGCGGCCGAGATAGGCCTTGCGGAGATCCTCGTGCTCGCGCAGCTCCGCGGCCGGGCCTTCGAGGACGAGGCGGCCGGTCGAGAGGACGTAACCACGGTCGGCGATCGAGAGCGACACGTTCGCGTTCTGCTCGACGACGAGCATCGCTACGCCCGACTCGTGCACCTGCTTGATGATCTCGAAGCTCCGCTCGACAAGGATCGGTGCGAGCCCCATCGACGGCTCGTCCATGAGGAGGAGCCGCGGCTTCCCCATCAGCGCCCGACCCATCGCGACCATCTGCTGCTCGCCGCCCGACAGCGTCCCCGCGAGCTGCGAGCGGCGCTCGTGCAGCAGCGGGAAGAGCGTGTAGACGCGATCGAAGTCCTCCTTCGCGCCGCCGCCGTGGAGGTACGCGCCCATCTCGAGGTTCTCGAGCACCGTCATCGGCCCGAAGAGACGCCGGTTCTCGGGGACGATCGCGATCCCCTTGCCAATCCGGTAGCTCGTCGAGCGCGACGTGACGTCCTCCCCGTCGAGACGGACCGCGCCGTTGCGCGGCTTCACGATCCCGAGGATCGTCTTCAAGGTCGTCGACTTCCCCGACGCGTTGCCGCCAAGCAGGCAGACGAGCTCGCCGGCGCGCACCTGGATGTTGAGACCCTGGAGGATGTGGATCTGCCCGTAAAAAGTGTCGACGGAATCGAGCTCGAGGAGCGGCTCGCCCGGAACGCTCATTTCGTCACCGTCGCCTTCGTCCCGAGGTAGGCCTCCACGACCTTCGGATCGGTGGCCACGTGCTCGAACGAGCCCTCCGCGATCTTGATGCCGTGGTCGAGCGCGACGACGCGGTCGGAGATGCCCTCGACGACATGCATGTCGTGCTCGATCACGAGGATCGTGTAGCCGCCCTTGTCGCGAAGCTGCGCGATGAGCTCGGTGATCTCGTGGGTCTCGACCGGGTTCATGCCGGCGGCAGGCTCGTCGAGGAGGAGGATGCGCGGCTCGGTCGCCATCGCCCGCGCGATCTCGAGACGGCGGCGGTTCGCGTACGACAGCGAGTACGCCGGCTGGCTCCAGCGATACCCCATCAACCGTTGGCCGAAGAACGAGAGCTTCTCCTCGGCGCGGGAGCGAATCTGCCGCTCCTCCTTCCGCCAGCCCGGCGTCCTGAGCATCGAGCGGACGATGTCGACCTTGGTCTTTCCGTACTGCGACGCCATCACATTCTCGATCACGCTCATGTTGAGGAACAACCGCAACGTCTGGAACGTGCGGGCGACCCCGCGGTTCGTGATCGTGTGCGGCTGCAAGCCGACGAGACTCTCGCCGCCGAGCAGGATCTGTCCCTTCTCCGGCCGGTAGAGCCCCGTGATGAGGTTGAACAGCGTCGTCTTTCCGGCTCCGTTCGGCCCGATGACGCTGACGATCTCGTGCTCGTTGACGACGAGGTCGAGGTCGTCGATCACCGTGAGACCGCCGAACGCCATGGAGAGGCCGCGGAGCTCGAGCAGGGGCTTGGGCGCCGACTCGTCCATCAGACGATCTCCACGCGGGCCGAGCCGAGCAGTCCCTGCGGCCGCCACGCCATGAGCCCGATGAGCATCGCGCCGAAGAGGAGATACGCTGTGATTCCGCCGTTCTGCGCGAGCATGTTCTCCCACGCGAGCACGGTCAGGTACAGGGTCGGGACGAGGGCTGCCACGCGCCACCAGCCCTTGAGGCTCGCCGTAGCGACGATTGCGACCACGAGCCCGATGTAGACGCAGTTGTTGAAGTTCCCGTGCCCGAGTCCCGTCACAGGATCCAGCCGGGGAATGACGGCCCAGCGCGCGATCCACGCGCCGCCCGAGTCGGGAACACCCGATGTCCACGCATGGCCCCAAGTCGCCGCGACGATCGCGTGCACCGCGAAGCCGAAGCCCACCGTGGCGGCGAGCACCACCGCAGGTCGGATCACCGGCTTGATGGCCATGACGAACAGGACGATCGTGCCGTAGAAGAGCCAGCGCTTCACCTCGGGGTGGTCGTTCTGCGGCGCGAGGAACTGGAGCGTGAAGTTGATGATCGTGGCTCCGACGAAGACTCCCGCGATGCTCCCGAAGCCGCCAAGGATGACAATCGCGTAGATGATGATCAGGAAGGGGACGCCGTAGTCCGACGAGACTGCAGCGCCCTCGATTGCCGCCAAGATCGCCCCGCACAGTCCCGCGATCGCGGCGCCGAAGACGGCCGCGAGGATCTTGACCCGGTTCACCGGGATGCTCATCACCTCCGCGGCGAGCGGATCCTCCCGCTGCGCGCGCCAGGCCCGTCCGGTGCGTGACTTGTTGGCGAAGTAGAGAGCGACGGCGAGGAGCGCCATGACGATCAGGAGGAAGTAGTAGATCTGCTTGGTCGACGTGAGCTTGTAGCCGAAGAAGGTGATCGGATCGAGCTGCGGGAGACCGTTCGGCCCGCCGGTGAAGTTCCCCGGGTTGGTCGTGTTCGTGAAGAAGAGGAAGGCCTGGGCGAAGAAGAGCGTGACGATCGCGTAGTAGTCGCCGAGTAGCCGCCGTGATGCGAAACCGAGGAAGGCCCCGACCAGCGCGGCGACCGCCATCGCGATCGGAATCGTCGCCTCGGCCGGCCAGTGGAGCCCGAACCTCGGCGATGAGAGCTCGGCGTAGGTGTACGCGCCCATGCCGGCCGAGGCGATATAGCCGAGGTCGAGAAGGCCCGCGAGGCCGACGACGACGTTCAGCCCCAACCCGAGCGTCGCGTAGAGAAGGGTGAGGGTTCCGAATATGTAGAGGTCGCCTTCGTTCGTCCAGAACGGGACGCTCGAGGCGAGGCCGACGAACGCGAGGAGCTTGACCGCGTCGGGCGTTCTCTCCAAGCCACGGCCGAGCACGGCTGCGGGGGTGCGCGACCGGCGTGCCTCCGACTCCGCGACCCAGCTGTCGACGCCGATGCGGCTGGTCTGAGGCTCCGGCGTCTCGGCCGGCGGCGTCTTCTTGGGCGTCTCGGGTGTCTCGCTCATACCTTCTGGATGGCGTGTGAGCCGAGGAGGCCGGTCGGACGTACGAGCAGGAAGACGACCAGCATCCCGAAGACGGCGATGTCCTTCCACTGCCCGCCGGCGTAGCCGCCGGCGAAGTTCTCGACCAGGCCGACGAGAACGCCGCCGAGCATGGCGCCTTCGATACTGCCGATCCCGCCGACGACGGCCGCGGTGAAGGCCTTGAGACCGAAGGCGAAACCGACCAGGTAGTACGTGTCGCTGTTGAAGAGCCCGTACATAACTCCGGCGGCTCCGGCGAGCGCAGAGCCGATGAAGAACGTCGCAGCGATGACGCGGTCGGTGTCGATCCCCATCATCGACGCCGCCTCGCGGTCGAACGCCGTGGCGCGCATCGCCTTGCCGAGCCGGGTCCGGTTGACGAGATACATCAGGGCCAACATCAGACCGATCGCCGTCCCGACGACAAGGATGGCGATGACGTTGATCGGCTCCACCGTGCCGGCGATGTTGACGGTGAACGCCGGCTTGATCAGCGCGAAGTAGACCGGGTAGTTGAGGTACTCGGAGTGGGTCGAGTTCGTGAGCAGCTGGACGCTGCTCTCGAGGAAGAAGACGACGCCGAGCGCGCTGATGAGTGGCGCGATCCGCGGGGCGTTCCGCAGCGGCCGGTATGCGAACCGCTCGATCACGAGTCCGAGAGCGCCCGAGCCGAGCATCGACACGGCGAACATCACGATGATGAGCGGGACGGTGCTGAGGACTGCGTTCAGCGGGCCACCCAGTACCGAGAGAACCCCAAAGCCGATGAACGCACCGACCATGAAGACGTCGCCGTGCGCGAAGTTGAGGAGCTTCAGGATCCCGTAGACCAGCGTGTAGCCGAGCGCGACGAGCGAATAGAGCGCGCCGAGCACGATGCCATCGCGCAGCAATTCGAACGCTCCGTGCCAACCGAGCGCCTTGATCGAGTTATAGATGGTGAAAAGCAGGAGGTGCAAGGCGCTTACCCTCTCAGAAAAGTGAGCGGCCCGCCGATGGCGGGCCGCTCACTTTGTTCACGAACGCGCTCCAGTTACTGGACGCGCTTGTAGCTCCCGTTCGACTGGATCTTGTAGATGTAGTACGCGGCCTTGCCGCCCAAGTCCCCCGGCCCCTGGAACAAGCCAGCGTTCTTCGCGAGGAACTGGATCGGGAAGCCGAGCAGCCCCTGAGCCGAGCTCAGCTGGACCTTCGCGATCTTCGAGCGAACCTCAGCGCGGGTGATCTTGTTTCCGTGAGCCGCGCATTCGGCCTGGATCGCAGTGGCGTTGACCCACGTAGCCGTATAGCTCGGAAGGCCGAACGTCTCCGCGTTGCCGCCGTGGTGGTTGGCGAACGCCTTCACGACCGGGTTCGACGGGTCGTACGGGAACGCGGTCACGTAGCTGCCCGCGCCCTTGAACGTCGAGGGGTCGTCCGTGCCGTCCGAACCGAACACCGTGATCGAGCCCTTACCGGCGGCGTGCAGCTGGGTGTAGAAGTTCTCCGCCTGCGAGGAGAGCTGCCACGGGATGTAGATCAGCTGCGTACCCGCCGGGATCGAGGCGATGACCGTCGAGAAGTTCGTGTCGGTCTGGGTGATGTGGTTCGTCGTGACCGTCACATGGTCAGCCTTGAGGGCAACCTTGAGGAAGTCCCTCAGACCGGTGCTGTAGCCCTCTCCGTCGTCGATGATCTCGACCTTCGTCTTCTTCAGGACGCTGTGGATGTAGGCCGCGGCGGTCGCGGCCTGCTGGCCGTCGTTCGGCACCGTCCGGAAGAAGTAACCCGGAGTGGTCTCCCGCGGCCCCGTCGAGGGATTCGACACGGAGCGCGTCAGCGCGACACGGGTCTCCGAGCCCGAGATGGGCGCGAGGCCGGCGCCGTGCCAGATGGTGGACGTGTCCTGCATCTCCTGGCTTCCGGCCGGGCCGGTGACCGCGACCATCGCACCGTTGCTCGCGAACGCATGAGCGACGGCGATCGCGAACGACGTGCCGTTCCCGAGCTGTGTGTCGCCCTTCACCAGCTTGATCTTCACCGAGTGGCTCGAGTTCCACTTGGTCGCTGCCTGCGCGGCCCAGTTGTACTGAAGCGTGCCGATCGAGGCGGCCGGACCGGTCTCCGGATAGGCGACTCCAATGGTGACCGGGTTCTTGCAAGAAACGGTCGACGCGGCGGCCGCGACCCGTGCGGAAGCGGTACCGCTGAGCGTCATGGCGACGAGAACCGCGATCGCGGAACCCGTCACTCCGAAAGCTGCAACTCTCCTAAACATGCAGTGTCCTCCTTTTGGGGACGTACTTAGACTCAGACGCCGCGACAGCCCCCAAGGTTTGTGAAGGACGCGACTCTACTCCTCGCTCGTGCTCTCCGGAAGGGTAGGTTTGCTCGACCGTGCAGTATTCGATCCAAGCTCCGAACGTCGACGCGGCCGTAACGCCGCTCATGCGGTGCCCCGAGTTCGAGCAGCGTTTTCTCCGGCTCGAGTCGGACGATGCCTGGCGGTGCGACGACGAACGCGACGAGGTGCTCTACGTCCTCGACGGAACGGGCTGCGTGACGGTCGGCGGCGAGACGAGCGACCTCGCGCCCGGCCACGCCGTCTTCGTCGCGCGCGGCACCGCGTGGAGCGTCGACAAGGCCGACGGCCTCCGCATCCTCTCCGTCCTCGTCGAGGATCCGCTCCCCGCCGACGCGACCCACGCCGTGATCGGCGCGGGCGAACGGGGCGTCGCCACGGCCGGCCGCGAGTTCGACCTCTTCGCGCACCCGGACAACGGCTGCGCGTCGGTGACGCAGTTCGTGGGCCACATCCCGCCGGGCCGCGCGCCCAACCACTTCCACCTCTACGACGAGGTCGGCTACATCCTCGCCGGCGAAGGCGCCTTCCACGTCGGCGACGAGAGCGCACCGCTCCGGCCCGGCTCGTGCTTCCACCTGCCGGCGCGGCTCGTCCACTCGCTCGAGAACTTCGGGCCGGGCGAGATGCAGGTGCTCGGCGTCTTCCGGCCGACCGGCTCGCCCGCCGAGGCGTACTACCCGGACGGATCCGCCGCGGCCGTCCCCGTGGAGTCCCCGGGGGTGTCGTAATGCCGCACATCGAGCGCACCGCGAAGGTCCGCTGGGAGGGGAATGTCGCCCGCGGAGCCGGGTCGCTCGACGCCGCGAGCGGCGCGTTCGCGCAGCTGCCCTTCTCGCTGCCGTCGCGCATCGGCGATCCCGGCGGGAAGACGAGCCCTGAGGAGCTGCTCGCTGCGGCACACGGCGGCTGCATCACGATGTCCCTCGCGGGCGAGCTGAGCGGCGCGGGAACGCCGCCCGGCCATATCCAGACGACCGTGACGATCCACATGGATGAGGTCGAAGGCCAAGGGCACCAGATCGTCGGCTCGGTCGTCGAGTTCGTCGTCCAGGTCGACGGCGTTGACGACGCTGCGCTGCAGGCGGCGGTGAGCGAGGCGGACGAGGGCTGTCCGTTCTCCGCGCTCCTCAAGCGCGCCGGCGCCACGGTCGACGTCTCCGCCCGCCTCGCTTGAACCTTCTCGACGCGAAATTTCTAGACCTGGCCGCGCGCCGGCGGACGCACAAGGCGTTCGGGCCCGATCCGGTGCCACGCGAGACGCTGATCGAGATCCTCGAGGCTGCGCGCTTCGCGCCGACGCATCACATGACCGAGCCGTGGCGCTTTCGCGTGCTCGGCCCCGAGACGCTCGCCGCACTCAAGGAGGTTGCAGGAGAGAAGGAGGCCGCGAAGCTCGACCGCGCACCGACACTCGTCGTCGCAACCGCGGTGCTCAGCGGCGACCTCGTCCAGGACGAGGAGGACGTCTGCGCGACGGCGGCCGCGATCGAGCTCGTCCTCCTCGCCGCGACCGAGCTCGGGCTCGCGACGTACTGGCGCACACCGCAGATCCTCCGCACACCGCCGGGCCGCCACGCCGTCGGGATCCCGGCCGGGGAGCGCTTCCTCGGACTACTCCACTTCGGCACGCCGGCGCGCGAGCCGGCACCGCGAGAGCGGCAGCCGGTCGAGAGCTACGTCGAGTTCCTTCCCTAGCTCTACGCGCGCCGTGCGAGATCGAAGCGGTCGAGGTTCATGGCCTTGTCCCACGCAGCAACGAAGTCGCGCACGAACATCGCCTCGGCGTCGTCGCACGCGTAGATCTCCGCGAGCGCCCGCAGCTGCGGGTTCGAACCGAAGACGAGGTCGACCCGGCTGGCGGTCCACTTCGTCTCGCCCGTCTCGCGGTCGCGGCCGGTGAACGTCTTCTCGGCCTCCGAGGTCGGCTCCCAGACCGTGCCCATGTCGAGCAGGTTCACGAAGAAGTCGTTGGTCAACGACCCCGGCCGCGCAGTGAGCACACCGAGCTCGGACCCGCCGTGGTTCGCCCCCAGGACGCGCAGGCCACCGACGAGGACCGTCAGCTCCTGCGCCGTCAGCGTAAGCAGTCTCGCCCGATCGACGAGCAGATGCTCCGCCGGTCGCGAGTGACCGTTCCCGAGGTAGTTGCGGAACCCGTCCGCGGTCGGCTCGAGCACGGCGAACGACTCGACGTCGGTCTGCTCCTGCGTGGCGTCCGTGCGCCCCGGCGCGAAGGGGACATCGACGTCGACGCCGGCATTCCTCGCGGCCTGCTCGACGGCCGCGCAACCGCCGAGCACGATCAGGTCGGCGAGCGAGACCGGCTTCCCGAACTCGTCCCTGACCGCCTCGAGGGTCTGCAGCACGGTCGCCAGCTCAGCCGGCTCGTTGACCGCCCAGCGGTTCTGGGGGTTGAGGCGGATGCGGGCCCCGTTGGCGCCGCCGCGCTTGTCGGTGCCGCGGAACGTCGACGCCGAAGCCCACGCGGTCTTGACGAGCTGCGCGACCGACAGCCCCGAGGCGAGGATCCTCGCCTTGAGGGCAGCCGCGTCCTCGGGGCCGATCAGATCGTGCGTGACCGGCGGGACGGGGTCCTGCCAGATCTGCATCTCCGCCGGGACGAGCGGGCCGAGGTAGCGCGAGACCGGTCCCATGTCGCGGTGCGTGAGCTTGAACCACGCCCGCGCGAACGCGTCGGCGAACTCCTCCGGGTGCTCGTGGAAGCGCCGCGAGATCGGCTCGTAGACCGGGTCGAACCGGAGCGAGAGATCGGTGGTGAGCATCGTCGGCAGGCGCTTGGGCGAGTCGTCGTCCGGGCCGGGGACGATCGCCTCCGCGTTCTTCGCCACCCACTGTTGGGCGCCGGCCGGGCTCTTCTCGAGCTCCCACTCGTAGCCGAAAAGGAGGTCGAAGAAGTCGTTACTCCACTTCGTCGGGGTCGTCGTCCAGGTGACCTCGAGGCCGCTCGTGATCGCGTCCGCCCCCTTCCCGGCGCCGTAGCTGCTCGTCCAGCCGAAGCCCATCTCCTGCAGCGGCGCCGCCTCGGGCTCGCGACCTACGAGATCCGCCGGGCCTGCGCCGTGGGTCTTGCCGAACGTGTGCCCGCCGGCGATCAGCGCGACGGTCTCCTCGTCGTTCATGGCCATGCGTGCGAACGTCTCGCGGATGTCGCCGGCGGCGGCGATCGGATCCGGGTTGCCGTTCGGCCCCTCAGGGTTGACGTAGATCAGGCCCATCTGGACGGCGGCGAGGGGATTCGCGAGCTCGCGGTCACCGCTGTAACGCTCGTCGCCGAGCCAGGTCGCCTCCGTACCCCAGTCCACGTCCTCGGGCTCCCAGACGTCCTCGCGCCCGCCGCCGAAGCCGAAGGTCTTGAAGCCCATCGACTCGAGAGCGCAGTTGCCCGCAAAGATCATCAGGTCGGCCCAGGAGAGCTTGCGGCCGTACTTCTGCTTGACCGGCCAGAGCAGCCGGCGCGCCTTGTCGAGGTTCGCGTTGTCGGGCCAGCTGTTGAGCGGCGCGAAGCGCTGCTGGCCGGCTCCGGCGCCGCCGCGGCCGTCGTGGGTCCGGTACGTGCCCGCGCTGTGCCACGCCATGCGGATGAGCAGCGGTCCGTAGTGGCCGAAGTCCGCCGGCCACCAGTCCTGCGACGTGGCCATCACAGCCTCGATGTCGCGCTTCACCTCGACGAGGTCGAGGGTGGCGAACTCCGCGGCGTAGTCGAAGTCCCCGCCCATCGGGTCGGTCAGGGGGCCGTTCTGCTGTAGCGGCTTCAGGTTCAGCTGATTCGGCCACCAGTCTCTGTTCGACCGGGCCGTGGCCGGGCATCCGCCGGTGCTTGCGTCGTCCATGCTCTGTCTCTCCTCTTTGCTGGCAGCGCGGCTGTCGGGGTTCACGCTCACACCCAGGAAGGCACTCCGGGCGACAGCCCCAGGCTAGCGCGGCTTCGAGTCCCCGGACCGCGAGCTGTTCCGCCCGCCGCCGCGGGGCCGCCGAACCCGATCTGATCGAGCCGACGTCCAGCTGACGGCGTCTCTGAGCGCCTGCGCCTCGGGCAGGTGCTCGAGCTTCTTCAGCGTGTTGTTCTCGATCTGCCGGATCCGCTCGCGCGTGACGCCGAAGGCGCGGCCGACCTCCTCGAGCGTGCGCGGCTCGCCGCCGAGCAGCCCGTGCGGAGAACGTCCTCATTCATTGCACGCGCAGATACGAAGCGGTTCGGACGGAGCCTGCGCGGGTAGTAGCACCGGGTGGCCGGGATCTCAAAGGAGAGCACCGCCGAGGTGAACTGCCCGCACTGCCGCAAGACGTTTTCCGCCGAACAAATCGACGGCGGCGACGCCGCGCGCTACCACGGCTTCAAGTGCCCGCACTGCAAGCTGTTCGTGCCGTTGGAACGCGCGAAGAAGGGCTTAGGAAACGGCGTCCCGTAGCGCTTGCGCCTCGGGAAGGTGCTCGAGCTTCTTCAGCGTGTTGTTCTCGATCTGCCGGATCCGCTCGCGTGTCACGCCGAAGGCGCGGCCGACCTCCTCGAGCGTGCGCGGCTCGCCGCCGAGCAGCCCGTAGCGGAGCTCGATCACCTGGCGCTCGCGC
>Ga0265338_10003842_pt1 | contig 20846 bp, 24 predicted proteins | sample 42126metaG_FD_193579 | JGI IMG/M metagenome (GOLD analysis project Ga0265338, IMG submission 193579) | Rhizosphere microbial communities from Carex aquatilis grown in University of Washington, Seatle, WA, United States - 4-21-26 metaG | ecosystem: Host-associated > Plants > Roots > Rhizosphere...
TCGAAATCGACCATTGCAAAGCCCAAGCGGCCAACGAGGTTCCCGCTGCTCGATTCGACGGCGTGGACGGTCTGGTTATTCGAAATTCGCCGGCACTCGATGGGTTGCCTGTGCGGAAACGGCAGGAATCAGCCGCACCCGCCGCTGGCGGACATTAGAGACCCTGTCTGGTTTTCGGTGTTTGAATAGTGAGGCTATCGTAAGCGTCAAAGCACGCAGACGGGAGAAAGGTGCAGACAGAATGAGAATAAAATTATTGAGCTATTTATGTGCGGTCGCCGGGTTGTTATTGGTGTCAGCTGTCGAATCAAGGGCCGGCGTGAGTTGGTCGGTTTCGGTGTTTGAAGGCCCGTTGGGACGCAGTGGCCACTGGATCGACCGACCGGGTTACGGACGCTGCTGGTATCCCGCGTATGTCTCGTCCGATTGGCGGCCGTACTGTGAAGGCTACTGGATGTGGACCGACTCCGGCTGGTATTGGGTCAGCAACGAAGAATGGGGCTGGGCCACTTATCATTACGGCCGCTGGGATCACGATTCCTATTACGGCTGGGTCTGGGTGCCGGACACCGAATGGGCCCCGTCGTGGGTCGAATGGCGCGAGGGTGATGAATACGTCGGCTGGGCCCCCTTGCCGCCCGGCGCGTATTACGGCCCGGAGGGATACGTCTTTGCGCGCGAACACCCCATCCATGACAATTTCTTCGTCTTCGTCCAGGTCGGTCACTTCGCGGAGCCCATCCATCGCCGCGCGGTCATCGTGAACAATACGACGATCATCAACAAGACTGTCAATATCACCAGGGTCACCCGCGTCAACAACGTGGTCATCAACAACGGCCCGAGAGTCGAGAACATTCAGCGGGTCAGCAGCCGCAAATTGACCGAGCCGCCCCCTCATGTGGCCCCCGAACGCCCTGGGGCTGCGAAACGCGACGAAGCGATTCAGAAGAATCTCAGATCCACGTACGGGGAAGAACCTCATGCACCGGCAAGCGCGGAGAAGACCGGGAAGCATGAGCCGGAAGTCGTTCACGGGACTCCGACGGAGAAGTCTCATGTCGAATCGCAAACCACCCCGTCTCAGCCGTCGCCGACCGGAAATTCGGAGCGCCGCAAGAAAGATGAAGCCAGTCCATCCGAGAGGCAACAATCCGAGAGAAACTTTGTGCCGAAACCCACGCAGCCTGTCGTGTCGGATTCCGTCCAGTCGAAACAACAACGTCAACAACAGCTGCAGCAACACAAAGAGCAGGTCATCGAACAGAAGGAATCCCGCCAGCAGGAGCGCGAGTCTCATCAGCAGGAGAACAAGGACGGGAAACAGTCGAAAGGTGAGCAGGGCGGCAACTGATCGGGCGATGAGGATGCGGCTCGCAACCGCCTATGAAACGAATTGCGGTAGTATTGTGCTTCGTGACCTGTTGCTCGGTCATGGGTCAGACCAATTCGCTGACGATCGACGGCTTTACCTACGAAAACCCCCGGTTTGACCGGGTGACCACCAATACCGTCACCATCTTCCATTCCACCGGGGTGGCCACGATTCCGTTGGCAAAATTGCCGGTCGAGCTGCAGCGGCAATTGGGGTATGACCCCGTTAAATTGGCTCAGGAAGACGCCGATAGGAATAAAGCCGCTGCCAAAGCTGAGGCCACCGCCAAAGCGCCCCTGACGGGACAGGAGTTGACCGCTTGGAAATGTGCGCTCGACTATTTGGTACATGCCGATCCCTTTCTGAATTTCTCCGGCAACCGGCCGCTGGGAAAGTCCCTGCAAAAAACCCCAACGGGAGATTACCTGTTTACCTTCGGCGGCCGGGGGAAAAACCCGGAAGAAAACCTGGGGGCATCTTCGGACTCCGTGGTGGAAATCAATGTCATCGTCACCGTCACGGACGGTGAGTTGCGGGTCGGCCGCGTGTTTTACAAATAGCGGTGGCTGCTAATCGTTGGCGTCCAGCCCGCGCAGTCGTTCCCGCAACCGGCTGTATCTCCCTGCGGTCTTGTTGTTGCGGATGGCGATGGTAAGCGCCTTCTTCGAGCCGACGAGGATTACCAGTTTCTTGCCGCGCGTGATCGCCGTGTACAGCAGGTTGCGCTGCAACAGGACAAAGTGCTGCGTCAACAACGGCACGATGACGCACGGATACTCGTTGCCCTGCGATTTGTGGACGCTGATGGCGTACGCCGGCAACAACTCATCCATGTCCGTGAACTCGTACGGAATCTCCCGCGTCGATTCCTTCCCGCCCGGCTCGTCGATTTCCACGATCACCGCCTGCTCCACGAGATCGATCCGCTTCACACGGCCGAGGTCACCGTTGAACACGTCCTTGTCGTAATTGTTGCGGACCTGCATCACCCGGTCGCCGACCCGGTACGTGCGCCCGAATCGTTGGACGCTCGGCCCGCTCGCATTCAATGTCGCCTGCAATTCCCGATTCAGATTCTCCGAGCCGCACAATCCCTTGTGCATCGGCGTGAGCACCTGCACGTCGCGCATCGGGTCGAACCCGAATTTCTTCCGCACGCGTTCGCTGCACAATGCCTTGATCGTCGCCAGCACCTTCTCCGGGTCTTCCTCCGCGATGAAAAAGAAGTCGCTCTCCTGCGGCGAATCAAAGATTGGCATCCGCCCTTCGTTCACCAAGTGCGCGTTTGTGATGATGAAACTGTTCTTTGCCTGGCGGAAAATCTCGGTCAGGCGGATCACCGGGACGCGGTCCGAGTCGATTAGATCACGCAGGAAATTGCCCGGCCCCACCGACGGCAACTGGTCCACGTCCCCGACAAATACCACCGACGCCGTCAGCGGAATCGCCTTCAGCAGGTGATGGGCGAGGGGAATGTCGAGCATCGATACTTCGTCGATGATGATGATGTCACCCTTGAGCGGATGTCGTTCATTGTGCGTGAACCCACCCTCATGAGGCTCGTATTTGAGCAGGCGATGGATTGTCTGTGCCGGCGCGCCTGTCGCCTCGCTCATCCGCTTCGCGGCGCGGCCCGTCGGCGCGGCCAGCAACACCTTGCTTTTTTTGGCCTGCAGGATTTTTACGATGCTGTTGACAATTGTGGTTTTGCCCACGCCTGGCCCGCCTGTGATCACGCAAATCTTCGACGTCAGCGCCGTCTTGATGGCGTTCTGCTGTGCGCTCGCCAGTTCGACGCTGGTCTTCTGTTGCACCCAGACGAGCGCCTTGTCGAGATCGATCGACGGCAGTGTGAGCGGTGATCCCCGCAACTCATGGATCTTGGCGGCCACGCCGCGCTCGGACTTGTATAGTCGCGACAGGTAAACGCAATCATCTTCGATGACTACCTCGCCGCCAGCCGACAGCAGGTTGATCGCGTTTTCAATCGGCGCAGCCTCGGCCTCCAGCAATTCGCGCGCGTGTTCGATCAATTCCTGTCGCGGCAGGCACGTGTGGCCTTCGTCGGTTGCCCGGTCCAGCGTATGTACCACGCCCGCTTTCAGCCGATGGATGGAATCCTTCTCGATGCCCAGTTTCGCCGCGATGCCGTCCGCGGTGCGAAATCCGATGCCGGAAATGTCCTTGGCGAGCCGGTACGGGTTTTCCTGGACCACCACGATGGCGTTGTCGCCGTATTGCTTGAAGATCTTCGCCGCGTGCGAACTGCCGATGCCGTGGCCTTGCAGGAAAATCATGATGTCCCGCACGCTCTTCTGCGCCGTCCATGCTTCCTTGATGCGTTTGGCGCGTTCGGGACCGATCCCGTCCACTTCGCGCAGTCGCCCGGAGAACGAGTCGATCACTTCCAGCGTCCGCTCGCCGAATTTGTCCACAATCCGGTCGGCAAACGTGTCACCGATACCTTTGATCAGCCCGCTGCCGAGATACCGCTTGATCCCCACGATGGTCCGCGGTAACACCGACTCGAACCGCTCGACCGCAAATTGCCGGCCGAACTGTTTGTGGTTCACCCAGTGGCCCTGGGCGCGTACGGTCTCGCCGACGTTCAGCGCCGCGAGGTTGCCCACGATGGTCACCGGCTCCGTCCGCCGCGTGCCGCTTTCCGGCAACAGTTGCGCCACCGCGTAATGGTTCTCCTCGTTCGAGTAGATCACCCGTTCGAGCGTCCCCTCGATGGTTTCCAATGATTCGTTTGTCGGCGTCGCCATGTGCGCGCCCGCGATGGTAACAAATCCCGCTCAACTGCGCTTGCGAAATCCGCTCGGCTTGCTCCCCTTGTGAGATAGCCGTTGTCACGCCCCCCGAGAGATGCTATTCCTCCAGCCACAGAAACAAGACGGGTGAAATGTTGTCATGAGCAATTTACGAAGATTGAAACCGGTCGTCGTCGCGGTCGCGTGTCTGGTCCTCATCGGCTCGACGGGATTTATGGTTGTCAGCCGCCTGAAGAAGGACGCGGCGGCAATTGTCGACGACACACTGCCGGGTTTGGTCTACGCAGGCCAGATCGATTCTGAATTGTCAGAAAACTTCGGACGCACTTTGTTGGTGATCAATTCTGACAACCCCGAAAACCGGGACCTGTACCTGAAGAGAATCGAAGAGGGAAGCAAGCGGGTGAACGACAGCATGAGCGGGTACGAGCGTTCGATATTTGAGGAAGAGGATAAACAATTGTTCAGTCACCTGATGGCATTGCGCGAGAAGTATCGTGAAGTTCGTAGGCGAGTCTTCGTTCTGGTCAAGGCTGGGAAGCGGGATGAGGCCCTGCGGTTGTCGGAAGCCGAGTTGCTGCCGGCCTACGCTGCCCAAAAGGAGGCGGGAGAAGCCCTTTTCGACTACAACGTGAAACAAGGCAATGAGCGGGGAACGCGTATCGAACTGGTGTGCCGCAGAACGCAATGGGTTGTGACCGTCTTCTGCGTGGCGATCTTTGTGGGTGGGTTTTTCGTCCCGTTTTTCGCAATCCGTCTTCCTCCGAACATCTGGAAGTAGAACGGATTGGAGAAGTAGAACGGATTGGAAGAGATCCGGCTGTTCAGCCAGGATGACGGGTGATTGACAAACCGTGGATTCCCTCGACAATTGCCCCGGTTTCTGCTATGAGTTTCCTTGGATAAGCGAGACCACCGATTATTGGATTTACGTGCTGTACGCCCCATGGAATCACCACTTTGCCCACCACTGCGTCCATTGATGACGGGGCATGCGATATGCTAGCTAATGATGAAATGAACGGTCCTGGTCACTCGCCAGGCCAGCCGCGTGAAACGATCACTATTGCTGGCTTTGGCGCCTGTATTATCACTGGATATCCTGTACCCGAAGAAGCTGGCTTCCTTCGGAAAGCAATCGCGCGCGCGCAAACTGAAGTCGACGTGGAGATTAAATACCACATCGCCACGCTCACTGCCTGTCCGGCGCCGACGGCACTCGAACGTTTGGCAGAGAACGTGTTCCCCCACAATCCCGACATCGTTGTGCTGCAATTTGGGCAGACCGATGCGAAGATTGCGGTTCGACGGTTGTGGAACGACGTGCTGGGCCGGCGACCGATTAAAAAGCCCTTTGTAATGCCGTCCGACAGACCGCCGCAGCTGGAAAATCGGCTGGACGCCTTTTTCCGGGGTTGCGCCGGTCTCGCCTTGGGAGCGCGGCCCGTTACTTCTCGTGCTGACTACCGGCGAACCATTGCGAAGATGGTCGATGCGGTGGTTTCCTTCGGCGCCTATCCGATTGTTTTCACCCCCTTTGTATTTGACAACTTTTTGTCGGATGCCTGGGCGCGCTGCTACAGTTGCGATCTGGTCGCTGATTTTGCCGGCCGGTCGGATGTTTGTGTAATCGATGGTTGGAACCCGCTGGCGCAGTACCCGCGAAACAAGATACTCCTGCACGATGGTATTCACTTGTCGCAATTGGGGCATGATGTCCTGGCGCAATGCCTGAAGCCCAAACTGGTCGAGCGGATTCAGGCGCTCGCGCCCCACGTTCCCAGCGAGACAGAATCCTGCGGACACGGCGCGGCTTAGGCCGCTCAGTTGGGCCCGTTCATCATCACGCGATTCGTACTCGCGCAGAGCAGTCAGCCTTATCGTGTGCGATTAACGGCGTTCACCCAATGGCAGGGAATGGGTCGATGATACTGGCAACTCCTCGCTGTCACTGGAGCGACACACCTGTATTGCACTAACTATGAGCCGCGGGAAATTGAAACCGGACGGCGCGGTTCGAGTCCTGCTTGTGGAGCTTGTTGGACGGGTGGGCCAAAGCCAATCACAACGACATAGCCGCTCGAGGCATGTTGTCTTATGGCAGGAATGTATGGAAAACGGCAACCGTGATCGATAGTATTTTCGGTGCCTGATACATATTGGGTTGAATAACAGTTATGAATCAAAAATCATTCACCGCAGTCCTAATGTTAGCTCTTTTGTTCCTGTGCTCGTGCGCCCAGACACGGTCGTCGCAGCGCCCCGGCAATAACATTGTGCCACTCATTCCGGTAGCCTTCATTGACGGGCACATGGCCGACCATGTGCGTGGCGTTTTGGAGTCGGCCGGTATTCACGCTATCGTCGAGCCTGCGATGGCCTACAGCATTTCCGTGACACCGGAGCAGAGAGTGAGAGCTATTGAGTTGCTCCGCAGAGATGCGGAGGAGCACCACTATTCACTTCAGCCGTGAGGAAACAGCCCAACCATGCGCTACAGCGAACGGCGTTCCGCGCCGTGGCTGAGCCTTCACGGTAGGCGAAGAAAAGTAAACGAGATGACGATCGCCAAGGAAATCGCCGGGTTTTATGACACCGGTCAGGAAGCCGGCCGGCTGTTTCAAGGCCTTGGCCGGATTGAGTTCGCGCGTATGCAGGAGTTGATGCAGCGATACCTCGCGCCGTTGCCGGCCGTGGTCGCGGATGTTGGAGGTGGCCCGGGAATATACGCCGGCTGGTTGGCCACCAAAGGATACGAGGTCCATCTGAGTGACCCGGTCCCGCTTCATGTGCAACAGGCGCGACAGGCATCCGAAAAGCAGCCATCTTATCCTCTCGCTTCGGCGGAAGCGGGAGACGCACGACAGTTGGCTATGCCGGATTCGAGTGTCGATGCCGTCTTGTTGCATGGCCCGATGTATCACCTCACCGAGAAACCCGATCGGTTGCTGGCATTGGCCGAAGTCCGGCGGGTATTGCGTCCCGGTGGCGTCCTGCTTGCCGTCGCGATCAACTCCTATGCTTCCACAATCGTCGGTGTGGTGAATGGTTGGGTTTGGGATCCGGCATACATGGAGATGATTCGGGAGGAAATATCGACCGGACAACACCGATGTCCAACCGACTGGAAACTGTTTACGACATCATTCTTCCATCATCCGGACCTGCTGAAGTCCGAGATCGAGGAAGCGGGATTTCAGCATGAACTCACACTCGGCATCCAGGGACCGGGGTGGATGGCACCGGACTTCGAGGCAGTATGGAAGGACGATGCGCGACGACAAGCCATTCTGCAGGTCGCCCGCCTCATGGAACACGAACCGGCGCACAGCCCGCACATGCTTGCGGTGGCACGGAAACCAAGCTCCGACAGATGATTGGCGAGAGAAACTCGTGATTGCGTTGCGGTTTCACTAGAGGTCTAATCGGCAAGCATATTCACAATGCTAGATCATTATGCGGCACTTTATTTCATCTGTTAGTTTTGCGTTCGGTTGGTTGCTGATGATCATGGCAGTAGTGAGTGGTCTGTTTTGGACGATGTCGCTCCGCAGCCTTCATCGCATGCTGGACTTTGGCGTACATTCAGCGCGCGTGACGCAAACGATGCTGTGGCTCCTGCCACTGCTGGCTATCTCATCAACGGGCTTGCTCTATTGCTCATATCGAGTGACAGGCTGTTGGTCAAAGCGAGTATCTCCCCGTCTTTACTGGGTGCTCCTGAGCGTGACGATTCTTGTCTGGGGTATGGCTTGGTGGGATTTTCGGTTTCACCCAGCACACCTGATGCCGATGCAGCAACCATCGTTTCCAAGAGAATGATTTTACGGTCTCTACGGGGTGAGCTCTGGACTTTGGACATGTTTCCTTTCGAAGGGAGTGGCCTTGGTATGCCACAGGTAGTATTTTTGTTCCCTAATACAGGTTAGGCCCCATCCCATGATCGAACATCGTTCTTACATTGTTGCCGAGATTCCCGATCCCGTGCGTTCGCAGATTCAGGCGTTACGCGACTCCCTCAATACTCCGACGCGCAAGCTTCCCGTCGAGATCACGCTGGCTGGTTCGTCAGGCGTGGGACCGATCCCTGTCGGCACTGATTTATCCGTCATTCAGCACCACCTGGAACGGATACTCTCGAGCCTCTCTCCATTTCGCACTCGCTTCTCCTGCATTCGCGCATTTCCCAATACTTCCACCTTCTATCTGGAGCCATTTAACCGTTCGCCGTTTGACCAGATTCATCGGGAGTTGCGCAACTCTGGCATTCCATTTTCTGAGTGTCCGTGGCCTTACAATCCACACTGCACATTGCGCGGGGGAGAACCACTGGCTGCTGAGGCAGCGTCAGAGCTTCTGGCTCGTTCCTTCCCCAAAGAAGAATTCCAGATCAACACCGTTTCTCTTTACCACCTCAATGATATCTCACTGGACTGCAAACTGCTTTTCCAACGAACGCTTGGAGCCTAAGCGCTTTTCTGTGCGTCGTTTCGCCCAATAATTCGGTTGTCATTCCTGAGCCGAAGAGTACAATACCTCCTGGCAGTTACGGTTTGGGGTGATCTCCAAACCCAGCTAAATGCTCTGTTTCAGAAAAGGGGTCTTATGAATAGAAGCATTCATGTTTTCGCCATCGCACTAGCCACCCTTTTATCTCCGTTACTGGCTTGCGGACAGAATCTGTTTGTGACAGATGCCGCCAGCGACATCTACAAGTTTACGCCGGGCGGAGCGCAAACCACCTTCGCCACCGGATTGAGTCAGGCGAATAGCCTGGCTTTTGACAGCGCAGGCAATTTGTTTGTGTCCGATTCGAGCAGCTGGAATATCTATGAATACGCTCCCAACGGAACGCGCACGACCTTTGCCTCCGAGATAACGCTTCCCAATGCCATTGCCTTTGACAGCGCCGGCAATTTGTTTGTGACGAGCGACGGTGACGGCATTATCTACAAGTACACGCCCGGCGGAGTGCAAAGCACCTTTGCCACCGGGTTGAACTGGCCTGACGGACTGGCCTTTGACAGCGCGGGCAATCTGTTTGTCGCGGATTCCAGCGACAACATTATCTATAAATACACGCCGGGCGGAGTGCGAAGCACCTTCGCCTCCGGGACGGGTGGCCCGGCCGGACTGGCCTTCGACAGTGCGGGCAACCTGTTTGACGCGGATTACTGGAGCGGCAATATCTTCAAATTCACGCCGGGCGGAGTGCGAAGCACGTTCGCCACCGGGTTGGGTGTCAGCGGCCCTAATAAATTGGCCTTTGACAGCGCGGGCAATCTGTTTGAAGGGAATGGCGGCAGCGGCAACGTCTACGAATTCACGCCGGGCGGAACGCGCAGTACCTTTGCCTCCGGGTTGAGCAATGCGAGTGGGCTGGCCTTTCAGCCTCTGCCTGAACCATCATCGTTGGCATTGCTGGCAATTGGATCGTTCGCGCTCAGCGGTCTGCTCCGGCGCCGCTCGTTGTCATAGGCCCCGGCATCTGAAACTGTAAGGTTCTCAATTCGTCCAAGGCGGTTAGGCCGCGGGGATCAGTGTCCGCTGGCCGCTGCTGACAAGCTTCGATAATCTCCCGGGCTGTTGAAAACGCGAAGACCAGTCGCCTGAGTCGGTTATCCCGAGGCCCTCGACTCACATGACCCAACTGCCTTCCTCAGCCGCGCAATTACGCGCGCATCAATTCCGCCACCGCCTCGCAGTGTGCCGTTTGGGGAAACATATCGAACGGCGTGACCCGTTCCAATTTGTAGCCGGCTTTGATCAACTCCTTGATGTCGCGCGCCAGCATTGGCGGCGCGCACGAGATGTACATGATCTTGCGCGGCTTCTGTTCCCGTAACGTCTTGAGGACGACGGGCGCACACCCGGACCGCGGCGGGTCGAGAATCAGGCACGTCTCATCGAGCTTGCATTGCCGTAACGTGTAGAACAGCAACCGCTCGGTCTTGCCGGGATAGAAATCGAAATGTTCGAGGCCCAGCCGCTGTGCATTCTCATTGGCCGCCTTGATCGCCTTTGTATCTTCTTCAATTCCGTACACGTGCCCGGCGAGGTCCGCCAGCATCAGCGCGAATAGACCCACGCCGCAATACGCGTCCACCAGGACCTTGCAACCGCTCGCCTCGAAAATCCGGCGCGCGTGCGCGAGCGCCAGTTCGATAACCTCGCGATTGACCTGGAAGAACGAGCCCAGTGGCACCTGCAGACTCTTGCCCAGGATGGTCTCCGCGATCATGCGTTGCGCCATGGGCGTCTCGGCGGCGGGCTCAACCTCATCCAATTCGTCAACGGCCCGCCGGGTTTCCACATATGACCAGACTTCGTGCTCGGAGTTGCACCGGATTGTGAGATGCACGTTCTCCAACGACTGCTGGCTGGCTTCCGCCAGCTTTGTATTCACTTCCTCACGCGCGATGGGGCATTGCTCGATGTTGACGATGGAACGACCGCGCATGGTCCAAAACCCGGGCTTGCCGGGGCCGTGAACCACAATCTTGTTTCGGTAATGATACTCACGCGGCGAACCGACCACCGGTTCGATGGGCGGCTCGGGCATCTTGCCGATGCGCTGGAATACGTCACGAATCTGGCGGCCTTTCAGTTCCAGTTGGTGCGCGTACTCAATGTGCTGGTACTGGCAGCCAGCGCAGTTCCGGTAATACGGACAGCGCGGTTCGACCCGACGTGGCGACGGTGTGATCACGCGCACAAGATCAGCGGTGGCGTAGCGGCGTTTGACGTCGACAATCTCCACTTCGACGCGTTCGCCTTCCACGACGAAGGGCACGAACACGACGAAGTTGTCCACGCGCCCGATCCCATCGCCGCCAAAGGCCACGGTGGTGATATCGAGTTCGAGGCGCTGGCCCGGCTGGAGTGTCGAGTTTGTCATGCTGCCGCGAATCCTAATCGCGGACGGTTGCGATTACAAACCGCTCTTGCGGGAACTTAGCAGGATCTCCACGCTGCTGGCCAGGGACCAAATCCACGCCAGCAGGAATAGGGCGGTCCCGACCAAACCGAACAGGCCATGAGAGCCGAGATCGGTCGGCAGTACGCCTCTTTTCGCCCACTCGAGGACGTACGAAATCGCCCACAGCATCATGAGCACGAAACCTGATTGGGAGACCACCAGTTGCAGAACGCCCGACACGCGCCGTCGGGCGATGTACGTGCCCAATCCCGGCAACACGAGATTGCCCAGGACACAGCCCCACGCCTGTGAGCGGGCCGGTCTGCCGCTCGGGGGAACGTCAACCAGCCTGGGCGGTGGGTTGGGCTCCAAAGATATCCTCGTACGCGTACATCAGTGCGGCTTGCGCGATCGCCGCGGTTACGAATATGCCCACGCAACAAGCCAGGAGCCCGGCGAGTGCCATCAAGCCGCAGACGATAAGAAAGCCAAGCATCAGCCACCAGTGTTTGGTGACGACTCTGCGACTCAGTTCCATGGCCGGCCAAAAGTCGAGTTTCTTGTCGATCACGAGCGGCAGGGCAAACGCCCACGATACCGCCAGATAGATGCCGGGCAGAATGCACAGCAGAAATCCCAGACCGGTGAGCAGCCCCTTGACCAGCATGGCGAGCATCAGCGGCACGAACGCTGTGCTGAATCCGATGAACGCATCGCCAAACATTGCCGGCTGGCCGCGGATCTTCTTCAGGTACAGCGCATAGACGCCTCCCATCATCGGGCCGCCGATGATCAAACTAAGAAATGGTACGCCGCATCCGCCCGCAATCAAGCTGCCGACGAATGAAACCCCAACCAACAACCAAAAACTCTTGCTCACAAGAGTCCAGCCGCGGCTGATGCACGCGCCAATGGCGATCGTGTAGTCCCGCGCCAGAATCTGCGCCGCCAGGGCCTCGGGATCGACCGCGCCCAACACCGGCGGCACGACCGGGCCGGTCCCAGCGTCGTGGAGCGAGTCGGCAAACTCGGAAATCTCAGCCAGGGCCTTCCATTCCGTGGCGCCTTCGGTCTGCACTTTCGTCTGCGCGCTGGCACGGCCCTCGCGAATCCATTGCCGCAATTGTTCCGGAGTGACCGGGCCATATTCACGACCGTCTGATCCGATGATTTTATACATGGGAATTTCCTTAGGGGGCCAACAACGTGAACGGGTACGCCGGAATGTTCCGCAATATCCCGAAGGCGATGATCACTCCCAACAGCACCCAAATCCAGATTGTTTTCACGGCATTCAGTTGGCCGCGCATCGCGAAATAGCCAACCAGCGGGAGTAGCGAGATCGCCAGCGGGTTGAATCGAAACGCCGCCACCACGTGGCCATGGACGAGTTGATGCAGCGCGCGCGTCGTGCCGCAGCCGGGGCAGTACCAGCCGGTCCACTCATGGAAATAGCAGCGCGGATAAAGCCAGCTGATGGCCGGATTGAACCAGAGCAGCGCGAACACAGCCACCGAGGCGGCGGTGACGATCACCGTGTTTTGGAACCTTGTCATTGTGCTTTATCCAACCCGCCGGTCACGTATGATAATGCCAGTAGTATAGGTGGCGGCCAAACGGTCTTCGCATGGCGAGCCATGCGCCCAATCCCAGAGCCACCAGCAAGCCCAGAATGGAAAGTACCAACCCGCAGACGGCTATGCCTCTGCCCGTTTGCGTAACGGGGTCCCGGTTAATCTGTGACAGAGCAATGCTCGAAAAAACAATCCCGAGAATACTGAACAGCGGGCCGCAACACACCCAGCCGATGGTCACGCCAATGAGTCCCATCGCCAAACCGGCGATGGCCATACTGTTCGTCTTGGGTGCGACGCCGGGCACGCTCACCGCCGCTATTGGGAGCGGCGTTGTCGGGGTGATTGGCGGTAGGACTGGCGCGGATGGCGGGCTGAACTCGGGAAATTCTCCCAAACGTTTCCAATCCGTGCTGCCCTCCGCTTGGGCAAGCGTTAGGATGTTGGCGCGCCCTTGGGCGATCCACTGGCGTACTTCTTCCGTGCTGACGGGCCCGTATTGCCGGCCGTCCCCACCGATGATCTTGAACATTGGCTTCCTCGCTCCTCGTGACTGAACGTCGATTCCCAGCGGGGCTTGCCTGCAAGCTACGTCAGCGCTTTGTGCAACTCCAGCTTAAATTTCTCAAGTCCGACGCCGGCCAGCGCCGAAATCTCCAGCACGCGGACGGCCGGGCGTGGGCTCGCTTTTACCGGGGGAGATTTTGGTTTGCGGGCGCGTGACGCCGTCGCCATCTTGCGCTTGAACGCGGCCAGGTTCTTCTTCGCCTGGGGCAGGTCCATCTTGTTGGCGACCACCAGCCGCTTCTTCTTCAAAATCTCCGGGTTGTACTGCTTCAGCTCCGCCAGCAGTTGCTGGTAATCGTCAACCGGCTTGCGGCCATCGACGCCCGCCATGTCCAGCAGTACCACCAACAACTGGCACCGCTCGATGTGCCGCAGAAAATCGTGGCCCAGCCCTCGTCCCTGGTGCGCGCCCTCGATCAACCCGGGAATGTCCGCAATGCGAATCCGCGTGAAATCATCGTAGTTCAGGATGCCGACGTTCGGCGTCAACGTCGTGAACGGATAGGGCGCGACTTTGGGGTGCGCGTTCGTGACCTTCGAAATCAACGTCGATTTGCCCGCGTTGGGAAACCCGACCAACCCCACGTCCGCCAGCGTCTTCAGTTCCAACTCGACGCCCAGTTGTTCGCCCGCCTCGCCGTACTCGAACTCGCGTGGCGCCTGGTGTATCGAACTCTTGAACACCGCGTTGCCGCGCCCGCCGCGCCCGCCCTTTGCCAATACAAACTGCTGTCCGTCTTCGACCAGATCGGCAATCATCTCTCCCTGGCTGACCTCTGGCACAATGTCTGTGGGTTCGACGATTGTCGTCGCCGCCGCAGTTCGCTCACGGGCCTCTTGCGCCAGTTGTTTGGCGCGTCCGGGCGTGAATGGCATCCCAACGGTCGAGGTCGGGTCAAATACCTCCGTCGCCGCCGCCGGATGATAATTCGATGGCGCGCGCTGTTTCACAAGCGGGGACAGCCGGAACACCTGCGTGCCGATGGGTACTCTTACAATGACGTTCTTGGCGCTCCGGCCAAAACAATTCTTCCCGCGACCGTGAACACCGTGCTTGGCCGCGACGCGCGGTTGATAGTAGAAATCAGACAGGTCGCTGAGGTTCTTGTCGGCCACCAACACCACGTCGCCGCCTTTGCCGCCGTCGCCGCCATCCGGCCCACCCCGATCGACGTATTTCTCCCGACGAAACGAGACACACCCGTTCCCGCCATCCCCCGCCTTCACCCGAATCTTGACCTTGTCCACGAACATGGAGAGAGCATAGCCGCAAAAGCAGGAAGCGGGAAGGGGAAAGCCGAGAGAAGTTAACGCGTGTCAGACTTCATTTCGGCATGGCCATCGTCAAACAGAACGGCACGACGCCCCCGATGATTGGCCTCGATCTCTCGAAGAATGATGAGGTTTGGATCCGCCTGCCATTTGTTCGTCACGCCAACGAAGGCGTAGCTGTAGCCGGTATTGTCTCTGGCTTGCGGGCAAATGAAGGGCTTCGTGCTTGGTGTATACGGCTTCAGGTCGTCGAGCTTACGAGGAAGAGTCCCGCTGTGCTCATCAGCATACAATGCGCATGAAAGGCCGATCTGTTTGACGTTCATAATGCACACCGCTTCGCGCGCTTTGAACTGCGCTTGGGCGAGCGCCGGCAGGAGCATCGCAGCGAAAATGGCGACAATAGGTATCAGGATCATGCCAATACCCCCGAGCACAACGCCCGCGATGGCCTGTCCCTGGCCTGTGACACTACCACCTGATTTGTTGATTTGGCTGAGCGCGACACTGCTCAGGATGAGCGCCAGAAGCGGCCCGATAATCGGCAGCAAGCACGTTACTCCAAGAATGCCGAGCACGAGGCCCGCAATGGCCAGTCCACTCGTCTTCGGCGCGACAGCGGCATTCGGCAGGGCAGGAGGAACCTGTTCATTCACGATGGAGACCTCCAGTTAGGGTTGACGCCCTTATACCAAAGTATGTGTGCAGCCGCAATGCAGCTTAGCTCGAACCTTGACCTTGTCCACGAACATGGCGACTACACTACCTCAGCTAACACGGTACGCCAAGCTCCGTACCCAAACTGGTCAATTAGCGATCTGGTTGGTTTGACCACGAACAGTGCCCATCCCCATACAACTGATTGTGGCCCGCCCCGCGGTGATTGGACATTGGTTCAGTCATTACGACGGCGTCAATTGTCTCAGGAGTGTTCCACTTCTTCCCACCAAGCAGGATTTGATAGCTCGGCCCTTTTGGATTCTTCACCGAGGGACAAATGAGGATTTCATCCAGATTGGGGCGATACCGACGCAAATCATCGAACGCACGCGGGATGTACCCGTCGTGTTCGTCCGCGTACATGGCAATTGCCATGCCGATCTGCTTCATGTTGCTCAAGCAATCGGCCCTTGGTGACTTACCCTCAATTCGCTCTCGCACCAAGAGGAGAACAAAGAGCAGCAGAATGCCGCCGCCGAGCATTAGGCCGGTGATTATCAACGCCCGCTTGGTAATGGCGGACACACTGATTTTCGGTTTAGTAGCAGCGGCTGGTTGGTCTGGTGGAACCTGTTCGTTCATGGCGGAAACCTCATCTCATACTATCAGCTTGCCTTCCTCTGCACCAGCACGCGGAATGCGCGGCCCATGAGTTCGGGATGGATGAGTTGATGGATCACGGCGCGTTCTTTGCTGGGTTGACCGGCAGTGCGCCCAACAATTTCGGCGATCTCCGATTCGCCAATTTGCAATAGGTAATGCGCCTGGTCAGTGAACGTCACAGGTTCAAGCCCGAGCTTCTTCCCGAGTTCGATAAGTGACGTGAATTCCACGTGCCCCGTGATGTCTTGTTCGCCGATGTTCGCGTAAGGATTCGCGCTCTTCGTGTGGTGGTGATAACAGAGCAGGGTGCCGTCGCGATGGTGCGGGGCGAGATACTCGTGCCGTTCGTACCCGTAATCGATCGTGACGATCCATCCGCGCTTGAGCCGTCGCGCCACGTCCGCGAGCCAATCGAGCGCGCGCAAATTTACTTCCGTCCGATAGCCCTCCATGTGTTTGACCGGCAAGTCGCGCAAATAGTCCGCCAATCGCGGCGTCGAGAGTGGACCCAGCACTTCCTGAAAACCGGCGCTTACATAAATCTCCTGCCAGACACCGTTTTTCACCTGCACGAGATGGACGGGCAGCGCATCGAGAAATTCGTTTGAAAACACGCATCCAACAATCGAGTCGGGCCGGGGATCGCCCGTCTCGATGATGCGGTAACGCAGATCCGGCGCGGCGGCCAGCACGTCCGCGCGCAACTGGCCGCGATGTCCGCCGAACTCGACGACTTCGAACTCAGGCGGGTTGCCCAGTTCTTCCCTAAATTTTACGAATTGCTTCGCGAGCAGTTTGCCGAAAAGCGGCCCGACGCTTACGCTGGTGAAATAATCACCTTGCTTGCCGATGCGTCCGCCTCGATCGCTTTCAGGCCCGGTGTAGTAGCCATATCGCTCATGATAGAGCGCCAGTTCCATAAACCGCGCGAACGGGATGCGTCCGTCGCGCGCTTCGCCAATTTCGCGCTGAATCTCACGAAGTAATTCAGGATGGCCGTCCACATGGCCACGATAGCCGAGCGGCCCGCGTCATTGAAGGCGAAAGAACACTTGCAAGGCGCATGGGTTTTGGTAGTTTCCTTGTGAAATGTGTCACAAAGTCCGCCCGCCGGCGTGACGGGCGAACAGGTCGCGGATTTCATGGTTCAGGAAATACAACAATACGTGCCGGTGGGGCTCTTGTTACTGGTCGCGGTTGGATTTGCCGCTGCGACCATGCTGGCGCCGTTGATTATCGGCAAGCCGCGCACCCACACCCCCGTCAAGGACAGCGCGTACGAATGCGGCCTGCCACCCATGACCGACGCGCATACGCGCTTTAGCGTCAAATTCTACCTGATCGCGATGTTGTTCATTATTTTCGATATCGAAGTAGTGTTTATGCTCGGCTGGGGCGCGGTCTTCCGCGACATGATCAAGCCGGTGGCGGAAGGCGGCATCGGTCTCCGGATGTTGGTGGGCGCGCTGGTGTTCCTGGCGGTTCTCGAAGTCGGTCACATTTATGCCTGGAAGAAGGGCGCGCTCGACTGGGCTCCGCGCAAAGACCGTGTGCGTGAGCCGGACCCACCACCTGAGAAAAAACCGCCCACCAAGGCGGAACTGGAAAAGTCGCACATGGAAATGCGCAAGAAACGGATGGTCGCATGATTCAACGGCTCGAGAAAGGGTTCGACCCGAAAGTGGAAGGCCGCGACCTCATTGTCACTCGCGCGGACGCCGCCATCGGCTGGGTGCGCAAGAATTCCTGCTGGCCGATGCCGATGGGGTTGGCGTGTTGTGCCATCGAGTTGATGGCCGTGGGCGCCAGCCGTTTTGATATCGCGCGCTTCGGCGCCGAGGTCATGCGGTTCTCACCGCGGCAATCCGACCTGATGATCGTTGCGGGAACATGCGTGTACAAAATGGCGGGCGTGGTCAAACGCGTCTGGGACCAGATGCCAAACCCCAAGTGGTGCATCGCCATGGGCGCGTGCGCCAGCTCGGGCGGCATGTATCGCAGTTACGCCGTGGTGCAGGGCGTGGATCATTTTCTGCCGGTGGACGTGTATATTTCGGGTTGCCCGCCGCGACCCGAGGCGCTCCTGGAAGGGTTGATGGCCATCCAGCGCAAAATCGCCCAGGAGAAGGCGACTCGAAACATGAAGCAACCCACCCATGAACCCGGCTTGCGGCATGCCGTGCAGGGACCCATCATCATTCGCGGGGAATACGCGCCAAAGTTGAAGAGCTCATGACACCGCAAGCCGCCATCGACAGGTTGAAGGTACGGTTCGGTGACGCGATTTCCGCGCCCGTCGAATTTCGCGGTGAAACCACAATTACGGTATCGTCTGAAAAGATTGCTGCCATCTGCCAGTTGTTGAAGAAGGAGTGCGAGTTCGACATGTTGACGGATCTTTCGGGCGTGGACAATTATGGCGAGGATCCGAGATACGAGGTGAGCTATCTCTTGTACTCGCTCGCAAACCGCTGTCATTTGCGGCTTAAAGTCCGCGTATCCGAAGACGACCTGATCGTGGATAGCGTCACCGGCGTCTGGCAAGGGGCCAACTGGCATGAACGCGAAGCGTTCGATATGTTCGGCATCCGTTTTCGCGGTCACCCGAATCTGAAGCGCATCCTGATGTGGGAAGGCTATCCCCATCACCCGCTACGCAAGGATTTCCCGCTCGCGGGCATTCCGGCGGAGCTGCCGGAAACGGCGGTGGATGCCGATACGGTCCGTGTTGCGCCCATGCTGGGCGGCCCGTTTGTGGCCAACAGTGGCACGCGCAGCTCGATCCGTCGCGAGCCGCGCCAGTACGACACGATGGCGGAACAGCAGGACAAACTCGACAACCCGACCAAGAAGGAATCCGTGTAGTCCATGGCGACGCAACACGAGATGGAGTTGATCGATTCCGCCGCGCGCGCCCAACAGGCGATGGACGAAGGGCTGAGCGGCGAGAAAATGCTCATCAACATGGGGCCGCAGCATCCCAGCACGCACGGGGTGTTGCGCGTAGTGCTTGAGCTCGACGGGGAAGAGGTCGTCAACGTCTGGCCTGATATCGGGTACCTGCATCGCGGCGACGAAAAAATCGCCGAGAACATGACCTACACGCAGTTCATCCCGTATACCGATCGTCTCGATTACATCGCGCCACTCGCCAATAACGTCACCTACGCGTACGCCGTCGAGAAACTCCTGGGGATGGATGTGCCGCCGCGCTGCAAATATATCCGGGTCATCTGTGCCGAACTCGCGCGCATCAGCTCCCATCTCCTCGGCATCGGGGCGTTCGCCATGGACGTCGGCGCCATGACCATTTTCCTCTACACGTTCCGCGAACGCGAAAAGATCTACGACATGGCGGAATGCATCAGCGGCGCGCGGTTCACGACCAGTTACACGCGTATCGGCGGCCTTTCCCGGGACATGCCACCTGAATTCGTGCCGATGCTGCGCACGTTTCTCAAGGAATTCCCCGTCACCATCGATGAGGTGGACAAACTGCTCACGCGCAACCGCATCTTTTGCGAGCGCGCCCGCGGCATCGGCGTGCTCCCGAAGGAAATCGCGATCGATCTCGGGGTCACCGGACCGTGCTTGCGCGGGTCGGGCGTGGACTGGGACATCCGCAAGTCGCATCCGTACAGCAGCTATGAGGATTTCGAATTCGATGTTCCCACCGGCACACTGGGCGACAGCTATGACCGCTATCTCGTCCGCATGGAAGAGATGCGGCAGAGCGTGCGCATTCTGCAACAGGCCATCGATCATTTGCCCGACGGGCCGGTGAATTCACCCGACGCCAAGATCCTGCTCCCGGACAAGGAAGCTGTGCTAACGAAGATGGAGGAATTGATTCATCACTTCATCAACGTTACCGAAGGCGTCAATGCCCCGCCCGGCGAGGTATATTTCTCGGCGGAGAACCCCAAGGGCGAACTCGGTTTCTACATCGTCAGCCGGGGCGGCGGTACGCCGCATCGCCTGAAGATACGCGCGCCGTCGTTTGTGAATCTGCAGGCGCTGCCCGTGATGGCCAAGGGCCACATGATGAGTGACATGGTCACCATCCTCGCCAGCATCGATTTCGTGATGGGAGAGTGCGACCGATGAGAACCGCAAGATCAAAAGTCACACTGTCAGTGGTCGTGGCGTTCATGGTCACCCTGGCGTTTCATAGTTCATTGGCAGCCGGCACTAACACTGCCGTCTATGGCCCAGTCAGCATGGAGTTTAGCAACGCTCCAGTTTCCGCCATTATCGGCTGGCTGGCGCGCTTGACGGACAAGCCGGTAATCGCTCCGCTGAACCTTACCGTTGGGATTACCTACAAAACCGAACGAAAACTGACTCCGGACGAGGCAGTCCGTGCGCTCACCGCCGTTCTTGCATCGAACAAACTGTATGTCGTGAACATTGACAATTTATATTACCGACTGGCCACGACGACCCAGACGAACAAGTTAGCGGACATTCCACACACTGAAATTGCCGTGCAGGAAGACCGCGTCCTGATCGAGGGAAGGTCCGTTCGGTGGGAGGATTTGCCAAAAGCCATCAGTGTCTTGGTGATGCCGGATGCGGAAATCTGGGTTTACGACCCGCATGCTCGGGACGGATTGGTGTCAGGGCCCCTCACCAAACTTCTCAAGGTTCTGCAGGGGAGAAAAGTCTATCAGGCGTACTTGCCGCCGCCGCCGCACAAATAAACTTATGCCACTTAACGTTCCAACTGAATTAGTGCAGCATATTGACGAGGTGATCACGCACTATCCGCCGCAACATAAGCGGGCGGCAGTGTTGTGGCTGCTGCATCTTTTGCAGGAACAGTTCGGACATCTCGGCAAGGAACAGGTCGAGTGGACGGCGACGAAGCTCGGCTTGCAGCCGATCAACGTCTGGGAGTTGATCACGTTTTACCCGATGTTCACGCCCCGACCGCGCGGCAAGTTTCACATCAAGGTCTGCCGCACGCTCTCGTGCGAACTGGGCGGTTGCGGCGGAATCCTTGCGCGATTACAGAAGAAACTTGGCGTTGGCCTGGA
>Ga0265338_10003843_pt1 | contig 20845 bp, 22 predicted proteins | sample 42126metaG_FD_193579 | JGI IMG/M metagenome (GOLD analysis project Ga0265338, IMG submission 193579) | Rhizosphere microbial communities from Carex aquatilis grown in University of Washington, Seatle, WA, United States - 4-21-26 metaG | ecosystem: Host-associated > Plants > Roots > Rhizosphere...
ACTGCGCGCCCGGTGTGTGATAAACCCACTGCGGCCACGACCAGTAATTCCACATCTCCCAGAAAAATCCGCAAATCAACGCGCCGAGCGACAGTGAAACCACCGGCCGCCAGTCGCCTTGTCGCAGCCATTCCAGAAAATGCCGGCGGCCCAGCCAGCGGTTCACCGGTTCGAAGATGAACACCAGTGAAATCCAGACCAGAGGATAGAAGAATTTCGGCCAAGCCAATGTCAACGCCAGCATGGCCAGCCCTATGAACAGCAGTCGCAGATTTACGCGAAGCGTGTCGGGAATCCGCGCACCGGCCCGCAACGATTTAACCCACCCGAACGTCCGCACCAGTTCCGCGGTCTCAAACACGGCCGGCATGACGGTCGAGAACGACAACGTGCAGAGCGCGTAGTATTCGATCGGCGTAAACGTGCCGGCGCCGAGGTATTCCCAGTTGCCCGTCCGCTCATTGATGATTTCGAACAGCCACCACGCCGGCACCGACAGAAAGAAGAGCAGCACGAACCCTTTTCGCGAGCGGGTCCACAACGATGCGCCAATGCGCCAGCAGACCAGCGCGTCCACCACGAGGATGTAGCCCAGCCACAGCGGGAAGAACAGGTAAGCCGTGCGCAGGCCCGGCAACATCCAGTTCAATGGCCAGCACACCGCCAATAGGAACAATCCCAGCCAGCCGCGTATAAACATTTTACGCGACCAGCCTTGTGGCGCAAATCGCGGCAGTTGTCGTGCGGCATCCATCATTGGCTAACATAACCGGACACGTTCGGATTGAAAAGCCAGACGCGGGGAAGGGCAATGGCATGATTTGATGGGCCGAGGCTACTGACGAGCCGCTGCCTCTTTGTCTTGGCGGCAAAGCCAGCTCGCGAGGACGCTCGCCCCACCGAAATGCTCAAATTTATACCATCATCCGATAAGAAAGCGCGGAACCCTTTCCTTCCGTCAGAAATCAAACCTGAGCGCCGCCAGCACGGAATGGGTCCGGGCGCCCCTGAAACCGACGTCCAGATTCGGGCCGCCTCCGAACCTTGGCGAATAACTAAAGGTCGGATTGCCGGTGGCAAAATATTTATAACCGAGATCGAGCGACAGGTGGCGGGTCAGTTCGAAGCGCACTCCGGCAAAAACCTGCCCGGCAAACACCACGTCATTTTCACTGCCGGAAACAAAAATCCCGCTGTCATTCTGAGTGAAGTTATCTGTGTCAAAAACCACATCGGCACCGCCGACGCCGGCGCCGACGTAAGGTATGATATTGGTCCGTGGAATGGGAAGCGACAGCGTGGCGTTGACCATAAACGGCACATTATACAGCCGCGAGTTGTCCGAAAGATACCCCGGCACATTGTTGATTTTTGCACCGATGAAACCGGTTTCAAAATCCAGGGCCGCGTATTTGTTGAAGGCCCAGCCGAGAGCAGCATCGAAGGCGAAACCCGTATCAAAGTCCACCTTGCTGGGAACCGGCCCGGTCGTCGGAATACCTGGACCTGAAAATTGTGTGAGTTTGCCGTCCTCGAAAAGCGACGGGCCGATGCCAAGGCGGAAAACCGGGCCGGCGTCCGGAGACAAATAATAATAGTCCTGCGCCTGGGCCACGGTGGCGCTGAAACAAAGAACGGAAGCAACGAAACCTGCCAGATGTTGGTTTTTCATAACTTTCCTTTCAGGTTGAATCTCACCCCGAAGTTGCGTCGGGTCAAGCATTCCCGCTCATGCAACCTTTTCAATTCGACCAGTCGGACCGGGAAAAAGTTCAACGCAAATAATACGTATGTGGGAGAGAAAAGGTTACAACATCCGTGTTGTGCGGATGCATATTTCGCTTTCCAATTCGAGAAGCCGGAGACGTGATATTCGGGCAAGTCTCTGGCCGCTTAGTTTCATGTCCCTTGCATGTGATCCGATTTCAGCCTATTCTTTCTCTATGAAATATCCGGTGATTCTCATCAAATCGGATGAAGGGTTCGCCGTCGGCTGCCCGGCGTTGCCCGGCTGCTGGAGTCAGGGGAAAACCGAGAAGGACGCACTCGCCAATATCCGCGAAGCCATCCAACTTTGGCTTGAAGTGGCCGAGGAAGACGCCCGGGCCGAAGCCGGACGCGAAGCCGGCACGCTCACTGAAGTAACAGTTTGACATGCCCAAGCTCCCCGGCATCCGCCACCGCGACGCCGTGCGTGTGTTTGAAAAACTCGGTTACCGTATTGCCCGTGAAAGCGGCCACATCGTCATGAGCAACGGCAAAATCCGGCTCGTGATTCCGCGCCACGATCCCGTCAATGCCATCACCATGGGCGGTATTGCCAAAACGGCCGGGCTGACGCCGGAACAGTTTCGCGAATTGCTGTGAATGGGCAGGGACGCCGCGTTGCGGCGCCCGGACAGCGCAGCGCGCTGTCCCTACCTGCCGATTGAAGTGCGCAAATCTTTTTCCAGGCGGGCGAAGGCGCGTTCAAAGGCGGCGTGGTTCTTCCAGTTCGAGAAATCGGGAATGTGATATTTGCGGACTGCTCTTGCCGCGCCGAAGTAAAACGTAGGCGGGTCTGCCAAATCTTCGCCGGTGTCCAAGTCCAGACACTCCCATTTTTTCAACGGCGCGTAATGCGTCAAAGGGATGGGAAAAAGTTGTGTTATCGCCCTTGTCGTTCTGATTTTGAGACTGGCGCGAAAACTTCCTCTACAAATTTCCAGCAATTTGCAATTTCCGCGTCCTGCATCGGCAATAGTTGTTCGGCTTTTTCTTTCTCGTCTCCGCTCCATTTAGAAATGACAAATTTTGCCCGCTGTTCGTATGCCTCGCGCTTCTGTTGGAACTTGATAACAATAGCCTGAACTTCTGGGCGCGTTCTGTTTTGTGTATTGTTGTAGTGAATGTTGTCAGAGAAAAGTCTCTGAAGCTCGGCGAGTTGATCTTGATATTCCAGCAACCGTGCATAAATGTGCGTTGCGTTTTGGTCAAGACAGCCGCGCCGGTCTTCTAAAAAATCATTGCACAAGGAAATTCTTCGCTGAATCCGAGAAACCAAGGACTCTGCCTGTCGGGCATATTCAACCAACCCATGACAAGGACGACAAATCGCAACCAAACTTTCAGGGTAAAAATGATCTTCGCCGACATGATTATAGTTAAGGTGATGAACTTGATATGCCTCTCCACCGCAGCGACAACATCGAAAATTTCTTATTGCCAGAATTTCTTCTCTAACCAGTTCCCAATAGCGGCTTTCGTAAAAATCCGCAGTTGCATGAAACCGGTAGATGTCCCGAAATTTTTCCCCTCCTAGTGACAGCCATTCCTCGTGGGCGGCTTCAAAACCGCTCGGTGTCATTTTATAGGCTTTCATCTTGAAGAAAACAGCGATTTCATCCACTCGCTAAAAAATGCTCCAATCGCCGAAGCGATGACGATAGAAATTAACCAGATTATTGTAATCCAAAGGTTCTTAAAAATTGAGATGAGTGGGCGGACAAAAAATTGGTGAAATGGATTCAACCCATTCAAAAATGTATTCCATTCTTTTTCTTTTACTTCGTTGATATAATAAGCCATCCGCCCATCGGACGCTGGGCCGGGAAATATCAATTGTTTTTCTTCCAGAAGTCGGAAGATTGATTGCGCTTCGACAAGGTTCAATTTGGGACTTGTAGGGTCGGGGTTGCTTACGCTGAGAACTTGAGGTCGCCAGAAAAGATTATTGCCGCGTCTTTCCCACAACCACATTGCTGCTGTGCGCAGTTTGCTTGTTTTCGTAAACATTTTCCAATTGAGCTTCACAATCCCACCTTCTCTGCCACCTGGGACACGTCTTTGTCGCCGCGGCCACTCAAATTCACGATGATGAGCTTGTCCTTGCCCAGCTTCGGCGCGCGTTTCATCACCTCGGCAATGGCGTGGGCGCTTTCCAGCGCAGGAATAATGCCTTCCAGCCGCGCCAGTTTCATGAATGCTTCGAGCGCCGCGCCGTCCTTGATGTAGGTGTATTCCACGCGTTTCTGGTCGTGCAACCAGGCGTGCTCGGGCCCGACGGCGGCGTAATCCAGTCCGGCGCTGACACTGTGCGTAAGTTGAACCTGTCCAAATTCGTCCTGCAACAGATAGGAACGGGTTCCCTGCAACACGCCAAGCGAGCCACCCTGGAACCGCGCCGCATGTTTGCCGGTTTCAATACCCTCGCCGCCCGCCTCCACGCCCACCATTTTCACGGACTTGTCCTTCAGGAACGGATAAAACAGTCCCATCGAATTCGAGCCGCCACCGACACAGGCAATGAGCAGGTCGGGCAAGCGCTCCTCCTTTTCGAGGATTTGCCGTCGAGCCTCGTCGCCGATGACGCGCTGGAAATTCCGGACCATCACCGGATAGGGATGCGCGCCATAGACCGTGCCGAGGATATAATGGGTGGTGCGCACGTTGGTCACCCAGTCGCGCATGGCTTCGTTGATGGCTTCCTTGAGCGTCTGCTGCCCGGCCTTCACGGACACGACGTCCGCGCCGAGCATTTTCATCCGATAGACGTTCAGCTCCTGCCGTTCGCAATCCACCGCGCCCATGTAAACGACGCATTTCAAGCCGAACATGGCGGCAACGGTGGCGGTGGCGACGCCGTGCTGGCCGGCGCCGGTTTCGGCGATAATGCGCGTCTTGCCCATGCGCCTGGCGAGCAGGATCTGGCCGATGCAATTGTTGATCTTGTGCGCGCCAGTGTGAAGCAGGTCTTCGCGCTTGAGATAAATCTTTGCGCCGCCGAGTTCCTTCGTGAGCCGTTCGGCGAAGTAAAGCGGCGTGGGCCGGCCGCAGAATTCCCGGAGGTAATACTCGAACTCGCGCTTGAACGCCGGGTCTTTTTGCGCGCGCCGATACTCGTCCTCCAGTTCCTGCAACGGATGCATCAACGTCTCCGGCACGAACCGTCCGCCGTAAGGCCCGAAATGGCCGTGTGCATCCGGAAGCCCGGCGCTGGAATTCTTGCTCATAAAATGGCCGTTAATCTCGCGCAAAGGCGTGAACGGCGCAAAGGAATTTATTTTAAACCACGTATAAACACAGATGAAAACAAAATGTACGGAGGTAGGGCGCGTCACTCCGTGCGCGCCGGATTTTGCATTCGGACGAACGGCAGGCAGAGGACTGCCCGCCCTACCTGTTCATCTGTGCCAATCTGTGGCCTATGCTCAACTCGCCTTCACCGCCGCGATGAGCGCGTTCAACGAAGCCTTGGCGTCGCCGAAGAGCATCCGGGTGTTGTCCTTGTAGAAAAGATGGTTCTCAATGCCGGCGAAGCCTTTGGCCATCGAACGTTTCATCACGATGACGGTCTTGGCGTGGTCGGCTTCGATGATGGGCATGCCGTAAATCGGACTGGTCTTTTCCTCTCGCGCGGCGGGATTGACGACGTCGTTGGCGCCGATGACGAGGCAGACGTCCACGCGGTCCATCGTGGGATTGATGGCTTCCATTTCACAAAGCTGGTCGTAAGGCACGTTGGCCTCGGCGAGCAGCACGTTCATGTGGCCGGGCATGCGGCCGGCGACGGGGTGGATGGCAAACTGCACTTCGACCCCGCGCTTGCCAAGTTCGTCGGAAAGTTCGCGCACGGAATGTTGCGCCTGCGCGACGGCCATGCCGTAGCCGGGGACGATCACGACGCGCTGCGCGTAGGTCAGCAGCAACGCCACTTCATCGGCTTGAATGGGTTTGACGGTTCCCGTGACACCCGCAGCGCCAGCGCCGGCACCGCCGCCGCTGGAACCAAACGCGCCGAACAGGACATTCGTGACCGGGCGGTTCATGGCCTTGCACATAAGCAGCGTGAGCAGTGTGCCGGAGGAGCCGACGAGCGTTCCGGCGACGACCATCGCGAGATTATTGATGGCGAAACCGTCCGCCGCGACCGCGAGGCCGGTAAAGGAGTTCAACAGTGAAATCACGACCGGCATGTCCGCGCCGCCGATGGGCATGACCATCGCGATGCCGAAGAACAACGCCAGCGAGAACATCACGATGAAGGCGGTGACGGCATTGCCGCCGGACGCGTTGAACGTCAGCCAGCCGCACAAGCTCAGAATCACCAGCAAAATCAGGCCGTTGAGAAAATTCTGGCCGGGGAAGGTGTGCGGCTTTTCAAATTTTCCCTCCAGTTTCAGATACGCGATGATGCTGCCGGAGAACGAGAGCGACCCGATGAGTGTGGCAAACAGCATCGAACCCGCAATGAACGCCGTGATGCCTTCAAGGCTGTGCGCGCCGCGCATGAATTCCAAGCTCGCGACCAGCGCCGCCGCGCCGCCGCCCAAGCCGTTGAACAGCGCAACCATCTGCGGCATCGCGGTCATTTTCACCGAATACGCCCCGATGGCGCCGATGACGAGGCCGATGAGGGTGCCGACAGCGATGAGCGTGTAATTGGAGCTCCAGCCCTGCGACCAAACAAATTCGCCGGTGGGTTTGTGCAAGGTCAGCAACGCGATCAACATTCCAGCCGCCGCGACAAGATTTCCAATTCGCGCCGTCTTCGGCGAACTCAAAAACTTGATGCCGATGATGAATAAAACCGCGACGCCGATGATGATGAGAGCGATGGTGGAACTCATGACTATTTCTTTTTCTTGAACATTTGCAGCATCCGGTCGGTGACCATGAATCCGCCAAACACGTTGGCCGCGCCGAAAACCACCGCCACAAATCCGAGCGCTTGCTTGAGCGGTGTGTCCGCGTCCGCCAGCACCAGAATGCCGCCGAATAAAATGATGCCGTGGATGGCGTTGGTGCCGGACATCAGCGGCGTATGCAGCATCGAGGGCACCTTGGAAATGACTTCAAAGCCGACAAAGACGGCCAGGATGAAAATAAACAGAATATTCGTATCCATAAAATTTAAGCGGGTTTCGCCACGAGCTTCTCGTTGACAATCTTGCCGCCGTGCGTGATGAGGCAGCCCTTGATGATTTCGTCGTCGAGCTTGAGAACGAAGGTTTTGTTCTGCTTGTCCCAAAATTCCTCGATGAGGCCCATCAGGTTGGCGGAAAATACCTGGCTGGCGTGCAACGGCACCCGCCCGGGAAGATTGGCGATGCCGACGATTTTCACCCCGTTGCGATCGGTCACCTGGTCCAGGACCGCGCCTTCGACGTTGCCTCCCGTTTCAATCGCCATGTCCACGACCACGCTGCCCGGCTTCATCGCGTTAAGCATTTCCGCCGTGACCAGGACCGGCGCCTTGCGCCCGAACACCTGTGCGGTGGTGATGACCACATCGGAGTCGCCGCAGGTTTTTTTCATCGCATCGCGTTGCTTCTGGATTTGCTCCTCGGTCAGCGCCTTGGCATAGCCTTCCTTGGTCTGGCCGGTTTCACCGATGTCAATCTTGAGAAATTGCGCGCCCAGCGACTTGACCTGCTCCTCCACCACGGGCCGCGTGTCGTAGGCGGTGACCTTCGCGCCGAGCCGTTTGGCGGTGGCAATGGCTTGCAGACCGGCGACGCCGACACCGATGATGAATACCTTTGACGGCAGGATCGTGCCCGCCGCTGTGGTCATCATCGGAAAAATTTTGTTGGAATAACGCGCGGCGAGGATGACTGCCTCGTAACCGCCGAGATTCGCCTGCGACGACAGCACGTCCATTTTCTGCGCGCGGGTCGTGCGCGGAATGAATTCCATGCTGATGGCGCTGACGCCGCGTTCGGCCAGCTTCTGGACGAGTTCCTTTTCATTGAACGGATCCAGCAGGCTGGCGTGGATGGCGCCGGACTTGAGCAGCCCGATTTCCTCGACGGGCGGCTTGCGCACGCGCAGCACCATGTCGGCGGAACCGAGCAACGTGTTGCGATCGGTGGTGAGGGTGGCGCCGACAGTGGTATAGTCGGCATCGGCAAAGCCGCTGCCGAGGCCAAGGCCCGCTTCGACTTCCACTTGTGCGCCGAGTTTGACCAGTTTGGCGGCGCTGGCTGGCGTCAGCGGTGTCCGGGTTTCGCCCGGATGTGTTTCTTTGGGAACGGCAATCTTCATTTTTCGAAAAACGTGGGGCGCACTTTATCACACCGTTTTCCCGCCGTTAACTCAAATGTTGCTATTCTTTGTACGGGAATTGTCGCGCCTGATGAGCGATATAAATTATCGTTTGAAATGCTACACAGCTGTTGACTTAGCCGCGTTAATGAACATGCGCACCCTGGCGTGATCCTTTTTCCCCGGCGCGGATTCCACACCGCTCGAAACGTCCACGCCAAATGGTTTCACCTGTTGGATGGCTTGCGCGACGTTTTCCGGCGTCAAACCGCCGGCCAAAAAAACCGGCTTGCCGAACCTTTGCGCTTCAATGGCCACGTCCCAATTGAATTGTTCACCCGTGCCGCCGAGCGTGTCGGATGAATAAGCGTCCAGCAACCACGCATCGGTCTGGTATCTCGGCAATTCCTTCAACGACCCGGCGTCGCGCATGCGAAAGGCTTTCATGCTCATCAGTCCAAATTGCGTGCAAAATTCCGGCGGTTCATCGCCATGAAATTGCAGCAGGCTCAGGCCGCATTCACCGATGGCGCGCCGGACCAGTTCCTCGGCCGGATTCACGAAGACGCCCACACGCAGAGTGAACGGCGGCAGCGCCCGCGAAATTTCCGCCGCGGTTTTCGTTGGGATGAACCGCGGGCTTTGGTCGTAAAATATGAACCCCAGCGCGTCCGCGCCCGCCTCGACGGCGACCTGCGCGTCCGCCAGATTCGTGATGCCGCAAATTTTGACCCGCACACTCATTCTTGATTTTAAAATTTACGATTGACTTACCCGTTCCATAACACCGCGTAAATCGTAGACCGAAAATGGTAAATTGCAAAGCGGGCTTCCCGGTTTGGACCTCTGCTTTCACCGCGGCGATCCCTCAACCGTGGCCGAGATGGCGGAAAATTTGATAGACAACGAAGGCGGCGAGGTAGGCCAGGCCGGTCATGTAAGCGATTTGAAACAAGGGCCATTTCAGGCTGTTGGTCTCGCGGCGGACGACGGCGGAAGTGGCCAGACATTGGGCCGCGAGGATGTAAAAGACCAGCAGACTCACACACGTGGCGGTGGTGAACACGGGCGCGCCGTCGGTGCGAGTGGCCCGGCGGAGCGTGTCGGAAAGCGATGCGTGCCCCTGACCCACGGCGTCCTCGCCCACGCCATAGACCACGGCCAGCGTGGAAACGATAACCTCGCGCGCGGCAAAGGAACTCAGAATGCCGATGCCGATCTGCCAGTCGAAGCCCAGCGGCTTGATCACAGGTTCGATGACCCGGCCGATTTGACCGGCGAATGAGTGTTGCAATGAACTTTGCGCCGTCAGGCGGTTGGCGGCGAGGCGAAGTTCGCCGGCCCGCTTTGCGTCGCCGCCCTTTTCAACCTGCGTGGCCTGGGCGGTCAAGGTGACGGCGGCGGCGGGCGGAGCGGATTTGGGATAATGCGACAACGCCCAGAGCAGCAATGAAATCACCAGGATGACGGTCCCGGCTTGTTTTACAAAAATTTTGGCGCGATCAAGGGTATGCAGGAGCGCGGTGCGCAGGCCGGGCAGCCGATAGGGCGGCAATTCGATCACCAGCGGCCGGCTGCCGCCAGGCAAAATCGTGCGCCGAAAAACCAAAGCGGCGAGCATTGCAAAAAAAATGCCGGTCGCGTAGGCGCCGGTAAAAACCAGCGCAGCCTTGAAGGGCGATTGCGGAAACAGCAGCGCCGTGACCATCGCATAAACGGGAATCCGCGCGGAGCAGGTCATCAGCGGGGCAATCAGGATGGTCACCAGCCGGTCACGCGGATTTTCGATCACGCGGGCGGACATGACGGCAGGAATGGCGCAGGCATGGGCGGAAAGCAGGGGGATGAACGCCTTGCCGGGCAGGCCGAACCGGCTCATGACCTTGTCCATCACAAAGGCGGCGCGCGCCAGATAGCCGGTGTCTTCCAGCAACGAGAGCGCGAAAAACAGGATGCAGATCTGCGGCAGGAACACGAGCACGCCGCCGACGCCGCCGATGACGCCGTTGACCAGGAGACTCTGCCAATCACCCGCCGGCACCTGCACCGCAATCCAGGCGCCGACGGTGGTAAAGAGATGGTTGATGAGGCCCATCGGAATTTGGGCGGCCCAAAAAATCAGGACGAAGAGCAACAGCATGACGCCGATAAAGGCCGCCATGCCAGCCGCGGGATGCGTCAGGATTTCGTCCAATTTTTCAGTGTGTTGCGAACGGCGCGCGGCAGCGGCGTTCATGACCTTGCCGGAAATGGACTCCGTCCACGCGTAGCGGGCTTGATAAGGACAGCCGCCACAAATGGAACAGTTGGGCTTGCAATGCTCCACCGCCTCCGGCATCGCGCCGTTGACGAGCCGCCCGATTTCGCGCCGAAGCTCATCCACTCCCTTGCCGGTGCGCGCCGCAACCGGTATGACAGCGCAGCCGAGCTCGGAGCGGAGCTTCTGGACATCGATGTGGATGCCCTCGTGCCCCGCCATGTCCATCATGTTCAGCGCAATAATGACGGGACAATCCAATTCGAGGACCTGACTGGCCAGAAACAGGTTCCGCTCCAGGTTCGTCGCGTCCACGACCACCAAAGCAGCATCCGGTGCATCATGATTGTCCAGGCGGCCACGCAATGCGTCACTGGCCAGTTTTTCCTCGGGCGAGGAGCTTTCCAGGCTGTATAGACCTGGCAAATCCACAATGACAACCTGCCGGTTTCCCGCTTGAATCTTGCCGATCTTCCGTTCAACGGTGGTGCCGGGAAAGTTGGCAGTCTTGGCCCGCAACCCGGTCAAGGCGTTGAACAGTGTGGTCTTGCCTGCGTTGGGATTGCCGACCAGCGCCAGCGTGAAGGTGCGAAGCCCAAACTGCGCCGACAAAGGCGGCAACGCCATTTTGGTTTCCGCAACGTTATTCATGAGTTGGACGTTTCCCGCAAGGCGCAATGATCAGGCGCACAAACCTCCAGCCACACGTGCGCGGCCAGCGAAGCCGATAAACCCAGCCGCGAGCCGAAAACACGAACGATCATGGGGTCGCCGGGTTTAATGACTTCAATCTGTCGCCCCACGCAAATGCCCAGCATTTTAAGGCGCTGGACTTCTTCGCTGCCGGTTTCAATGCGACGAACCATGGCGCATATCCGCGGCGGAAGCTGGTCGAGCCGCTTTTCCAGGAACGTTGTGGCTGCCTTCATTTCCATTCTCCATCATACTAACCATCCGGGAACACAGCATCTAACCTTATTTTGGCTTCTTATGGACAATTATTGATGAAACCCCTCTTTTTGGCTCGTCGGGCCATCGGGGTTTCGCCCAAAATTCATTCCATGCCGCGCTCGGTTTATTTCGACTACAACGCCACGACCCCGCTGGATCCGGCGGTGCGTGACGCGATGCTGCCTTTTCTGGGTGAAATCTGGGGCAATCCTTCCAGCGTGCATCATGTCGGGCGTCAGGCGCGGGCGTTGCTGGACGATGCGCGTGAGCGGGCAGCGAAAGTCCTGGGCGGCAAGCCGGGTGAAATCATTTTCACCAGTGGCGGCACGGAGAGCAATAATCTGGCGATTTTCGGCACGGCGCGACTGCTCAAACCCAAAGGCCGGCATTTGATCACGTCCGCCATTGAGCATCATGCGGTGCTGCATTGTTTCGATTACCTTGAGAAAACCGAGGGATTCGAAGTCACCCGGCTGCCGGTGGATTCCGAAGGGTGCGTGTCGGTGGACGACTTGAAAAAGGCGATCCGCCCGGACACAGTTTTTGTCTCCATCATGGCGGCCAACAATGAAATCGGCACCATTCAGCCCGTGGGTGAGTTGGGAAAGGTTTGTCGCGAACGTGGAATCGTTTTTCACACGGACGCGGTGCAATGGTTTGGCAAGGAGCCATTTGAATCCGTTCTCCAATTCAACGCGGATTTGGTTTCGGTTTGCGCTCATAAGTTCCACGGACCCAAAGGAGTGGGCTTGCTCTACGTCAAATCCCCGCTTCATCCCGACCCGATCGCTTTTGGCGGCGGGCACGAAAACGAACGGCGAGCCGGCACTGAGAACCTGACTGGGATCATCGGGTTGGTTGAAGCAATGGAAAGATTCCTTACTCCTCCAGTTTTCAAAAGTGAGCGTTTGAAGGCGCTGACCCAGCAATTGAAGAGCTGTATTGCAGAAATCAAAGGCACAGAATTTGTTGGTTCTCCTGAGCAGCGACTGATAAATACGGTTTCCTTTGTTGTGAAAGGCACGGATAGTATTGTTCTTTTGGGTGGATTGGATATCGAAGGAATCTGTGCTTCCAGTGGTTCCGCCTGTTCCGCCGGTTCACTCGAACCTTCACACGTGGTTGCCGCATTGGGTAAACAAGATTCCGCCAACGCGCTCGTACGCTTCTCTCTTGGCAGAGAATCTTCTCTGGAAGAAACCAACTTTGTCTGTCGTGTCCTTCCGGAAGTGATCCGCCGTGCACATCCTGGTAAATAAGTCTCCAGCCCTGTGTGAAGTCTTTGTTAATTGTGTTGAGAACTTCGGATTTTTCCGATTTCTCGTTTTTTTCCCTTCCTAAACCGTCGCCCTTCCCTTTACATTCCACCGATGAAACCTTGACACAAAAGGTTGTTTGTCTTATTCACAACCCTTAATACTGATACTGTTTTATAAAGAAAGACATTATTAACCGCCCATGAACCTCACTATCACGAAGGAGCAAATTCTCAATGGACTGCAGGCGGTTCAAAACGTGGTCAGCTCGCGAACGACTCTTCCCATCCTTTCCAACGTGTTGTTGCGCGCCGAGGGCGACCGGGTTGAATTTACCGCAACCGATCTGGATGTCACCGTTGCTTGCTCGGTGGAAGCGAAAGTAAAAAAAAGCGGATCCACCACCGTGCCGGTAAGAAAACTATTTGGGATTGTTCGAGAACTGAATGGTGGAGAAATCGACATCGAAGTGGACGAAAAAAATGTGAGCAGCGTTCGCTGCGGAACTTCCTACTACAAAATACACGGAATCGGCGCGGACGAATTTCCGCCCATGCCGAAGTTCAAAGATGACAAAAAGGTGACCTTGACCCAGGAGACGACCAAATCCATGTTGGGAAAAACATCGTTTGCCATCTCCACCGATGAGTCGCGTTACGTATTGAACGGGGTTTTCATCAGCCTCAAGGACCACAAAATGACGGTGGTGGCAACCGACGGCCGCCGATTGGCGCTGGCCGACGAAGAAGTGGAAATATCCGAAAAGAGCCAGGGTGAATTCATCATTCCCGCCAAGGCGGTCAACGAATTAAACCGGCTTTTGCAGGACAAGGGGGACGTGGAAATCAAGTTTGGGGAAAATCAGGCTGCGTTCAAATTGAAGGATGACAAAGGATTTTCCGTTCTCGTGCTCACGAAGTTGATTGAGGGGAATTATCCCAATTATCGCCAGGTCATTCCCGCTGAAACCAAGGAGCGGGTGCCGCTGGCGCGTGAGGAATTCCTCCACGCCTTGCGTCGTGCTGAAATCATGACCAGCGAAAAGGCCAATTCCGTCAAACTGACCTTTGGCAAGAACAACCTCGCCATCACTGCCAATTCGCCGGAGGTGGGCGAGGCCCGTGAAAGCCTTGCGGTGAACTACAAGGGCAAGGAAATCGCCATCGCCTTCAACCCAAAGTTTCTCATCGAGCCGCTCAACGCGCTGACCGAGGACGAGGTTTTTTTCGAATTGACGGACGAACTCAGTCCCGGCGTGTTGAAGATAAACGGTCCGTTCCTTTACGTGGTCATGCCGATGCGATTAAGCTGAGCAGGTCGTCAGGTTCCGCCTGTCGTTGGGCTGCGGAGTTTGACGAGATCACCCTTCGCTGATAATATCTGCACATGATCCCGGTCCGGCTGAGTGTCATAAGCGCTATTTTGCTGTTCGGAGCCGGCACCTTGGATTGTAACGCGGCGATCATGGTGGCGTGTATAGGAGACAGCATCACTGCCGGCGTGGGGGTCACCACACCTTCCGTTGAAAGTTATCCGGCCAAGCTTCAACAGTTGCTCGGAACGAATTATAACGTGTTAAACTATGGTGTTAGCGGCACCACCTTGCTCACCCAGGGCGACATGCCATATTGGAACACTGGCAACTACACCGCGAGCCACAATCCGCCCCTGCCAAACATCGTCGTCATTATGCTCGGTTCCAATGATTCGAAACCGCAGAACTGGCAATATGGAGGGAATTTTTACGTAGTCTACCGGGCGTTTATTGCCACCTATACGAATCTGGCCTCGGCCCCGCGCGTTTTGCTCTGCACGCCGCCACCGTGCTTCGGTCCCAACTCGCCGCTGATCGATCCCGGCGTCCTCGCGACGAACATTTCTCCGTTGATCCGGCAGATTGGCACCAATCTCAACCATCAGGTCATTGACATGCAAACGCTGCTCGCCGGCCACGGCGAATGGTTTCCGGACAATGTCCATCCCAATTCGCAGGGAACCGCCGTGATGAGCGCGATCGTCTACACCGCGCTCCTGGGCGACACGATGAACGGGGCGATTCCCGGTTTGGGAATAGACCCGCTGACAAACAGCATCGTGTCTTTGAACTGGCCCGCGGGTGGCGCCGGCTGGGTGCTGCAATCCATACCCGCATTCGGCGGCACAAACGCCTGGACGATTGTGGCCCAACGTTCCATCAACGATGGAACCTGGGTGCGCAACGCCAATGCCATTACCGGACCCAGCGCCCTGTTCCGGCTTTGGAATCCCTCAATTCAAAGCCCTTGAAACGTTGCCGGAATGGTTGGCGCGCGCCGCGCGTGAATATTACGTGACGGCTGCCCAGATGCGGTGAACGTCGTCGTGGTCATCAAGACTTTGAAGAAAGTCGCCGACTTCCGCCCGTTGCTCCTCGGTCAGCGTCGGATGGGTCTTCGGCAGATAACCCGGCTCGCTCGTCACGACCGCCCAGCCGTTTTGTGAAAGCCACCGGGAAACGGCGTGGACCGCCGTGCGATCGCAAATAAACCGCGCCCCCGCCGCACCCTCCGGGATGTCGTCATTCTGCTCGGGCGTTAGCGGCTCAACCTCATTCGCGCCGGCTTCAATGGCGGCGGCTTCGCGGTCAATGTTCGTGTCGGGATGATGCGCCTCCACCAGGCCGACATGGTCGAACAGGAACTTGTTGCTGCCCGCCGTGCCGAGCTGGCCTCGCTTGAACAGCACGCGGATTTCCGGCGCGGTGCGGTTCACATTGTCGGTGAGCACTTCGATAATCACCGGCACCTTGTGCGGCGCGTAACCCTCGAAAATCACGTGTTCCATCACGAGCTTTTCGTCGCCAGTGCCCGCACCCTTTTTGATGGCACGTTCGATGACCTCGCGCGCGACGCTCTCCTTGCGCGCTTTCTCAACGGCGGCGAAGAGGCGCGCATTCATTGCCGGATCCGCCCCGCCCATCTTGGCGGCCACGGAGATTTCGCGGACCACTTTGCTCGTTTGGCGGCCTTTCTTCAGCCCGGCCACCAGACGTTTGGCATGCAACCATTGGCGTCCCATGAGGAAAATCTAGCAAACCACCGCGCGATGGCGAGCGCGGAACGCAGCGTTCACTGGCGGCGGACGGGCATCAACCCGAAGTGCAACACCAGCCAGATCGGCACGGCGAACAGGACGATGGCGACCAGCCGTTCCACGGTCCACGGGAGGTAATGCGATTGGATGGGGAAAATCGTGATCATGAAATAATTCGCAAACCGGGTGTGGCCGATGAAATGCAGATGTTTCGGAAATTTTTTGCGGAGGCCGCTGATGAGCGCGGCGATGCCAAACACCAGCGTGAGGAACGTCACCAGCAGATTCACCGGCAGCATCGCGTTCAGTTCCAGATAACGGCCGTGCGCCGCGTGTGGCACAAAATACGGCCACAGCCATTGGGCGCCCGCCCAGAGAAAACTGAAGCCGGACTGGAGTGCCGTGCGAAAATTTGCCTTGTCCGCCGTCAGTTCGTTCAGCAGCAGGCCGAAGTAAAGCGGCACAATGCCCCAAATCAACGCCGCATGCTCGAACGGCGTGGCGATCAACTCAACGAACGTGGCCCAGTAATGTTGGATCATTCGTGGTGCCGCGCGCCGCTTTCAGTGGGAAACATGGTCAATCTTCTGTTTGACCTCACCGACCACATTCGTGGTCGTCTCCTTGACTTTGGCGGCGACATTGGTGGCGGCCTCGCTCACCGCCTTGGTGCTGACGCTGACCGCGTCGGTGGCAGCGTCCTTGACCGATTCGGCGGCGTCCTTGGTTTCGGCCGCAACCCTTTTCGCCCCGGTCTTTTCCTCATGCATCACAACGACGGCAATCACCGCCGCCACGAGCAGCAAAACAACCAGCCATTTGATGATTTTCATAAAACTCTTTTTTGGACGAATCCGGCCAATGTTTCGTTCGATCATCCCGGACCCAGTTGGCCATGGAACGCGCTGTAAACCATTTGCACCGCGACCGCGGCGAGCATCATGCCCATCACCCGGCTCAGGATGTTCGCGCCGGACCGCCCGATCAATCCGATGATCCGGTCACCCAGCAGCATGAGGATCAGCGTCACCACCAGTACCAACACCATGACGACGCACGTGAGCGTTTCCTGCAGAAAGCTGTGCGTGTTGTTGTCGGTCAGCACCACCACCGACAACAGCGCACCCGGCGTGGCAATGGACGGCATCGCCAGCGGAAATACCGCCACATCATGGCCCTCACCTGCCGGCACGTCGTGGCCCGAAGCTTTTTCAAAAATCATGGTCAAGGCGAAGAGAAATAAAACAATGCCGCCGGCGATTTGGAACGAGAGCAGTTCAATCCGCATCACCTCCAGCAAATACTGGCCGAGGTACAGAAAACCGGCCAGCAGGAAGAACGCGATGACCGTCGCGCGCATCGCCGCCCGTTTGCGTGTCACCGGGGTCATGTCCTTGGTCACCGACAAATAGAGCGGCACCGTGCCGATGGGATCCACCGTCACCCACAGCGTCACGAAATCAAAAAACAATTCGTTCCAGCTCACGCGCGCGATACTTTAATCGCCGCCGGAATATCCGCAAACAATTCCGCCTTGATTTTGCAACAGCGCCACCGCGCGTCCTGATGTTTCACCACACCTTTTTTAACGGGTCAGGAAAGGACCTCCGCCTTCGGATGGTCCGCTGGCAACCTCAACCCGGCGAAGCACTTGCAAAAAGGGCTTGACGTGGGATACTAAAATGATATCATTACGATAACATACAGAAAGGAACTGATTATGAATGCAAACCCGGCAAAGTCGGCGAGCCAGGAACGTGAAGCCTTCGCGATCAACGGCTGGATGATGTTGATCCTCAATCTGGTGCTGCTGTTCGGCGCGGCCACCTGGTTTATCTGGCTGATCAAGCATGCAGGGGAATCCCACGAGGATCCAGGCGCTCTGCTGCTGGCGCCGATTCTGATTGCAGCCCTGGCGGTTTTTTTGCTGAAAGGCCATTTCACCCTGCAGCCCAATGAAGCGCGTGTACTGATCCTGTTCGGCGCCTACAAAGGCTCTGTACGCCAGAGCGGTTTCTGGTGGGCCAACCCGCTTTATTCGCGGATTCGCGGCCAACCACTGCCCTCGAGTTCCGCTGCCCCCGAAAAGTCCAAGGCAGCCGTCAGTCTCGGGACTCAATCGCAGCGCGGACTGAGCGTCAAAATCTCCCTGCGCGCGCGCAATTTCAACAGCGAGAAACTCAAGGTCAACGACAAACGCGGCAACCCCATCGAAATCGCCGCCGTCATCGTGTGGCGCGTGGACGACACCGCCAAGGCGGCCTTCGACGTGGACGATTTCGAGAGTTACGTCCATATCCAGAGTGAATCGGCCGTCCGGCACATCGCGAGCCTTTACGCGTATGACCGGGGTGAGGAAAATGAGCCGACGTTGCGCGAGAGCGCCGACGAAATCGCGGGCGCTTTGAAGAAGGAATTGCTGGAGCGGCTCGACAAGGCGGGTGTGATCATCGAGGAGGCCCGGTTGACGCATCTGGCTTACGCGCCGGAAATCGCCCAGGCCATGCTGCGCCGGCAACAGGCCGAGGCGGTCATTGCCGCGCGCCAGAAAATTGTGCACGGCGCGGTGAGCATGGTGGACATGGCGTTGCGCGAACTGTCGGAAAAAGGAGTCGTCAAACTGGACGAGGAACGCAAGGCCTCCATGGTGAGCAACCTCCTGGTCGTGCTTTGCAGCGAAACCGAGGCGGCGCCGGTTATCAACACGGGCACGCTGTATCAATAGATGGCGAACGAAGAGCGCAAACCGTTTTTATTGCGCATCCCGCCCGACCTCTGGAAGGAGTTGGAGAAATGGGCGGCGGATGAACTCCGCAGCGTCAACGGCCAGATCGAATATCTCCTGCGCCAGGCCGTGGAGAAGCGCAAACGCACGCAACCGGATAAAAAATAAGGCGGAAAACGGCGTTCCGTTTACAGTCATTGCCCCCGCCGGGGCACTCAAAAAGTTCGCGAAGGTGGCCCGCCCGCAGTCGAGTATTTCACGGCGTGCCGTTCCGCTTCGGTCCAGCCGGGCAGCACGTCCTGCCCATAATAAAATTCGGTCTCGAATGTGAGGCCGGCCTTTTCCATGACGCGACGGGAGGCCAGATGGCCAGCGAGAGTGCGGGCACAAACTTTCGCATAGCCCCAATCGCCGCGGGCGCGTTCGAGCAAGGCCCGCGCGCCCTCTGTCGCCAGGCCGCGTCCCCAAACGCTGCGTTTCAGCCGGTAACCCAGTTCCATTTCGCCGGGAGAAATCCGGTCCGGCCGCAGGTGAAACCATCCGATGAACTCGTCGCCCGGTCGCAGATGCGCCGCCCAGAAACCGCGCGGCGGCGATTGTTGGTACACATCAAGACAGCGGGGAATGATTTGGTTTTGGATTCGAGCCAGCGGCGTGGGTTGGCCTTTGGAGATGAACCGCATCACTTCCGGATCGCTGTCGAGTTCAAACAGCAAAGGCGCGTCCTCAGCGCGAAATTGGCGGAAATACGTCCGTTCCGTTTCCAGGAGAATGGCGCCGGTCGTGATCACGGACGGAGCTTACGCTCGACGTTCGCGAATGGCAGCGAGAAAATCCGCCACAACTTCCCGGCCAGATTTTTTATGCCACATTCATTTGGCTGGAGGAATACCGACGTGCGCCTTCCATGAATCATACGCCGTTTGGTCAGCCAGCAACGCCTCCATGGCCGCTGCCAGTGGTTCAATCCGCACAATTCCAGAAAAAAACGGCACGATCACCAATGGCGTTTTCCATCAGGAATGCCGGACGTTGATTGATCTGGAGCGCATCAAACTCCGCGGATGATTGCTTTACGCGGGCGGCGACATCGTTGGATTTGGCGCGGGCGAGAAGTTTTGCCTTGTTCAATTTTGCGGCTTTGATTGCAACGTCAACGGCGACATCCCATCGCCCGACCTTTTTCCCCTCGCGCTCGGCTGCACGAGCGATGGCCAGACGCACAAGATCATCCGTCGCGCCGAAATCCCTGGCGGCCTCGGTGACGAGATTTGGCGCGGTATATTGTTTCAAACCGGGCTCAAACCAACCCGCGTTCAACATGAACGGGGAACGCACAATCGTGCCGCTGCGGCGATAAAACCATTCGGCCTGTGCTTTTGAAACCGGATAGGCGCTGGCCGGCATTTGAGCGATCTTCCAGTTGAATTCGACCCTGCCCGCGTAACACGCTTTCAATTCTGCCCACGTCGGTTCCGTCCAATAACACCAGGACGAAACAACATCGAGATAGTATGTGATTTTTACGTTCACGGCGGCAATTTATCCATACCATCGAAAAATCGCATTCAAAATATCTGTCACCACTTCCACCGTGCGAACTTTTGCCTCAACTCAACGAATGAAGATTTTTTCCGGTTGCCATTTCCGGCCACGCTGGGCGCAAAGATACCAGCCCGATTGATCGTTCAATGGGATCCAGCGCTTTTCCTCAGTGCGATAATGCCAGTCTTTGTCCACCTGATAGAAGATTTGCCGGCCGACCAGTTCCAGAATATTGCATATTTCGCCATTGTGATAATTCTGCGGGTCGTAATCCGTGTTCTTCGCGTGAGCCATTTCCGAGTAAGTCTGGCTGAGATCACGCAACAACCCATCCACCTCCGGGTTCAGGTCGCGAACATTCAGCCCGAGTTTGCGAGCTTCACGAATGGTGATCGGATATGAGTGCGAAGGATAATCATAGTTGAGAGCCCGGCTGATCCTCAGTGCTTTTGCGCGATTGGGCACATGATAGCTCAATAACTCCTGACAGATCCGCATGGAAAGCGAACTGGAACGGTCCAGCGCGCCGAGCACAAGAGGATGCAGATATTTGTAAACCTCCGGGAACGGATTGTCGCCGCACTTCTGCTCCTTCCACAACCGTAGGATGCGCATTACCTCATCCTGACTTACCGACACAAGGTAGTTGTGATGATCCGCCGGCGAAAGATCGTGCTTGAGGGAAGAATCTACCGCGGTGAGATAGGAAGTCGGCCCCATATGGATCTCATTCGCGCCCAGTGCGACCATCGTCGCCGCAGAGGCGCATTCGTAGGGCACCAGCAAAGTGATACGATTAAATTTCTGCCGCAACAAATGCACAAACCGTAATGCGGCCTCGGGGTTGCCGCCATCTGATTTCAAGAATAATGCCGCTTTGGCTTGCCGCTTGGTGGGCCCGAGCAATCTTGACATAGCGACCACGTCGTTCTGACATATGGAGCCGCCGGTAGACACCCAGTAAACCAAGACCGGCAGCTCCAGCTTGTCCTGCAAAGCTGCGACGAGCTTTTG
>Ga0265338_10003844_pt1 | contig 20845 bp, 19 predicted proteins | sample 42126metaG_FD_193579 | JGI IMG/M metagenome (GOLD analysis project Ga0265338, IMG submission 193579) | Rhizosphere microbial communities from Carex aquatilis grown in University of Washington, Seatle, WA, United States - 4-21-26 metaG | ecosystem: Host-associated > Plants > Roots > Rhizosphere...
CCTTTTTTCTTTCATCATATATTTTTAATAATTTGGATATATGATCTGCGGGCATGGTTTTCCAATCTTTAACCGTTGACACTCTCCGTCGGTTACGTTAACATAAGATTCAATATATTTAGAATGATTAATAAGCAAAAAAGTCTCAAACGCCGATATTATATAGTTTAAGGCGACTTTAGGAGAGTTTTTTATGAAAAACAACAAAGTTTTTATTTTTGATACGACCTTGCGCGATGGAGAGCAGGCGCCTGGGGCCACGATGAGCCCTGAGGAAAAGCTGGAAATAGCCTATTCTCTGGAGCGTCTGGGTGTAGATATCATCGAGGCCGGCTTTCCTGTTTCATCCAGGGGGGATTTTGATTCCGTGCAAAATGTCGCCAGACACATCAAGAATTCCTGTGTCTGCGGCCTGGCCCGTTCCATCATCAAGGACATTGATGCCGTCATTGAGGCGGTCAAGCCCGCGAAACACAAACGTATCCATATTTTTCTGGCCACCTCTAAGATCCACCTGCAGCATAAATTAAGAAAGACCGAGGATGAGATCGTGGCCATGGCCATAGAATCCGTCAAATATGCCAGAAAACGCATGGATAATATCGAATTCTCACCTGAAGATGCTTCGCGCACGGAGAAGGAGTTCTTGTACCGTATTTTGGAAGAGGTCATTAAGGCAGGAGCAAGCACGGTGAATATTCCTGATACGGTCGGTTACAGCACTCCGGAAGAATATGGGGCGGTGATCGCAGGCATTTGCAATCATGTACCCAATATCAATAAGGCCATTGTTTCCACCCATTGCCATGATGATCTGGGTCTGGCTGTTGCCAACTCCCTGACCGGGGTGCAACATGGCGCCCGCCAGGTGGAATGCACCATTAACGGCATTGGTGAGAGGGCAGGCAATGCTTCTATGGAAGAAATTGTCATGGCCATCAAGACAAGATCGGATTTCTACGGCTTGTCGACCAATATTAATACAAAGGAGTTTTATCGTATTTCCCGCATGGTCTCCAAGGCCACTGGTTTTGTGGTGCCGCCGAATAAGGCCATTGTAGGCGCCAATGCCTTCCGTCATGAATCCGGCATCCATCAGGATGGTGTTTTGAAAGAGCGCCGGACGTATGAGATCATGAATCCAGAGGATGTGGGGGTACCGTCATCCGAAGGCCTGGTTTTAGGGAAACATTCAGGACGGCATGCCTTTAAAGACCGTTTGAAGAACTTGGGCATTGAATTGCCCGAAGTTTCTTTGGACAAGGCCTTTGCCGCTTTCAAGGATTTGGCAGACAAAAAGAAGGAAATTTACGACGAAGATCTGACGGCTCTTGTCGAGGACCAGGGCCATCTGAGTCATGTGGCGTTTGTTCTGGTGGACCTGATCTCCACCAGCGGTACCAATGTGGCCCCGCAGGTGTCGGTGACCGTTGCCCATAAGGGCAAGAAACAGACCCAGCAGTCAACCGGCGACGGTCCTGTAGATGCCTGTTACAAGGCCATTGAGTCCCTGACTAAATTAAAACCCCAGTTATTGGATTACAGCATCAAGTCCGTCACTCAGGGCAAGGATGCCTTGGGCGATGTGACGGTAAAGGTTTCCATTGATGGAGAGGTGGTCATCGGCCGGGGGGCAAGCACAGACATTATCCAGGCATCGGCCAAAGCCTATATAAACGCGATCAATAAACACCTGGCCCAACAAACGTTGAAGAAATGATCCAGGAGCCTCCGGCCATATACGGGATCATCGGTAATCCGGTCTCCCACAGCCTTTCGCCCGTGATGCATAATGCGGCTTTTAAAGCCTTGGGCGTCAATGCGGTTTACAAATTATTCCCATTGGCAGACCGCGAAGAGCTCCGGCTTTTTATGGAAGATTTGAAAGAAAAGGACAACCCTGTTTTCGGCCTTAATGTTATGGTACCTTACAAGGAAGATGTTCTGCTTTACCTAGACAGCATGGACCCTTTGGCCGATAAAATAGGCGCGGCCAATACCCTTGTTATTGACCATCAGCGCAAGATCAGGGGTTTTAATACTGACGGACCTGGCTTTTTAAGCCATCTTGTTGAGCTTAATGTTACCCTTAAAGATAAAAGGGTCGTCCTATTGGGGGCCGGAGGAACAGCGCGTGCCATCATCAGTGTCCTGTGTCTTGTTCCTGAAGGCCCTGAGAGCATCTATCTTTACAATCGTACGAGAAGCAATGCTGAGTCATTGGTTGAAGAGATCGGCAAAAAGATCAATGCCAGCATTGTGACCATCGTTGATGAGCCGGAGGACTTGAATATTGAACTTGCGGATATCTTGATCAACACGACCAATGTAGGCATGAAGGAAAGCGACCCGCTTTTGATCGATCCGGGATCCCTGCATAAGGACATGCTGGTGTATGATGTCATTTATAGCCCTGTCGAAACAAAATTATTGGCGCAGGCGCGTCTAAAGCAGGCGCAGACGGCCAACGGCCTGGGCATGCTGTATTACCAGGGTGTTTTAGCTTTTTGGCATTGGTCAGAAATGGAATTGGACGAGGACATCAAGAAAATAATGAGAGAATCTTTGGAGAAAGCATCCCATGGGCACTGATCTTTTGCTTGGCATTTTTATTTTTATCATTGGCACAATGACCGGAAGTTTCCTTAATGTATGCATTGTGCGGCTTCCTCTGGAAAAATCCGTTGTTTTCCCTGGTTCCCATTGTGTGGCTTGCCGTACGCCGATCGCCTGGTACGATAATATCCCCTTGATCAGCTGGCTTGTCCTGGGCGGACGTTGCCGTGCCTGCAAAGCAAAGATCTCTTTTCGTTATTGGTTTGTGGAATTTTTGACAGGTGCAGCCTTTTTTCTTTTTTATTGGTATTTCGGCCTTCAGGCTGTTTTATGGCCGTATCTGGTCATGGTCAGTTGTTTTATCGTGGCGACCTTCGTTGATTTTGAGCACCGTATCATCCCTGACGAGGTTTCCATCGGGGGCATGGTCCTAGGGGTCATTTTTAGTTTGTTTGTTCCGCAGTTGCATGAGACCCATTCACCGTTCTTGGGCGTTGGTTTTTCCCTTTTGGGGCTTTTGGTTGGTGGCGGGGCCATTTACCTGATGGGGATCATTGGAGATTTTGTATTCAAAAAGGAAACCATGGGCGGAGGAGACGTCAAGTTGATGGGCATGGTCGGCGCTTTTTTGGGATGGAAGCTGGCCCTGCTGACCTTTTTTCTGGCGCCATTTTTTGGAGCAGGATTCGGCATTGCCGAGAAAATTCGGACCAAGGACAGCACCATTGCCTACGGCCCTTTTCTGATCATGGGAGCGTTGACGAGCTTGTTTTATGGAAAGGAGATCATTAATTTTTTGATCACAGGGGGCATTTACCACTTATGAGAAATGTTTTCATGGTCCTAGCTTGTTTATTCTTTTCCGTTATGTCCATCAGTTTTGCCGATTGTCCCCGCGATAAAGCCGGGAATTGTATTGCGGTCTATCTTCCTATTCAGAACATCTCTTTGACATATGGCCTAAAGACGCAATCATTGCATGTTGCGGCCCATCATCCGTCGGTCAACCCATCGTCTCAATACGTCCGCATGATGACCGTATCTGTCAATGGCCAGCAGGCGTCGACTCAGAACTATGATCATCAAAACGGCCAGGATTTTTCAGATGATGTGTCCCTGAAAGCCAACCCAGGGGATGTCATTACAGTAACCTTATATTGCACCGGCGGCATGAGTAAATCCCAAGACCTGACCGTAGCCGCTTCTGCGGGCCAAGACACGGATAAGGTCAAGGATAAAGAAACGGATGATCCATCCACATAAAAAAGGAACATTGATGCGTTACGTTATTTTAATTTTGCTGCTTTTGATGCCCCTAGCTGTAACAGCCCAAGGTGCCGCTCCTGTACAAGATCTAAAACAAGACAAAGGGACCTTGATCAAAAATATTGAAATTCAGGGTTTTGTGTTAGGGGACAAGGAGCGTTTTGTTAAATTATTCAAAGGCTTTCGGAACAAATATTTGACCAGGGATGATATGGACCATGTCCTTTCTCAGATCCAGGCGCTTTATGATAGGGAAGGGTATCAGGAATTAGTGAAGATCAATTATCACGTGGTTAGGCGCCGTTTAATATTCACTGTTTCAATGACATCCTAAAGGAGTGGCAAAAATGAAAAGAACCGCTGCAGGGATGGTTTTGACATTGATGTGTTTATTGATTTTGCCGTTGTCCTCTGTTTTTGCCGTTTGCCCGCCTTATTGTTCACCGCATTCTTCTTCTCGTCAATTTGCCATCGAGAGCATGTCTTTGACTTATAATAAGGCAACCACCTTTTTATATGTGGAGGCGGACCATCATTCCAGGAATGAGAAAAATGAGGAAGTCGATCATGTTAACAAGATGACGGTCAGCCTTAATGGCAAGATCATCATCACTCTTCATTTTAATCATCAGAAGGACCCTGACCGGTTCTCGAAATTTGTGATGTTCAAGGCCAAAGCAGGGGACGCGATCGCAGTTAATCTATTTTCCAGCGGAGGCGGCACCAGTTCTCTGGAATTGACGGTTTCCCATGAAAACATTACAGAGATCCGCAGTGTGGATACTCAGTCATCTGAAGAACACGGTTACTGATATTTATGGGAAAGAACATTGTCTTAATCGGGTTTATGGGCTCAGGCAAATCGATGATCGCCCGGGAATTGGGAAAGCGCCTGAAGAGACAGGTGATCGCCATTGATGATCTGATCGAGGCCAGGGAGAATTTAAGCATTCACGATATTTTTAAAGCCAAAGGTGAGGTGTATTTCCGGGACATTGAACATAAGGCCGTTAAAGAGGCCTCTTGCCGGGAAAATGTTGTCATTGACTGCGGCGGCGGTGTGGTGCTACGCAAAGAAAACTTGCAGGCCCTTAAAAGTAATGGTATCGTATTTTACTTGGAAGCTACGCCAGAGGTCATTTACCAGCGCATTAAAGGTGAGACCCATCGGCCTCTGTTAAAGACATCCGACCCCCTCGGATGCATTAAAGAGTTGTTCCACCAAAGACTCCCCCTGTACAACCAGGCTGATCACACCATTGACGCCAATGACGCGTCCATCGAAGGCCCGGTTGCCGAGATCCTCAAAAGAATAGAAAAATAGGGACGTCTCCCTATTTTTCAAGGGGGAGATAATGACCGAACAAGAAGCTTTGCTGGTGTTAAATGCCGTGCCTGATCTGGGCGCCAGGCGCATCCGTAAGTTGATGGCTTTTTGGGGCAGCGCTTTGAAGGTTTTAGGGGCTTCTGTGCCTGAATTAAACTCAAGCGGTTTGGTCTCAAGCGACACAGCGGAAAATATATTCCACTTTTCTAAAGACAAATTCCTTCAAGGCGAATATAATTCTATGAAACACAAGGGGATCGTGGCAACGACCGCCATCGATAAGGATTATCCTGGTGTTTTAAATGATTTTGAAGATGCGCCCGTGGTTTTGTATATCAAGGGCGATATTGGATCTCTGAATCAAAAGTCCGTGGCACTGGTAGGTTCAAGGCTGGCAAGCTTTTATGGCTTAAGCACAGCAAAGGCCTTTGCCAGTGCTTTTGTGCACTCTGGATTAGTGGTGGTTTCTGGTTTGGCCCGTGGCATTGATACCGCGGCCCATCAAGGGAGCTTGGAGGCCGGAGGTTCGACCATTGCGGTTATCGGCTGCGGTTTTGATCACATATATCCAAAGGAAAATTATTCTTTGATGGAGACGATCAGCAGAAACGGTGCCGTGATCTCTGAATTTGCATGTGCCATGCCGCCTTTAAAGCATAATTTCCCCTGGCGCAATCGTATCATCAGCGGCCTGAGTTCGGTCCTGGTTGTCATTGAAGCAGGGAGCAAAAGCGGGGCCTTGATCACCGCAGGGTATGCCCTGGCCCAAAACAAGGATGTTTTTGTTTTACCTTCCAATATTGATAACGAAAGGGCTTTGGGCAGCAACCAACTGATCCAGGAGGGGGCCCTGGTTGCTTTAAGCCCTGACGATGTTTTATCGCGTATCAAGGAAGGTTATATCCCTTTTAATACCATTGACAGAAGGACGCTTCCATGGCTCAGCGATGAGCAGTCTAAGCTATATTCATGTATCACCTGCCAGCCTGTGCATTTGGATGAATTGGCTGCGCATTCGGGTTTTTCTGTCAGCAGCCTGATGAACATTCTGTTAAGCATGGAATTAAAACACCTGATCCGCCAGTTACCGGGCCAGTATTATGTAAGGAATGAGCATGTCTAAAATTCTGGTCATTGTTGAGTCTCCTGCAAAGGTCAAAACGATCAATAAGATCTTGGGATCGAAATTCAAGGTCACGGCTTCCATGGGGCATTTGATCGACCTTCCCAAGTCCACGTTAGGGGTGGACGTCGAACACGGTTTTGAAGCGAAGTTCATTGTGGTTCGTGACAAACAAAAGACCATGGCCAAGCTGAAAAAAGAGGCCAAGGACGCCCAGGAAATTTACATCGCCACTGACCCTGACCGGGAAGGAGAGGCCATCGGCTGGAACCTGGTACAGCATATTGCCAAAGGCAAAACGGTCAGGAGGGTGGAGTTCCATGAGATCACCAAGGACGCGGTCAAGAAGGCTTTTGCGAATCCCAGGGAATTCAACCGAAAGCTGGTCGATGCCCAGAATGCCCGTCGGGTATTGGACCGCATCGTGGGCTATCAGATATCCCCCTTGCTGTGGAAAAAAGTGGGCTCCCGGCTTTCCGCCGGCAGGGTACAATCAGTGGCCTTGCGCCTGATCGTTGAGCGTGAGGAAGCTATCAGGGTTTTTGTCCCCCAGGAATATTGGCAGATTGCGGTTGATCTGCAGAAGAAAGGCTTGAAGGACCTTCTAACGGCTGAATTGGAGAAGATAGACGGCCAAAAGCTCGACCTTAAGACCCAACAGTTGACCGATGGTATCGTTGCCGAGATCAAAGAGTTGGCTTATCATATTTCAGCCATTAACACCAAGCAGGTCAAGCGTAATGCGCCGCCGCCGTTCATCACCAGCACCCTGCAGCAGGAAGCTTTCAGCAAATTAGGGTTCAATACCTCCAAGACCATGATGCTTGCCCAGCAGCTTTATGAAGGCATTGAGATCGGCGACGAAGAGCCCGAAGGCCTCATTACCTATATGCGTACGGATTCTGTTAACATCGCTGCCGAGGCCGTTGAACGGGTCAGGACCTTGATCAAAAAGGAGCATGGCAAGGAATATATACCGGAGCAGCCCAATAAGTTTAAATCCAAAAAAAGCGCTCAGGAAGCGCATGAGGCCATACGCCCTAGTGACGTCAATCGCAAGCCCGAAGCCATCAAACGCTTCCTATCAGACGACCAATACTGTTTGTACGAACTTATTTGGAAGAGGTTCCTTAGCTGTCAGATGATGCCGGCTGTATTTGAGCAGACTAAAATTGAGATCACCGCCGGACGTTTCCAATTCGGGGCCTCAGGTTCCGTCCTTTTTTTCCCGGGATACCTGGCTGTTTATAGGGACAATGAAGAGCAGGAATTGAAGCTCGATCCGTCACTATATGCGCAAGGGGATATCCTTGGCCTTTTGGATGTCAAACCCAGCCAGCATTTTACCAAGCCGCCTTCGCGGTATTCGGAAGCAAGTTTAGTCAAGGCCCTGGAAGAGCAGGGCATAGGCCGTCCTTCGACCTACGCGGCCATTATTCAGACCCTGATCTTCCGTAATTATGCACACCGGGACCGCGGTTATTTTACGGCAACGGAGCTTGGTATCAAGATTTGCAACCTGCTGATGGAATATTTCAAACGGATCATGGACATCGGGTTTACCGCGACCATGGAAGAGGAGCTGGATTCCATTGAAGAAGGAACGAACGATTATGTCAAGGTCCTTGATGATTTCTGGAGGCCTTTTAAAGAAGAATTGGATTATGCCATGGCCAATATCCAAAAGACCGAAGTGACGACGGAGAAGCCTTGTCCCGAATGCGGCAGGCCCATGGTGGTCAAATGGGGCCGTCGCGGCCGATTTATCAGCTGCACGGGTTTCCCGGAATGCAAACATGCGGAACCGTATTCCACTGGCATTAAATGCCTGTCACCGGGATGCACCGGTGAGCTGGTGGAGCGGCGTTCCCATCGGGGGGCTGTATTTTACGGCTGTAGCCGGTATCCTGATTGCAAATTTATAGCCAATAAATTGCCCGAGAACAATGAGTCCATACCTCGATAAATTCTTTACCTACCTAGAGATTGAAAAGAATTATTCCAACCATACGATCTTGAATTACCGGGTTGATCTAAAAGAATTCGATGGGTTTTTAGGAAAAACTTCCCTTGAAGCATTGGAATACCCCGACCTGCGCCGCTTCCTGGCCCAGCTTAAAGGGCGGAATTTAAAGCCCCGTACCCTTGCCCGTAAGCTTTCAAGCCTGCGTTCTTTTTTCAAGTATTTGCAGCGGGAAGACATCATTAGATCAAATCCTGCTAAGCTTTTGGTGACCCCCAAATTGGATAAACCCCTGCCGCATTTCATGAGCGAGGAAGAAAGTGTTCAGTTGATCGAGGCGCCTAAAGGCCTGAAAATAAGTTCTAAACGGGACAAGGCCATTTTTGAAGTGCTTTATTCGACAGGGATACGGGTCAGTGAGCTGGTGGGTTTGAACGTTGATGACGTGGATTTTATAGGCAACATCATCAAGGTTTTAGGCAAAGGGAAAAAGGAACGCATGGTGCCTGTGGGTGACGCAGCCTTGAATTCCTTGAAAGAATATCTGGATGATCGTCCTGTCAGAAATAAATTTATTTTTGTAAATAAGAACGGCACGCGCTTGAGCGACCGCAGCGTGCGCAATATCATCAATAAGTATATTCTCCAAGAAGCCATGGCCCAGCATGTTACGCCCCACATGTTCCGTCATTCCTTTGCCACCCATCTGTTGAATCATGGCGCTGATCTGCGTTCGGTGCAGGAGCTTTTAGGCCATGTAAATTTGTCCACCACCCAAATCTACACGCATTTGACCACGGAAAAGCTTAAAAAGGTCTACGACCAGGCCCATCCCCGCGCCTGACTTTTTTATCATTTTATATAAATTAACTTTTTAATTAGAGCTATAATAATTAGAAATGTATTTAATTTACGATCTTCTATTTCTGCTCTACGGCCTCATTTATCTGCCTTATTTGCTCCTGACCCGGCGGGGATATGCGGGTTTTGGGATGCGTTTCGGCATTTTTTCAACACCGGTCAAGGAACACCTAAAGGCGGGTGCCAATATTTGGATGCATGCGGTAAGTGTCGGGGAAGTGATGGTCATTGATGGTTTTATAAACCGGTTTAAAGAAAAACATCCTTCCTATCAACTGATCGTGACGGTTACCACCAAAGCAGGCTATGAACTGGCCTGCGAACGTTTGAAGGGGAGGGCCCTGGTACTTGCCTCTCCTATAGATCTTAGTATTGTGGCAGGACGTTTTGTGTCCCTGATCAGGCCCAAAATGTATATTGCCGTTGAGACGGAAATTTGGCCTAATCTCTACAGACAATTGCATCTTCAAAAGGTCCCCATAGCGGTCGTCAACGGCCGGATATCTGATGGCTCTTTTGGGCGTTACAAAGCCATTCGTTTTCTTTTGAAAGGCGTTTTAAACCAAGTAAGCCTTTGGTGCATGCAAGCCCAAGAGCATGCTGCAAGGATAACGGCCCTGGGAGCCGGATCTTCCCGGGTGAAGGTAACAGGGAATATGAAATTTGATGATTTGCCGCAGGCTTCAACTGCTATCAACGGCTTAGCAGCGGGTAAAAATGAATTATGGTGGGTGGCAGGATCGACCCATCCCGGGGAAGAAGAAATAGTGCTGAATGTTTATCGTAAGATCATTAAAGATGATCCAAGATGGCGGTTAGTCATTGCACCCCGGCATATCGAAAGAGCGGCTTCCATTATGGAACTTATTACCCGTCATGGTTTAAAGGCGATAAAGTTTACAGAGATCGCTTCTGGCGAGCGTATCGGGACTTTAGACACGGTGATGGTTGTGGATACCATAGGACAGCTTCGTTCGCTTTATTCGTTGGCTTCCCTGGTTTTTGTCGGGAAAAGTCTATGTGTTGGAGGAGGGCATAACATTATCGAGCCTGCTACCTATGGGAAAGCCATCATCATAGGCCCCTTGGTCGAGAATTTTAAAGATATAGTCGATTGTTTTAAGAAAGCTGATGCCATTGTACAGGTAGACAATTTAGCTTCTTTTGAGACAGCGGTCGCGGCCTTGTGTGTTGACCTAACAAAACGCGAGGCATTAGGAGTTGCAGCCAGGGAAGTTATAGCTGCCAATCAAGGGGCCACCAGACGCTGTTTAGGCGAATTAGCGGAGTTTATCAAATGAAACAGTACTTGCTTTCGATCATGAAAGGTCAGGACAACAGCTTCGCCGCCCAGGTCATCATTTATTTATTATGGCCATGGTCCCTGCTTTATCGTCTGGGGGTTTTTTGCCAGCAGGCTTACTATCGTTTTAAGGGTGCTTATAAGGCATCCAAGCCTGTTATCAGCATCGGTAATATCACCGTCGGCGGCTCAGGGAAAACGCCATTAGTCATCTGGCTGGCGCGTCATCTTCAGGACAAAGGTTATAAATCCATTATTTTGATCCGCGGTTATATGCCCAAGGCGTCTCACTTAAGCGATGAAGTGGACATGATCAATGAGCAAATACCCCTTATACCGGTCATCGCCGGCCGCAATCGCGTGGCCAATATCCGTGAGGCCGAAGATATCATGCCCGTTGACCTGTATATTTGCGATGATGCTTTCCAGCATTGGCCACTTTACCGTGACCTGAATATCGTGGTCGTCGATGCTGTCAACCCTTTCGGCAACGGCTATCTTTTGCCTGCCGGCATCTTGCGTGAACCTTTAGGATCTTTGAAGAGGGCGGACATTTTTATGCTTTCCAAGGCCGACCTTGCTAATGATATCCAGGCTTTGCGGCATCGGCTGAAACAGATAAATCCAAAAGCTTTGATGGTGGTGGGCCGGTATAAAAGCACAGGCGTTATCAATGTTTTTGATGCCAGACCCAAGCCTGATGATTTTTTAAAAGACAAACGCGTAGCTGCTTTTTGTGGCATCGGAGAACCGGTTTCATTTGAATCGAGCCTGAAGAATTCAGGGGCCAAACTTATCAAATTTTTTACTTTCTTGGACCACTATCTTTATAGAAAAACCGACATTCAACGCATGGTTGATTTTTGCCGCAAAGAGCATATCGATGTACTTATCACCACTCATAAAGATGCGGTCAAATTACGGGTTTCCAAAAACGAATTTTCAGGCATTGATTTAGTTTATATGCCCATCCAGTTGGAGATCACCGAGGGAGCTGATGAATTCATTCAAAAGGTCACTTCAATTTGCCTTGATTAAGGCAGCAGCCGCTTTCTTTATGCTCCTGCCTATGAAAATGAGCCTATGGCTGGGGCGTTGCCTGGGGCGGTTGGGCTGTTTTTGTTTGTCCAGAAAGAGAAAGGTCGTTTATGCCAATTTGAAGACGGTTTTTTCTTCAAAGCTTTCGCCCGGGCAAATAGGCGTACTTACCCAGGAAGTTTTCATCAATTTTCTCCAGAATATCGTTGAGCTTTTATGCCTGCCTAAGATCGTGCGTTTAGGGATCCATAAAACCGTCCGTCTGGAAGGCAAGGAAAACATTGACTTGGGCCTGAACCGCGGCCGTGGCGTGATCTTTCTGGCACTCCACTCGGGTAATTGGGAATTGGCCAGTGTGGTTGGCGGAGTAACCAAAGGCCGGTATCATGTTGTAGCCAACGACCAGTCCAAGATGCCCCTGTTGGACAAAATGCTCAATGACTACCGTACCATTGCCGGTGCCCATGTGATCACAGCAGGTGTGGCGACCAAGGAAATCATCAAGGCCATGCATGATAATGAAATAGTTTCCCTGGCTTTGGATCAGGGGGGCAAGACAGGTGTCGTGGTGCCATTTTTAGGAAAGAGCGCATCCATGTCCACGGGCGCCATTCGCTTGGGCCTGAAGTATGGATGCGCGGTTTGTCCGGTTTGGATCAAGCGCAACAAAAACGGAAAGCACACCTTGAAGGTTTATCCTGCAATGGTGTTGACGAACACGGGAGATCTTGAGAAAGACATCCGTATCAATGTGACCCGGGCAGTTGCCCATTTTGAGGGAATGATACGGGAGCATCCGGTGGAGTACATGTGGTTTTATAAGGTTTTTAAGTATTCGAATCGCCAGCAAGCGATCATTCTCGATGATGGTCGGGTGGGGCATTTGCGGCAATCCCAGGCGCTCTCCCGTCATTTGCGCGAAGTTTTAGAAACAAAAGGAAAATCGCTCGACGAAGTCATTGTGCCCCTGCACTGGAAGGGCCCCTGGGCCATCCAGTTGTTTTCTGTTTATGTGCACCTGGCCCAGTATTCAAGTTTTTTAAAAAGAGAGGCTTTTCTGAAACGTTTCCTGACAGCTTCCTCGTTTAATGAATTGATGAGATACAAAGGCGATTTTATCATTTCCTGCGGTTCTCAGGCTGCAGGCGTCAATTTTATATTGAACCGCAATCATTTGGCCAAATCCATCAGTATTTTGACACCGGGACTTTTATTCCAGAGGTATTTTGACGTGATCGTCTTGCCTGAACATGACAAGCCCAAGGTCATCAAGGGAAGGAGGCTGATCGCAACCAAGGTATCTCCTAATTTGATCAATGAAGCTTACATGGAAGACCAAAGCGAGTCCTTATTGAGACGTTTTTCTCATTTAAAGGGCAATGTGCGGACCAAGTTCGGGGTGCTCCTGGGCGGGGATGCAAAAGGCGTCAGGTTTGATGAGGCCCAGATCCGCGAACTGCTCGATCAGATCAAGGGGGCGGCCCTGCATTATAACGCGGATATTTTATTGACCACTTCCCGCCGGACCTCTCCGGCCATTGAACAGATCATAACCCGTGAACTCAAGAATTTCGAACGTTGCCCGTTATGCATCATTGCCAATCAGCGCAACGTTCCTGAGGCTGTGGGTGGGATATTGGGCTTATCAGACCTGCTCATTGTTTCCGGAGAGAGCATTTCTATGATCTCCGAAGCTTTAAGTTCAGGCAAGCGCACCATTGTATTTTCTCCGAACGGGCAATACCGTGATAAGGCGCGCAACAAATACGAAGATTTTGTATTGAAATTAAATGATCAGGGGTATTTAATGGTAACTTCGGTTCATGATATTAAAGCAAAAATAGCACAATTATTAAGCCAGAAGATCAGCTTAAAAACCTTGGATGACCAAAATGTCATCCAAAGCGGTTTAGAACCTGTTGTTTAAAGCTATGAATATCTTACAAATACTCCCAGAGCTGAATGTGGGCGGAGTGGAGACGGGGACGGTGGACCTTGGCCGTTATCTTGTCGCTCAAGGGCACAAGTCCATCGTGGTTTCCAATGGAGGGGTCTTGGTCTCACGGCTTCAATCCGAAGGCACCAAGCATTATACCTTGCCCGTCCATAAGAAAAATTTGTTTACCGCCATCCGTTGCATCGGCAAGTTAACGGCCATTATCCATAAGGAAAAGATCGATATCGTTCATGCCCGCTCCAGGGTGCCGGCATGGATCGCTTTTTTTGCCTGCCGCCGCACCGAGGCCCATTTCTTGACCACCTGCCATGGCTATTACTCTTCCCATTTATTCAGCAGGGTGATGGGATGGGGCAAGCTCACCATTGCCATCAGCGAGGTGATCGGCCGGCATATGGTCCAGGATTTTGCCACACCTTCGGAAAATATCCGTGTCATTCCCCGCAGCGTCGATCTCGAAAAGTTCAATTTACCCCGCCAGGTCAAAGCGGATAAGAAATCTTTTAATGTCATCATGATCGGACGTATGACGCCGCTTAAAGGCCATCCTTATTTTTTAAAGGCCATGGCGCGTCTTATCCATCGCCTGCCTTCGGTCAAAGTGCAGATCGTCGGTGATGCGCCTGCGAAGAAGCAGGCCTATAAGGACGAGTTGTTGCTGCTGACCAAGCGTTTGGGCATCGAGACCCAAGTTGAATTTATGGGCAATCGTTCCGATATCCCCGAGCTTTTGAGCAAAGCCGATTGTTTGGTGCTCTCCACCATCACCCACGAAGCTTTTGGCCGCGTCATCATCGAAGCCCAGGCTGCCGGTGTTCCGGTGGTGGCCACCCGGGTTGGCGGGGTCCTGGAGGTCATCGAGCATGAAAAAACCGGGTTATTGGTCCTGCCCAAAGATTTTGAGGCCATGGCTGATGCCGTCTTGCGCATTTTGAATAATCCTGAATTCAGTGCTGCCCTTGTGACTGAAGCAAAAAAGAAAATAGAAGCCAAATATACCCTGGCCCATATGGCAGAAGCAACGATCGCAGTGTATAAAGAACTGATGCATTCCACGAAGATCCTGATCATTAAACTGACGGCCGTGGGAGACGTGGTGCTTTCTAGCGCGGCCTTCAAAGCCATCCGTAACAAGTTCCCAAGCGCGCACATTTATTGCCTGACCTCTCCCCAGGCCGGTCCCATCGTTGAGCATTGCCCGTATATCAATGAAGTCATGATATCGGATGCCCAGGCCAGGAACTTAAAAGATCTTTGGCAGATGAGCGGGCAATTGCGACGTTGCCATTTTGATAAGGTGATAGATCTGCAAAATAACCGGTTTAGCCATTTATTGTCGTTCTTGACGTGGGCCAAGGAGTCGTACGGTTATAATAACGGCAAATTCGGTTTTCTTTTATCGAGGAAGATCAAAAATAACATACGCAACATCCCACCGGTGGAACATCAATTCCGAATATTGAAAATGCTTGGCATTGATCACGACCCGTTGACCCGCCTGGAGCTTCATCCTTCGCCTAAGGACGAGGCCTATGTGCAGGAATTGCTGGACAGTGAATGGCTTAGCACGGGCCAGATTTTTGTGGGTTTAAACATTTCAGCTTCGGCAAAATGGCCTACCAAGAATTGGCCCTTAGAACAGATGGCCAAATTATGCGATATTTTAGGGCAAAAGAACATCCGGGTCGTCCTGACCGGAGAAGATAAGGACAAGGCCTTAAGCAGGTCATTGGTCGCACGTGCCCGAGCCAAACCCGCAAGCCTGGTGGGTAAGACAAGCATTTTACAGTTGGCAGCGCTTATCAAACATTGTCAGGCGTACATTTCGCCTGATTCGGCCCCATTGCATATCGCTGCCGGCATGCAGGTACCGCTCATTGCTTTGTTTGGGCCGACGGATGCCAGGCGCCATATGCCGCCATCGGAAAAACAATTTGTCTTATACAAACCCATGAAATGTGCGCCCTGTTATTCAAGCGTGTGTAAAATCAAGACCCATGCTTGCATGAAAGACATTTCACCGGAAGAAGTAGCCAAAAAGGTGATGCAGTATATAAAATGAACATTCTTTTTCTGACAACGCATGTCAATACCGGTGGCATTACCAGTTATCTATTGACCCTGGGAGAAGGCCTGGTCAGATCAGGGCATAAGGTATGGGTGGCTTCCAGCGGCGGGGATTCCGAGTCCCTTATTGAGGCAGCAGGCATGCGGAACGTTAAGGTCAACATCCGTACAAAATCTGAGATCAATCCTAAGCTGGTATTAAGTTTTTTTCCCCTGATGAAATTGATCCAAAAGGAGAAAATTGATATCATCCATGCCCAGACCAGGGTTGCCCACGTGTTGGGAACCTTCCTATGTTGTTTTACGGATGCCAGGTTGATTACGACTTATCATGGTTTCTTTAAGGCCCGATGGTCCAGGATATTATTCCCCTGTGTTGGTTCTGCTGTTATTGCCGTCAGCAGGCCTGTGGCCCAGCATTTAAATAAGGATTTCGAAATATCCCAATCCATGATCAATATGATCCCTAACGGGATCGATTTGGAACGTTTCAAGATGGTCGATCAACAGCAACGCCATGCCGTTCGCCATAAATTGAACATTCCCGACGATGTGCTGCTCATAGGCATTATCGCACGGCTGTCGGATGTCAAGGGTATAGATATCTTGATCAAGGCCATGCCGTTTGTTCTTAAACGAGCGCCTAGCGCTCATTTGCTGATCGTAGGCCGTGGTCCCGAAGAGGATGCTTTGAAGAAATTGACCCAGGAGCTGGATTTAGACGCGTGTGTCCGTTTCGAACATACCGTTAATCAAGCTTACCGGCTTTTAGCTGGATTTGATGTTTTTGTCATGCCTTCTTTAATGGAAGGTTTGGGTATATCAGTCATGGAAGCCCAGGCCTCTGGAATTCCGGTGGTAGCTTCAAGAGTGGGAGGGTTGGTGGATCTGATCGAAGACACCAGGACAGGCTATTTGATCCCGAGTAAAGATCCGCTGGCCCTGGCAGACAAGATCGTTGAGGTCCTTCAACATCCGGATCAGGCTAAAATGGTGGCAAATCAGGCAAGGATCCATATAAATGAATTTTTTTCGGCCGATCTTATGATCAAGAAAACCCTTCAAGTGTATGAACAATATTCTAGTCGTTAATATCAATTGGCTGGGTGACGCGGTTTTTTCCACACCTGTTTTCAAGGTGCTTAAAGCGACTTATCCGCAAGCTCGTTTGAGCTGCCTTTGCGTGCCCAGGGTCAGGGAGGTCCTGCAGCATTGCCCTTATGTGGACAAGATCATTATTTATGAGGAGAAGGGCAGGCACCGCATGCCTTGGGGCAAATGGCAATTGATCCGGAATTTAAGAAAAGAAAAATTCGATGCAGTTTTTTTACTTCACCGCTCGTTGACCCGCGCCTTGATGGTTTATCTGGCGGGAATACCGTTACGCATTGGCTATGGTAAGGCTTCTTTCTTCCTGACCCATCCTGTCCCCATGAATGCAGAGGACATCCATCGTTGCGACTATTATTTAAAAGTGGTGGAGGGTTACGGCATCAAGGCACAGGAACGGATATGCGAGTTGCGCCTGAAGTTGACGGACATGCAAAGTGTTGAGGCAAAATTAGAGAACGCAGGCATAAGGCCCAAGCAAGATTATGTTGTATTGAATCCAGGCGGGAATTGGTGGCTTAAGCGTTGGGACCCGGATCATTTTGCCGCATTGGCTGACCGGCTCTCATCGGAATTCGGCTTGAAGATCGTTTTTTCAGGATCTCAAAAGGACATCGTGCTTATAGAAGAGATCACCCGAAGGTCCTCCATCAAAGCGGTGGTCCTCGCAGGACAGACTAACGTGGGGGAATCATTGGCGCTTTACAAAGGGGCCGCGGCGGTGATTTCCGCAGATTCCGGGCCGCTGCATTTGGCCCATAGCGTCGGGGCGGATGTGGTAGGTATTTATGGCCCGACTTCTCCCTCGGTCACCGGTCCCAGGGGTACCGGCCGTTGCCAAATCCTTTTTAAAGAGGTGGGTTGCAATAAAGCGCCTTGTTATCATTTGGCTTGCACAGATAATGTGTGCATGAAATCAGTGACGGTGGATGATGTTTTGGAAGCTTTCAAAAAAATGCGCTCCTAAACGCATTTTGGTTGTCAGCATGACCAATATCGGGGATGTGGTCCTGACATGTCCTGCCATCGATATTTTACGAGAGGGTTTCCCACAGGCAACCATGGATATAGTGGTTGGCCCCAAGGCGGTTTCTCTTTTTAAAGAAAACCCTCATTTCGGATTGAAAGTTTTTAATAAACAGGGATCTTTAAAAGAAAAAAAAGCGTTCTTTTTAGAACTGACTAGGGGCGGGTATGATTGTGTGGTGGATTTCAGGAAAACGGCGCTGAGCTTTTTTTTGTTCCCCCGTTTTGCTACTCCTGTAATAACCTTGCGTCAGGATAGTGAGTTGAGGCACAAGAAGGGCATTCATTTAAACCGTCTGCGTCAGGTTTACGATTTCGATGCTATTTCAGGGGAACGTTATGCTGTTTTGCCTACAAAAGAAGATGAACGCTTTTTTGAGGTTGAGCTTTCGCCTTTCTTAAAAGGAAAGAATTTCGTGGTGATCGCTCCAGGGGCCGCCTCAAGCGATAAGCGATGGTCTCCTGCGGGATTTGCGGCAGTGGCTGATCATCTGTCGGCTGCCTTAAAGGTGGTTTTTGTGGGAGATTCCGGGGATGTTGATATTGTCGCCGGAATTCAAAGTCGCATGAAAGCGGTGTCCTTTTCACTGGCAGGAAAAACCGATTTGCGGCAGCTGGCTTTTATTTTGCAGCGGTGTTCCTGGGCGATCACTCATGACAGCGGCGTCATGCACCTGGCTTCGTATTTTAATGTGCCTTTGGTGGCCCTTTGGGGGCCGACCTCTCTTGAAAAATATGCGCCCTGGACGTCTAAATTCGTTGTGGTCAGGCGTAATGAAGAATGCCCGCGATGCCAGTCACCCAAGAGCATTCTGGCGCATAATTGCATGTCTTTTATCAAAGTAGATGATGTTATCAAATCCGTTGTCGAGCTACAAAAATGCATTTAGAAACAAGATCGACGCATGAAGGCTTTACAATCATCGAACTTATAGTTTCGATGATCATCGTTGGTATTGCGGCGGCCATTGCGTTGCCTAATTTTTTTGGCTGGGTGGAAAAATCGCATGCACAAGAGGCGGCCTCCACCTTGTATAGCATGGCCATCGATCAAGATGCTTGCGTGCAGGTACACCCGTGGTCTGTATGGGACGTTTATTGCCTGCCGCTTGTTCAAAATTATCCGGCAAGCCTTTCTTTTAATTATCTGGTCAATGCACAGGCGATCCCGTCCCAACAATGCTATAATATTGTCGCTACCCGGAAGAATTCGTCGAATTTGGGAAACTTTACCATATCCTGCGGCGGTTGCTCATGGACTTATACAAATGTGACATTGGATTATGTTGCGTTATGCAGGGACCCGAACGGGAATAGAATAGTTACCGGAGGCGGCGTGTATCAAGGATTGTTTTAATTAAAGTTTTTAAACGGCCATGAAAGACCTCAAGACTTTTAATAACATTTTAATTGTGCGCACCGATCGTATCGGTGATGTTGTCCTGACGACCCCGGCCATCAAGGCCTTGCGTGAGCAATATCCGACGGCTCGCATCAGTATCCTGGTTGCTTCTGCAACTTTTGATCTGGTCAATGGTAATCCTTATGTGGATGAAATTTTAGTGGATGATCGCCCCGGAGCTCATAAGGGACTGTTGGGTTTTTGGAGGCTGATCAGGGAGCTTCGGTCAAAACGCTTTGACCTTGCTGTTATCTTTCATACCAAACGCCGTACCAATATGGCTGCTGCCTTGGCCTCCATACCATATCGTTTAGGATATAAGAATAATAAATTCGGCTTTCTGCTTTCCCATCCCTTGAAAGACGTAAGGCATTTCGGTCAAAAACATGAGGCGGAATATTGCATGGATGTATTAAAGGTCATCGGCATTGAAAATAACGGCTTGGACATTTTTGTTCCCCTGCAGAAAGAGGCTGAGGGTTGGGTGCACGATTGGATGAGGGATAATAATTTAAAGCCTCATGAATTCATTGTCATCCATCCCGGCTCATCTGACATTGCTAAATGCTGGCCTACGGCCAATTTTGCCTTGTTAATGGACCGTCTTGCTGAAAAGTATGCTCTGAAAATTGTATTGATAGGTTCTTTCCAAACAGCTCCTGTAGCTGATGAGATCATCAAGCTGGCCGGGAAAGCAGCATTGATCAATTTGACCGGTAAAACTTCCTTGGCCCAGACGGTGAGCTTGCTAAGGCAGGCGCGTTTATTGATCTCCAATGATTCCGGGCCTGTCCATATAGCTGCAGGGGTGGGGACGAGCGTTATTTCCCTGTTCTTGCGCGATCAGCCAGGCATTAATGCCGAACGCTGGCGGCCCCTTGGAAATAAAGGGCTTGTGTTGGTTGGTTCCATCAAAGTGGAAGATGTACTGGAATTAGTCGATCAAATCTTCCAAAAAGACGGCCAGTATGAAATTTTTTGACCTATAAGATTTTTATTGCATTTATTTTTGTTTTAAAGTATTCTATTTAAGTCTTCTTTCTTCCTATCTTGAATTAACTCAAATACTTATATACATTAATGTAAATTAATCCTTATTTGTTTTGACCAGCTTTTTATGAAAAATCATGTAGAATTAAAACCAACTGCTGATGAAGTCCTTTCCGAAACTGAGGAAATGTTACTTGAGATTGAAATGCCTCAAGTTGAAACGATCCCAGCTGAGTATGTCCCTGTTCCGGAAAAGAAAATTAAGGTCAAGGCGCCGCCGCATGTTGAAAAACCGGTTGAACTCAACCCTCTGCGCATTGCCCTTCTTTCATGGGAAACCCTGCATTCGATCAGCCTCGGGGGGGTCGCTGTCCATGTAACGGAACTCGCCGCTGCTTTGCAGCGTCGAGGTCATGAGGTCCATGTCTTTACGCGCATGGGCCGGCATGACCATCCGCAATATGAGCTCATTTACGGAGTGCATTATCATCGCGTTCCTTATCCGGGCCATCCTAATATCATCGATGATATCAACAATATGTGCCGTTCTTTTGTCACGTCGGTTTTCCAGACTGAAGACTATATGGGCGCTCATTTTGATATTGTGCATGCTCATGATTGGCTTACTTCCAATGCCATGGTCTGGATCAAACAGGGCAGGGGAAGAAAAGGCATATTAACGATCCATTCCACGGAATATGGCCGGTGCGGCAATAATTTTTTTGCAGGGCCATCAGCCAGGATACGCGATCACGAGCGTCACGGCACCTATTGTGCGGACAGGGTCATTGCCGTGTCCCGCGCGCTTAAAAACGAGATCACATGGATGTATAACCTTCCTGATTGGAAGGTTATA
>Ga0265338_10003845_pt1 | contig 20843 bp, 22 predicted proteins | sample 42126metaG_FD_193579 | JGI IMG/M metagenome (GOLD analysis project Ga0265338, IMG submission 193579) | Rhizosphere microbial communities from Carex aquatilis grown in University of Washington, Seatle, WA, United States - 4-21-26 metaG | ecosystem: Host-associated > Plants > Roots > Rhizosphere...
AGGAACTCGTCACTTTTTTGGGTGCAGTAATGGTGACGAGTTCCTCAACACCACTTTGGTTCCAGATACGTCTTTTTGGCTTCAGAAAAAAGCGAATTTTAGCCAGCAGCCATATTTCAGTTGGCTGATCCCTGCCCCATGGAAAAGCCAAGAAACCAGACACCAAGATAACTGGCACGAGTGGAATGGCGAGGATGCCAGCATGCTTCGTTAACAATAGAATACTTATATACGTTGAAACAAAGGCAATACCAGCAAAAATAAACTGCTTGAGCGTTAGTGGCCCAATAAACTTATCCTCTGCCTCAATATCCTGCAGTACTTTATACGTAGCCATACCGCTATAGTATAAAGTATTTTGCGGCTAATAAAGTCCGATAAAGTTCGAGGCTACATCCAGCCGCTGTTATCTACGAATCGCTTGCTTTTCTTACCCGGCTTGGCGTTGGTCTCGAAACCAACGTTATCGACTGCATCATATACGTTTCTTTTAACGGGACCACTGGTACGGGGCCTATTTTCTTTGGTTGAAACCGTACCACTAATATCTACAAACCGTTCACTTTTCCCAGGTTTGATGGGGGTTTCAAAAGCTTCGTTATCTACCGTATCGTACACAGTCCTTTTAATGGGATTACGTGCGTTACGTCGCTTATACTCCGCGTTGAATTTTTTGGACTGTCGAAGAGAATCTTTATGTGCTTCGCGTTGAATTTTTTGTTTTTCACTAATTTCTCGCAGTTGGTTTAGGCGAGCTTCATTTCTAATAATTCGGTCATCGAGGCTACTAAAATGCCATTCACGGAACCGTGCTGAACGAGTCTCAGCATTAGCTGCTCGATCTAGCCGTGCCTTTCGTCTATGACCACCAGGAATAAGACCACGTAATCTGCCATTTTCGTGACGGGCATAAGCCCGCGAAGCCTTTAAGTGTTCTTTCTTTTCCCACTTTGGGATGTCCCTGAACAGCACCTCTGCATTGCCTTTGTTAGTGCCAAAATCAGGGCCTCTCTTGAAAGCGATTCGCTGACCCTCGTAGTGGCCGTGTCGTTGCTTTCGAGCTTGTCTGCCACGGATATTGTACACAGTGCGTTCAATTAAACTAGTAGCCCTTGGCACGAAGGGATCTATATCCTTGTGTGGTTGCAAACTTGCAGATTCGTGCACCCGGTGGACTGAACCAACGAATACCGCATCTCTACGGGCGATCTTATTTCTGTGGGCTTTCTGCCTTCCAATATGGGTAGCCAATACGAGACGACGGAGACCGACTAACGCTACATACGATTCATCCGAAGGTAGGTTTATTTCGGCTGACGCTGTAGCGCCCGGAACAGTTTCATTACTATGTAGTAAGGGTAGATCTGGACCGACACGAGGTTTATCCGGCTTAGGGGTATAGGGACTCAATTGCTGGCCACTTGGGTCCAATTTTTCAAATTGAGGAACTTCAAATTTTGGGGCTTTTGGAGACATACTTAAACATTAGCATAATAGTGCTAATAAGTCAATATTATTTGCTATTGATCTTTGTATTAATTCTTAACTAATGCCAGATGTTTGCTTTCCCATTCTTCAAGTGTCTCCATTTTCATGCCAAGGAGCGCGTAGTTAACTCTGTAGTATCCATCGGTGCCCATTACAACGGCTTCAGGGTGTGAAACTAACAGATCTTGAGCCATGACTCCCACATAATGTTGATCGCTCCACACGTATTGGAAACTATAAATTTTAATATCGTGGCTATTTGTGTGTAAATAGACGATGCTCCTCTTAATACGCCTATCTGAATTATATCCCGTGAAGCCGGGGGTGGGACCAACAGGGCCAGCAGGTGCACCAGGGGTAGTGGGCGGAGGTACACCGGTTGCAGCGGCAGCGGCACCTGTTTGATATTCACGGCGCATTTGCTGGAAGTTTGGATCTGATCGACGATTTTCAACGAGCTGTCCTACGGTTACAGCAGTACCATTTATCGTAACCGTACGATTCATAACTTTATCGGCAAGCAAACGACCGTTCTCGGGGCTGGCTTGGCCAGCAGCATCAATTACACCCGCCGTTGAAGCAAGGGCTTGGGATATCTCTCGATCGTCGCCACGCGCAAAAACTCTATCTAGTGTATCTACCATAGCAGAAGACATTTGTTCTGCAGACTGTACCCTTCCTGCCACAACAGCACCAGCTCCCTGTACATCGTAGGCGTTTCGATTAAGTTCAGCAGTAGCTGCGTCATGGCTAACTACACTATTGCCATCGGCATGCATTGCATTTAACTGCGTCATCATGGGGATCATACCAGCCCCGCCTAAGTCATAACGTCTTGAGTTTGTGGCCAATCCTCGCATAGAACCCAGCATTCTGTTGGCTAAGCCCCTATCATTTCCTGAGGCTAAGTTAATGGCCTCAAGCATATCACCACTATTTGTATAGCCAGTACCTGTGGCCGCAAGCTGCATAGTTGCGGCAGCTCGCACAGACTCAATACCATGTTTACGCTGCACGGCCTCTACTGCGGCTGTTTGCTGTCGCAAGTCATTATCGTCGGTATACATACCCGAATCCTTAATAGACTTCATGATACCCTCGTGTGTTGTTTGAGTTCGGGCGGCATCTAACATATGATCAACATCTTTTATGCGGGCAAAGTCAGCGTCTTCTTGCATCATCTTGGATGCATCATCAAAGGTATGCCCTGCTCGAGCATCACCTAGTTTTGCATTCCAGCGGCTAGGCCGTAAGCCGGCTTTTGGTATGAGTGTGGCTGTCTGTATGCCTCTATTTAATCTACTTCTGACTGCGCCATTGCCTTTAAAGAAGTTCTCATTCTGAGCTCGTTCTGCACGGTCCTTCCAATTTGCGGCAGCGTGCCGACGCGCAAAGCCTGACAAAGGACGACTAGCGCGTGACCTGGCTTGATTAGCAAAATTGCTGGCGGTAGATAGTATACCGCCGGATAAACGAAACATCGCTGGTAGTGCAAAATAAGGTCCATAGTAACCGATAAACACCATAAGCTGGCCAATGAGAGAACCGCCTTGAGTTTGGTTGGCAGTGGCCGCAAAAACGCGTCCAATTGCAACCATCCCCGTAATAAGGGGGAACATCAAAAGTACCTTCGTAAAGTTATCCCACCAAATCTTCCAAACTCGTTGCAGATTAGGCAAAATAAGGGCAACAATAGCAAGCGGTGAGAAGACAACCAAAAGCAACACTAATATCTGCCTAAAGATAAGCACTACTACAGCAGTGATAACCGCAATAAGGGCCGTAACAGCCAATGCTAGTGTGCCCAGAAAACCAATACCGGCCGCTATAGCGAGCCCGCCGACTGCAACCCCAGATCCTGCAGCGTTAATGCCAATTTTTTGATCAATACTACCACCTCCCTGGAAGAAAGGTAGGTAAATGAGATAGCGAATACCATTGCCAAGATCATTTGAGAGCGTCACGAACAGCTTCAATATATTCCAAGACAAGGATATGAAGATTACTGACAACAAGAGCCTCGGCATAATTTTGCGGATGCTGTAGGTATCGAAAATGCCGATAGATAAAGCCTGGGATATAACCATGACGAGCCCAATGACCACAAGGAGTGATAATGCCAGGTAACGCATGGTACTCCAGACAGCAAAATAGTTTTTACCGACATCGCCCTTTGCGGTGCCATTCTCATTGAGAAGTTGATCGGTATTAATGGTCAACTGTTGGTTAATAAGCGCATCAAAACTATTAACAGCGGCATTTGCTGCGCCAATGATCGGGCAGGCCAACCACGTAAGCGGACTGGATAACTTTATCTCACAGTCAAGCGTTGGAGTTTGTACCGATCCGGCCCCACCAGCGCCACCAACGGGGTTGGTTGGTGGTTGGTTGGCAGTAGACTCAATACCGAGTGGATAACTTTTGGTGTGATCAAGAGGTATGCCTGGACTATTTTGGCCGGCATTAATCGTTCCAAGGACGTAGCAACCGGTCGCATGCAATGCGGGTGGGGGTACTTCGTCCGGTGTCAGGTCTACGCCATTACTGGGGAATAGCTGGTATATATGGTACGTGTTCGAAGTACGGTCAACCTGGATTATGTCGGCGCACTTGTCGGAGCTTGAGTTACCGCTGGAGTCTAGGAACAGGTCAGGAAACTGAGAGGATTGTGTAAACGTAAAACCCGACCAGCCATCCACCTCATTTATAGTCTGGGTATCGTGCTGGTTAAAAAATATATTTGAGTTTGTGCTACCACTAACGGGTGGGTCGGCTACGTTTATCGTGATGGGTTTGCCCCCATTATAATCCTGGCAGCCACCGGTAGATTGATTTGGCGGGATGAACTTCATCCATAATTGGGCAGTACCAAAATGATCAGAGTTTGAGAACTTTAGGTGTGTATCGCTCGGGCAAACGTAATTTTGTGCTTGGAAATCATAATCAGTGTCGCCGATACCTCTGTCGAAAAATCTGACCGTCTGAGATCCAAAGTGCACGTCAACAAAGGCACGATTTACCCAAGTAGCCGATGCGCCCTTAATGTCATCTGCTGTTAGGTTGACATCAGCATGAGCGTGTCCTGGCAGGGCAGAAACTATAAAAGTAAGAGCCAGAACAAACACTAGTAACAGACTAAAAAAGCGACGCTTCATTTTCATTAACTATAGCATAATGGCCGCCCTTGCCATAAGATGTGCAAGGTTTAATCAACTGATTGAGTCCTACTACTTGCCCTATCCTATCGCCGGCACTATAATCTAAGCAAATGCCCTCTGTAAAAAATAAAATGAAAAAAAGTAAATACCACCTACTGGTGTTAACGGCGGTCATCGCTATTACTTCAGCCCTTCTATTTCGGCCAACAATCACCCATGCGTTCTCGATCCCTGTCTGTCAGCCGCCGGCAGTTGGTTCTGGCAACGGTGCACCATCAGGCTGTTTCGATGGTAGTGGCAAAACCTTTTATCCGGTTGCGGATAACCCTGACAAATCACCAAACCCTGAGCCTGGACGCTGCTATATCGTCAAAGAAGCTGGAGCTTTTGGGCTACTTTACTACAATGCCAGCTGTACGCAACCGCCGTTCAACGCAGCTCAAGTAGTGGAATGTAACGATGGGCAGACAGAAGTCGGTGTGGCTGGCGAGAACCCCGATAGTATCTGCACAGGTCATAATGGTGCCCAGCCTGCTCGTAGTTCAGATCCAGCAGCACAGTGTGCACAAAGTAATGCGGGTTCATGCAACCAAATTTTTACGGATATTATCGATCCAGCCATACGCTTTTTATCTGCGGGTGTGGGTATAGTGGTAACGGGAGTGATTATCGTCGGTGGCATTCAGTACGCAACCGCAGAGGACGACCCACAAAAAGTATCAGCCGCTAAATCCAGAATAATCAATGCCTTAATCGCGCTACTGGCCTATATTTTCCTTTTTTCAATCTTGCAGTACATAATCCCAGGGGGAATATTCTAAGATGGGGCCATTAAATCGACTCACTACGTTTGCCTACTCAATAACTAGCCAAGCAGGCTGCGATGTTGATCGTAAAGCAACGGCTTTTTTCGGCCTGCCGAAGTGGTATGCATACTTGCCCTATACCTACAATGCAAATACGCAGCACTGCGAAATAACAGTCTCGAATCTGACCCAATACTGGTTAATTGGAGTAGCTGTTATTGAAATTTTGCTCAGGGTCGTCGGCTTCGTAGCGGTCGGCTATATAATATATGGCGGTATTAAGTACGTCCTCAGCCAAGGCGAACCAGAAAACGCGAAAAACGCTCTCCATACTATCATTAATGCCCTCATTGGGCTGACGATTGCTATCATTGCATCTGGCCTTGTAGCCTTCGTCGCTAACCGTCTAACATGAGTAACACACTATGTCTTTAATATCTCTCATTGCTGCCACCAACTTACCACCGATCGCCGATCCGCTTCCACACGTAACGGCTAATAGCGACGTTGTTTCTAAGGTGCTGACCATTGTTTTCGGTGCTACGGGTGCGATTGCCTTACTTATCATCACTATTGCCGGGCTGCGGTTCACGTTATCGGCAGGTGACCCACAAGCCACCTCACGCCTACGCAACACTATCATTTATGCGGCCCTGGGACTTGTCGTTTCCATCTTCGCCTTTACGCTCGTAACGTTCTTTATAGGACGGTTATAATGCGCGCTATCTTTAAAGCCATCTTACTACTGGTAGCAACTACCGTTATTATGTTGAGCGCGCCGGTGAGCGCCTCAGCTCAGCTCTATAATCCCTTTTCAGATGTCTGTAACTCTAAGGTTTCACCGGACGTTGGCTCGTCAAGCGTTTGCCAAACTCCTTCCGGAGGCACCCCGATCAGCGGTACGGGCAGCATCCTATTAAAGGCTGTTACCATTTTAGATCTTGTGATTGGGGTTGCAGCTGTAATCATGATCATTGTTGGTGGGCTACGCTATGTCTTGTCCCAAGGTGACCCAAATAATACAAATTCTTCTAAAAACACCATCCTCTATGCGGTCATTGGGCTTGTTGTTGCAGCAAGTGCCCAAATATTGGTCACGTTTATACTAAATAGGCTATAATCACTAAAATTGATATGAGCAAAAAAGCCTCTATTCTTATCACCTTATGCCTCCTGTTTATGGCCTTGATACCATTCGTTGCCTTCCTGCCCCACGCAGCATACGCTGATGCTAAGGGCGATGTATGTGCAGGTGTTGGTTTAACGGCTGGTCAGAATGGCTGTACGCCCGCTGCAGGCTCACCCAGTGTCGATAGTATTGCCTCAACCGTCATCAATGCATTCAGTGTCGTCGTCGGTATTATTGCCGTCATCATGATCATTATTGGCGGATTAAAGTATATTACGTCAACCGGCGACTCAAACAATACCAATAGCGCCAAAAACACCATCCTTTATGCCATCATTGGTCTAGTGGTCGTTGCACTGGCGCAGATTATTGTCAGAGAAGTTTTATATCGACTGTCAAAGTGAAAAACCCCAGGCCTACGTCTTGAAATATGTGAAGTGTTTGTGGTATAAATCAAACAAGCATAAAGAAAGGTAAAAAAAGTTCTATGATCAAAAAAATTAAGTCCCTCATGATTACTCTCGCAGCCACACTGACGCTGCTCGTGCCAGTTATCGCAGTGCCAGCTATGGTTCACGCCGATACTTCAGCTAATATTCAAGGCCAACTATGTCAGGGCGCTAACCTACAGTTTTCAAGCAACAACCCGACTAGTTGTGCAAACGATACCACGGCCGAGTCGTCAGTTAACCACATTATCTCGCTCGTCATTAATATCTTTTCAGTCCTCGTCTCAATCATTGCCGTCATCATGATCATCGTCGGTGGCATTAAGTACATAACTTCAGGTGGTGACTCAGCAAACGTTACGGGTGCCAAAAACACTATCCTCTACGCCATTATTGGCCTAGTAGTTGTTGCACTGGCTCAGATACTCGTGCGTTACGTCCTTGCCCGCGTTACCAGTTCGACTGGTGCCGGCGGAAACTAGCCCACCTTTTGTAACAAATAAAATAGCCCCGTACGGGGCTATTTTTATAAGCTCATATAAACCTATAGGACCTGAATCTTTTTGACTGTATCCTGTTTGAGTTTGGTAAAGCTGATAGTCAATACGCCATCTTTAAGAACGGCTTCAATCTCATCCTCTTTAACGGGTACTGGCAAAGCAATGCTACGTGAGAATTCGCCCCAATAACATTCCTGAACAAAGTAGTTCTCAACATCCTCTTCATTGCCGGCAGACAAAGTACCACGAATACTGAGTGTATTATCGGCAATACTAACATCAAGGTCGCTTTTATTAACACCAGCTACACGGCCTTTGACTACCAACTTTTCTTTGGTCTCATAAACATCAACAGCTAGCTGACCGGGCACAGCTTCTTCTTCATCCCACTCGTCGGTCGCAGGTGCACTGGCTGGCTGACTGTCATCAACCGGAGCGTCATCTTCACCCAAGAAAGCGGCGGTTAGTTCATCTTCCATTAACAGATCATCGTCACGGCTTCGTCGAGCCATAAGTTGTTACCCTCCACATGAAATAATAGCTTTTGCAAGTTTTTATCTTAATTAGCAGTATAGCCTAGGTTATTACGGCCAGCAACTGCTAGCCACCATATTTACAACACAAAATACACAACGAAAAATGATCACCGAGGTTAGCATAAGCTAAGCACACAATAACAAATCTTGTTATAACACGTGTCACTTGGCGGAGAGGGAGGGATTCGAACCCTCGGTACCGTTTCCGGCACGCCTGTTTTCAAGACAGGTACCTTCAACCACTCGGCCACCTCTCCATGAGAGTATTATACATATTGTTTAACGGTAGCCCATACCATAGAATATTTACATGAGAGAAACACAGCGTAAAGGCGATATAGCGGTAGCACGCGCAATCGCCACGTTCACCATCTTGGGGTATGATGTTGCCGTTCCGCTTACGGAATCAGCTGCCTATGATTTAATGATTGATGATGGTGATGGCTTACATAAGGTTCAGGTAAGATATAGCACCGGTCGAGAGGTTGAGCTAAGAAGAATCCACTCAAATTCCAGAGGTTACGTAGTGAAGAAAACGAGATCAAATGCGTATGATTGGCTATACGTATACCGACCCTCTGGAGAAGAATATCTAATAAAAAAATGCTTTGATGGCCGTCGTGCAGTTACCGTAAATGATTCATTCTTACTCATGACTGATGCGGCGTAAATTATTACTCTGGCGGAGAGGGAGGGATTCGAACCCTCGCGGGGACTTGCGCCCCCCTATCGATTTAGCAAACCGACCCCTTCAGCCTCTTGGGTACCTCTCCGCAGCATAACAGATAGAGATTATACCATTATTAAGGGCTGAGGGCACTTTATCTTCTCGCAAGGCGCTTAACAAGTTACAATATGCTTATGGGTGACAACAAACCGGGAAGCGTCATTATGCCTGGGGCAGAAGAACCAGAAACATCTTGGCAGTTTCGAGCAGAAGACGGCGCCGCTGCTTCCCAAGCCACAAAACCACAATCATCTGAGGCACGTGATCGGCCCGGTATCCGTTGGACTGCTTCGGAATTTATCGCTCACAACAAAACGTTTGGCTGGTACGCTCTGCTTGGCGTGGTTGCGATCGTATTTGCTGGATTCATTTTCCTTCTGACAAAGGACAAGTTCTCTACCATTGTTATTCTCATTGTGGCTGGAACTTTTGCGTTTCTGGCAGCACGAAAACCTAGAGAGCTGCATTACGAAGTAAATGTAAAAGGCATACAAATTGGCGACAAGTTCTATCCGTATACTTTCTTTCGTTCTTTTTCGATTGTTAAAGAAGGAGCGGCAGAATCCATCTGGCTTATGCCACTAAAACGGTTCATGCCCATTTTAACTATCTATTTTGAGCCAAAGGATGAACAAAAAATTATCGATGTTCTAGCTCAATCCCTAGCGCTTGAAAATCATCAGCTTGATCTCGTAGATCAACTTATGCATCGTCTGCGCTTTTAACGCGTTACTACTCGACCTGCCGCTAGTAATAACAGATAAGGTGTGCTAAACTCTCCCCTGTTATGCACCCGTAGCTCAGCTGGATAGAGCGTTGGCTTGCGGAGCCAAAGGTCGTAGGTTCGAATCCTATCGGGTGTACCATTTATAAAATCGAAGTAGTCTGGGGCCAAGTTTCAGTTTATGAAAGGTAAAGTTCTCTAGCGGAAGAAATCAAGAATTTACGCTGTATTTCAAAAGACCATCACTATCATCAAAATAGAAATCAGCCGTAACGTACTCCCCGTTAATAACCTTGGGCAGCCAATATTTATCATCTGACCACATTGCTTCGTAAGGTATTTCTTCAAGACCAAACCATTTAGGTGCCATTTCTTCTGTTTCGGCGGGCTCACCAAGCCACTTGCTGCACATAAAGACTATGACCTGCTGGTTAAAGCCTTGTCTTTGCTTTTCTTTAGGAAAATAAAAGTTCAACACTGCCACTTGCCTCATTGAGGTTGGGATAACGCCGATTTCCTCTTCGCACTCACGTTTTGCCGCTTGCTCTATCGTTTCACCTTCGTGTGGTTTACCACCCACCCCATTCCACCGTCCCTCCCCAAATCCCCGTTTTTTCATCGCTAGAAGGATGCGCGAGTCGTCCTTTAAGAATAGAAGTGTCGCCTGCCGCATATCTTTATTGTATTCTCCAGGCTGCCATCTAAGCTGACGATACCTTTATTGGGCGCTATTCTTTAGCTAGTTTAACCAGTAGATCCAGTTGTTGCTTGTTGACCATGATAAGGTGCTCAAGATCTTTGTATGTGGTCTGGGTTGTCTTAAACTCTTCATCAGCCATGATTTCTGAGTGCCTGCTCTGAATATTCTGCCCAACCATTATGATCGGCAACAATACAAGCTGTAGGAAGGTCTGTGCTACCCAGGCGACGATGACGATCAGATTATGCGTTTTAATTGCGGCCGGAAAACTAATGAGCGCGAGGATAGTGAAAAGTATTGCCGCAATCATAGTTCCCACTGCACGTGTGATGGTAAAACCTAGCTTATCCAAAGGACTCATTTTCTCTTTATGGCGCTGGTTCACATTGGCGGGTGCGTGTCTGGTGCGTTGCATTGATGTTGTGTCGTCTGTCTGTGACATAGTGTTCTCCCTAGTTAAAATTTTACTTTCATTATATGTGAAGTTTTCCATTCCACGTCTAATTTATCTAACAGTGTGAGGCAATTTGTCAGCCATTCTTTAACGAACAAATGCGTAGGATTTTGCTACAATACGACCTATGATTACATTCTTTCAGGCTATTGTTATAGGGTTCATCCAAGGAGTAACTGAACTGTTCCCTATCTCAAGCCTAGGACACTCTGTCTTAATCGCTAATTTGTTTGGCTGGCATAACCTACTAGCCCAAGAGGCGAGTAGCGAATCGTCCTTTTTGTCCTTCCTGGTCGTCCTGCATGTTGCAACCGCAATTGCGCTACTTATTTTCTATCGCCGTGAGTGGATAAAGATCATCAAGGGCTTCTTTAGCTCACTAAAGCGCCGACGAGCCGTGACAGCATACGAGAAACTAGCCTGGTTGCTGATAGTAGCAACCATCCCAGCAGGGCTCATTGGCCTGATATTTGAGCATAGCCTGCGCACACAGTTCGCGAAACCAATGTCTGCAGCGGTCTTTCTCATTATCAACGGGTGCATCTTGATGGCCGGCGAACGTGTTCGCAGCGCAAAAACCAAGCGAGATGATTATAGTGTCGACGCTACTGCTAAAAATGCTGGTAAGCTGACCTATTCTCGGGCGGGCATCATTGGCGTAGCCCAAGTCGGCGCTCTCTTTGCGGGTATTAGCCGCTCGGGTATCACCATGGTGAGCGGTCTATATAGTGGCCTTGACTACGAGGATTCAGCTCGGTTTTCTTTCCTGCTTGCTACCCCTATTATATTGGCAGCAGGTCTCTATAAGCTTCCTGATTTCTTAGGTGCTAACGGCAACGGTGTTCGACCCCAGATGCTGGCTGGCGGAGTCGCCGCTGGTATAGCTGCCTATTTCTCCGTTCGCTTCTTGGACAAGTATTTTAAGAACAAAAGCCTAAAGCCATTCGCCATATATTCACTTTGCTTCGGCGTTCTCATGGTAGTTTTTCAGCTCATCCACGGCTAATCAATCCACTCAAACATTAAATAGTTGAGTGATCCCTGCTCTACCTGTTATAGAATAAGTAGCGATGGAGAGGTGGCCGAGTGGTTGAAGGCGCTGCTCTCGAAAAGCAGTATATCCGGCAACGGGTATCGTGGGTTCAAATCCCACCCTCTCCGCCAGTTATTTGTTGTATCAATCCTGATAGTTTAAGTTGTATCAGTAATGTGCGCTACAGTGCGCTACAATTGGTTCATGAGCGATAGTATTTTTACGAAAATTATTAGGGGTGAGATACCGGCACACAAGATATACGAAGATGATAAAACACTAGCCTTTTTAGACATTCATCCCGTACAGCCGGGCATGGTCTTGGTTGTTAGTAAAACACCCGCAGAGACGTTCACAGAGCTTAATGAGAGCGATTATCAAGCTCTGTGGCATACAGTGAAGCTTGTAGCCAAACAGTTACAAAAAGCATTCCCTACTAAAAAAAGAATTGGCGTACAGGTCGAAGGACTTGATGTTGCACACGTTCACGTCAAACTCTTCCCTGTTGATAGTGGTGAGGAGTTTCGGGCTGAGCCTGACCTTTCATCCGAACCAGATCACCGAGCATTGGCTGAAATTGCCAAAAAACTCGCTTTTTAGCGTAAGCTATAAATATGTCTACCTTTGTTATTGCCCTATTATTATCAGCTGGCATTGGTGCCTGGCTTTATTCAAAATTCACTCATACGAGTGGTGGTAGTAATACAAAATCTGCGCTCGTAGGAACTGCAGTGACGACCGTCATTTTATTCATCGTTTTGTATCTTACGCTGTCATTCTTTCTCAAAAAGTAGCACAAACACCCAAAACTAGCCGTTTAGTGCTCTTTTCTCGCCAATATTGGCGATAGTTGGTATGATATGGTCTATGGATGAGAAGGGGCTGGGCAAGCGTCTCCAGCACGCCAGACAGGCGGCTGGACTGACGCAGCAAGGACTATGCCAAAAGGCGGGGCTTAGTTATTCGACGCTGGCGAAAATCGAACGGGGTGCGATTAAATCGCCGTCCATCTTTACCATTGGTCAGATTGCAGCAGCTTTAGACACATCACTCGATGCTTTAGTCGGTGCGGCTAATCAGTCTATTTCAGGCGACCTAAAGAAACGCTCAAAAAGCGGTATTAGCTTTGCCTTTTTTGATATCAACGGCTGTTTGGTACGTTTTTTCCACCGCGCCTTTACGCGACTAGCAGAGGAAAGTGGTGCACCTGCCGACGTTATTGAGACGACCTTTTGGCACTATAATGACGCCGTTTGTCGTGGTGAAATGAGTGTTGAAACATTCAATCAGGCTTTTGCTAAACGGCTTGGGATTACCCAATTGGATTGGCTTACCTATTACTTAGATGCAATCGATCCAATACCCGAAATGCATGAACTTGTACGTTGGGCTGCCAGTCACTATCAAATTGGTTTGCTTAGTAACATCATGCCTGGCTTCTTGGATGTCATGATTGAGAAGGGCTTTGTGCCAAAAGTACCGTATAAGGCAATCGTTGATTCATCAAAAGTCGGCTTTATAAAACCAGAGCGCCAAATTTACGAAGTTGCCCAAAAAATGGCAGGTCATGAGGCGAGCGAAATCCTTTTCGTCGATGATAGCCGCACGAATGTCATGGCAGCTGAGAAACTAGGATGGCATGTTCTTTGGTTTGATGACTATCGGCCAGACGAATCAGCAAAGCGAGTTCGAGCCGCACTTGAGTTGGCTGCTTAGGTCTTGAAACGCTTCTGTTCGGTCTCTAGCTTTGCTAACTGTTCCCTTGCCTGTTCGAGTTGTAGTGTGGTTTCTTGAACGATCGCCTTGGGAGCCTGTTTGACGTAATTTCGGTTAGCGAGTCGGGCCTTTAGGCGATTCACCTGCAGAAGCTGCTCTCTGAGTTGCTCAGACAGCCTCTGAGCATGATGCTTAATGGTATCTTGGTCAACATCTAACCAGACACTACCCGTGGTCTCGATTAACTGGAGGCCACTTCCTTCTCGTGTCTCAGTTACGGCTGAGAGTCTGGCAAGTCGTGTAATGAGCTCAGTGTTGGCTGTGATAAATGCAGTAGGTTGATAGGATAGGCGAGGCTTTGTAAGTTGCAGTTCACTACTGAGGTAACGGATCTCTCCGATTAAACGCTTGATAGACTCAAATTCTTTTGCCTTCTGCTTGTCTCCGGCAACAGCTGACGGCCAAGAACTCGTTACGAGCAAAGAATCTCGCTCCCAGGCTAATGTTTGCCAAATCGTTTCACTTACAAATGGAGCAAATGGATGTACTAACTTGAGTATAGTTTCCAAAACATATGCAAGTACACTGTTATTTGGATCAATCTTTGCTACTTCCAAGTACCAATCAGCGACCTCGTCCCAAATGGCGTGATAGAGATTATCATATGCTTCAGCAAATTGATATTTGTCCAAATCTTTAGAAACGACCTCAGTTAAATGTTGTAATTTAGTCAATATCCAATGATCCGCACTACTCGTTGGCTTTGGAGCATGTCGCCCGCTGTGATCGTCACCAATTTTATCTTCAATAAAGCGTGCGATATTCCATAGTTTATTAGCGAAGTTGCGAGCACCTTCTATCTTTGTTGGGTCGTAACCACGGTTTACAGCCGCTGTACGGCCAGACATGATACCCATTCGTAGTGCGTCTGAGCCGTAGTTGTCAATAATTTCACTTGGATTTATGACATTGCCGAGACTCTTGCTCATCTTGGAGCCATCCTCAGCTAAGACATAGCCGTGGATGTACACTGCCTTGAATGGTATTTTGCCTGTGACATAAAGGCCCATCATGACCATGCGGCTAACCCAGGGGTAGAGGATTTCTCCTCCCGTTTCCATCAAGCTCAAAGGATAAAATTGATAATCGTCACCATCCGGATAATCGAGCGTAGCATACGGCCATGAGCTACTACTAAACCATGTGTCGAAGACATCTGGATCATGCCGGTAGGTCTTCCCTTTTATGGTAATCTCCTCTTGGCTTGTTCTATCGTCATAAATCCAATCGTCAGGATCGTTTACGTTTTGAAAAGCTGGTATGGGAATACCCCAGGTGATCTGGCGACTAATGTTCCAATCCTTTAGCCCCTCTAAATAACGAATTAACTGAGTCTTCTTGTTATTTGGGTAGAAGGTAATTTCACCAGCTTTCAAAACCTCAATCGCTCGAGCCGCAAGGGGTTTCATGTCGATAAACCACTGATCACGCAATAGCGGTTGTATGATCGTTCCGCACTTATAACAGTGACCTACGTTATGAACGTGCTCCTCAGTCTTCACCAGAAAACCCTGTTTTGTCAGGTCGTCGACTACCTGTTTCCTGGCAGCTAAAACATCTAGTCCTCGATACGCTCTGCCGGCAGCCTCAGTGAGTTTACCCTCATTGTTTATGATTGAGATCTTCGGTAAATTGTGTCGCTCCCCTGCTTCGAAATCATTCGGGTCATGGGCAGGTGTAATCTTTACTGCCCCTGTACCAAACTGCATGTCAACAAAGTCATCGGCAATCACGGGGATTTCGCGGTTTGCCAGTGGCAGTTTAACTGTCTTACCAATAAATTGCTTATATCGTTTGTCGGACGGATGGACAGCTACAGCGGTGTCTCCCAATAAGGTCTCTGGTCTAGTAGTTGCCACCGTTAATGTCCCGGAGCCATCAGTTAGTGGGTAGCGTATATACCACAGGTGCCCCTGCTCTTGCTTATACTCAACTTCAATGTCGGCAAAAGCGGTACCATGAAAGGTGCAAAAATTGACGAGCCGTTCGCCCCTGTAAATAAGCCCCTCATCCCACATTTTTTTGAAAGTTAAATTTGCACGTCTTATGATTTTTTCATCGAGCGTAAAGACAAAGCGGGACCAATCAACACTTGCGCCGAGACGTCGAAACTGTGTTTCGAAGGAAGTTCGGTTACTAGCGACAAACTGCCAAATCTGCTGGTACAGCTCTTCGCGGCTAAAGTCGAAGCGACTTTTCCCCTGCTTGGCTAGTTCCTTCTCGTACACTACTTGTGTCTCAAAACCAGCATGATCCGCCCCTGGTAAAAAGAGTGTCGCCTTCCCTTGCATGCGATTGTAACGAACGGCTATATCTTGTAGGGCGAAGGTGAGCGCACTACCAATGTGTAAGTTACCGTTGGCATTTGGTGGTGGCACAACTAGACTAAAACGTTCTTTGTTTCCTCTGTGTACAGGCAAAAAGGCCTCTGATTTTTCCCAGAGGGCATAAATATCTGCTTCGTAATCAGCCGGCGTATAGGCTTTCGGTAATTTCACAAATCATCCTTTTCATCACGCTCAATGAGTATCATCATAGCACCTCCTGTAAAAATCAAAAAACAGGGGTATCTTTCACATGAAAAAGACCAATAAAAACCAGAGTTTGTCTGTTTCAAAACCCTCGTCCTTACTGCTCTAACCGGTTTTAGCTTTAAGGTGGTCCCGCCGTGCCGTTTGGCCGTGGGCGGGATCACCCAATGTTTGTTTTCTAGGCCAGCATACGCCACAAAGCATAAGGATTGCAATATTGACAAAATGCTTAAGCTCTAGTATAATATAGTAAATGTCGCCTGATTCTTCTTCCGCTGCCAGTAAACCACCGCAACAGTGGTGGCATGAACATGTGTTTGAGCCTGTCCATCCCGTCGGGTCCACTGATGAAGCAGAAAAAATAGCAAATCTATCTCCAAGTTTGGGGCCAATACCTCCCCCGGACCCTGAAGCATTAAGGCGTGCCGAAAGTACTATTGGGCAAGGTTGGAAGCTGCATCTTAATTTCGATCCTGATCAACCGAGGATAGTAGCTGCAATTGAAGGCTTTTTACAAATCATACAAGATAGAAAAATAGTAGACGCCTACAAAATTGGCGAGGGCGGTGGTAAAAACGCTGACGCGGCTCTTGGTAAAGAGGCAACAGTGGCCGTAGGCTCTCTAGATAGATCACTCGAAGTCGCACGGTTGCTCGAAAGTGAACTCGGCGCATATTTATTGCCCCAAGCAGACGATGTTTTAATAGATGATGTGCCACTTTCTCCTCGGGGACTAGTATGGGGTCGTTTTGACGTTAGGTATGCCGATGATCATCAGATATATGGCGAGGGGGTACCTTATCTCAAGGAGGATGTTGCCTCATTAACCTTCGATCCTGCCTGGAATAAACACAATAGTCCCACAAATGAAGAATTGCGTGATAGGGCAGCCGCATATGACATTGCAACGTATGGGACGTTTTTTAACGGTTCAGTGGTACATTTTAGCGACCTTATTGAACGCAAGCAGCAATATCTAGCCGAGCCCTCAGTAGCTACATCGATAAACTAGGCGCAATATCTAGACGATAAGGATCGGCAACAGGCCGTTTTCTTGTTGCCATAAAACAGCCTAGCGTAGCGATCATGGCCCCGTTATCGGTGCATAATTTGGGGTCGGTATAGCTAATCGACAGGGGAAGTCGTTCGCTCAATTGACGTCGTAGTTCCATATTACTCGCTACGCCTCCACCAATCACGACACTGCTTGGTGAAAAAGCTTCATAGGCAAGTAACGTTTTATCAACGACAGTTTCTATCGCAATGCGCTGGAAACTAGCTGCTATATCTGCCTTCTGAGCCTCATTTAAGAGTCCTGCAAGCTGCGAAGACGGAAAATCGTAGCTTTTACCGCAAATCGACTGCGCTTGGCGTAAAACGGCCGTTTTGAGGCCTGAGAAACTAAAATCGTATTTGCCGCTCATCTTTGCCTTAGGGAATATATATCGTTGGGCATCACCATGTTTGGCAATCTGACTAACACTTGGACCACCGGGGTAGGGTAGGCCCAGGATCTTGGCAACCTTATCAAAAGCCTCACCAATTGCGTCATCGTGCGTTTGGCCGAGCAATGAATATGTGAAGTGATCCTTGAAGAGCACCAGCTGACTGTGACCACCTGATACGAGGAGAGCCAAAATAGGAAATGTAGGCTGCGACGGAGGCAGGGAATAGCCGGGTAGGGCAGTCTGTGTTAGGAAATTAGCATAGATGTGTCCTTCTACATGATTAACGGCGTACAACGGTTTGTTCAGGCATAGAGCCAGGGTTCGTGCTGTCAGTACACCGATCAGTAAGCTGCCTCCAAGCCCCGCCCCATACGTGACAGCGATTCCATCGATCGACGACCAGGTACAGTCGGCTTGCTCAAGAGCCTCCTTGACAACGGGGGTAATTGCCTCAATATGACTCCGTGCAGCAATCTCGGGAACTACGCCACCGTAGATTCTGTGTAGGTCCATGCTACTCGCAACCACGTTGGATAGGAGGCGGGTACCATCTTCAACGACTGCTGCAGCCGTCTCGTCACAACTAGTCTCAATCCCGAGTATTTTCATTGATTTCTTAAGCATACCATCTCTCTCGTATCTATCGGAGTTAGCCAAGACGTCTGAGTAGCCCCTGGTATCGCCCGGGCTAGTCCAGTATCATGACAGTCATGAGTTTTCGTTCGCTTGTTAAAAAGTTTATTCCGAGAAGATTATTTCTTGAGATTGAGCCGTATGGACACTGGGCTGAAGCAGTTGTAGAGAATACGTTATTCGGTTTTCCCGCCCGTAAACTAAAAGTGATCGGTGTCACCGGTACTGCAGGGAAGACCACAACCTGTACACTTATCACCCATATGCTCCGTGAGAGTGGCTACAAGGTAGCTATGATGACCACAATATCCATAGATTATGGCGATGGCAAAGGGGCGCAACCAAACGACACACGCATGACCTCACTAGGCTCCTTAAAATTACTCCAAGCCATTAAGCGCATTCGAGCCAATAAAGTAGAGTGGTTGGTGCTAGAGACGACCAGTCAGGCTTTGGCACAACATCGTGTCTTTGGCGTTCCCTATACGATTGTTGGTTTTACCAATTTAAGCCATGACAATGTTGACTACCATGGTTCGTTTGAACGTTATCGAGCCGCTAAAGTCTTGCTCTTCAAGCAGTGCAATCGCTATCGAAAGGGATTACGGACAGGGCTAGTGAATGCTGATGATCCGAGCGCTTCACATTTTTCACGCGCAATCGCCCGCCCGATTACCTTTGGTATTGAAGGCGGCGATCTTCGGGCTCATAACATTGAACTGTTGCCAACTGGGAGTAATTTCACTGCCAAAATAGATATTGACGAGTATAGGATCACCAGTCACTTGCCAGGGAAGTTTAATGTCTACAACTGCTTAATGGCTATCGGCATAACCCGAGCCATCGGCCTAACGCAGAGGCAGATTGAGCAGGCTATTAACAGCCTCGAACAAGTCAATGGCCGCATGAATGACATTAATGAAGGGCAGGATTTTGGGGTTATCGTCGACTATGCGCCGACACCAGATGGTTTTACGAAAGTTTTTGATGCTGTTGAGCCCATGGTCAAGGGTCGCATTATTGTCGTCTTTGGTAGTGCCGGACGACGCGATAAACTAAAACGACCAATTCAGGGGGAGATTGCTGGTGCTCGTGCAGACATCGTCATTCTGACCGAGGAAGATGATAGAGATCAAGACGGCATGGAAATAATACAAGAGATCGCCGAAGGGGCGACTAAGGCTGGGAAAATAAAAGACAAGGACCTGTTTTTTGTACACGACCGGGCGGAGGCAGTCCAAAAAGCAATCGCTATGGCTAAAACAAACGACATGGTTCTGATTCTCGGCAAAGGCGAGGAAACCGTTATTATTACAAACAAACCGGGCTTTAAGCCTTCTGCCGGCCACAATTATAATGAGAGCACCGATACTATAACGCGGGACTATAACGATACAGCTACAGCCCGCCAGGCTCTCAAAGCGCTACTCAAGAAGTAGACTTGACCCGTAGTTCTAGAGTTAAACACTTCACGCCACCACCAGATTTTTGAAATTCGCTGATTGGTTGAGGATGCACCTTTAGTCCACGTGCCTTATATGCCTTGATAAGACCATGCGCCCCCTCTGGGAGTACGATATCTACACCGTCACTCATGGCGTTCAGACCGTAGGCTAGGGCATCTTCATCAGTCGCTTCAATGACGTTAGGGACGTGGGTACGGAGGGTTTCCAAAGACTCAGCAGTAAGCGCTTTTGGCCAAACGGCTACCGTTTGGCTGTCGACAATGGTCAAACAGGTATCTAGATGATAAAAACGAGCATCAGCTAGCTGTAAGCCGACGACCTGGCAGCCAAAGAAATCGGCCAGTTCATTGTGGGCAGGTTTATCGGTACGCCAGGGGTAGCCAGCGAAGATAATATCATTCCAAACGAGCGCATCACCCTCACCCTCAAAGTCATATTTTGGCTGTAGAAATTGTTGATAGCCACGATCTTCAAACCATTGTCGAAAATGGGCAGTTTCAGGTTGCCGATCTGGGGCACGGAATGTCGGTAGCGCAACCTTACCGCCGATAACTAAGGCACCATTGGCAGTGAAAACCATATCTGGCAGCTTTTCAATCGGGGGGATAAGTTCAATATTCCAGCCAAGTGACAGATACAGCTCGTATAGCTGTTTCCACTGTTTTGCGGCTATTTTTGGGTCAACCGGGTTATTGGTGTTCATCCAGGCGTTAATCTCATACTCAATATCAAAATAATCTGGAGAGCACATTAAAATGGTCATAGGCATGCACACATGTTAAGCCCACACCTGTCCATTAGCCAAGCTTAATTTTGAGGAGAACTTTGCGGCGGAGGTCCAAGAGGTCGCGAACGAGCAATTTCTTTGACGGGTTGAAGAGTAAAGCCATCATCATTAACACCAAATCTGATTTCCTGGAAGCCATCGTTTCTCAGTTTCTCTAGATAGGCATCATATTCTGCCTGGTTTGTGATTCGTTCGTAGTCACCACCACCCTGTGACGTAGAACGTGTTCCACAGGCGTCACCGTGAACACTCCGGTCCATGAAAGAAGGTATCTTAAACTCACGATCTATGAGGTTACCTTCAAAATCTCTTCGCTTCAGTAACTTACCAACCATTTTGATTTTACCGTCTTCGGGAGGTGCGGTCTGGACGATTGCCCCACTTTTAAATCGTTTTTTAGCTTCTGGGTGGCTTTCGTACACGTGCAACACAATCCATACGCTCTGTGGCTTTCTAGGGTTGCGAAATACTCGCGGACGACCACCTTGTAGGGCGTCA
>Ga0265338_10003846_pt1 | contig 20842 bp, 10 predicted proteins | sample 42126metaG_FD_193579 | JGI IMG/M metagenome (GOLD analysis project Ga0265338, IMG submission 193579) | Rhizosphere microbial communities from Carex aquatilis grown in University of Washington, Seatle, WA, United States - 4-21-26 metaG | ecosystem: Host-associated > Plants > Roots > Rhizosphere...
TTTAGTACTAACAAGTCTTAAGGTAGTAATAACGTTACTAATTCTGTTTGTGTATCTAGTTCCATGTATTCATATTTATTGAACACAATGATATTATTTATCTATTTACTCCCCAATATTTCAACGTGTTCTTTTTTATGACAAAATCACAAAAACATGGTAACATAGAATATAGCATCATTAAAAGATTATAAAAGAATTTTTAAGTACCGATAGTAATTCAATATTAATTAAAGTTTAATTTTCAATAAATTTCGCTCGTTTTTTCTCCGTACTCAACCGAAAATGCACTTATTCCATAAAAAAGATGTAAGAAACACCAATTTTTCAAGACAAATTCCAAATTATGTCAAATCCTAATAAATTTGGTCTATGAAAATAAAACTACTTAAACATTCGCTCATAACGACAGCAGTCCTATTTTTAACATTAACGGTATATTCACAAAAATTTAGTGATGATTTATCGAATGAAAGTCTTCCCGGCTGGTTTGTAAAAAACAATTCATATCCCCTACCTATTGAAAGCAACAACTGGACTAATCGTGGCCAAGATGGTTACATGGGTCCAATAGATGGTAATCTTGCCACCGATTTATCCACTTTCTTTCTAGAGGCATTTATGCCTCCAAATCCATTTGATTTAAACTATCCTTATGCAGCTGTTGGTTATTCAAACGACGATCTTGATGGTGCTACAATGAGTAACTGGCTTATTTCGCCCGTTATTCATGGCATGAAGAATGGTGACATTATACAATTTGTAACAAAAGCACAATCGCCCGATTTCTCTTCGCGAGTTGCTTCATTTTACAAAATGGATATAACGGCTTTTACCGAATGTAATCGTCCTAATCGTCTTGAAGTGCGATTGAATCCAAATGCTACCGACGATGCTCCCATGGTTGGAACAGGCATTGATGATTTTGGCGATTTTACCATTCAACTGAAAGTTATTAATCCCGATTTAACCGTTGATGGATATCCAAGTGATTGGACAACCATTACATTGCAAGTATCGGGTTTGCCACAAGGTCAAATAATCGACGGACGTATTGGTTTTTGGTACCACTTCCCTAATGCCGGTTATAATAAATGCCGTACTAAAAACAAAATCACGCTTCCTGAAGAATATGCACAAATGGTCATCGATCATGAGGTTGACAAAGCTGCTGAAGAATACCCCGCATTAGGGTATGCCTATAAAGCGGCCAATATTATTGGTCAGATTGTAGATTTGGCCACAGATAATCAAGTAGGTACAAATGGCTCCTATATTGCAGTTGGAAAATTTAAATTCATTCCATCGCCTGGCGTATACCTGAGAGAAACCTTTACCAATAATGTTCAATATAATGGCAGTAGCGGATTTGGATGGATAGATATGGGCTATCAAGGTTCGCCTAAATGTACGGGAAGAGATTTTCCCTATCGGCCGTATAAATCTTTTACCTTATATAATTACAGTGATACCGATATAACCGTTATTCCTGCAATAGAGCCAGGATCGAATCCTGATAATTTTAAACTTTACGAAAATCAAAAAGTTACCGTAAAAAGTGGAAGTGGTTACACTTTTAATATTGATCTTGTAGAAGGCTTAGTTCCCGGAACAGGTACCGGTATTTTTACCTTGAGGGATCCGAATAATCTAGGTGGCGTTCTTTTTGGTGCAAATCTTCGTTATACGATTAAGCCTACCGCACCTCCTGTTGCTAAATGTGTCTCTTATTCTATTGATGTTACTTTACCCGATTCAGGCTTTGCTGCTGTTACAGGCAGAATGCTTAATAATGGATCAACAAATTCATGTGGCGATACTACAGGAATCCAACTTAATGTTACAAAATTTAACTGGATGAACTGGGGCGACGATGTGGCATATTATGGTTGTAATGAAGTTGGCAGTAACACTTTGTATTTAATGGTTGAGGATGTCAATGGGAATAGTAAATGTCCAGTAACCGTTAATGTAAGAGGAACAGCTCCTGTTGCACCACAAAATGTTGTACAAAAATATTACTTAAAAGTTAGCGAAAACGCAATGGCAATAAGTAATCTTGTAACTCCAACATTTTATAGTAAATGTGATCTTACAGTAACCCGAGTTTCTATTCAAGATCAGTTCAATTCAAACCTCAATACACCGTCTTCGTTGGGGCCCGGTACGTATAAAATTGGATGGGCAGCAACAGACAAGGGTGGGCTTAGTGCATCTGGAACAACAACACTTCAGGTTATTGATACTATCAAGCCCATTGCAAAATGTAATGCCATTACCAATATTGGGTACATTGCAAATTTACCTGGTGTGGGCTCATATATAAGAACAACTATTGAAGGAAAAGATCTGAATCCGGTTGGCTATTATGTAGAAAGTTTCGACAATGTAAAACTCTCAAAATTCCAAATATCTACGCCTTGGTTTAATAATAGTCAATGGGTGGATAATATTCCCTTAAGTTGTTCGAACGCAGGAGCTCAATTTCCAGCGACACTTAAGGTAATTGATAACTCTGGTAACTACGCTACTTGCCAAACTACGGTTAAAATAACTCGTCCAGACTTACCTAATTGTCAAAATATTTCCATCGATCTAGATCAACATACCGGCTTTAAGACTATCAGTCCTAGCGATCTCTTACTTAATGGAGGCAATGGAGTGTGTGGTATAAACAATGCAACAGTATCAAAGTTTAGTTTTTCATGTACCGATGTTAATAAAGTTATTCCTGTTACGGTAAGCTATTACGATGCTACAAATGTATCGCACTCATGTGTGTCGCAAGTAAAGGTTAATCAATACTCAAAAGTTAATACCTGTATCGATACAATCTATGAAACAGTTCCCGACTATGCCATCACATCAACACATTATTTTGATCCACTGTTAAGTTCAGTTTGTAGCAGCAATTTAATGTGGTCGGCATCAGGTACTGGATCTACTACTTTTAGTCAATCAAATATTACGGGAGGATCAAGTGGATTTTCTCTATCGCCAGGTATTACAAATATTACCCTTATCACACAATATCTCGATTCTACCTATAAGTGTTCTCAAACAATAATGGTTAAAGACAATTCAAAACCGATCGTTCTTACTACCCCAACAGATGTTACCGTTAACCTTCCCTCACTCAGTTCTTGCACATACCAACACGAGGTAGTAAATGCATATCAACAAGGTAGTTATTCGTTTTGGGCTATTATCATGACTGGTGCAACCAACGATTCAATAGGTATTAGTCCAGTGTATAATAATGATTATTGGAAGAATCAGTTTGTTGATTTATACCCTGGCAGTACTAAAATCACTTTAAAGGCATACGACTTGGCCGGCAATATCAATACCCTCAGTTATAACGTAAACATCAATGCTCAAACGCCTTTAGCTCCAGGGGTTATTTCGCCTGAATTAAATGCATCGCATCTTATTGTAGGTGATTTCTGTGGAGAAAATTATGGTTTTAAAATTGCTAGTCCTGTAAACGCATTTTGCCATCAAAAAGATTACCGTTGGTATTTTGAAGTGAGAGATGGATATATGGGCAACATTGTGTATGAAAAAGATTCAATCCCCCAAGATTCGGGAGCTGTTATTTCTATAAAAATAGGTCCATACTACAATCAAGATTACACGCGTTATGTCTATTTAGGTTACCATGATAAACAGTATGGCTTCAAGGTACTGGACAACTTTACTTATCTCGCAATTCGCGATACTATTGACAAAGTGCTTTGCCCATCAGATACTACTGTTATCAGTACCAATAATACAAGCTATACCTATAGCTATACGGTAAAACCCCCTGCAAACTTATGTCCAGGAGCATTTTGGGGATTTGCTGTTAGTGGTGCAACAACGTATTCAACTCAAAAGAGGGCAAATGTAGCTTATAATAGTAATCAACAGATTACCATGAATGGAGTAAATCTTAGCTCAGCATACCCCGTTATTCCAGCCGATTCAGTTGCTGTAGTTCAACTTAATAGTGGATCTAATAAAATATTCATTTACGAACTTGAACAAAGTGGAAACTTCAATTCAAATGGTGGATGTTCGTACACGGTGAAAGTAAAAGATGCTGCAACACCAGTATTAAACTGCGCACCCGATGTTACCTTACATCGTACTTCAACAAGTTCATGTTCTATTTCCGTAGCCAGTGCTCCTTTACAACAAACGGGTTTTGCTGGACAGTTCGGTATAAGCAATACTCGTTTGTATGGAAGTAATCCCAATGTTAAACTCGATAAATCATTGCTTCCCTCATCACTTTCAATAGTGTCTACACAGTCAACTTTATCGTACAACGATGCTTATATTGAAATTCCTTTTAATACATCAGGAACGGTAACATTTAATTGGGAATATCAATCTGCTTTTCCTCAATATTTCAATCCTTTTATAAATATTAACAACTATAATCCAAAGGCATATTCACAAGCGGCATTGAGTGGATTTAATGCAGCAAACAAAACGGTACAAACGGGGACTTTTACGGCAACTGTTTCTGCAGGCGATGTATTATTTATTGGAGTAACGGAAGGTGGAGCAAGCAATGGTTATTTAAAAATCAGCAATTTCTCAGCTCCCTATGTCGACTTTAGTGCAAAGATACCTCAACCAAGCTTTGTTACAAATCCATCGGTATTCTTTCATTCAGATATTCAACCAACCTACGACTTAGGAAAGCATACAATAAACTATTCACTTACCGATGTCAATAACGGTAATGTTACAAACTGTACGCAACAACTTACGGTAATCGATGATTTTGCCAGCTCATTGACTTGTGCCAATCAAACACTGTATCTTAATAGTTTAGGTTATGCAGATCTTAAACCTCAGGATATTGTTTCCACCTGTTTCCCTATATCGGCAACAACGTTGAGTAAACAACGATTTACGATGAATGATAGAGGAACCCAAAATGATACTATCAGTAGTATAGATCAAACAACTGGTCAAACGATTACTTGTATAGCTGCAATAACGGTTCTCGATACTATCAGACCAACACTTGTTAAGTCGAAACTAAATGTTACACTCGACTATTACAATAACGGATCAATTTCAGAAAGCGATATCAGAAACTGCTTCTACGATATGAGTGGAATAAAATCTGTCAGTGCATCGCAAACATCATTCAACTGTGACGATATCGGGTATAACCCTATAACACTTACAGCAACCGATTCGAGCGGAAATGTTGCCAGTTATCAGGTAAATGTACAAACCTATCCGCTGGGCTATGTGATAGATGAACAAAACCTTACAGACTCGGTATGTATTGGGAAAAATGTGGTGTATTGTCCAAAATCGGGTTCAATAAACAATCCGCTCAACTATCACTGGTATGAAAAAGATACATCGGAAGCTCATAAATCGTGGGACTATTTTACCTGTTCGCCCGAAAACGAAATAATTTATAACTCGTCGAGTAATAAATTCTATAACTCAACTGGATATTATTCATCCGGTAACACTTATATGGCCTACAAAGATGGAACAAACATCAACTTCCGTAAACTTAATATAGCAAAACAGGTTTGGGAAAGGTCGATACCAACGTTGGAAATACCTTCAACCTATTACAATCCCGATTCTTATTATTTCAATGAGATAAACCAATACGGTTATGAAGTTACACCCTATGTTGTATATCTCGACCCTAGTGGTGCATGTCAAATCAGAGAATACACTGCGTTTAGAAATCTATGGTTAAAAAAAGACAGTATGATATTCTGGACAAGCAACCAAGATTTTACAACACTCTATGGTAACGACGGATTTTATTTCCCTGTTAAATATAACGGTGTAGTGTTTGCCGGAGCAGTGATGGTTGGTGCTGGTGCTCAATATTGGAACGTTTATCGTCCTTCAAAACCCTCTTACTCAACCTATGTTCGAAATGCAGGCAATATTGTTGGAGTTCGAAACAATACTCTCAACCTCAACGCATTCTTTAGTCTTACCATCAATATAAACGGTTATATCGTAGGTAGAGATTCGCTTGCATCCGACCCAACCGGCAACAGTGCCTTATTTTCTATGAATAAGCATGAGGACAATGCATATATAGCCTACAAATCGGTCAACGGAAAGGCTTGTGTAAAGAAATACGAAGGCTCGGGTTCGTGGAGTAATGTTGGTAATCTCGATTTTTCGCAGAATGAAATATTCAATATTGACCTAGCGTCGATTAATGATACCTTGTATGTTTTGTATGCTGAAGCATCAAACCATTTTGTGGTTCAAAAGTTTGATGGATCTCAATGGATAGAAATGGAGTCGCCCAACAACAACAATATAAATACGACTTATTCCGACAATATAAAACTGTTTGATATGGGTGGCGTTCCTACATTCTTTACAAGCTACCAATCTGTTCCAAGTATGAGCCGTTTAGTGAGAAACGATGGCTGGAAACATGTTTATCCAGCTGCATGCTTCAACCCCAACAGCTCAGTTGCTGGAGTGCACGAATATAGATGCATGATTGGAAAAAACAATTGTGCAACATTTCCTTCTGGAATTACCACACTTGTTGTAAATGCCTATCCAAAACTTTCGATAAACGATACTACTCTTCTTAATGCCGGATCAACAATTATTACTGCAAAGAACAGTGTAGGAATTGTTAACTGGTTAAGTTCACCAATTCAAGGCAAATATATAGGAGGCGGTCTGTTATTTCAAACTCCTTACCTTACAAAAGATTCTGTCTTCTATGCTTATGCTCAAAATGGAAGATGCTATTCAGATACAGTACAATCGCATGTTTTTGTGAATGATGTTCCCATTAGAAATTATGCTATTAGCTTTCCCGATACACTTTGTAGTGGTGAATATGGTGAAATAAAACTTGATAGTGCCGATTATGGATTTTTGTATTCGCTATACGAAAAACAAAGTGACGGTAGTTTTATTCCAACAACCGATCCCTACTCTGATGTCACGTTTGGAATAAATCCTTCAAAAACCACCGATTATAAAATAAAAGTTGAAGAAGCAAATTTAGATGCGGCCGACTATACTATGTACAATTTGGGGAGCAGTGAACGTTTCGATTTTGGTAAACCTTCACTGCCTATTACCAATACTATAACAACCGAAGCCTGGGTTTTTGCAAACAATTATACCTATGCCGGCTATTGTTTAAACATGACCTATTCGAACGGTGGATATTATGACGCAGCTTCTACCAGAAACTGGGAATGGTCTAATAACAATTTTACGGTTTTCAATGGAAACTCTTCTCGTTCGCTAACCTTTCCTAGTTTCCCCTATTCCAACAACTGGATTCATGTTGCTACAACTGCTGGACCCGATGGACTATTCATTTATTATAACGGAGTTTTGGTTGCATCGAGCAATGATCAATCTACCGTGAATATAAACCATGCCGTAGCACCTTTACAATATGGTCTTGATGCTAGTGGAGGTAAATCGGGTTATTTGAGTGGCTTCGATGAGTTCCAAATATGGAATACGAAACGAACTGCATCGCAAATTGCTAGTGATATGAATACTTGTCTTACCGGATCGGAACAAGGACTGCTTATCTATAATAATTTTAGCAAATACAATAGGAATACTCATGTATTTACATCGGTAGTGGGCAATAATGCCGTGGTAAAGGATCAACCTTCTTCAACGGTACCACAAATTTCCAGAAATGGAACTTGTGGCGACCCACTAATCAGTCAACGATTCTTGCCTGCTGTTACGGTACATGTCCTTACCGGGCAAGCCGAGATTATCGATAGCTATAATTATTACACAACTTCAACACAATGTGATGGCGAGCTGGTACCTTTTATTGCAAAAGCTTCAAAAGGAACAATAACATGGTACGATCAATACGTCGGTGGAAATATTGTTGGTACCGGCGATACGCTCAGAAAGTTTGTTACGAAGGATACTGTCTTTTATTGTCAGCCTCAATCGGGTTGCCAACGCTCTAGTTCGTATGCTAGTGTAAATTCATATCCACAAATTCTTAAAGTATATAATGATACTATTTGCTCTGGCCAATCACTCGGTAGAGCCAATTTCAATGTCGATTTAAGCGATAATAGTGAAGGGGTTAATTGGTACGATGCAATAACAGGAGGTAACCAAGTTGATATTAGAGGTGGTGATGGACCTGGTGCAGCTCTTTCTCAAAATGATACGCTGTATGGTGAAGCTTATAATAATTACTGTTCTGCATTGGAAAGGGTTCCTTACATTGTCTATATGCACAATATTGCTTTAACTTCTTATAGTAACGATACCAGTCTTTGCAATAGTGGTTCGGTTAATCTCCATGCAACCGGATACGGAGGAACAATAGAATGGTGGTGGGGAGAAAGCGTAATGCAAACCGGTGAAAATTTTACAACACCAAATCTTACGAATACAAGCTCTTATTATGTTGGAGTCAATTTTAATGACAAATGTTATTCCAATTATCCTAGAGTTACCGTAAACGTAAACACAAATCCTGTAGGTTATGCTCAGATTCTTGCCTGCGATTCATATACATGGATTGATGGTAAAACCTATACACAATCGGATTCTGATATTGTATATGTTAAGTCAAATACTACCGGCTGCGATAGTACGCTCCATCTTAATTTAAAAATTGCCTCCATAGCCGATCAGCTTGTTACGGTAGATAAACCAGGAGTTTGTATAGGCGATTCGGTACTCTTTACGGTCAGTGCAACAGAAAAAGGTCTTAGCTACTGTCTGCGCGATACTACCAATAATTCATTGATCGAAGGACCAATCATTGCCGATGGTTCTGCTCTCTCATTTACTACAGGAAAACTGGAAACTGCACGAGGCTTTGTTGTTGAAGCTACAACCAAGATTTCAAATACTACCGATACCTTGAGCTGTTCAAAACAAATAGGCGGAGTATTTACGATCAATGTTGGAACTGCACGATCTTCTTCGGGTGTTGCAGCATGTACCAGTTATTTCTGGAATGGTAAAACCTATACTCAATCGGGAATCTATCGCGATACCTTAAAAGCGGTTATGGGATGTGATTCAATTGCAGAGATAAACCTTACCATCAATCAAGCAAAATCGTCCGATACTACTGCGGTAGCATTTATTCGCTATACATGGTACAGACACGAATATTTACGCTCGGGCGATTATTCTCGATTTGTTATGACCAATTCGTTCTGCGATTCGGTGGTAACACTTCATCTTACAATCAATCATGCAAGCTGTACTTGGGATGGTACACAATGGAATCCTGCTTTACCAACAGCAATTGATAATGCCATTATGGATGGTGACTTTGCCGATGTTGGCTTCGATTGTTTCGACTTTACCATCAATCCCGGTAAACATGTAACGATTACTGATGGCATATTAGCTGTTAATGGCAATATGACCATAAAATCGAATGCATTGCAGGGAATGGGAACATTTATCGATAATGCATTGATAATGATAACAGGGAAAACAACCGTTGAGCAATTTATAACTGGTCAATTTAATCAATCAACCGGAAAACCAAGTGGAAGATTCTGGTATATTTCAAGTCCGTTGAGTTCGGTCACCAGCAGTGTTTACAATGCTGCCGGTGTTAATAGAATGTGGTCGTGGAACGAGCCTACCCATTCGTATACAGAAATAACCGATAATTCAACAGCACTGAGTGTGATGCATGGTTATCTGGCTAAAGTAAACAAAGACACTACCATTGTATTCAATGGCGGAAACTTAAATACTGGAAGTATGTCACTTCCTGTTAGCTATACCGATATGCTTTCTACATCTGGTTATGTTATTGCAGGAAACCCTTATCCATCGTATCTCGATTGGAATGCCATTTATGAAGCATCGTCAAATCTTTATCCTACATTATGGTACAGAACTGCCAATGCAATGAACCAAATGGTTTTCGATACCTACAATGCTCTTTCACAAGTTGGAACCAACAATAATGGAGTAGCCGATGTAACGCAATATATTCCACCAACACAGGGCTTCTGGGTACTTGTTAATAATGTTCAGGGCACATTAAATGTTGACAATAGTATGCGATCGCACCAAAGCAACGACCTACTAAAATCGGAAATTGAACCGAATAAGATTCTGCGTTTAAAACTCGCCGATGGCAATGCAACCGACGAACACATCATCGTTATCAATGCAGATGCTAAGAATAGTTTTGACGAATACGATTCACCAAAAATGTTTGCTACCGATTCATTAGTACCACAATTGTATGGTTTGGTTGATGGTCAAAAACTGGTTATTGATGGTATCGCGTCTATAGACAGCAGTACTACTATTCCTCTCTTTGTAAACTGTAAAACAGCGGGAACATTTACCCTTTCTGCGACTGAAATGAATGGACTCGATAGTTATGAACTGCTGTTGAATGATAATCTTAAACATACGTCAGAACCGTTATTGAGTGGTAAAGTCTATCCATTTACCGTTTCGGGTCCTTGCGATACAGCACGTTTTAGCATTAGCTTAAAGTCAATGACAAGCGAAACGAAGTCGGCACTCTTGAATACAGCAAATATAAAAGTGTACCAAAAGGAGAATACTATCGTTGTCGATCTTTCGGAATATTCCAATACCTATCAATCGGTTGACGTTTATGATGTTCTAGGACAAACACTGATGAGCTCAGCAATTACCGGAAGTAGAACAATTCTGTCGGGCACTTTCCCAACACAAGTGTATATGGTAAAAGTGAGGTCTAAAACCGGAATATATACCACTAAACTCTTTTATGTGAATAATTAAGGGATAATGGATATATAGTTGAAATAATGAAATATATCTAAATAGAATAGAAATAAAGCTATCCTCATTAGTTTTAATGAGGATAGCTAATACACAATATATTAGTAAGCTCAGTATACCTTTTCAGTGAAAGGATATACTGAGCTTTTTTATGAGAAAGATATTCGTTAATACACAATGAATGATTTTGTTGATAACGGATCATTATCCACTGACAGGGTTTACAACCGTTGTCAGGGATTTGGCAAGGATACACTTTCGATTTTTTGCAAAACGATGCATCCATCTTCAACCTTAACAATAATATTCTCATTAAAATATCCTTGAAACAAAAACGTTAAATTCATCGCCCATTCATAATTCACCATTTACCATTCACCATTTTTTCCCTATCTTCGAAGCAGAATAATTATTACGATTTATGTGGATTCTTCTCGCCGTTTGTTCTTCTATCTTCCTCGGTATTTACGATGTGTTTCGGAAGAAATCGCTTGAGAATAATGCTGTGTTGCCGGTGTTGTTTATCTCAACGCTAACGGGAGCACTTATTTTCCTCCCTTTCATTTTGCTCTCAACCTTTGCAAAACAATACTTTGCAGATAATTTCTTCTTTGTGCCGTATTCTGGTTATGGCGTTCAAAAGTTTATTTTTCTGAAAGCAATGCTGGTAGTAAGCTCTTGGATATGCACCTTTTTTGCCTTTAAGCATTTACCACTCACCATTGGCTCCCCTATCCGATCAACGGCTCCTTTGTGGACATTACTTGGAGCTCTTACTTTTTTGGGTGAATCGCTTTCTACATTGCAATGGATAGGATTAATCATCTCACTGGTCTTTTTCTTTGCTTTTTCAATAGCAGGGAAGAACGATGGTTTTTCCTTTGGCAAAAACAAATGGATATGGTTTATGATAGTCGGAACCTTACTGGGAGCAACAAGTGGATTGTACGATAAATATCTGATTAAACGATTTGATAAAATGGAAGTGCAAGCCTGGTATTCCATTTATCAAGTTGTGGTGATGGCTCCCATAATTTATTTCCTTTGGTATCCTCGTCGCAAAGCAACAACGCCTTTTCAATGGAAAAACAACATCCCCATGATAGCCATCTGTTTGGTTATTGCCGACTTTGCCTATTTCTATGCCCTCAGCCTACCGGGAGCTTTGATATCGGTAATTTCGATCGTACGTCGGGCAAATGTTATTATTTCGTTTACTGCAGGAGTACTTATTTTTAAAGAACGTAAAAATATCCGATCCAAAGCTTTTTTACTTTTGGGCATTTTGTCAGGCGTGGTGATAATGTATTGGGGATCGTAATACTGTTCGTTTTACATTAATAGTCAGCAATGGCGAGCGATGCAATACTTATTTCAATTCCTTCAACTGTTTCCAACGCCAAAGCCAGCGATTCTATGGTTGCTCCGGTTGTAATTATATCATCGACGAGTAATACATGTTTATTTGTAAGCAAATGATTTTCTTCTAATTGAAAAATATCTTCAACATTCTCGAAGCGTTCAATCTTTGTTTTTTTTGTTTGTGTTCGGTTGTAAACGATACGTGTAACCGACGTATCGTAAATGGCAATTCCGGTTGCTTTCGATATTCCTTTGGCAATGCAGAGGCTTTGATTGTATCCTCGTTCACGAAATCTCTTTTTGTGAAGTGGAACGGGAATTATACAATCGATACCCTCACAAAATCCACATTCTTTCAATTCATGTCCAAATAATTCGCCGAAGTAAACGCCGTTTTTTTGTTTCCCGTTATATTTCAAAGCATGAATAATGTTTGTATAATCGCTCTGTTTTGTATAATAGAAATATGAGCTTGCCCGTTTGAAAGGTATACGTCCGGCTAAAAGATACGCAGTTTTATTTTCAGGTTGAATATGATAATCTGTCCGCGGTAGATTAATATAACAGCCTATGCAAATAATTGTTTCGCCCTGTACCAATCCATTACCACAGACTTCGCATACGCGTGGAAAGAACAAATTAACGATTTCGCTTAGTATCGGTATATTCATTTCGAAACAATGGTACAGATCGTTTTATAATCTTTTTTGTTACCTTTCAAATCGTGTGCCGAGCATAGTATAATGTAAATGCCTATCGGTAGAAGCATTCCATTATCGTCGGTACCATCCCAATAAAATGTTCCCGAGGTTGCCAGTGTTTTATTCGAAACGAGTTTCCGCACCATCACACCATTTTGATTAAAAAGAACGATCGAAGCACTAAAGCCATCGTCAGGCAGATTAAAGATACAAGCAGCAACATCGTCAACACCATCGTTATTGGGACTTATTACCCTTGGTGAAACGGTTAACAATTCACCACCCGATTGCGAATCCATATATTGTGAGTTTTGATATCCCGGCGTGGCAAATCCGCTTGACCATGCAGCCGAATGCCAGTTCGACAGTTGATTTGTAGAAACATCGGGTTGAATGCGTTCGAGCGATACTCCTTCAACATTCGATAGTTGTTCGCTTTGCATCGAGCTTTTATAATGAAACTCGTCGATGGTTGTTCCTTGACGATTGGCAATCGATGCTATACCTTCGGCATCGGGAAACGATGGGAAAGACGATAATTCAACCACTATTGCCTCTTTGGGAATGCTATACTTCGATTGTAAGAGCTTTTCGTTTGCAGTAACAACAACATAATCGTTGGGATAAACCAGCAGACCTTGCGAACTCAGCATCGAAAGTGTTCCTATCTCGTTTGTCGAAATATTTTTATTTGCCAGCGAAATAGTATTTAAATCCAAAACCTTGTTACTACGATTAAACAATTCTACAAAATCTTCACCATCAACGGGAGGATTGAACAATATTTCATTTATCACCAAATCGTCGGCAACAACCGTATCGGCAAAAGCAAATCGTTTGGTAACTGCATCAATGGCAAGCTTACTGCAATTTTCTATTTCCGATGAAAGGGCTACCCTATATATTTGGCCCGGCAGCAATACCGAAGAAACAACTAATGTCAGAACATCATAGTTTGGAAAATTAGAAAAGAGTGCTATAGGATTGCCAAATCCATGATCGAATGTGTAGTTCGACCGGTTAAACAACGTTGCACTATCCATTTGCGACGAAAAGCTAATAGTTACCGATGAATCGGTGATATTTCCAACGCTCCGTATCGTTGATTGTGCAATCGATACATTCCCGGCAACAGAATTTTTTTGATCAGGCGTACCTCCCGATTGATTGGTCGAAGCTATCCAATTATCGGCACACGAACAAGCGAGCATAGCATCTTTACGTTCCAATGTCCAACCGCCTTTCGATTTTGAATCCGATCCATACCATGAAAGACGGTACGACACAACATCACGCATCACACCATGAGCATCTACCAAAACGAGTGTTTTCCCATCATTATTCAAAGTCGGAAAACAGGGGCGGTAAAGTACATTACCATACGAGTCGAGCTTTCCTTTTGAACTTGTCGAAGCAATCAAAACATACGAATGCGAAGCCAATGAAAACGGAGGTAATATACAATCGCAGGTTCCTCCTTTGATTATCCAATTACCAATAGATACCGAATCGTCCGAAGTATTATATAACTCTATAAATTCGCAATCGGGCAGCGAAACGATTGGAGTCGGGTCAATCATCAATTCATTAAACACAACTTGAGAATAAAGGATATTATTCCAATAAAAAACAAGAAACAATATGAATATTCTATTTTTCACTTTGTTTTTATAATATTATATCAAATATACCATTTTATATGTTTGCATAATACTTTAACGGTAAATAATGTTAAAAGCTCTATGCATACTTACAGCTATTGGCAAAGAACAGATTAAATTACCTTGAAATATATTCTCCTGAACAAAACAACTGCCAAAGAATGGTAACTTATGATGCGTTTACTGACAAAATTTCATAGTATACTCACTGGCACGAACTTTGAAATTGCTTCTCCAAAATTGTATTGTAAAACCTTAATTATATAAACTATGCAAACCGGCAAAATTGGTGTTACTACGGAAAACATCTTTCCTATCATTAAAAAATACTTGTATTCCGATCACGAGATCTTTCTTCGCGAATTAGTTTCGAATGCTGTTGATGCAAGTCGCAAATTACAATCGTTAGCACGTACGGGTGAATATAGTGGCGACTTAAGCACCCAAAGAATTACCGTTTCGCTCGATAAAGAAGCTAAAACATTAACTGTTTCTGACGAAGGTATTGGTATGACTGCCGATGAAATTGAAAAATACATCAATCAAATCGCTTTCTCGGGTGCTTCTGAATTTATGGACAAATACAAAGACGCCAACATCATCGGTCATTTTGGTCTTGGATTCTATTCTTCGTTTATGGTATCGAAAGAAGTTGAGATCATCTCTCTTTCGTACAAAGAAGGTTCGCAAGCGGTAAAATGGCAATGCGATGGTAGTCCCGATTATACCTTAACCGAAACAACTCGCTCGAAAGTGGGTACCGATATTATTATGCATATCGACGACGAATCGTCGGAGTTTTTAGAAGAAAGCCGTATTGAAACAATGTTGCAAAAATATTGCAAGTTCCTTCCTATTCCTATTGCCTTTGGTAAAGAAAAAGAATGGAAAGATGGCAAACAAACTGAAAAGGATACTGATAAAATAATCAACAACACCGAACCAGCTTGGGTTAAAAAACCGGTCGATTTGAAGGAAGAAGATTATATGACCTTCTACAACGAATTGTATCCTATGGCCGAAGAGCCGCTGTTCAACATTCATCTTAATGTTGATTATCCTTTCAACCTTACGGGTATTCTTTATTTCCCAAAAATCAAAAACAACATTGAAGTTAATCGCAATAAAATACAATTATACTGCAATCAGGTTTTTGTTACTGATTCGGTTGAAGGTATTGTTCCAGATTTCTTGACCTTATTACATGGTGTGATCGATTCACCTGATATTCCGTTAAACGTTTCGCGTAGTTACTTACAAAGCGACTCGAATGTAAAAAAGATTGCAAGTCATATTACCAAAAAAGTTGCCGATCGCCTTCAAGACATCTTCAAAACACAACGCGATGAGTTCGAAAAGAAATGGGATGGCTTAAAGATGTTTATCAACTACGGTATGTTGACCGACGAGAAATTCTACGATCGTGCTAAAGATTTCGCCTTATTTAAAAACACCGATGGCAAATTCTTTACCTACGACGAATACAAAACCCTTATTGCAGGCAATCAAACCGATAAAAACGATTCACTTATCTATATCTATACTACCGATGTTGAAGCTCAATATGGTGCTATAGAAAATGCGAAAGCAAAAGGTTATGATGTTGTGATCATGGATAGCCAATTAGATTCTCATTTCATTAATCAATTGGAGCAAAAATTCGAGAAATCACGTTTCGTGCGTGTTGACTCTGAAGTTGCTGATAAATTGATTGAAAAAGATGAAGTGCGTACGTCTAAAATATCTGTCGAGGTACAAGAACAACTTCGCCCTGTATTTAAAGCGCATGTTGCTCCTTCGTATGCGGTGATGTTCGAAAACCTTAACGAAACGGAAATGCCTATTCTTATTACACAATCGGAATTTATGCGTCGTATGAAAGATATGGCTGCCGTGGGTGGAGGAATGAATTTCTACGGTAATCTTCCTGATAGCTACAACTTGGTTATAAACACCAACCATCCATTGATTAGCAAACTCGGTGCCGATATTCAAGCTTCGGTTGGCGATAAAGTACAGGCTATTGTAAAAGATATTGAACCGCTAAAAACCGAAGTAGACGAACTCGAAAAAGCAAAAGCTGGCAAAAAAGCCGATGAAGTACCAAGTGCCGAAAAAGAGAAACTTGAAGACCTCGAAAAACAAATGAGCACACTCAACTCGAAAAAAGATCAAATTCTTACCGACTTTGGCCGTGATAATAAAATTGCTAAACAACTGATCGACCTTGCCCTTATATCGCACAACATGCTTAAAGGAGAAGAGCTTAGTAAGTTTGTAAAACGCAGCGTTGAGCTTATTTCGTAAGCCTCAATCATCTCAATATATATAATACCGAAGCCGACTCCATTTTTTGAGTCGGCTTTTTTTATATTCTTAAATATTTAACTACATTTGCAGCAGTCTTTAAGACTTGTCTCTGTAGCTCAGCTGGTAGAGTAAATGACTCTTAATCATTGGGTCGTGGGTTCGAACCCCACCGGGGACACATAAGAATCAAAGAGTTACAGAAATGTTACTCTTTTTTTTTGTACTTAAGTGCAAATTCTAAGTGCAAATAATTTAAGTATCCTTTTAATCTTCCATACTTTAGAGAGGCAGACCAAATGAGTAGTTGTCATATGAAAATAAATCTTAGCAAAGCAGACTACTCAATTATAACCTTATTATTTTTCTTTAAAATCAATAATCTTTGTATTTTTTCCAGTATTATCAAGATAAATAGTTTGATATAATAAATGTTTATTTGAAAGAGCATCCCAATAATAAACATTCCATGTTCCAGTCTTTATCGAATTTATATAATTCCCTTCAAAGACATTAAAACATAAATAAAATTGAACTCCAGCTTTTAAAGCGTTTTCGTAAGCAGCATAATAATTCTCAATTATATCATATTCTTGCCAAAACCCATTTCGTTTACCATTTCCATAAGTTCCAATTGCTCTAAGTTTTCCGTTGGGATAAAAAAACTCCCATTCATCAAAAGCTAATCCATCCTTAAATGTTCCTTTAGATTCAATATGCCCATTGGGGTATGAATTTAACCATTTCCCATTATGTGCTGTTTTTAATTGAGACAATAATTTAATCTCATACTTTAAATATTTATTAGTATCTAAGTCCCTTTTTTGAAACTTTTTGGTTCTTAAACAATAGATGCTTTTTTGTTTATTTATTTCAAATAAGTAAACTAATAATGTATCTTTTGATTTTATAATTTCATCTTCATTATAACAAGTGTAAAATTCTTGAGTTGGAGAATATATTGAAACTGAATATATATTATCACTCCCTTTGTAATTATTTAAAACTTTGAATCTTACATCTTCATCTTTAATCGTATCAACAGTAGCAGTAAAGATATCGCTACATTCATTATACTCGTCCATTGTCAATTCATAAGTATCAAATCCATTAGGATTGCCTATCTTTAACATTTTAGGAACACCAACAATTTGTCGATGATGAAAAGTACTTTCTGTTTGACTTTCCCCTATTAAGGGAATCATTATGCAAATAAAGAGTAAACATACAATTGATTTTTTCATTCGTTTTTTATTATTCAATTATTTTCTTGCTTTTCCCGTAACAGATTCAATTGATAGTTTGATTACAGTTACTTTATCATAAAAATTATCAATATATTCTTTCCCTTCATCAATATAATTTCCAGAGTATTTTTCAATGATACACATTAAAGCATTATTTTTTTCTTCTCCTTCAATTTCAGTGGTAAATCCATTAACAATAGCACTTTCATAGATTGTTGCAAATTTTGAAGGCAATACTTCTGTTTTCCCAACGACACAAAAAGAAACCTTATTATTATTTCTCAAATAATGTAATTTTGTACCCTCCGGTGCACAATGAAAATATATATCATTGTTCAACAATGCAAAATTTAATGGAACACCATAAGCTGAATTTTGTAATGTTACCATAGAAAGAATTCCGAATTCTCCATTTTTTAGAATTTCTAATGTTTCGTTATCATCAATTTTTCTGTCTTGTCTTCTCATTGGTTTTACTTTTATAATCTTACATCGTTTTTCATATTTTCATATAGTTCTATCCCTTCATGTTCTCCATTTTCAGCAGAACGTTTAATATATTCAAGTCCAATTTCCTTATCTTCTCTTTCTATTAGAAAACAACCATAATAATAATTTAATAAGTCAACTTGTTTATTCAATTCAAAAGCCTTTTTATAATTCAATTCAGCAGATTCAAAATTTCCATTCTTTTGATGATATAATGCCAAATTTCGATAAGAATATGCATCATTATTGTTATTAGTTTGAACAGCTTTATCTAAATACTCTTTCCCTAATATTAAATCTCCTATCATTAGTAATGCAAATCCCAAATTATCATTAGCATAACCGTAATTTGGATATAAAACAAGAGCATTCTTAAAATCAGGTATACTGTTACTATACTCACCTAATCTCAGTTTGTAATAACCAATATTATTATAAACATTAGCCCTATTAATTACATCGTCAGAAATTAATAATATCTTTTGTAAAGTTGAAATGGCATTATTAATTGCTCCTGAACGATATTGTTTATAAGATAATTGGAATAAATAATTTATGTTCAAAACAGTATCACCACGTTTTACATCAAAAATAGTACTATCATTTCCTTTAATAAATTCAATTGCTCGGTCATATTCTGTTCTTATTCCTTTTGGTAAATGTTCCTTCCAAATTGGATGTAAATCATTTTTAAATCTTGAGAATATCGCTAAGGAATATGCAATAATTGGAATAGGAATTTTTGCAACATATGACCATCTTTCAACCCACATTGCATCTTGACTTACCCCTATATCAACTAAATTTTGTCCTATAATAACTCCATATCCAAAATAGACGGATACTAAATATAAAAACAAATTGGTTTCTTCACTAGTATCGAATTCTAAATTGAATTGTATGAGTCGTGCTTTACAAAATTCATAGCAAGCTGAACTTATGAGCCATTTAGGATGTTTTAAAATATTTTTAGCAATAGTAATATTAAATTTATTTTCTTGATAATCATAGTCTATAATTAAATCCTTTGGACGTTCAGCAAAAATATAGGGAGTATTTACAGAGTCTCTAATATCTTGAACGATTTCATAAGGAAAAAGGCTTTTGTCAAGTTCCAGTTGATTACAAAAATCTTCAATTAGATTATCTAAATGTATTGTCTGACTTTCAAATGTTCGCGGAAAATTATCTTTGTTAAAAAGTAATTGTTCTTTTTGTGGTAATCCAAAAATGCGAACCATACTTTGAAAATTGCTATCAACCCATTCTTTATCAGAAACGGTTATTAATAACTCTTTACTTGTATTTCGGTTAAATAATCCCATCTTTCTTTTAAATTAACGAACTAATTCAATAATTGCAACCTCATAAACATATCATCGTTATTAAAAGCTTTATTTCCTCTTTGTATAAAAATATTTGAAAAGAAAGTTGATTTACAGTAATCTTATTGTTATTCATTTCATCGGTTAGCTGATTCAAAGTTAAATAAATTAATCAAATAACATCATAATTGTTTTCATCATATAACTTTTAAAATATTGGCTGATGCATTTATCTTTTATTCTCAATTTCTTTCCACCTATCTTTAATATTCTCCTCGCCTTCAAAATAATTAACCTGTGATTCTAAATCAAAAATCTCACGTGTAGGTGCTATAAATATTTTATTAGAATCAGGATATTCAGCAATATCATACCCAAGATAAGTTCTTACATCCAAATAAATACAAATTTCAGAAGTATGGTTAAATAGTTGGTGTGCTCCGGTTTTTCCTTTTTCAAAAAATAGTAAATCACCTTTATTTACTATTTCTAATCCATTAGGTGTTCGTAAAGTTGCAGAGCCAGAAATAATCATAAAAAGTTCCTCAGCATATCGGTGAAAATGGTAAGGAGCAGAATATTGGTTAGGATTTAATTGTCTTAAATCGAAGTTTAGATTTTCAGGATTTATTCCCTTTTTCATTCCTAATACATCTGTGAATATTCTGTAATTATCAATTTTATTAGGACTTTCTTGAAATTCTCTTTGTTCTGATTTTAAAATTGTTGCCATAATAAATTATATAAGTTTTTTTTAAAAAAGTAGTATATTAGACCTTAAACGACATCTAATAAAATGACAGATTTCTCAATTACAGACCGTTTTAATTTTCTTTTTCAACGACATAATAGGATATAAAAATATCATCATCAATTAAATCTGATTCTTTATTTACCTCCTCATATACAATATGTTCAACATATTCAGGCTTTATCTCAATTTTTAGCACACCTAATATGTTAAAATCTCTTGCAAG